>Ga0326728_10005812_pt1 | contig 34044 bp, 27 predicted proteins | sample MB3enrmetagenome_FD_207602 | JGI IMG/M metagenome (GOLD analysis project Ga0326728, IMG submission 207602) | Lab enriched peat soil microbial communities from McLean, Ithaca, NY, United States - MB31MN | ecosystem: Environmental > Terrestrial > Soil > Wetlands > Peat | place: USA: New York...
AAACGAATAGACGCCATCGCTTCCCGATATCGTTGCCCGAATGCCGCCGCCCACCCGGGTGGCCGTCACGGTGGCTCCCGCCACGGGAAGCTTGGCCGCATTCGTCACGATCCCGACGATCGTTCCGGACGATACCTTGGCAGCCGGCGAGACGTCGGCCTGTGCAACCGACAGCACGGAGCCGGTTACCAAAGCGGACAACACAAGACTTTGTAAACAACGCTTAAGTTTCATGCATCCCTTCCTTCCGTAATATTTCAATCATCAAGCAAAAACAATTGGCGGCAGCCAAGCCAAGTTGCAGCGAACCTTTACGCGCGCAGGAGCCGAGACCGCCGGCTAAAAATGAAAGATCGCATCGGCGGCGAACATGAGCTGCGAATTTCTACCCATGCCTGGTAGTCCCGTAGGATTGTCATAGGCCTCGGCGTCCCGAGCATGCTCGAAGCGCAACTCCGGTCGCAGCTCTATGGCATCGCCCATCCAATGCGTGTAGCCGACAGCGAATTCGTAGTAGCGCGTCTTGAATCCGGTGCGTTGTCCGCGAGCATCGTTCAAAAAATCCGTGCGCCATGTGACGAGATCGCGCGGCCCGATCTGATAATTGATGTAGTTGAGCGCGGCAAACTCGTACGAATAGCAATAGACCAAGGTTGGCTTGCAGATCGCGCCGGAGGGCGCACCGTAATTCAAGTAAGAATATCGTTGCGCAATGATCGCGCTGCCCAAGTCGGAGCCATAAGGGCCGGTATCGTTGTTGACGTTTGGCGTGTGCGCTTCCCACATGTACCAAATCTCGGTATCGGTGTGCCATTTGGAATCGAACTTGTGGTACCACGTGATGACGGCATGTTGAACGTTGTTCCAGCGCCAATCGCTGTCGTTGAGGCCGTTCATGCAGGGATAAATATTGTCTTTCCCCGAATCCGACGACCAGATCACGCAAGCCGCAGGGGTCAATCGTCGTTCGTTCTTGTCCCAGGGTGCAACGTCGTTGCCGGCCGAAAGCTCCGTCTGAATCTGCCAATTCTTGCTGAGCTTATTCGTCATCACCACGCCTTGCTGCGTGTACGGGTCGTAAGTGTAGAGAAGCGAATGGCTATAGGTAATGTTGTTGGGCGCGAGCTGGGCTTCGATGTCCGGGATGGAAATGTATCGGCCGACCCGAACGTTCGTCCCCAGCTCCGCGAACTTTGGCAGCCAAAAGTCCAGGTAATACATGACGGGATCGAAGCCGTATTGCTTGGCGCTGTCGGTATATTGATTACTGAAAATGCCGTTGCTGAATGTGTATTTGTAATCGGTTCCATACAGGCCGGTGAATCGAAATCCCCAATCGAAATGATCCCGCTGCACCTCATCCGGCGTGCGTTCGAAGTACAGCGCCACTTGGTCCATTTGCACCGTATTGGGTTCGAATGAATATGCGGCGGGGTAATTGCCGCCGGTGCCGGTTGCATAGTTGAAACGCGTGTGTGACGTGCTGACGTTGCCGCCCGGCTCGACCCACCCATAGATGGTGAAGCGGCTGTCCTTCAATTTCTGACCCCCTTCGCCGCAATACAGCGCGTCCATCAAGGCGTTGTAGTACATGTTGTCGACGCCGAGGGTTTCGGAACCGCCGACATTCCAAGTGGAATACGGGAAGGGAGGATTGGACTCGGGTATCTCCCCGCCGCCCACGATCACCGTCGGCGGCGCATTCGGATCGCCGCCGCCCCAGGCAAGATGGGCCTTATAGCTATCCTTCAGGCGCACAAAAAAGCCCTCGTTTTCGGATCCCTTGCTGCAACCCGCAGCCGGCGCATCGGGATTGCTCCCCGGGGCATCCGGCGTGGGCGCGGTATCCGCGAATGAAGGCGCTGCCGCGAGCAGCGCTACGGCGGTCAGCGCGAGGGAACCGTTTCGATTTATCACCAATGCTTTCCACTCATGCGATCCCTGGAGAGACCCATCTACTCGACGCTCTCGCCGTGCAGCGAGATATCGAGCCCTACGCGCTCTTGTTCTTCCGTTACCCGGAGCCCGATGGTCATGTCGATCACTTTCAAAATAATGAAGCTCACGACGAAGCCATAGATCACGGTTGTACCGACCCCCCAAAGCTGGGTGATCACGGAGCCATCCGATCCGCTGATTTCCTTGCTGGCGAATACGCCGGTCAAGAGAGCGCCGATGATCCCGCCGATGCCGTGCACGCCGAACGCGTCCAATGAGTCGTCGTATCCCAATGCGCGCTTGAGCGTTGTCGAAGCGAAATAGCAGCCCACGCCCGCGATCAATCCGATGACCATCGCCGGAATGGGTCCTACGAAACCAGAGGCGGGCGTGATCGCCACGAGACCGGCAACGGCACCCGAGGCAATGCCTAAGACGCTGGGCTTTCCCTTCGTGATCCACTCGGCGAACATCCAGCCGAGCGCAGCGGCGGCCGTGGCCAATTGCGTCGCCAGCATCGCCATGCCTGCACGGCCGTCGGCGGCCGTGGCGGAGCCGGCATTGAAGCCGAACCAGCCCACCCACAGGAGCGAGGCGCCAATCAGAGTCAGCACGAGGTTATGCGGGGGCATGGCCTCCTTGCCGTAGCCCACGCGCTTACCCATCACGAGACAGCTGGCGAGAGCCGCAACACCCGCATTGATGTGCACGACGGTGCCGCCGGCGTAATCCAGCACGCCTTTGACCGCGAGCCAACCGCTCGGCTCCCATACCCAGTGGGCAATCGGGGCATAGACTGCCAATGCCCACACCGACATGAATATCAACATCGCTGAGAACTTCATGCGCTCGGCGAATGCGCCGGCGATCAACGCCGGCGTGATGATGGCGAACGTCATCTGGAACATCGCATACACGGTCTCCGGAATGGTCAGCGCCAGATGCGACACGGTGAGTTTGTTGGCGTCTTTCATGAACGTCATGCCGTTCATCCAGAGCCGTGATGTGCCCCCCAGCCATGCAGACCCCGGCGTGAAAGCCCAGGAATAGCCGACCAAACACCAGAGCAGACTGACGATGCACGTAATCGCAAAGCTTTGCATCAACGTCGCGAGCACGTTTTTCTTGCGAACCATGCCGCCATAGAACAGAGCCAGGCCCGGAATGGTCATCATCAGCACGAGTGCAGTCGATGTCAGCATCCATGCGGTATCGCCGGCGCTGATCTTGTCCAATGTCACCAGTTGGGGTTCGGTCGGCGCGGGTGAGGCTGAAGACGCCTCGGTCGCAGCGGCGGCGGGCGCCGACGACGGGGATGGGGAGTTCGTGGCAGCCGAAGCTGCCGAGCTCGCCGCCGATGCCGCTTCCGATGCCGGCGGATCGGCCCAAACGGCCGAAGTCGAAAGCGCCAATATTCCCAGGCAAAACACGCCAATTAATTTATTCAATGATGCGAATCCCCATGATGATCCAATAGCACTGCACATTCGATTGACGGCGCGGATTCGCACCGGCTACGAGAGTTCGAAAGATCGCGGCTACCTGCAATTCCGGCTCGTGGCATTCACGATGTCTGCGATCGCCGATCAGCAAGCACGCCGGCGGAGGCGCTCATCAATGTTCTTTGGTTTGGGAGCGTGGGCGAGTCGGAGAGGCTCTATCGCTGAGGCTGTCAATTTCATCGCTTGTCACCCTATGTGTTGTTTGGCCTTTTACGGCACAAATTTTTATATTTCCTTTACACGCGGGAGTCAGCTAAGCAAGTGCCATGCCGGAGATGGCAACTCTTGTTAATTCAAAAAGTTACGTTTTTACTCCTCGTATGGTACCGATGGTGATGCATGGTTTTGGCGCGCGTTGCGCATGCAACGCATCGTGATGAAGCAGGTGCGCAAGCCCATTGACGGCAACTACTCCTGCGCAGCGGAAAGCGCGTCACCGCTCCCGTGGGTCAGGCGTCAGTGCCAGCACCTCATCGATCGTCGTGAGCCCGGCGGCAATTTTTTCGGCAGCCGCATGCCGCAAGGGACGCATTCCCCCTTGGACCGCCAGTTGGCGTAAGTCCTGAAGATCGGGATTATCGGCGATCGCCGCTTGCATCGCCGCGTTGAGGAGCATGATCTCGTAGACGCCGCTTCGGCCCAGGTAGCCTGTCTGTCGGCATTCCAGGCATCCGCCGGCCTTGTATACGGCGGCAGGCATTGCCACCGCGCCACCGACGCCCAGTTCGTTCCAATAGCCGCGGGTCATGTCCATGGGCGCTTTGCAGTCGGGGCACAGCGTGCGAACCAGGCGCTGCGCGAGCACGCCGATCAACGTGGCTCTGATGAGATACGCGGGGACACCCAATTCCAGCAGGCGCGTCACCGCGGAAGGCGAATCATTGGTGTGCAGCGTAGAAAGCACGAGATGGCCGGTCAGCGCCGCTTGCACCGCCACATCCGCGGTTTCGCGGTCGCGGATTTCACCAATCATGATGATGTCCGGATCCTGACGCAGCAGCGCACGTACTCCATCGGCAAAGTGCAGATCGATGTTGGCCTGCACCTGCATCTGGTTGAAACTGCCGTCGATCAACTCGATCGGGTCTTCGATGGTGCACACATTGACTTCCGCAGTCGCCAGTTCCTTCAGCGATGCGTAGAGCGTCGTGGTCTTTCCCGATCCCGTCGGACCCGTTACCAGCACGATGCCGTGGGGCTGCCCGATCATTCGACGCCATGTCGCGGCTTCCGCGGACGTGAAGCCGAGGCGGTTGAAATCGTGCACCAGCACGTCGGGGTTGAAGATCCGCAGCACCAGCTTTTCGCCGAAGGCCGTGGGTAGCGCCGAGACGCGCAATTCGATTTCCTTGCCATCGGGCGAGCGCGTGCGAATTCTGCCGTCTTGCGGACGCCGCCGCTCCGCCACGTCCAGCCGGCCCAGAATCTTGACGCGACTGGTGACGGCCGGCATCACCGGTGCGGGCAACTGATAGACATCGTGCAGAATTCCGTCGATCCGGAAGCGGACGTTGCCCGTGTCGCGGCGCGGCTCGAGATGAATATCGCTCGCGCGCGAGTCGAATGCGTATTGCAGCAACCAATCGACGATGGCCACCACGTGCTGGTCCTCGGCGGACAGCTTTCCCGCGCGGCTGAGTTCGGTTAGCTGTTCGAGGTTGCGCAGTTCGGTAGGCGCCAGACGTGAGCGCTCTTGACCCGTAATCTTGACCGAACGCGCGATCGCGTAAAATTCCACGAGATACCGGTCGATATCCAATGGATTGGCGCAAACCCGCTTGAGCGGCACCTTGAGCACCGGCTCCAAATCGCGCATCCATTCCACGGCGAAGGGATCCTTGACGGCAAACACGATTCCCGCCGGACCGCTCTTGACCGGCAGAATTCCGCTGCGCGATGCGTACGCGTAGGATACGACCTCCGTCATGGTCGCCACATCCAGCTTCAACGGGTCGATGCGCACATACGGTAGTCGTGCGCGATGTGCGAGCCATGCGGTCAGTACTTCCAGGGAGAGCTTGCGTCCTAGGGTCCGCCGATCCGGCCAATCCTGGGCCGAGACCACCACCAACGGATGCTGATTCGCTCCGTCTTTTCTCCTCGGCGGCTCGACCACGTGCCGAGCCGCGGCCGCCGTGATGAGATCTCCCTTGACCATTTCATCGAGCAGCCAGCTCAAGGTCAACGCGCTCGGATCGGCGGCGAGGGCGCGCGTGCGGGAAATGGACGAAGCGGATTTATTCATCGAGCATCACGGTCCCGAGCTACTCAATACGCGGCGAAACGCCGCAATGATAGCCGGTTGTGGCCGCCGGATCGCCGGCAGCGTCTGATAATTTTGCCAGCCGCCCCCGAGGCTCTTGTAAAGCTGCACGAACTGCTCACCCTGGGAGACCTGGGCTGCCGCAAATTGTTCCTGCAAGTCATAAAATTGGCGCTCCGTTGGGCGTCGTTCCCGAACCTTGGCCCGTGCCCAATGTAGATGAGGGCGAATACGAGGTCAGGAGCCGAAAGTCATGACCGGACATGACTAAAGTCATCCTTGCGGGCGCGACTGCTTCCTCGACAGTACGGCAAGCTCGGTCCTCGTGTTCGCGTGTAATTTTTCCATGATGCGACTGACGTAGTTCTTGACGGTGCCTTCGGCAAGAAACAGGGCGTTGCCGATCTGGCGGTTCATCATGCCCTCGCAGATGAGCTGCAGAATTTTCTCCTCCTTCTCGCTCAACCGTTCGGTGGCGAGTGCGCACCGCTGCGGCAAGGAGCCCTTGTCGGATGACGAGGCAAGAGGAGCGTCGTTGCGAACGAGGTCGGATTGCGGGGACGACGCCAGGCGCCTGAATTGGTCCATGACTTTACGCGCGATCTGCGGGGTCAGGCGCGATTCGCCGCGACGTAATGCGCGGATGGTTTCGAGCAATTCATCTTCATCCGCGTCTTTCAGAAGATAAGCATGCGCGCCGGCGCGCACCGCCTCGAACACCGTTTCATCGTCATTGAGCGTGGTCAACACGAGAACTTGGCAGGTTGGAAGATCTCGCGTGATCTCGCGGGTGGCGGCGACTCCTCCTTTGAGCGGCATGTGCAAATCCATCAAAATGACGTCCGGCCGCAGCGCTTGCGCGAGTTCGACTGCTTCCACGCCGTTCCGCGCCTGGCCCACCACCTCCATGTCGGGCTCCATGGCCAGCAACATCGCGGCGCCCCGGCGGACGAGTGCCTGGTCTTCGGCGATGACTATTCGGATCGCCGGAGAATCGACTGGCTCACCGGGCGTCACGCGATATTCCTCCGAAGTTCTTAGGATCCGTCGGAGCCCATCATGCAGCCTGCCGGGCCGCGTTTGGAAGTGACTTAAGTCACCTCCGTGCAACTCGCGAGTCGTCAGTCGCGATCGTTGCAGGGGGGCGTCGTACCGTCGCGGCACAACACGGGACCCTCATCGCGCTTGACGGATCCCGGGCTGTCGTCATGAGGTACGGTACTGCCGGCTACACAGCCGGCCATCAGGCACGCAGCGACAAAAACACTGGTCAGTAGCTTCACGGTCGCTCCCTTGCATTGGTGATGGCGGGACTCGCCGGTGCGTATGCTATTCCACCGCCAGCGGCCGAAACATCGTCCATGGGCGCGTTGCGGTGCAGGGGGCGTCCTACACGAGCAACGGCAGCAAAGAACGCAATCCGCGGTCCATACAGTAGTACGCCTGCTCGAATACTGGATTTACGACCGCTGCCGCACCGCGTAAAGTTGGCGCATGGCGCGTAGGTTTTTCGGTCATCAAACGTTCAAGGGTCGCGGCGCGTTGTCCAATCCGGCCGGCAGGTTCGATGCCTTGACGATCGAACAAATGCACGACGGTTGGTATCAGGACGAGATCGAGGAGAGCCTCGGCGAAACCGTATTGCCCGACAGCGCCCGCAGCATCATCACCACGAATAACTCGCCCGACGTGGGATTCGATGTTTCCATCAATCCTTATCGCGGATGCAGCCACGCGTGCGTCTATTGCTTTGCGCGCCCGAGCCACGCTTATCTCGGACTGTCTCCCGGCTTGGATTTCGAGACGAAACTCTTCTACAAGGCGGACGCGGTAGACCTCCTCGAGGCGGAACTTTCAAAGCCCCGATATGTGTGCAAGCCCATCGCTCTGGGCATCAACACCGATGGCTACCAGCCGCTGGAAAAGCGTCTCGGCATCACCCGCAGTATTCTCACCGTGCTCGCGCGCTGCCGCCATCCGGTGACCATCGTCACCAAGAGTGCGTTGATCGTTCGCGATATCGATTTACTGGCGGATCTCGCAAAAAATCGCCTGGTTTCCGTCATGTTGAGCATCACGTCGCTGACCGCCGAAATCAAGCGTACGTTGGAGCCTCGTACAGCCTCGCCCCAAGCGCGGCTGCGGGTTGTCGCGCAACTGGCGCAAGCCGGTATCCCGGTCGGAGTGATGGTCGCGCCCGTGATCCCCGGCATCACGGACCATGAATTGGAAGATATTCTTGGCGCAGCGCGTCACGCGGGTGCGTCCTGCGCCAGCTATGTCTTGCTGCGTCTGCCGCATGAAGTGAAAATTCTGTTTCGCGAGTGGCTGAGCGAATATTACCCTGACCGCGCCAAGCACGTGATGTCGCTCATCAACCAAGCACGTGGCGGCAAGGACTACGATTCCGAATTCGGCGTCCGCATGCGCGGCACCGGCCCCTATGCCGACCTATTGCGTTCACGCTTCGATCTCGCGGCACGGAAACTTGGGTATGCCGACGCGAGCGAGCGACATTGCCTCACCACGGACCTGTTCCGTCCGCCGGCGGCGGCGGCGCAGTTGACTCTGGGCCTATAGGAGCCGAGCCCACGGACGTCTGCCGCGTCCCGCTACCGTGACCCGGAAGCAGCGAACCGCGCCGCCGCGCGCAAGTCGCCTTCCAAAGTCGCACGCAATTCCTCCACCCGCTCTCCTTCGGCACGCAGGATCGCTGATGGATGGTACGTGGCGAGGATACGTGAGCCGCTGGGATGCCGCAGTTCTTGCCGCCGGGCGCTGTCGATCGACAGTGTCGCGCCGGTCAACGCGCGCAGCGCGGTGGCGCCGAGGGCGACGATGACGGCAGGCTTGACCGCAGCAATCTCCTGCTCCAGCCAAACATGGCAGGCGTTGATCTCGCCGATTCCCGGCTTTTTGTGCAGCCGCCGCTTCCCCCGGGGTTCCCACTTGAAATGCTTCACCGCGTTGGTGACGAACACATCTTTCCGCTGCAAGCCGACGGCGGCAATGGCCTGGTCCAGCACCCTTCCCGCGGGGCCCACGAACGGATGGCCGCGCAAATCCTCTTCATCACCGGGTTGTTCGCCTACCAGCATGATTCTTGCTGACGGCGAACCTTCCCCTTCGACCGCCTGCGTCGCATGCTTCCATAGATCACAGCGGCGACACGTTTGCGGGCTCTCGCCCGCAGACACCGGCGTTGACTTGGACTGCACCCTACCCTCCCGCAAGTCAGTTTCTCAAGTACGGGAACTCGCTCGTCGAGCGCGGCGCGGCAATGTAAAATCCCTGTGCGAATCCTATCCCAAGCCGTCCGAGTTCCTGCATGACGTCGACGGACTCGACGCGTTCGGCGATGGTGTGAATCCCCATGGCCTTGCCCACCTGGCTGATCGCCTCGACCATGCTTCGGTCGACCGGATCACGCGTGACGTTCTCGATGAATTGGCCGTCTATCTTGAGGTAATCGACCGGCAGAGTCTTCAGGTACATGAACGACGAGAGGCCGCTGCCGAAATCGTCGAGTGCGAACAGGCAACCCCGATTTTTGAGCTCGCGCATGAAGTAGACCACGTTGCCCAAATTCGCGATCGCGGCGGTTTCGGTGATCTCGAAACACACGGCACCTGCGCTGAGTTCGCGCGCACTCAGCTCCGCGATCAGATATTCCAAAAACCGCTCATCGTTGAGCGACGTCCCCGACAGATTGACCGCAATCGTGTATGGCTTGATGCCGCTGCCGCTGCGATGCACCAGCTGATCCAGAGCGCGCCGCACGACCCATCGATCGATCGACGGCATGACGTTGTAGCGTTCCGCGGCCGGTATGAACTCGGCGGGTGCGATCAACGAGCCTGACTCGTCGCGCAATCGCAGCATCAGCTCGAAATGTTCCCGGTCGCAGCGATTGGCGCCGATGGGCACGATCGGCTGATAACAGAGCTCGAAACGGCTGTCGTCGCAGGCGCGCGTGAGTTTGGATACCCAGTGCATTTCACGATGCCGCTCGGGCACATTATCGGGTTTGTACAACTGTACGCGGTTGCGGCCTTGATCCTTCGCTGCGTAGCAGGCCACGTCGGCCGCGCTCATCACATTGGCCACGGTGGGGGTCTCGTTGGTGATCTCTACGATCCCAATGCTGACGCCGACGGCCAATACACCGTCCTGCCAGATGAATCGATAATCGCGGATGGCCTGCCGCAACGTTTCCGCCGTGCGCAGGGCCTGATCGAGCGTGCAACTCTGGAGCAGGATGCCGAATTCGTCGCCCCCCAAGCGCGCCAGGGTGTCGCCGCCGCGCACTCGCGATTGCAGTACGCCGGTAATCTGCTTCAGCAGCTGATCGCCCGCCGGATGACCACAGGTATCGTTGACCAACTTGAATTGATCCAGATCAAGGTACAGCAAAGCATGCCGGCAGTCGGCGTTCTCGCGAACGCCGTCGACCGCCGCAGTGAGTCGATTCTCGAATTCGCGCCGATTGATAAGCCCGGTCAACGCGTCATGGCTGGCTTGGTAGTGCAGCGCACGGTACAGGCGCCGTTCTTTGCTGACGTCGTGGAACACCATGACGGCGCCGATGAGATTTCCCGCGCGGTCGCGGATCGGCGCAGCCGAGTCCTGGATCGCGATTTCCTGCCCGCGGCGATTCACCAAGACGGTGTGTTCGGCGAGACCCACTACCTGGCCTTCCCGCAGGCAGCGCATGACCGGGCTTTCGCTCGTTGCACGCGTGGCTTCATCGACCAGGGTCAATACGTCGCCGATGAGCTGATCCTGCGCCTCGCGGCTTTCCCATCCGGTCAAGCTCTCGGCAATCGGATTCATGGAATCGATGCGCCCTTCGGAATCGGTGGTGATGACGGCATCGCCGATCGACTGCAGCGTGACCTGGGCGCGCTCCTTGGCTTGGAATACCGCGGTTTCCGCCTTCTTGCGTTCGGTAATATCGGCGATCGTGCCTTCGAATCCGCTGATGCGTCCCTGTTTGTCCCGCACCACCCGGCCGTTGTCGACGACCACCAACATCGAACCGTCTTTGCGGCGCAAGACGTATTCGACGTTGCGGATTTCGCCTTCGCTCTCCATGCGCCGCACGAAACTGTCGCGATCGGTCGGATACCAATACAGCGAGCCGGCCGACACCTGATAGATTTCCTCGGCCGAGGCGTAGCCCAGCATCTGGACGAACGCGGGATTCACCACCAGGAAGCGGCCGCCGCGCGTCGTTCGATACACCCCTTCCATGACGCTTTCGAACAGCCCACGAAACTTCGATTCGCTTTCGCGCAGAGCGTCTTCGGCGCAGCGCCGTTCGATCGCGATACCGGCGATCTGCGCCATGCGCGACATCAACTCGTGATCGCGGGCCGACGGCACGCCCGGTTGCCGTTGATATACGGAAAATGTGCCGACGATGGGTCCGTCCGATGCGACAATGGGCGTGGACCACGCCGCACGCAGGCCCGCGTGCTGCGCGGCTTCGCGGCGAAATTCCCAGAACGCATCGACCTCGATGTCGGCTACGATCACCTGGCGAGCCATGCAGATTGCCGCTGCGCACGATCCGTAGCGAATGCCGACCGGCGCGTGATCCATGGCGGCCACGAACTCGCGCGGCAGGCTGGGCGCCACACCATAGCGTAGAACCTGAGCGTCGCTGTCGAGAAGATTGATTGCGCAAAAGCTGTCCGCTATCACGCGCTCGATGACTTCGGCGATTGCTTCGAGCACCGACAACAGCGGTGCATTGGCCGCGATCTTCTCGAATACCCGCCGCTCGCCGGTAGCGATCGCGTCGGCCCGCTTGCGCTCGGTGATGTCGGCAATGCTGGCGCGAATCAACCGCCGGTTGGAACTCGGCAAGCGCACGAAGCGCACTTCGCAGGGGAAGTTCCGTCCAAACGCGTCGCAATGCACCCACTCGAATACCGGCGCCGCGCCGGCCAGCGCGCCGTCGATATACCCGCGAGCCACCCCGAACGACGGGCTGCCGTCGAGTTGCTGCGGCGGCGTGATCTTGTCCGGTCCGCAGGCCAAGAGAGTTTCGCGGTCTATCTTGAAAAAGCGGCAGGCATTGTCGTTGACGTCGACGAACTTGCCCTGATCGACGTCGAAGACGACGATGACTTCCGGCGCATGCTCCACCAGCGTTCGATACCGAGCCTCGCTCTCGCGCATCGAATGCTCGGCGAGGTGTCTTTCCGTGGTGTCGCGAATGCAAAGGATATAGCCGTCGCGCCGGTTGAGGCTAGCCTTGCTGACCGCGATCTCGACGGCGACCCGCGCGCCACCCTTGGCCACGCCCCACGTCTGATGCGCGGCCAAATCCACGTGCGTATCGTCGATCTTGGCGGCGCAACGCTCGAGGAAATCTATGAGGCGCCCCCGTGCGGGCGATCGGGGCGCGCCTTGGTCGTCCGCCCGCCGCCCATATGCCGGTTGGCCCTGGAGATCCAGGCCCGTGCCCACGTCCGGCAGCAAGAAATCCAGCGTTCTACCGAGGATTTCCGCAGCCGAATAGCCGAAAATGCGTTCCCCGGTCGGATTGAAACTCTCGATGTGGCCCAGGTCGTCAACGGTGACGATGGCGTCCTTGACATTGTCGAGGATGGCCTGCAGGTGCGAGGCTGTTTCCTCGCGAATCTCCCGGGTCAGCGCCAGCGCCTCGTCTGACATGAGCTGCATGGACAGCACGACGCCGCGCCGCTCGGCATCCAAGCGATCGTAGTGCGCGCTCACCACCTTGAGCAGCGCGTCCAGGTCCAGCTCGCCACCGCGGCCCCGCGCGTCGCGAAGCTGGTTTTCGAGCACGCGATTCATGCCCTCCGGCGTTGGCGATGGCTCGCTGCGAAGCGCTGCCGCAAGATCGCGTGACACCTCTAAAATCTCCCGCACTGAATTGACGCCGCCTCCGGGCACTCAACGCTGGATGAGATGTTAGGGAGATCCCTGACCCAAGGCGTGACGCGCGTCTCGGTTCGGGCAATAATCGGTTAAATAACTACGAAGTGCGGTTCTACGATGCTTGATCGGCCATTTCGCGTCCCGAACGCTTGCGCTCGTTTTCCCGCAGATTTCGCTTCCGCAAGCGAATGGAGGTGGGGGTCACTTCGATCAGTTCGTCGTCGTCGATGAACTCCATGGCCTGCTCCAGCGAGAACCTGATGGGCGGCGTCAAAACGACGTTCTCATCCTTGCCGGCGGCCCGCATGTTGGTGAGCTTCTTGCCCTTGAGAGGATTGACCACGAGATCGTCTTCACGATTGTTGAGACCGATGATCATGCCTTCGTAGACCTCTTCGCCGGGCCCGATGCACAGCCGGCCACGTTCTTGCAAGCTGAACAGCGAATAGGCCAATGCGACACCCTGGCCATTGGCGATCAAAACGCCCTGCGGGCGCTGACCCAGTTCGCGCTGCACCACCGGCCCGTAATGATCGAATACGTGATGCAGCAAGCCCGTACCGCGCGTCATGGTGCGGAACTCCGTTTGAAATCCGATGAGGCCGCGCGACGGCACCATGTAATCCAGGCGCACGCGGCCCCGGCCGTCTGCCTGCATATCCTTGAGATCTGCGCCGCGGCTGCCCAGCGCCGACATGACGGAGCCTTGCGCGTCGCTGTCCACATCCACCGTTACCTGCTCGTACGGTTCATGCGCCACGCCGTCGATATGCTTGATGACCACGCGTGGCCTGGAGACGGCCATTTCGTAGCCCTCGCGCCGCATGTTCTCGAGCAATACTCCGAGATGCAATTCACCGCGGCCGAACACCACGAACTTGTCCGGATCGGAGGTCGGCTCGACGCGCAACGCCACGTTGTGAATGGACTCACGGTCGAGGCGTTCGCGGATTTGCCGACTGGTGACGAATTTCCCCTCACGGCCCAAGAATGGTGACGTGTTGACCTCAAAAGTCATGCTGATGGTGGGCTCGTCGACAACGAGGCTCGGAAGCGCCTCGACATTTGCCGGATCGCATAGAGTGTCCGAGACCTTGGGTTCACTAATTCCCGCAAACGCGACGATGTCGCCGGCAAAAGCCGACTCGACTTCGATACGGGTCAGCCCATGAAAGCCCAACACCTGGGTGATTCTTTCGGAGCGCTGCTTCCCTTCGCGATTCACCACCGTGACCGGCATTCCCCTCCTGAGGGTGCCCCGCTTGATGCGGCCGATGCCGATTGCGCCGACGTAGCTGGAATAATCGAGCAAGGTGACCTGCAGCTGCAACGGGCCGTCGACGTCGACATCGGGCGGAGGACAATGCTCCACGATGGTCTTGAACAGCGGTTGCATGTCGCCGTCGCGAACCGTGGAATCGAGGCCCGCGAAGCCGCGAAGTGCCGACGCGTACACCACCGGGAAATCCAATTGCTCGTCGGTCGCGCCGAGGCGGTCGAACAAATCAAAGGTCTGATCGAGTACCCAGCCCGGACGTGCCTCGTCCCGATCGATCTTATTGATGACGACGATCGGACGCAGGCCGTGCTTGAACGCCTTCTGTGTGACGAAACGGGTTTGCGGCATGGGCCCGTCCACCGCATCGACCAGCAGCAGTACGCAGTCGACCATGGCGAGCACGCGCTCGACCTCGCCGCCGAAGTCCGCGTGACCCGGCGTGTCGACGATATTGATTCGATAGTCGCCCCACATGATGGCGGTGTTCTTCGCGAGAATGGTGATGCCACGCTCACGCTCCAACGCGTTCGAGTCCATGACGCGCTCTTGCAAGTCCTTGCGCGCATCGAGCGTGCCGGACTGGCGTAAAAGCTGATCCACGAGCGTGGTCTTGCCATGATCGACGTGCGCGATTATGGCGATGTTGCGAAGTTTCTGCGTCACAATGAGGTCCCGGATAAACCGACCATTATAGGGTCTAATAGGGATCCACGTCGGAGTTTTCAATCCTTAGGGCATCAGCGCTTGCTGATCGCGGGAGCTTCGCCGCTGGCCGCCACAATGACAGGTACCGCAAACGACCGCGTCTCGGTCGTGTCATCGTGCGTCACGGACACGTCGAGGCCGAGCAACTGCACCCCATCGGCTGTCGGGGTCGTAGCGATGGTCACTCGATAGGCCTGAGTCGGCTCGACCGACGGAATTTGTATCGCTCCGACTCCCGGCGCGAGTTGCAGACCATCCGAGCCGGTGACCTGCAGCGTAACGGAGCCGGCGATCTGCGGCAGGATGGCAATGACGATCTCGAGCGGCTGACCCACCGCGGGCCGCTCGGACAAATCGAATTTGACGGCGACGGGCACGGTCGATTTGCCGAGGGTCGCCGCCTCCACCATCCCTGCGGTCAACTCCTCGGGCGTAGGTCCGCGTTTGACCGCCGCTGGAGTCTTAGCCGGCGCCGCCAGCTTGGGCTGGGGAGCCTGACTCGAATCGCCGTGACATGCTGCCAATAGCAACACGGCAAACAACGGCAGAGCTCTCCCCTTACTCATTGACCTATGATCCCGAAATAGTCCGGTAATCACAACTCGAGCCGCGGACCCATGACCGCAGCCAGCTGATCCTCGAGTGCGCGATAGTGATCTTCCCAATAGCGGGGTTCGGCAAACCAAGGGAATGCGCGGGGGAATGCGGGATCGTCCCAGCGCCGCGCCAGCCACGCTGAATAATGAATCATCCGCAAGGCCCGCAAGGGCTCGATGAGGGCCAGTTCACGGCGGTCGAACGGCAAGAATTGCTCGTAGCCCTTCAAAAGATCCGTCAGTTCCGACCGCATGTTCTGCTGGCTACCCGACAACAACATCCATAGGTCCTGGATGGCGGGCCCCATGAGGCAATCATCCAGGTCGACGAAATGCGGACCCAAGTCGGTCCATAAAATGTTGCCGCGATGACAATCACCCAGGATGCGGCCCAGTCGGGCGCCGCCCCAGCCGCGCGCCTGCGCTTCGACTTCATCCAGAAGGGTATCGGTCAGGTCGGCGTACTTCGTGGCGAGATAGTCCGGCATCCACTCGCCGTCCAACACGAAATCCCGGGCATTTCGCCCCAATTCCTCGATGCTCAGCTGACCTCGATGAATAAAGCGCGCAGCCCGGCCGACGCCATGAATACGGCCGAGAAAGCGGCCTACCCACTCGCGATCGGCGGCCGTCCCCAGTTCCGGCCAGCGCCCGCCGCGCCGCGGGAAAACGGCGTATCGGAAGCCCGCATGGACGAACAACGACTCGCCGTCGCGCAAAAGCGGCGCAACGACCGGAATTTCTTGCATCGCCAATTCCGCAGAAAATGCGTGCTCCTCACGAATCGCCGCGTCGCTCCATCGACCGGGACGATAGAATTTGGCGACGACCGGCTCGCCGTCTTCCGTCCCGATCTGATATACACGATTTTCGTAGCTGTTGAGGGCCAGAACCCGCCCGTCGCAGCGATGTCCGACCGCCTCGAGCGCATCCAGCACTACCTCGGGAGATAGTTCCGAATAAGGTGCATCCGCGTTCATGGGTGGAATTCTACAGGTAAGAAGGCTCCGCTCCGTTGTCGAAAGGCTGCTGTTAGAATGAATGCCATGCGACTGCCAAGACCCAAGTCATTGAGCGGACTGATGCTGATCGGCTTCACGATAGTGGCCGCGCCGCTGCTTTTCGCGATCGTGAACGCGGCCGTGCAAATGAATCGCTTGTCGAACCGCAGCGAACAGCTGGTGGTCCATGGCATTCAGGGTACCCGCAACAATCAAAGCATGTTCGAAGAGATCGGCGCGTTGGAGCGTACGGCCCGCCTATACCAGATCATCGGCAATTCCGAACTGCTCGACGTATACACGCGCAATCACGGGCGCTTGGTTGCCACCATCGACGAGTTGCTTACCCTGCCGCTCGATGCTCAATCCCAGAACGATGCGCGGACGCTGTTGGCGGAAGCTGAGCGCCTGGCCGGTGAACTGAAGGCTGCACCGCCGAATTCGCCGCGCATGGCGGAGGTCATCAATGCCTTTCCGCACATATCGGAAATGGCGTCCAATGTGTCGAACCACATCAGCGCGCAAATCGACCGTGAGCTGACCAGCCTGCAGCTTGCGGCCCAGCGAGCACAACAAAAGCTGTTCTGGCAGACCCTTCTGCTGGTACCCATGACGCTGGCGGTGGTCGGCGTTTTTACATATTTATTCGGTAGACCCATCAGAGCCATCGATCGTGCGATCAGCGAACTGGGTCGCGGTACGTTCTCTAGACCCATCGCCATCAGCGGACCGGCCGATTTGGAGCGCTTGGCGGCGCAGTTGGAGTGGCTGCGCGGTCGGTTGCTCGAGTTGGCCCAGGAAAAGAATCGGTTCTTGAGACACATGTCGCATGAATTGAAGACGCCGCTCGCGAATATTCGCGAAGGAACAGAACTCTTGATGGACGGTGCGGTCGGTGAGCTACAGAGCGCCCAACGGGAAGTAACCGCAATCTTGCGCGAGAATGGGATGAAACTGCAGCGGCTCATCGAAAATTTGCTGTCGTTCAGTGCCTGGCAGGCCAAGAGCGTCGGACTGGAGATCACGGAATTCAAGCTGCGGCCGCTGGTAAAGTCGGTGCTCGAAAACCAGCAGCTGACCTTGGTGGCGCAGCGCGTGCGCCTCGATGTGCAAGTCGAGGATCTTACGCCTTGGGCCGATCGCGGCAAGGTTCGGCTCATCTTGGACAACCTGCTATCCAACGCCATCAAATTTACTCCGCGCGGCGGTCGGATCTCGATGAACGCCCGTGGCGAAGCCGACCAATTGATCCTGGACGTCATCGACACCGGACCCGGTATTCCAGCCGAAGAGCGCAACCGGATTTTCGAAGCCTTTTATCAAGGAAAAACGCCGCAAGGCGGCCACGTCAAGGGCACCGGAATCGGCCTCTCGGTGGTGACCGAGTTCGTGAACGCTCACGGCGGCAGCATCGAAATCTTCGAAGCCAAGACGGGCGGCGCGCATTTTCGGGTCCGCTTACCCTTGCGCCAAGCGCCAGGCGTCAAACGTGAAACAGCCAATGCGGCGTAGGGGGTTGCGCTATGCAGCATGCACGCTCGCCGTCGGCGCGCTCTGCGGCTGCGGTGTTTTCGGCGGTGGCCAGGCGAATACGAAGGCCGCACCGCCTCCCCCGGAGCGGCCGCCGCCCGACGTGAGCTCGATCACGCCGGATCTCGAGATGATGCATATGCTGCCCGCGGGCGACCCGGCACGCCAGGCGGAAATCTTTCAATCAGTCAAGGATGCTGCGGTGCTTTCTCCGACGACGAGCAATAAGCTCAAGTACGCGCTGGCGCTCGCGACACCCGGCCATGGCGGATCCGATCCCGTCGCCGCGCAGCGACAGTTGTCGGAACTGCTGGCTACCCCTGAGACTCTGTTACCCGTCGAACGCTTGTTGGCGATGGTGGAATTGCAAGAGGTCGATCAGAGACTCATTCTGGTGGAGGAAAACAAGCAATTGCGGGAGGAAGCCCCGCGCGAATCGCGAGATAAGCTGCTCGCGATGAATCGCCGGCTGTCGGCGGAGTCGGATGAAAATGCGCGATTGCGCAAAGCCTTGGACGAGGCTCAAGCGAAACTTGAGGCGGTCACTCACATCGAGCGGTCCATTAACGATCGCGGCGCAAACGGATCGCATACGCCCTGACGGCACGCCCTAGAGAACGCCTTAGAACCGGAGAGACTGAAGTGAACGCCTATTCGATTGCCGCCACCACCCCCTTGGGCTTCGGACTCCAGCCGGGAACGCGAGACACGTCGACGCCGCAAAAGCGCAAGGCGCGTATTCTGGTGGTCGACGACGACCCGGGCTTATTGCGTTTGTTGACGATCCGATTACGCGCCGAGAACTACGAAGTCGAGGCCGTGGAAAGCGCTGCGGCGGCGCTTGCCGCGTGTACCCGGTTCCGGCCCGATCTGGTGATCACCGATCTTCGAATGGACCAGATGGACGGCATCGGGCTGCTGAAGGAGCTACAAAGCCGCTGGCCGGGTTTGCGCGTGATCATTCTCACCGCTCACGGCACGATTCCGGATGCGGTGCACGCCACGCAAAGCGGGGCGTTCGGCTTTCTGACGAAACCGGTCGACAAACAGGATTTGCTGGATCACGTGCAGAAAGCGCTGAGGGTGTCGGGATTTGCGCACGTGGACGAAGATTGGCGCGCGAATATCGTGACGCGCAACCAGCTGATGGAAGACAAGCTCGCGCAAGCTAATATGGTGGCCGGCACCGACGCAAGAGTTCTGCTCACCGGCGAGAGCGGAACCGGCAAAGAATTGCTGGCGCATGCCATCCACGACGCCAGTCCGCGGCGCAACAAGCCGTTCGTCGCAATCAACTGCAGCGCGATGGCGGAGAACTTGCTGGAGTCGGAGCTTTTCGGCCACGAAAAAGGCGCCTTCAACGGCGCCACTCGTCCGCAGAAGGGCTTGTTCGAGACCGCCGAAGGCGGGACGCTGTTGCTCGACGAAGTCGGCGACTTGCCCATGCGGCTTCAGGTGAAGTTACTGCGTGTTTTGCAAGAGAATCAAATTCGCCCGCTGGGCAGCGAAGACGCAGTGCAAATCAATGTCCGTGTCATCTCGGCGACGCACCGCGATCTGCATCAGTTGATGATCGGCGGACAGTTTCGCGAAGACCTGTACTACCGGCTGAACGTGGTGCATATCGAAATGCCGTCGCTGGGGCGGCGCCGCGAAGACATCCCGCTTCTGGTAGCGCATTTTCTCGAGCAAATCGCCAAGGAAACCGGGCAGCGCAAGATCTATGCGCCGGAAGCCGTGGAACTGCTGGCGACGGCCGAATGGCCCGGAAACGTTCGCCAGCTCTACAACGTCGTGCGGCAAAACGTCGCCCTCTCCCACGGCGCCATCATCACCGCCGAACTGGTGCAGCAATCGTTGGGCGGCAGCCCGACGCGGCTCCCGTCTTTCGACGAAGCGCGCGATGAGTTCACGCGCAATTACTTGTCGCAAATACTTCAGATCACGGCCGGCAACGTCAGTCAGGCGGCGCGTTTGGCGAAACGCAACCGCACCGACTTCTACAAGCTATTGTCGCGGCATCAATTGTTGCCGGACGATTTCAAGAAATCTTAAGCCGGGCGCACGAGCCGACGGCCTCAGCCATAGAATTCGGCGATGCTCGCGACCACGTACCCGAGCTGATCTTCGATCAGCTCAGGATAGATCGGGAGCGCCAAGGTTTCGCGTGCCGCCCGGTCGGACTGCGGAAACGTTCCCGGCTCGTAACCGAGATAAGCAAAGCATTCTTGACGATCGAGCGGAACTGGATAATAAATTTCAGTTCCGATGCTGCGCTCGGCCAGATGCTGTTTGAGCGCGTCCCGTTGCTGCACCCGCACGACGTATTGGTTGAATATATGGCGCTGGCCCGGTGCCGCCGAGGGCGTAATCACCCGCGCCCCCAGCGCCGCGGCGGAAAACGCCCGGTCGTAGAACGCCGCGTTGCGCTGCCGCGCCCGCGTCCAGCCATCCAGGTACTTCAACTTCACGCGCAGCACCGCGGCTTGCAACTCATCGATGCGGAAATTCCCGCCGATCATGGCATGAAAATATTTTGGTTTGCCGCCATGAACGCGCAGCACCCGCATCCGTTCGGCGAGATCGGCATCCTGGGTCGTACACATCCCGGCATCGCCGAAGGCGCCGAGATTCTTGGATGGAAAAAAAGAGAAGCAGCCAATGTCGCCGATCGAGCCCGCGCGCGCGCCGTTTTGGTACTCGGTGCCGATGGCCTGAGCCGCATCCTCGATCACCTTGAGATGATGGCGCCTCGCGATCTCCATGAGCGGACCCATGTCCGCAGACTGGCCGTACAGATGAACCGGCATGAGGGCTTTGACACGCCCGCCCGTCCGCCGGTGGATGAGTTCCGTGCCGCGCGCTTCGCACTCGCGATCGATGAATCGCTGAACCGCGAGCGGCGACAGATTGAACGTCGCCGGATCGATATCGCAGAACACGGGGCGCGCGCCCGCGCGCGCGATGGTGCCTGCGGTCGCGAAGAAGGTGAAGGGAGTGGTCACGACCTCGTCACCCGCGCCGATGCCGAGCGCCATTAACGCCAGGAGCAGGGCATCCGTGCCGGAGGACACTCCGACGCCGAACGACGCGCCGCAATAGCGCGCCACCTCGTCCTCGAGCCCGCGCACATGCTCGCCGAGAATGAATTGTTGCGTTTCGCACACGCGCGCGATGAGCGGCATCACTTCGGCACGAATTTGAGCGAACTGTGCCTTAAGATCCAGTAATGGAACGTTGGTCATCGGCCACTAGAATACCATCAGATCGCATAATTTAACTTTTGTCGCCATATTATGGAAATACGTCACGTATGCTTCACGACCAATGAGGGATAATATTTTTTCGAGTGTGAGGCGCGGTCGCGCGCCGCGGCCGATCATGGCGTTTTAACGGACGAGAGATGCCCCAGCCGGTCCTTGCAAAACAAAGCTTTCTGATCGCAATACTGGCCTCAGCGCAGGCGATCGTCCCGGCATTGGTCGCGATCGCCTCGTTATACACCACGATCATTCTGCTCGGTAACTCGTTCGACCCCTCATCCTCCGCCATCACCGTCGTGGCCGCGCTCTGTCTGGTTCTGGTTCAGCCTCCACGCGAGGTGAGCTCTCAGCTCACTTCGGCGCGCGTGTCGGCGGTCATCGATGTGATTTTCAGATGGCTGGTATTGCTGGCGGTGCTGCTGGCGATCGGATATGTGACCAAATCGCCCCTGCAAGCCTATCCCCGCCGCGTGTTTTTGACGTGGGCCGCCGCCACGCCGGTGGTGCTCATCCTCGCGACCTTGGCCATGCAAGAACTCATGCGCCGCTTTTTGCTCAACGCGTTCGATAACCGCAAGGCGGTCGTCGCCGGCTACAATTCCAGCAGCCTTGAGCTCACACGACGCTTGCGGATCAATCCCGGCATGCGCTTGGAGGTAGCGGGATTTTTCGACGATCGGAGCAGCGATCGACTGGGCTTGGAGCCGGACGCCAAGCTCATCGGCGGCCTGAGCGATCTCGGAAGCTATGTGAAGGAGAACCGCACGGATGTCATTTTCATCGCGCTGCCCATTCGCCATATCAAACGGGTGATGAATCTCCTGGATGACCTTCGCGATACCACCGCGTCCATCTACTACGTTCCGGACGTGTTCGTCTTCGACCTCATCCAAGCGCGATCCGGCGAGATCCATGGCATCCCCGTGGTTGCCATGTGCGAGACGCCGTTCTATGGATACCGAGGCGTTGCCAAACGTATCACCGATATCGTGCTGTCCCTGATGATCCTGTTCATGCTGTTGCCGTTGCTCGCGCTGGTGGCGGTCCTGGTGAAGCTATCGTCACCGGGCCCCATCATTTTCAAACAGCGGCGCTATGGGTTGGATGGACGCGAAATCGCGGTGTATAAGTTCCGCACCATGACAGTCACGGAGGACGGACCTCAGATTCGTCAGGCCTCCAAAACCGACAGCCGCGTCACGCGCATCGGCGGCGTGCTACGACGCACCTCGTTGGACGAACTGCCGCAGCTCATCAACGTCCTACAAGGTCGCATGAGTCTGGTGGGTCCTCGGCCGCATGCGGTTGCGCACAACGAGGAATATCGGAAGCTCATCAAAGGCTATATGGTGCGCCACAAGGTGCTGCCCGGGATCACCGGACTCGCACAGGTCAACGGCTGCCGCGGCGAAACCTCGGAGCTCAAGGACATGGAAGCGCGGGTCAACTACGATTTGGACTATCTCAGGCACTGGACGCCGATGTTGGATTTCAAAATCATCCTACTGACGGTGATCAAAATCTTTCGCGACGACAAGGCTTATTGAGTGCCGGAGGAGATCCGCGGCAAGGCGATGCCCGCTGCAACGAAATCTTCGTGAAATAGATATCGGCCGACCAAATTCCCAAAACCGTGTGAAGCGATTGCCAGGCGCCTTATAGGATGAACGGTGAAACGGCCCGGCGCGGAACTCCAGTTTTCGGGTCGAATGCAAAGGTCATGAAAGTCCAGCCATTCGCCCGTCAACGGATACTGACATTTATAGAACGCCTCCTTCGCCGAGAACAGGAAAGCAACCGCGGCCGGTTGCGCCGGGCCTGGAAGAGCGTGAATCCAAGCCGTCTCATCAGGAACACAGATCGTGGGCCAAATGCCGGAGCTGACCTTTCCCACCACTTCGCAATCGATCCCGATTGCGGCAATGCGTTCCTTCGGCGCGACCACGGCTGCACAGAGTCCGGTGGTGTGCGTGATGCTTCCGACCATTGACGGGGGCCAGATGGGTTGTCGATCATGCGCAGCCCGCAACGCAAAATCGACGATGCCGAACTCGGCGAGGGCGCGCCGCGCGCAGCAGCGGCCGGCCGCAAACTCCTGGACTCGAGTCGGCACCGCGCGTCCCATACAGGCCGCCTCGGCCGGCAACAACGCGGCGGCATCGCCCACCGCGCGCATCTCCACCGTCACCGCGCCCGCTGGGAACAGCGACCGCAACGTGGGGGAAAAACGCGCTTCATCGCGCGTGAACTGTGAGAAGTTCGGCACAATCATTGGATTTCATTGGCATAAGGCAAAAAGTTTGCGCCACTTCCAATGGTCGTTGCGACGCGTCAAGTCTTGACGTGTTTGGAGCGGAAAATGACGAAACGGCTCGCGACAAAATTGAAAAACGTACCAGCAAGCACGCCGATGAGCGCCGCGACCTGCTTTAAGCGAATGACTTCCCACAACTCGGTGGTTATGAAATAGTTGACCACTGCGCCCACGGAGCATGCGGCCACAAACCCCAGAAATTGAGGCAGAATGGACTGTTTTCGGGCATACGAGAAACTGAAACGGCGATTCAAGATGAAATTCCAGATCATCGAGATGATGATCGCAATGGCTACCGCCTGCTTTTCCGCAACTCCCATATGCAGCAGCACTGTCAGCGAGCCGAGATTGACAACCAATCCCGAGAGTCCCACAACAAGAAATTGCATAAGGTGCGACCACGTCCCGTATTTGTAAATGTACAGACGGCGCAAGTGTTGGATGTACTTGAGTTGTTCTTTGAACGATAGCTTGCTTTCGCCGAACCGCCGGCTGTCGAAATGAATGGGTATATCAAGAACCCGCCGACAACGGCATTTGATGATGAGTTCCAGTAAGATCTTGTAGCCGACCGGATTGAAATCCCGCCCCGCGAGGAACGTGGCGCGGCGTATGGCGAAAAAGCCGCTCATGGGATCGCTTAGCGAGGTGAAGGGCAACGCCAATAGGGTAGCCACCCGACTGTTCAGCCATCGCAACAAGCCCCAATCGTCGGCGGTTGAGCCGCCATCGGCAAAACGTGAGCCGACCGCGACCTCCATTCCGTCGTCGAGAGCCGCCAGCATTTCCGGTATTTTCTCGGGCGGGTGGCTCAGATCGGCGTCCATGACGACAATGGTGTTGTGGCTCGACAGCATGAGTCCATCTAGAACCGCATGGCTTAAGCCGCGATTGACCTTTCGACTCACCATTCTTATCCACGGCAACCCGAGCGATGCGACGAGCTCTTCACTGCCGTCCCGACTGTCGTCGTCCATGAACAGCACTTCGAGCTCGAGCCCGCTGGATTCTCCCAATTTCTGCAATCGAGTAACGAGGTGCGGGATGCTTTCGACCTCGCGGTACGTGGGGACCACTACCGTCACCTTTGGTCTCTCCAACGCCTCTGAGAGCGCCGGGCGCGGAAAAGAGGCGATCATGCTGGATGATATTCTCATATGTAATAGTTTCCCCCCCGTAAACCGAATATGGCGCTCTTATAGGGGCTCACGTAAGTTTAAAGCAAGACCAAATGCGATAACGCAAGAAGGCGGGCGTTGCAGCGACCTCGGCTGTGTCGGCGCCGATGCCGACCGCTGCGCCACTGCTGCTTGGTTTCCGGGTTGGTCCGCTACAAAATCTGTTTATGATCAATGACTTGGTTAGCAGGCCGTTCATAGCCGCATTCACGAATCCACTCGCGGCAGCAACCGAGAGGGGCAAAGTTGCCCAATCAGCCATTCAGAGGCGACAACTCTAGCCTAGCTTGCGCAAGTAAGGACTGATTTTGCGGTTTTTTGAGCGCGCTGGTCCTAGCGCCACGTCCCGCCGCACCATTACCCGCCTGACTCGCGATGCACCCAAACATCGGGTGCTTCGGCTTCGATGATCCGAGATGACCGCTCCAGGATCTGCCGGTCCAAGGTAATTAGCGGTTGATCGAGTGCTTCGGCGAGCGCGACAAAAACCGCATCAGCACCGCGAAGCTTACAACTCGCCGCCAAGGCGGCAGCCCGATTGCCGAGCGCGTCGTTCAGTCCATGACGCTGCACACGCGGCAATGCGAGTAAGGCCCGTACTGTACGGGTCGCAAGCCTAGCCTTCCCGGTTTGGCGTGCAAACACACCCGCGATTTCGGCAAGAGCCAGATTGGGTATGTTTAAGTCTCGCTGATTCGCGACCGCCAAGTCCAAGAACGCAACGCTGGCGCCATGATGAACGTCATTCTCACGAAAGATCGCCACCCACACGGAAGCATCGACGATCATCCCCGCCGTTGCTCGCGCACCGCCGCGACTGCGTCTTGATCCGTCTGCCAACTAGCAGCGTTAATTTTGGCAAGTTTCCGAACCTTTCGAAGAGCCGCGCTAGCACTGACGATAGCGCCGGAATCGCTCGAGCCCAACTCCTTTTCAAGAGCGTTGGTTACAAATTGCTTGAGAGTCTGGCCGCGGCCCGCAGCAGTAGCCTTAGCCCTCCGAAACAATGTCTCGGGCATTTCCAAGGTGGTTTTCGTGGTACTCATGGATTAGGACCCCAATTGCCGACAGGCCGGATTTATTATCACCCATAAATATGGGTCTAGTCAAAAGCAGCGGACAAAGTACGCCGGCGTTTAAAAGTGGTGAATGTGGGCTATCCCGCCCCGGCACCAACTCGGCCGGCGTTTAAAAATGGCGTGCCCACGGGTACTCCAAATTAATCCCGGCAAATGCCAAACAAGCTACAAGTTTCCCCAGAAGGACCACCCGGCGATCGGGGAAATCGCTACAGATTTGGGCTCGCGAGGAGATAATAGAGTCCGCCCGCAATGACGATGGTCACCAGCCATACGATGACCACGCGCGAAATCATGCCGTAGCGAAGTCCGGCTCCCGCCGATGCCCGACATGACAATGTGGGTGATGCTGACTGGCAGCCCGGTGAAACCGGCGGTGCCGATCAGAATGGCCGACACGATTTCCGTTGAGGCGCCTTGCGCCGGCGTCAGGCGCACGTTGCCCAGCTGCTCGCCCAGTGTCTTGACGATGCGCTGGTACTCAATCATCGTCCCCAACCCCAAGCACACGGCGCTCAGCATGCGCACCCACACGGGTGCGTACTCCACCGCCGATCCGAGGCTTCTTCACGGTACCGATCGCGGTGATGCCGCGGCGTATCGCGCGAGGATACGCGGAGTTTTCGGGCTAACTCGCCGGCGTCTTAACTTTCTCGCCGCGGAACGCGGCTCGGGTTTCCGCCGCTCCGCGTTTGGCGGCGGTAGCTATCTCGTGTCCCACTGCCTTTGCGGCGATCGCGACCCGATGCGCGCCCTCCTTGCAGTCGGCGCCCACCACCTTCGTATCGCGCTTCACGGCCGCTCCAAAAGACCTCGCATGTGTCGAGATCGCGGATTCGCGCGGCTGATCTTCGGCTGCATGAGCCGCCATATAGGGCGTAAGGAGCAGGCTCCATACAACTAATAGGCTGGTTCCACCGTGGCGCACAGAGCGTACTACATCAATTGTCGTCGTGGTCATGACCGTCATGCCCGCGCCCGTGCCCGTGCCCGTGCCCGCGGTCGTTATCCCGGTCCTGGTTCCGTTCGCGCTCTCGCCAGCGCTGCCGCTCTAGTTCGCGCTCGCGCTCATGATCTTGATAGTGGCGCTGGTACTCTGGATCGTATTCCTGCGATCGAACGAAGTATACGGGCCGATTGCAGGCATTGTATTCATGGCAGTGCCTCCGCCAATTTCTTGCATGCTCAGGTGGCACGTGTAGATAAATGGGAGGAGGAGGGGCTTGTTGCGGCTCGATCAACATGGGCTGTGCGTAGACGACCGGCGGCGGACGTTCGCCGCCGATATTCACTTGACCGTACAAGCCGGGCGCCACCTCACCTGACAACAGCACGTGAATATCCAGGCCGCCCGCCTGACTAACGCCGGTACCGACGAGTAACGCCGCGGAGAGCAAGATTAGACGCATATAAAAATTCCTTTCAGTACCCGTGAATGCGCGGTGTCGGCAAATCTCTCACGGCGCTGCGTGAGCGCTTCGTCTGTGCCCAAGATCGGCCGGGCATGTAGTCCGGCAAATGATAACGGACGGTTAGAGAATCTGACTTATTTGCAATGAAATTGTGAATGACATCACGAAAGTAAATCGCTTCAACCGGCGAGCGCGCCTGCTCGAAAATCTCGGGCTAGAGGCGACAGCGTCAAAGGACTATCCCCTCGCGCGCGACATTTCGCAGGAAGCCAGGCCTTGGGAAGCGCTCGGGATTCAACCAATGCGTTAACGAGACGGGACTGATCCGGCGCAAGCCCCAACAAGCCCCGGCGTCTAAAATTGGCGTCCCCACGGGGATTCGAACCCCGGTTCTCACCGTGAAAGGGTGGTGTCCTAGGCCTCTAGACGATGGGGACGCAGACCTGAAATCGCTTCATCATATCGACCATAGACGAGAATCTGGTGGAGCCAGGCGGGATCGAACCGCCGACCTCTTGCATGCCATGCAAGCGCTCTCCCAGCTGAGCTATGGCCCCACATGGAGGCGCGGCACGTTACCTGACGGCGACCATTTCGTCAAGAAAATGAATGGGCTACGCGCCCCAAATCGATAGCGCCGTGGCTAGTCTGGACAATGACTCAGCTTTCCCCAGAATCGCCAACGTCGCATCGATGGGCGGCGAGACAGTCCCACCGCATACCGCGAGACGAATGGGCTGCGCGAGTTTACCCAGCGAGATGTCCTTTGCTGTCGCAAAACCGCTGATGAGTTCGTGGATGGCCGGCGCCGACCAATTCTCCAACTTGCTCAGCGCGCCCGACGCCTCGGTCAGCAGGACCAGCACAGCAGAAGTCACGTGCTTACGTACCGCCTTCTCATCGTAGGCGCCGGGGGCCCGGAAAAAGAACACGCTGTTGGTCGCCATTTCGCACACCGTCTTGGCACGCTCGCGCTGCGACAGAATGATTTGCTCGAGCTGCGCATCATTGGTGGCCTGAATGCCCTCGCGATCCAGATGCCAGCGTAGGACTGGCACGATTCGCGATGCCGGAGCGCGCATCATGTGCTGCTGATTGAGCCAGCTGAGTTTCTCCACGTTGAAGGCCGAAGCCGATTTATTGACATCGGCGATATCGAATAATCGGATCATTTCTTCGATCGAGAAGATTTCCTGGTCGCCGTGCGACCAGCCCAAGCGAACCAGATAATTCAGGACGGCCTCGGGCAGGAATCCCTCGTCGCGGTACTGCAGCACGCTGACGGCGCCGTGGCGCTTCGAGAGCTTGGCGCCGTCAGCACCCAAAATCATGGGCAAATGGGCGTAGATCGGCGGCCGATGGCCCAAGGCGAGCAGCATGTTCAATTGTCGTGGGGTGTTGTTCAAGTGATCATCGCCACGGATCACGTGGGTGATCTGCATGTCCATGTCATCCACCACCACACAGAAGTTATAGGTAGGCGTGCCGTCGGAGCGCGCGATAATCAGATCGTCTAGCTCGCTGTTTTGAAACACGACGCGGCCGTGAACGACGTCATCGACGATCACCTCACCCACGAGCGGATTTTTGAAACGCACGACGGGTGCGACTCCCGGAAGCGAATCGGTGCGCTCGCGCCAACGGCCGTCGTACCGAGGCTTTTCGCCGCGCGCAATCTGTTGGGCCCGCATCTGTTCCAGCTCTTCCTTGCTGCAGTAGCACCGATACGCGTTGCCGCCGGCAAGCAACTCTTCGATGACGTCCTTGTAACGGTCAAAGCGCTTGGTTTGATAGAAAGGCCCCTCGTCGTAGTCGAGCCCGGCCCAATCCAGACCGTCCAGAATCTGCTGGATGGCCTCGGGCGTAGAACGCTCCAGATCCGTATCCTCTATCCGCAAAACGAACCGGCCAGCATGACGTCGAGCATACAGCCAGCAAAACAATGCGGTCCGCAAACCACCGATGTGCAAAAAACCGGTTGGGCTGGGAGCAAATCGGGTTCGGACGATCATGGATCTTCGGTCGGGAAATTTCGGGAGGCGAGTTTAGCAGAGCCCCGTCGACGAGCGCAGGCAGGTCTGTATGCATCGTTGTTTTAAGTTTTTGCTGATGTCATACTTTGCAGTCGACTTTATGGGCGGTTAGCTCAGCGGTAGAGCACTGCTTTCACACGGCAGGGGTCACAGGTTCAATCCCTGTACCGCCCACCATATAAATCAAGACGTTACGGAAAATCAGGCACGTTGCTGTTCATTGGGACGCGCCTATGGATTTTAGGCGCGCCCAACCGCTCGGCGCCTCCCGCATTGGCGGTAGCCATTGACCTTATATAGGCGCGACTTCGACGACCTATGCCGTCAATTAGTCGATGGTCTTACTCACCACCACCGAGAGGTTGCTTTCCACATTGGCAGTGTTATAGGACCTTACCGAAAAATACCATTTGGCCGGTGACAAATTGGAGACTTCGTAGCTGACGATGTCGGGATTGGCGATCTGCACGATCTGCGTCAAGGCAGTTGCGCTGGTGCCATAATATATGCGGTAGCCCGCGAGGTTCGTCAGGGGAGTGCCGTTGGTGTTCTCCGTCGGCGCCACCCATTCGAGAGTGGCGCTGCCGTTGGCCATCTGCGTTACCGCGATCGGGAAGGCCGGCAAGGAGACGCTCGTTGTGCCATTGCTGACGCTGATGGTGATGTTCGAGTACGTCCCCACGTCTGCCGCAGTCGGAGTGCCCGATAATTCTCCCGTCGCACTGTTGAATGTGGTCCAGCTGGGCGCGTTTTTTACACTGAAGGTCAGCGCAGCGCCGCTCGGATCCGTGGTCGTCGGGGTAAAGCTATAAGCGTTACCGGCGACAACGGAAGTACGGGGTGTCCCCGATATGGTTGGGCTGTCGGGTCCGGCAGGCTTTAACACAGTGATGCTGAATTGCGCCAGAGCGGCGCTCAACGTCCCGTTACTAACACTGATGCCAACGCTGGGATAGGTGCCGACTTCCGTGGCCGTCGGTGTGCCTGACAACTCACCGGTCGTGGTATTGAAGCTCGCCCACGCTGGACCATTGACGATGGAAAACGTCAACTTTTTGCCTTCGGGGTCCGTCGCTGTCGGCTGAAACCTGTAAGTCTGCCCTGCCGTCACGTGGGTTGCCGGCGTGCCGCTGATCTTCGGCGCATTCGGCGCCGTGACCGTGATCGTGAATGGCGTCAATGAAGCGCTCGACGTCCCATTGCTCGCGCTGATGATAATGTTCGAATCGGTGCCGGTCTGCGCGGAGGTGGGCGTCCCTGATAATTGACCGGTCGTGGTGCTGAAGGTCGCCCAGCTCGGGACGTGGGCGATAGAGAACGTCAGGGCCTTGGAAGCCGGATCAGTGGCGGTGGGCTGAAAGCTGTACGCCTGACCGGCCACCACGGAGGTCGCCGGAATGCCGCTGATGACCGGCGTGTCGGACGCGCTTGGCGTCACAACGGACGCGCTTGGCGTCACAACGATCGCAAAACTGCTCAGACTGGCGGTGGAGGTGCCGTCGCTCACGGCGATGGTTATGTTCGAGTACGTACCCACCTGCGCCGAGCTCGGCCTACCGGACAGCTCGCCGGTCGAGGTGCTGAAAGTCGCCCAGCTCGGGCCGTTGACGATCGCGAATGTCAGTGCTTTACCGGCGGCGTCGCTGGCGCTCGGCTGAAAAACGTAACTCTGTCCCGCACTCACCGCCGTGGCAGGAGCGCCGGCAATGACCGGCGCTACACTCGGAGTCGGCGCCCCGGTCTCAGCGTTGACGCGAATCGTAAACGGACCCAATGTGCCGGTAGACGCGCCACTGCTGGCGATGATGGTGATATCCCCGCTGACTCCCACGTTGGCCGCGACCGGCGTGCCCGAAAGCGTGCCGGTGCTCGTGTCAAAAGTAGTCCAGGACGGTTGTCCTTCGATAGCGAAAGTGACGGCGCCGCTGCTGGAAGACACGCTTGGCCGGAAGGAGTAGTTCCCACCTACTGTCACACTGCTGGGCGGCACGCCCTGGAAGAGGATCTCGGTACTCGACGCGCCCGTGACGGCAGCGACCGTGGCGGCACCGCTCGCGGCGTTGGTAGCGCTGCTGCTGCCGCCGGAGCAACCAGAGACGCTCACTGCGACGAGCAATCCAAGTATAAAACGATACGCCATCTTTCGTTAACCCCTGTTCGGTCATCGGCCGCAACGAACTTGGCGCCGCAAACTATCCGAGACAGATAGAAGGGGTGACGACAGCGCGTGTGAACACGACCACCGGCAACCCCGCTATCTAGGGTTCGAAGACCCGTTAAGACCGGAGGTTTTGCGTCCCCGCCTTTCAGCGGGTTTGCCAAGTCAACGGCTGCATTTAAACCGCAGTCCTAACTTCATTTCAATTGTCTGTGGCTGGAGACATTCCCCGCGCCGCAAATGAACTGTCAGGTTCTGGTCCTGGCTAAGGGATTTTGATTGGATGGTTGGATAACTCTCGCGCGGGGATTTTGCCGTGAAGCCGAGAGCGGCGATGGAACATTAGAACGACGTACCGGCGGCGATTAAAGTACCGGCGAAGCGCGGCCGATGGAGTGCAGAGAACGGTAGCGGATTGACGCTCAAGATCGAGTTGCCATCCTTAAAGCGCATCCGCTTTGGCTGCGAGATTTTCACGTTCGCACCACCACTGCCCTAATTTTCTGCCTTGCCGCTGTCTGATCGCGATTTGCGGAAAGCTGAAGAACCTGGGCTATGTGTAAACGGGATGCCGCAGTCTACGTGAATTGACATAATCATGATCGTACCATTGCTGCGCCACTATTTGGAGCTAAGGAGAACCTCGACTACCTCAAGAATTGGTCGTTGTGGCTGGATGTGAAAATCCTTGCAAGAACCGCGCTGACTTTTCTCAACGATGAGAAACCCTTATTAGCGGCTGCGGCCGACGAATCGCGTCAGAATGAGCGGCCAATTTGCTACGTGGGTCGCAATTTTTTGCAAGTGGTCCCTCCGCGCGAGAAATCCCTGGACTTGCCGCGTTATACTGGCGCACTGATGAAATTACTCGTTACAGGTGCCGCGGGGTTTATTGGATCTGCCACAGCGCAGCGCCTGCTTGATCGCGGCGACGAAGTGGTCGGTCTCGATAATTTGAACGAGTATTATGATGTAACGCTCAAACACGCGCGCCTTGCCAGGTTGCAGGCGCAGCCGGCTTTTCGTTTCGTGCATGCGGATCTGGCCGATAACAAGGCGGTCGCTGCATTATTCGCCCAGGAGCAATTTGAGCGCGTCGTGCATCTGGGCGCCCAGGCAGGTGTGCGGTATTCGCTGAAGGACCCGCACAGCTATATCCAGAGCAACATCGTCGGCATGCTCAATGTCCTCGAGGGTTGCCGTCATAACGCGATCGCTCATTTGGTCTATGCGTCGTCCAGTTCCGTCTACGGCGCGAGTTCGAAGCTGCCGTATTCGGTACACGAACCCGCGTCCCATCCTGTGTCCCTCTATGCTGCGACTAAAAGGGCGAATGAGCTGATGGCGCACAGCTATTCGAGCATATTTCGTTTGCCGACCACGGGCCTGCGATTTTTCACGGTATACGGCCCTTGGGGCAGGCCGGATATGGCTTTGTTCCTGTTCACGCGTGCAATACTCGAAGGGCGCCCGATTGACGTGTTCAATCACGGCCACCACAAACGCGATTTCACTTATATTGACGATATCGTCGAGGGCGTAGTACGCGTACTCGATCGGGTCGCGCAACCGCATCCTCGGTGGGATAGCGCCAATCCCGACCCCGCGTACAGCCCGGCACCTTATCGGCTGTACAACATCGGCAGCAACCGGCCGATCGAGTTATTGCGCTATATCGAGGTGCTCGAAAATCTTCTCGGTCGTAAGGCCGAAAAGATTATGTTGCCGATGCAGCCTGGAGACGTCGCGGATACGTTCGCCGACGTCCGCGAATTGCATGAGGATACCGGATACCGACCAATGACGCCGATTGAAGTCGGCGTACGCAATTTTGTCGATTGGTTCCGCGAATACTATCGCGAAGGGTAGCGGCCATCTTGGGCCGAATCCTGTTTACCGCTGATCCGCGGCGTCGATCATTGTAGTGATGGTAGTGGCAATAGCAGACCTTTGAATTACATCCCGCCAGTGGCAAGGTCGGTGTCTCACTGGAGAAAAAGCGCTTCCGGTTCGATTGCCGCGCCGCTCGGCAGGCATTTTGGCAACGCGCTTGCGGAATCGAAGAACGGTGCCGGTATCCGCAAAATCATGGACAACAGCCCCATCCAATAATCCATGGGCGGCGACCCCGACCCAGGCTAAGTCGTGATTGGCGAGTGGGCCACTACAATTTACGCGAACGCCTTTCCGTTACTCGAGTCCGTGCATTGAATTGGCGTCGTTGTTGCAACCCAATCATCGAAAGCAAAGAAAGCAAAGAAATCGCATCGAGGGCACCTCCGCCACTCTTGGAGCTTGTCACTGTCGTGGTCGGCAGAGTCACCGCCGCGATACCGGTTCCGCTGAGCGCCGCGGTCTGCGTCCCCGCACCACCGCCGGCGTTGATGCTGAGCGTCGCCGTGGCCGATCCCACCGAGGCCGGATTGAACACCACGCTGATCGTACAGTTCGCTCCGACGGCGACCGACGTGCCGCAGGTATTGGTCTGCGAGAACGGCTGAGAGCCCGTCGTCGAGAGCGTGATGCTCGTGATCGGCAGCGCCAGGCTGCCGGTGTTCGTCACCGTGACCGACTGTGCCGCGCTCGCCACGTTCGTGCTCTCGTTGCCAAACGCCAGCGAGGTCGGCGACGCCGTGTAGGTCGCCGCGATACCGGTACCCGTGACACCGGTTCCGCTGAGCGCCACGGTCTGCGTGCCCGCACCACCGCCGGCGTTGACACTCAGCGTCGCCGTGGCCGATCCCACCGAGGCCGGATTGAACACCACGCTGATCGTGCAGGCCGCTCCGACGGCGACCGACGTGCCGCAGGTATTGGTCTGCGAGAACGGCTGAGAGCCCGACGTCGAGAGCGTGATGCTCGTGATCGGCAGCGCCAGGCT
>Ga0326728_10005813_pt1 | contig 34043 bp, 31 predicted proteins | sample MB3enrmetagenome_FD_207602 | JGI IMG/M metagenome (GOLD analysis project Ga0326728, IMG submission 207602) | Lab enriched peat soil microbial communities from McLean, Ithaca, NY, United States - MB31MN | ecosystem: Environmental > Terrestrial > Soil > Wetlands > Peat | place: USA: New York...
GCACGTTCGAGCAGATCATGAAGTACTTGTCGGTGTCGAAGGCCTTGCCCTTGCCGATCATGCTGTCCCACCAGCCAGGCTTGCCGTCGACTTTCGAGATGCCGGCGGCGTGCGCGTCTCCGGTGAGCGCGTGGGCGATGAGGATGGCGTTGGAGCGGGCGTGGTTCAGGCGGCCGTAAGTTTCGTAGGCGACGTCCACGGGCGCGAGCGTGGCGCCGCAATCGAGCGCGAGCGAATCGAAGCGAACGGTCTTGGACTCGACGATCATTGGCTCTCGATGTGCTCCCACACTGGTTGGAATTCACCGATTCTTCTTACAGCCCTTGCGAGACTTGGGGAGCATCTCGCAGCCGAGCTCACATCCCAGTATTCTCTGACAAAAACGGACAAGCGACCATTGTAGTCCGGGCCTTCGGTGGCCGTACTCCCCTGACGTGGTACGATGGCCGCCTTCAATTCCCGGTTCCTTGTTTGCCGCGCCAAGCCGATAAGTGTTCGCTTTGGGTCGGGTAGGCCGTCGGCATCAGAAGGGACCAGATGCTCACTAACCCCGAGGAAACGCGATATGCCCTCCCGGTGCGCAAGGAGCCAGGCCTCCACCTCTCTGACCGCCACCCGGAAGAGAAAGTTCGGATGCCGCGGCTGCGGCAGCCAAGCGCGAATGAGCTCTGCAGGGCAAACCTCCCGATCAAGATCGGTGAGAACCGCAAAAGGTGTCCCTCGTGCGGCGCTGTTGAACCCATGGATGGTTCTTCGCAGGTAGCCGGAGCCTCTTCGCCCATAAGAGGTTCCGATCACGTAACCACGCCGCGCTTGTCGCAGAATCTTCCTGAGTACCTCTTCATCCAAGGAGCCCTCGACAGCGAGGTTGATTGGGATGGCGCTATTCATTGGCGAAGAGGTCCAACTGGTCGAGGCCGGGAGGAGCCGTTCTCGGCAGGGCGGCGTCAGCGGGACTGAGCCCCGCGTCCAACAGGTCGCGAACTTCCCGGATCGATGACGCCAAGTGGACGACAGTACCTTCCTGGTCCGGGGTCAAGTCTAACACCTCCTCGCCGCCTATTCCCTTCTCTGAAAGCAGGTCGAAACTGTGGGTACTGATCAGAACCTGGCGCTTCCTCTGGCGCTGTAACTTAGAAATCAACGCCGGCAATCTGCTCACTATCGCAGAATGCAGCGACAGTTCGGGCTCCTCCAGTAGGAGCGGTGAGTCACCCTCCAGCAGAGCCCAGAACAGACCGATGAGCCGTAGCGTGCCGTCGGAAAACTGGTCTTCGCGCTGCAGTCCAGCCCTAGGACGCCAGTGCTCATATAGCGCCTCCAAGTGCGGTACTCCCGTCTCATCCTTGGTGTCACGAAGGTTCTTCAACTGGGGTACGGCTTCGCGCAGCGCTTTCTCAATCTTACTGAGCCGGGATTTGCGAGTCTTCTCTGGGGTCTTGGCAACCCGTTCCAGGAAGTTGCGGCCAAAAGGATCATCGGGAACGCCAGGTCCAACGAACGCTTCGGGATGGCGCAGGAGCTGGGGAACCAAGTGCAAATAGAGGACCGACTCGAAAAACTTGGCGACTTCCCGAAACTGTTCGTTCGTGTTGATCTGTTCAAGGTGCGTCTGCGTACGTCGGAGTTCGTCTTTCAGGTCATGGGCGTCAGGACGTTCAAGGATCAACTGCGTCCCTTGGCGAACACGTTCGTAGGCGAGGTAGGGTTGACGGTAGCCTCGCACCTGCTGCTTGATGCCAATGCTGTATTCCCAAGACGGTGTCCGTCCGTCGTCCGCGAGCTGCACCGAGATTTCCACATCGGACTCGCGCTGGGCGGCCAGACAACGAATCTTGGACAGTCCTCCGCGCTGGCTGACGGCCTGCTGTAGCCCGCCGCCCGGTTTCGCGATGTCGCGAAGAAACCTGAAGACATCCAGGAGGTTAGACTTCCCCGAAGCGTTCGGACCGATCAGGAACATCCGTTCTTTAAGCGGGACATCGACGGACCGGAAGTTGCGCCAGTTCTTGACGATCAAATGAGACACGATCATTGGCGTTCGTTCCTCCTTCCACCGCCGGCGTGTCCGACGGCCGATTCTCGAACACGCTTGTGTTTTCTTATGATAGCAGCGGGACGGCGGGCATGGCCCGTTACCATTTCTACAGAAATCGTATATTATGGAATCAGGAGGACGAATGGCGGAGAACGTTCCGGTTGCGGTGTTGAGCGTTGGGCAGAACGGACAAATCACGGTGCCGGCCGGGTTTCGCAAGGAGCATTCGCTGGGCCGGGGAGGGAAACTGCTGGCCGTCCGGATGGGCGACGCGCTGGTGATCGCGCCGCACGATGCGGTGCTGGAGTCCATCTGCATGCGGATGGAGGAGGCGATGCGTGGCGCCGGGAGCGATGTGGCGAAACTGAAGGCGCAGGCCCGCGTGGAACGCGCCGCGATGGTACGGAAGCGATACGGCAGGTGAACCGGCCGCGGGTGTTTCCAGACAGTTGCGTGCTGATCGAGGGATTGGTGGCGCCCTGGAGCGCGTCGCGGGGCGTCCTGATTCTGGGCCGGGCGGCGCTGTTCCGGTTCGCTGTGGCCGAGTTTGTCATCGAAGAAACGGAGCGTGTTCTGGCGGGAAAACTGGGCGGCGCCTATGGTGGCCGCGAACTCCTCAGAGCGGATTTCCGGCTCATGCTCAAGCGCCTCCGGGTGGAGCGCATTCCGCACGCATCGCAGGAGGAGTTCCGGCAGGCTAGGGCGCTGATCCGGCACACCAACGACGCGCCGGTTCTGGCGGCGGCGCTGAAGGCCGCCCCGGACTGGGTTCTGACGGACAATACGGCGCATTTCACCGCCGAGATTTCGGCCCGCACCGGCTTGAGGATCGCAACGCCGGAGGAGTTCCTCAGGAAAGCTGGACGGCTGTTCGGCGGCTAGGTGCGGAGGCGGCGGAAGAGCCGGAGGCAGCCTTGATACAGGGCCAGGATGCAGAGCAAGCCCCAGAACGCCCCCTGCGCCTTGTAGCCCAGTTCCGTTCCCAATGTCCAGCACAGCGCCGCGGAGGCGAACCGAACCGCGAGATAGACTCCCAACAGCTTGCGGAATCGCGCGGTGGGCGAGTCTTGCCATGCGCCCACGAGAAGCCAGAACAGCAACGCTACGCATTCGTGGATCGAGAACCAAACCGGGTCCCACATCCGGGTGCAGTCCTGGATATAGGCCTCCGGCCTGACCGCGTGGGAAATCAGGCCTGCCGGAGCCGTGCCCCAAGCCACGAAGTTGAGGTCCCATGGGTCTGCGTCCCACCAATAGACCGAGCTCCAGCCCACGATGCCTTCCTCCTTGCCCAGCCAAGGTTCCTGGGCCGGCGTCCGGGATTGGACTACGGCCACATGGGGGCATGGCTCGGTCGATTGCCACTTGTATCCCAGCCAAATGAAATGGGAGAGGACGATCACGTCGACCAGCAGGTGGCCGAGGGGCAGGAGGTAGCGGTAGCGGAGGCGGGCCATTGCTTATTGTAGACACCGGGGGCAGGGCGGAAGTTCCCGGCGGGGGTTGGGGCGGTTGATGAAGGGGGGGGCGGCGTGTTGAAATGGGTGTTACCCCTGCCGCTGGAGGACAACCGGAGTGAATACTGCGATCCTGGCCCTGGAAGACGGGACGGTCTTCGAGGGCAGGAGTTTTGGTGCGCGCACGGAAAGCTCCGGGGAAGTTGTCTTCAACACGGCCATCACGGGCTACCAGGAGATCTTCACCGATCCGTCCTATTGCGGGCAGATCGTGGTCCTGACGTATCCGCAAATCGGCAACTACGGGGCCAACGGGGAAGACAGTGAATCGCAGCGGCCGTACATCGAAGGGCTGGTGGTGCGGGAGTTCTCGCCCATCGCGAGCAACTGGCGGAGCCAGCAGGATGCCGAGGCCTTCCTCGCGGAGGCCAACATCCCGGTGGCGGCCGAGATCGACACGCGGAGACTGGTGCGGCATCTGCGGACGCGTGGGGTGATGCGCGGGGTGCTCGCGAGCGGGGGCGGCGAGGCGCGGGAACTGGTGGAAAAGGCCCGCGGCATTCCATCGATGGCGGGACTGGATTTGGCCACGCGGGTTTCGACCACGGCTTCGTATGAGTGGACGAAGGGAGTGGCCGCTTGCTCGCCGTCCGAGCCGGTGGGACTGGCCGCGGTGGGGCGCTTCCATGTGGTCGCGTACGACTTCGGGATCAAGCGGAACATACTGCGGCGGCTGGTACACGCGGGATGCCGGGTGACGGTGGTTCCGGCGCTGACCTCGGCCGAGGACGTGCTGGCGCTGAAGCCGGACGGAGTGTTCCTCTCGAACGGGCCGGGCGATCCCGAGCCGCTGCACGCGCAGCAGGCGAACATACGGAAGCTGATCGGAAAGACGCCGGTGTTCGGCATCTGCCTGGGGCAGCAACTGCTGGGCCTGGCGCTGGGCGGGAAAACCTACAAGCTGAAGTTCGGGCACCGCGGGGCGAACCATCCGGTGCTGAATAAGGTGACGGGGCGGGTGGAGATCACCTCGCACAACCACGGCTTCGCGGTGGATCCGGAGTCGCTGAACGCGAGCGAGATCGAGCTGACGCACGTCAACCTGAACGACCAGACGCTGGAGGGATTCCGTCACCGCAAGGAACCGGTGTTCTGCGTGCAGTACCATCCGGAGGCGGCGCCGGGGCCGCACGATTCGCTGTACCTGTTCGAGGATTTCACCAAGATGATGGCGGAGTTCAAGAGATAGCCGATGCCCAAGCGCACCGATCTGCACAAGATCCTGATCGTAGGCAGCGGGCCGATCATCATCGGCCAGGCGTGCGAGTTCGACTACTCGGGGACGCAGGCGTGCAAGGCGCTGAAGGCGGACGGCTACCAGGTGGTGCTGGTGAATTCGAATCCGGCCACCATCATGACCGATCCCAACCTCGCCGATCGCACCTACGTCGAACCGCTGAGCCTGCCGTTCCTGGAAGAGGTGATACGCAAGGAGCGGCCGGACGCGCTGCTCTCGACGGTGGGCGGGCAGACCGGGCTGAACCTCTCGGTGGAACTGGCCGAGGCCGGGGTGCTCGAGAAATACGGCGTGGAGCTGATCGGGGCGAAGATCGAGGCCATCAAGAAGGCGGAAGACCGGCTGATGTTCAAGGACGCGATGCGGAAGATCGGCCTGGAGTCGCCGGAATCGAAGCTGGTGAACAAGGTCGCGCAGGGCGTGGCGTTCGCGGAGCGGATCGGGTACCCGGCGATCCTGCGGCCGAGTTTCACGCTGGGCGGCACGGGCGGCGGGATCGCTTACAACCGCGAGGAGATGGAAGAGCTGCTCGAGAAGGGCCTGGAACTTTCGCCGGTACACGAAGTGCTGGTGGAAGAGAGCGTGCTGGGGTGGAAAGAGTTCGAGCTGGAGGTGATGCGCGACCTGGCCGATAACGCGATCATCATCTGCTCGATCGAGAACTTCGATCCCATGGGAGTACACACGGGCGACTCGATCACGGTGGCTCCGGCGCAGACGCTGACGGACCGGGAATACCAGATGATGCGGGACGCGGCGATCCGGTGTCTGCGGGAGATCGGCGTGGATACGGGCGGGTCGAACGTGCAGTTCGCCTTCCATCCGGAGACCGGGCGGATGGTGATCATCGAGATGAACCCGCGGGTATCGCGCAGCTCGGCGCTGGCGTCGAAGGCGACCGGCTTCCCGATCGCGAAGATCGCGGCGAAGCTGGCGGTGGGCTACCGGCTGGACGAAATCCCGAACGATATCACGCGCAAGACGCCGGCCTGCTTCGAGCCGACGCTGGACTACGTGGTGGTGAAGATTCCGCGCTGGCAGTTCGAGAAGTTTCCGGGGGCGCAGACCACCATCGGGACGCAGATGAAGAGCGTGGGCGAAGTGATGGCCATCGGGCGGACCTTCAAGCAGGCGCTGGCGAAGGGGCTGCGGAGCCTGGAGACGGGCAAATCGTCGGCCTCGGACGTGTACGACCGGGATCTGATCGCGGGCAAGCTGATCACGCCGAGTCCGGACCGGATGAACTACATCCGGTACGCGTTCCAGTGCGGCTACTCGGTGGAAGAGATTCGGGAGTGGACGGCGATCGACCGCTGGTTCCTGGAGCAGGTGAAGGAGGCGGTGGAACTGGAGACGGCGCTGGCCAGGGAGAGCCTGGAAACGGTTTCCGTGGAGATGCTGCGGCGGGCCAAGCGGGATGGCGTGGGCGACCGGCAATTGGCGCGGTTCTTCAAGGCGGAGCCGCTGGCGGTGCGGGCCAAGCGCAAGGCGGCGGGAATCGCGGCGGTGTTCAACCGGGTGGATACCTGCGCGGCCGAGTTCGAGAGCTTCACGCCGTACCTGTACTCGAGCTATGAGGGGGAGTGCGAGGCGACGCCGGCGGATCGCAAGAAGGTCATGATCCTGGGCAGCGGCCCGAATCGAATCGGGCAGGGGATCGAATTCGATTATTGCTGCTGCCACGCGTCGTTCGCGCTGCAAGAGTTCGGGGTGGAATCGATTATGGTGAACTGCAACCCCGAGACAGTGTCGACGGACTACGACACCAGCGACCGGCTGTACTTCGAGCCGCTGACGCTGGAAGAGGTGCTGAACATCTATGACACGGAGAAGCCGGACGGGGTGATCGTGCAATTCGGCGGGCAGACGCCGCTGACGCTGGCGCTTCCATTGAAGGCTCAAGGCGTGCCAATCATTGGCACGGATCCGGAGAACATCGATCTCGCCGAGGACCGGAAGCTGTTCGGGGCGCTGCTGGACCGGTTGCAGATTCCCGCGCCGGCCAACGGGACGGCCACCAGCGTGGAAGAGGCCTGCAACGTGGCGCGCGGTCTGGGGTACCCGGTGCTGGTGCGGCCGTCCTACGTGCTGGGCGGGCGGGCCATGGTGATCGCCTACGACGAGGAGACGGTGCGGCGGTACATGCGAGAGGCGGTGGTGTTCTCGCAAGACCGGCCGGTGCTGATCGACCGGTTCCTGGAGAACGCGACCGAGATCGACGTGGATGCGCTGGGGGACGGCGAGGACGTGCTGATCGCGGGGATCATGGAGCACATCGAGGAGGCGGGCGTGCATTCGGGCGATAGTTCCTGCGTGCTGCCGCCGTATTCGCTGAGCGAGGACGTGCTGAGGGTGGTGCGGGACTACACGGAGCGGCTGGCGCGGGCGCTGAAAGTGATCGGGCTCATGAACGTGCAGTACGCCGTGCAAAACGGCGTGGTGTATGTGCTGGAGGTGAATCCGCGGGCGTCGCGCACGGTGCCGTATGTGAGCAAGGCGACGGGCGCGCCGCTGGCCAAGATCGCGGTGGGGCTGATGCTGGGGAAGCGGCTGGCGGACTTCGGGCACTGGACGGGCGGGCGGGTGAGCGGCGTGCTGCCCGTGCCGCAGTTCTTCGTGAAGTCGCCGGTGTTTCCGTTCAACAAGTTCCCGGGAGTGGACCCGGCGCTGGGGCCGGAGATGCGGTCGACCGGCGAGGTGATGGGGGTGGGCGAGAACTTCGGGGAGGCGTTCGCCAAGGCGCAGTTGAGCGCGGGGACGCCGTTGCCGGAGCGGGGGACGGTGTTCGTGAGCGTGAACGGCCGGGATAAGGCGGCGGCGGTGGAGGTGGCCCGGACGCTGGCGGAGTTCGGCTTCAAATTGGCGGCGACGCGGGGGACGGCGGCGGCGCTGCGGGCGGCGGGGCTGCAAGCCAAGACCGTGCTCAAGGTGAACGAGGGGCGGCCGAATGCGGTGGACCTGCTGAAGGCGGGGACGATTCAACTGGTGATCTATACGGCGACGGGGGCGCACTCGTTCAGCGACGAGCAGGCGATCCGGCGGGCGACGGTGACGCACCGGATTCCGTGCATCACGACGCTGAGCGGGGCGCGGGCGGCGGCGGAAGGGGTGGCGTCGCGGCGGCGGGACCCGATCCGGGTGTGGAGCTTGCAGGAGATCCACGCGAGGGCTGGGCAGGGAATTCCGGCTTAGTCGTCCCATTTCAATCCCTTGCGGCGAAGTGTCCGTTTTCGGGCACGGGTTCGTTCTTGGGCTGTCCGCGAGGGGCCACAAGACATGTTAAGTCCACCTTTTTCAACTGCTTACTATGGGTGTCCGTTTTTGGGAATGGGTTCGAATCCCACTTTTTGGATTTTGGGAACGGGGCGGGGTGATTCTGCGGCCGTGCGCGGGATGCGGACCGGTTCTTGGGGAGGCGGGGCGTGGGCGTGCTCCGTCCTGATGGTAAGGCACGGCTGAGGAGTCAGGATGCCTGCCGAGATGCAAGTCATACTGGCGGCGGGAGTAAGGATTTGCCTGACATTGTGATCGTGGCCCAGGGCGTGCTTAAGGAGCCAGTGAGCCACAGAGTTCCTCTCTAGGGTCCAGGTCCGGGTTCGTCTTGACGAACAGGTACACCGCCGGTTTCCGATCGACGGGCCGGTAGCGGTGGCACCACCCCGGTTCGATGACGCGTACATCGCCCCGGCTGAGGCGTTGGGCTGGGGGCTGTCCGCTCTGTTGCAGGTCCAACACCAACTCGCCGTCCAGTACGAACACGACCTCATTTTGATGAGGATGTCTCTTGAAGGCGCCGGCTTTGTCGGCATCTTCCGGCAGGACGGACAGGCCCAGGGCGATTCGGTCGGTCTTGAGGAAATATGGGTGGTCACCCACGGCGCCGGCGAAATACAGGTGGGCGAGCTCGGGAATTCGACTGCCTTGCTCCCTCATCGCGTCAATGAGACAGGCGTAATCGAGGGGGTGCGAAACCTTGGATGTCGTTTGGCTACGGGTGAAGGCCGTTCGCAGGAGGGCCTCGCGGGCCTGGTAGTCCGGCAGTTCGTCAAGGGACACGCTGGAGCAAGTCGGGCAAGTGCTGGCGTGACGGTGTACCAGATAGAAGGCGTCGAACACCGTGTCCACCTCCTTGAGGCGGAGGGTTCGAAAACGCCACATGATGCTGTTGCGCGCGAACGTTGCGAGGAGAACGATAAAGAACAAGCTGAGAAACCAGTACAGGTACAGGGCCATCCCCAGTTGGGGAGTCGCTGCGTGGAACCGCCAGGCCAGCGACAAGGCCGCAACCTGAATGGCAAATGAGCCCGCGAGGAGAAGCGCCGAGACCCCAAAGCTGTAGTAAGTTCCCGCGTAGAAGCGGGTCACGGCCTCCGCGGCGGAGACCTCCTCCGCCAGCAATCCTCCGGTTTCGTGGCTGGCGTGGTAGATCGCCATCTTGCAGAAGTTGAAGAATTCCTTTCCGTGGTACTCTTCGGCGCCGAAGCAGTGCTGGTAGGACTTGAAAAAAACGAACATCTCCGCCGGGTGGAAAAGCTTGAACTTCATGAACTCCCACACAGGATAGGGAAAGGTGTCATGCTGCCAGATCCAGTGGATCGCCTCTATGTCTTGTGGAAACTCATCGCCTCTGAGGATCATTCCCAAGATCGTCCGTAACTGCTCCTCGGGAGCCAGCGTTGGGAAGGGGCCTCCGTATTTGGGGTTCTCAGAAGCGCAGGCCTTCGCAGAGAGTTCATCGAGGTTGGGGGTCGAATTCAATCGGAGCAGGCTGCCAACCACGTAACTAAGCAGGAAAAGTGAGACCAGAATGATCGTCCAGTGGCCCTCGAGCGTTGGAGAGGGGGTAAGCTGCAACGGCAGCGCGAGGGCGAACCCGAAAAGGCAGTACAGGAAGGCCAGGACCACCAGTGCGCCGGGAAGTGTGATCCCGAGAACGTTTCTCAAGCCGAGTTTGAACATGTCCATGTTCGCTCCTTTGGGCGCCGTCGCCCGTCCCGCGAAAGTTCAACTATGTTTATACCAGTTGCGCATCCCCGGGTCATGTGTGGAAGCAGGCGCCCGCGGCAGGCGGTCGCTGGAACGGTTCGGTTCGCGTCCCGTTCTTGAAGAGAAACGAGATGACGTCGGTATCGACGACGATGGGGTTCATGCGGCGCGGTCAGTGCGGTGGTGGCCTCGCCACTCATGGAGGGCGGCTAGGAAGTCTGCAATCGGTTCGTGGTCGGGCCGGAAGTCGCCGTGCAAGACGCGGACGCCGGTCACCGGGCCTTTGCCTTGCTGGGCGATCAGCTCGTCGAGAGCCGGGTTGGCTTCGAAGTTGAACCGAGGGTCGTTTTCCATTTGGCCCACAATGACCTCCGGCCAGGATCCGCCGTAGGAATACGGCTCCAGGGCCGCTTCGTCGATGAAACGCAGTGCTTGGCGGTAGATCGCTCGCAGGGCGCCTTTGTCGACTTCATCATGGAAAACGACAGTGAGGATCTGTCGGGCGCCGTTCGGCAAGGTGCGACGCAGCTTGACGCGACTTCCCCGCTGGGATACGGGGTCGAACCCGAACTTAGAGAAGATGCGGATGAGTTCTTCACCCGAGAGCGGCCGCAGTCTGGGCATCAGGCGACGGCCGGGAGCTCCATAGCGGCGAGGATGGTTGGGTTCTCCGCGAAGGCGAGTTCGGCGAGATCCTCGCCGTCCAGGTGGAGGGAAATGGCTTCGAGGATGTTGGAAGCGAGTTGGTCCAACGTAAACAGACTCGGGGCGTAATGTTTTGTGCCCAAGGGCTATCGATCCTGCCAGCCCGAACAAAATCTGCCGCTGCCGCCGAGTCTGCGCGGCTGGCCGACGGAGGGGCATCCGGCCTACTGCGTCGGCGACGTGGTGGATGAGTTGGTGTACGGCCACTGCGTGGAGGTGTTCAGTTGGCGGAGGATTCGGAAGCGGCTGCGGGAGGAGATCGGCTTCAAGGTGTTGGCGGCGGGGAACGAACCGGACTTCCGCACGATTTCGGATTCTCGCAAGATTCATCTGGAGGCGTTGCAGGGCCTGTTTGAGCAGGTTCCGGAGATGGCGTTGGAATCTGGGGCGGTGAAGCTGGGGCGGGTCGAAGGCTAACGCCGGCAAGCACAGGGCGACGAGCTACGGGCGGATGAAAGAAAAGCAGCGGCAACTACGGGAGGAGGTGAAGGAGTTGGCGGCGCAAGCCGAGGCCGCCGACCGGCAAGAGGACCGGCGATACGGCGACCGGCGGGAGACGCGGCTGGCCAGAATCAACCCGGCCAAGAAGGTGGTCGAACAACGGGCGCGGGAAAAAGCCGCGGCGGAAGGCAAGCACGCCGAAAAGGCGAAGAAAGCCACGCCGGAGGACCAGGACCAGTACAACTTCACCGATCCGGAATCGCGCATCGTGAAGGGCGCGCATGGATTTGTGCAGGGCTGCAACGCGCAAGCGGCGATGGAGCCGGAGACGGGATTGGTCGTCGGGCAGTTGGTAACGCAAGCGGCCAACGACAGAGAACAACTAAAGCCGACGGTGGAAGCGATCGAACAGCAGTTGGGGCAGCGGCCGGAGGCGACTCTGGCCGGCGCCGGCTACTGTTCGGAAGAGAATCCGAAGTGCCTGGAATCGGTTGAGCAACCCGAACGGAAGATCGAAGCCTGCATCGCCGCGGGCCGGCGGAAGCAGGGAGAACGCCGTCAGCCATGCCAGCGGGGCCCCCTGCCGAAAGGGGCCGCGCGTGTGGATCGGACGAAGCGGAAGCTGCGGACCAAGGCCGGCAAAGCGACCTATGCGGCGCGGAAGTATGTGGTCGAACCGGTATTTGGGCAGATCAAGCAGGCGCGGGGATTCCGCCAATTCGTGCTACGCGGAATTCGGAAAGTAAAAGTGGAGCGGGCGCCGGTGCGCCCGGCGCACAACGTTCCGAGGCTCCATGCGGTCCAAGGAGCCTGACGGGGGTGGGGAACGATTTTCAGTCAAAACCGGCTCGCGACGCCCGTCGCGCCGGAATCTCGTGCTACGCGAATGGGGGCGGCCAATTCTTCGCCGGCCTCAATTCTCGGGCACACTCCTAGCGGAAGAAAAGTACGTCGGGGCGCACGCTGAATCGCTCGTCGACGCAATCGCCACACACCACGCGGTAGCTGGGAGCCGCGGCGAGGACGACCCGCGGAATCGCCACCGGGTCGTCATCCAGATGCTCCATGGCAATCGCCATTCGGGGATGATACTTCCGCAGGGTGTTCCTGGCCCCCGCAAGAGCCCGTTTCTCGGCGCCTTCGATGTCCAGCTTCATAAAACCGACGCTGTCCAGATGGAGTTCCTCCACCAATCGGTCGATGGTGGTCAGGGGTACGCGGGTCTCGCGCAGCGCCGGTCCGAAACTTCCCACGAAGCTGTCGCGGGCCGAGTTGCCCGCGTCTTCGCGCAGGAGCAGGACATCCTCGCGGTCCCATACGCCTTTCGGCACCACAATCACCCGGCCCTGGCCGATCTCGGCCGCATAGTTGCGCCGCAGGCACTCCACGTTTTCGGGCGCCGGCTCAATAGCCACCACCAGTTTCGCGCCCGCCGCCAGAGCTACGCGCGTGTAGACCCCGATATTGGCCCCGCAGTCGAACACGACGTCGCCCGGCTGGACGCCATACTCCCGATCGCCGTAAACCTGAGTCCCCTGTTCCGCCAGGTTATCGGTGAGAACGTTGTCGTCGCGCTGGGGAACCCAGTAGCGTCCCATCGCCGTATTCCACAGATGGTAGCCCGCGGGGTCGTTTTCAAGCAGCTTCTTGTCGCGGTCAAGCTGCCTCTGAATCGTCAACCGCTCCGACAGCACCGCGAATGAGCGCATCGCTTTCCCCAGCGGGCAGCGCGAGGTGCGGCCTAAGGCATAAAGCGCGAAAAGCCGCGTGGAAGGAATCCAAAACAGTACGTTAGCGAGCACAACCGCGCCGATCATGGCTATGAGAATGCGGCGGGCTACGACTTTCATCTGGGCCTCCGGATGGGGGCAGCCGCGCGACGGCTGGTGTTCTTCTCCCAATGACGACTATACCTTGCGCGCAGCGTCCGATACAAGGTCTTTTTGGATAGGCCGGTCCGATACCCATTCGGGAATAGCAGCCGCGCAGAATCAGGCCGATCCGCCGCGCTTTCGAGGAACGATCCCGTTATCGCGGGCGGGCGATCGCCGCGGCTCGGGTGGATCGCGGGCGAGCGGGCGATGGCCGCGGCTCGGGTGGATCGCGGGCGAGCGGCGGCGATTTTGCATGGCGCTTCACACAGGTTCTCCGAACCGGCCTGGGGCTCGGACAGGGCTGGAATTGCGCCGCGTAGTGGGAACTTGGAAACACCGCAGAGAACGGCTTCGTCCCGGACTGATTCTTGGGGGAACCCTTGGCCGGGTGCCGGGTAACCCCGCGCGGAGTGTTTCTTGAGTCGGTGGCGGCCTCGCCCGGAGGCTGGCCGCGGCTGGCTTCGCCGGTGGCAGATCCCCGATTGGATTCCATCGACTAGCCCAGCCTGGACGCGCTGGCTGGGATCGTGAATCGGCGGTCGGGCACGCCCATCATTGCGGAGAAGCAGTACAGGGAAGCGTGGCATCATTATGGGATCGGCGCCTTGGGGAACCAAATGGATCGCGCCAAGAGAGAGTATCCGCCCGAAACAGAGAAGCTGCTTGCCCTGCTGGAGCAACGGCGCCAGAGGACTCGCGCGAGTGCGCCAATCTGGGGCCGGGAAGGGCCTCCCTGGGAACCGCCCATCCAGTAATGGCCGGGAGCGGGGCCGGCCGCTGCCCCACATTATCAATTCTCCGGCTTGCATTGGACACCCGTTTTGGTGCAAGCTGGAAGGCTTTCCCATGCGCGTTCGAATTCTCTACCACGACCACTGCTTCGACGGAGCGGCCGCGGCTGCGTTCTTCAGCCGCTTCATCGAAGGCCGGTTCTATCCCGAGGCGGAATTCCTGTTCACCGGCATGGCGCACAAGGCGGACCAGCTCTTCGACGGCAGCATGTTCGACGGCGACGAGAACGCGATCGTGGACTTCAAGTACTCGCCCGATCCGCGCGTCACCTGGTGGTTCGACCACCATCAGAGCGCGTTTCTAAGCCGCCAGGACGCCGAGCACTTCAAGAGGGAGCGCAGCGACAAGAAGGCCTACGACCCCTCCTTCCGCTCGTGCACGAATTTCATCGCCACGGTGGCGCGGAACAAGTTCGGCTACGAGGCGCCGGACCTGGCGGACCTGGTGGCCTGGGCGGAAATCATCGACGGGGCGCAGTACGCGGATGCGAAGTCGGCGGTGGAGCTCGCCGCGCCGGCCATGAAACTGACCCTGCTGATCGAAGGGGTGCAAGGGTCGGAGATGGTTCAAAAGATCATCCGCTGGATGCGCCACCGCCGGCTGGACGAGATCATCGAGATCCCCGAGGTGCAGCGGGAATACCAGCCGCTCTACCAGCGCCACCTGATGGCCATCGACCTGATCCGGCGGCTGGCCCAATGCGGCGACGGGGTGGTGTACTTCGATTTGATCGGCCAGGACCTGGAAGGCTACAACAAATTCATTCCGTACTACCTGTTTCCGAATTGTACGTACACGGTGTCGGTGAGCACGCCGAGTTTTCGCACCAAGGTCTCGGTGGGATCGAACCCCTGGGCGACCGCACCGCTCACCCATAATCTGGCGTCGATCTGCGAGCGGTACGGGGGAGGCGGGCATCCGCGCGTGGGCGCGATCAGCTTTCCACGGGGAGACGTCCAGAGCGCGCGCCGCGTCGCGGCCGAGATCCGGGAAGAACTGAGCCATTAACATGAACTGGACCGAACTTATCAGGGCGGAAATGCAGTCGGCGTACGCGATCGCCGAGAGACTTTGCGGCATGGTGGAGGATAGCGGCCTGGAGTGGAGGCCTTCCACCGGAAACAATTGGATGACCACGGGGCAGCTTCTCAAGCACCTGACTCAGAGCTGCGGCTTCGCCTTCCGCGGCTTTATCACCGGCGATTGGGGAATGCCGGACGGGATGGACGCCGGGGACGCGAATCTGCCGCCGGCGGAGAAGCTGCCTAGCGTGGAGAGCGTCGCCGAAGCGATACATCTGTTGCGGGAAGACCGGCAAGCGGCGCTCGAGATCCTGGCGGGCTGTAGCGAGGAGGAACTGGCCGACAAGACCGTCACCGCCCCTTGGGACCCCACCGAGATGGTGCTGGGGCGGCGGCTTCTCCAGATGGTGGAGCACCTGAATCAACACAAGGGACAGCTCTTCTACTACCTGAAACTCCAGGGCAAGCCAGTGGGCACGGCCGACCTTTGGGGGATGTAGGCCTCAGTAGCCCAGATCGCGCAGCCGGTCGATGGTCAGTGCCGGCCGATGGTCCGGCCGCGCGGCCAGCAGCTTCTCGACGTATTTGGCGAGGATGTCGCACTCCAGGTTGACGCGGTCGCCCGGGCGGTGGGAGCGCAGCGCGGTCTCGCGCCAGGTGACGGGGACGATGGCCGCGGCCAGCACGTCCTGCTCGATCGAGGCCACAGTCAGGCCGATGCCGTCGAGGGCGATCGATCCTTTGGCGACCACGTAGCGCTCGAACTGGCGCGGGATGCGGACCTTCAGCCACCAGTTGCCGTCCCCCAGCGCTTCCAGGCCGAGGAATTCGCCCGTGCCGTCGATATGTCCCTGCACCAGATGGCCGCCCAGCCGGCCGGTGGGCGAGAGCGCCCGCTCGAGATTGACCGGCGCACCGTGGCGCAGATCGCCCAAGCTGCTGGCGCGTAGCGTTTCCGGGCTGAGGTCGGCGGAAAAGGAAGTGGCGTCGAAGGCGGCCACCGTGAGGCAAACGCCGCTGACTGCGATGCTGGCGCCCGCTTGCATGTCCTCCAGCACCTGGCGGCAGCGGATGCCAAGGCGCGCGCCGACGGGGAGGGAATCCAGACGCTCTACCGTGCCCAGCTCTTCGACGATGCCCGTGAACATCTCAGTCCTTGACCAGCCAGGCCTCCACGGCGAACTCCTCCGCGGTAATCCGATGGAGCTTCAGGTTGCGCAGCCGAATGGCGTCCTTCCGGCTGCGGCGGCCGATGCCGCCGGCGACCGGGATGGACTGCAAGCCCCCCAGGATCTTCGGCGCGTAGTAGAAGAATATCTTGTCGGCTACGCCGGATTCCAGTGCGGTCCAGTTGACCTTGCTTCCCGCTTCGATCATCAGCGAGAGGCGGGATTCGCGGCCCAGGCGCTCGACGACGCCCGGGAGACTGACCCGGCCGCCGGCTCCGTCGAGGGTCCAGACGGCGATGCCGACGCTTTCCAGAGCGCGGCGGCGGTCGGCAGAGGCGGCCGAGGTCGTCGCCACCACCACGTCGGAGCGGGCGCTGGCCACCATACGGGATGCCACAGGGAGGCGCAACTGGGAATCCAGCACGATGCGCAACAGCGGGCGGCTGCGATCCAAGCCGCTACGGTCGGTGAGCAGGCAGTCGTCCGCCAGCACGGTCCCGATGCCGGTAAGAACGGCGTCGGAGTTGTGGCGCAGCAACTGGACGTGGGCGCGGGCCGCTTCGCTGGTGATCCAGCCGCGGTTATCGTCCGGGGCGGCGATCTTCCCATCCAGGGTGAGAGCGGACTTGACGAACACGAGCGGCCGGCCGGTGCGCATGAAGTGCACGAAGGGCTCGTTGATCGACTCGGCCTCGGCGGCCTGCTCCGGGGCGAGCGAAACCTCGACGCCGGCGGCGCCGAGTCGCCGCAAACCCTCTCCGGCGACGCGCGGGTTGGGATCTTCCATGGCGGCGACCACTCTGCGAACGCCCGCGGCGACGATCGCCTCGACGCAGGGACCGGTGCGCCCCTGGTGGCAGCAGGGCTCCAGACTGATGTACAGGGTGGCTCCGCGCGCGGCTTCGCCGGCCTGATCGAGCGCCAGAATCTCGGCGTGCTTCCGACCGGCATAGGTGTGGAAGCCCTCTCCGACAACCACGCCTTCGCGCACGAGCACCGCGCCCACCGCCGGATTGGGGCTGGTTCGTCCTACACCCTGGCGGGCCAGATCCAACGCCCGGCGCATGTAGTCGGGGGTCATGTTTCAAACAGGGAGGCGACAAACTTTTCGGGCTCGAAGGGCAGCAAGTCCTCGGGTTTTTCGCCGATGCCCACATAGCGTATGGGCAGGTTGAGCTCGCGGGCGATGGGGATGACGACGCCGCCCTTGGCCGTGCCGTCGAGCTTGGTGAGTACGATGCCGGTGACGCCGCAGGTCTGGGAAAAGCGCCGGGCCTGCTCCAGGCCGTTCTGGCCGGTGGTCGCGTCCATGACCAGCAGCACCTCGTGCGGGGCGCCCGGAATGAGGCGTGCGGCGGTGCGGCGCATCTTCTCCAACTCGGCCATCAGGTTGGATTTGGTGTGGAGGCGGCCGGCGGTGTCGGCGATGACGTAATCGATCTTGCGGGCCCGGCCGGCCTGGATGGCGTCGAACAGGATGGCGCTGGGATCGGAGCCGGGCTGCTGGCGGACGACTTCGGTGGAGGTGCGCCGGCCCCAGATTTCCAATTGCTCGATGGCGGCGGCGCGGAAGGTGTCGGCGGCGCACAGCAGCACGCTGCGGCCCTCTTCGCGGTACAGGCGGGCCAGTTTCCCGATGGTGGTGGTCTTGCCGGTTCCGTTGACGCCGACCACCAGGACCACCGCCGGAGGTTCGGCCAGACGCGGCAACGGCCGCTCGGTGGCTTGGAGCACCTCGATCAGGCGATCGCAGATGAGCTGCCGGAGTTCCTGGGCGTCGCCCACCAGCTTGCGGTCCACGCGCTGGCGGATGATCTCCAGGATCTCCTGGGTGGTCTTGATACCGATATCGGCGGCCAGGAGCGTGTATTCGAGCTCCTCCAGCAGATCGGCGTCGATTTCCTTGCGGCCCGCCAGCGCGGTCTCCAGGTGCGACACCAGCCCCTGGCGGGTCTTCTCGACGCCACTTTTAAGGCGATCCAGGAGCGAGGGTTCGGAGGAAACCGAGCCGAACAAAGTCTGAATCATTACTGAGCTATATTGTAGCAGTGGGCGCTCGGCGGAACAGGGAGTGGTTTTGGCGTCCGGGCGTGGGTGGATTCCGAGACTTTGGCTGTTAGCGGCGGCCTGTTGTAGGTTACAATTGACAGCGCACCCCAAATGCAATCGATCGGCCGATATCAGATCCTGAGCGAGCTGGGGCGAGGAGCCATGGGAGTGGTGTACCGGGCCCTCGACCCGACCATCAACCGTCCCGTGGCCATCAAGACCATCAAGCTGGCGGAGTTTACCGATCAGGTCGAACGGGAGCGCTTGCGCGAGCGGCTGGTCCGGGAAGCGCAGTCGGCGGGCATTCTCTCCCACCCCAATATCGTCACGGTCTACGATGTGGGCGAAGAGGGGGACGTCACCTACATCGCGATGGAGTTCGTGAACGGCGCGAGCCTGGAGAAGTTGCTGCTGGCGCCGCAGCCGCCGGATCCGCAGACGGTCCTGAGCATCCTGCAGCAGACGGCGGCGGCGCTGGATTTCGCCCACAAGAAGGGGATCGTCCATCGCGACATCAAGCCGGCCAACATCATGCTGGACGAGGACGGGACGGCCAAGATCGCCGATTTCGGCGTAGCCAAGATCGCCCAATCGCAGCAGATGACGCAGACCGGCATGGTGCTCGGCACGCCGAACTATATGTCGCCGGAGCAGGTGCAGGGCAAGTCGGTAGACGGCCGCGCGGACCAGTTCTCGCTGGGGGTGGCGGCATACGAGATGCTGACGGGCGAGAAACCGTTCGCCGCCGAAACGCTCACCACGGTGCTGTACAAGATTGTCTCGGAGGAGCCCCTGCCTCCGCAGCACCTCAATCCGACGCTGGCCTGGGCCGTGGCGATGGTGCTGAACCGCGCGCTGGCGAAAGACCCGGCCAAACGGTACCCCAGTTGTACGGAGTTTGTTGCCGCGCTGGAGGCGGCCCTCAAGACCAAAAAGGGCTGGAAGCCGCTGGCGCGGGGATCGAGCCAGAACCTGCCGACGGAGGTGCTGGGCGCGCCCATCGGCGTGACCACCACCCAGCGGCACGCGCGTGTGGCCACTAAGCGGCGAAGTCTGCTGTGGCCGATCCTGGCGTTACTGCTGGCCATGTTGGGAGTGGCGGGGGTCTTCGTGTATTTCGGACACTGGCGGCCGTGGGAGCGGCAGCCGGCTCAGCACCCGCCGGAGCAAGTGGCCCAAACGGAGCCCACCGCCACGGGTACGCAGCCCGGCCCGACCCTGCCCAACCCGGCGCCCCTTCCTCCCGAAGAGAAGCCTCCCAGGCCGGCCGAGGCTAAGCCGGCGGAAGCGATTGCGCCGCCGCAACCCAAGCCGCCCGCGCTACAGCCGCTGCAGGTGGTAACCGACCCGCCAGGCGCCACGGCGGTGCTCGACAACGACTCGACCAAGACCTGCCAATCGCCCTGTTCCTTCCAGCTCGACTCGCAACGTCACACGCTGGCGCTCAACCTGGCCGGATATCGCCCGGAGTTGCGGATACTCCCTCCCAGCCGGCAGCCGCAGGAAGTGTTTGTGCCCCTGGCCAGGATGATGGGTACGGTGATGGTGATGGCCGACGCTCTCGGCGCCCAAATCCTGATCGACGGCAAGCCCATCCCGGAGACCACGCCCGCCAAACTGAACTTGCCGGTGGGCAAGTACAACCTGAGCGTGCTCAAGGACGGTCACCGCGCGGACCAGGAGATCGAAGTCAAAGACGGCTCCATGCTGAAGTTCACCCTGCAGATCAACCCTTAGCTACCGGGTAGGATTCGATCAGGCTCTGGTAGAGCCGCTCCGGCGCGATCAGGATCTGGCTGTCTCTGAGATCCACGGTCCCGCGCCGGAACTTCAGTCGCAGCAGGATCACCGCGGAGCGCTGAATCAGTTCGATTCCGAGGAGATCCTTGGCCCGATAACTCGCTTTTCTGGCCAGGTAGACCACTTGCAGGCCGTCCGGGTCGAAATGGAAGCGCAGCGGCAGGTAGCGCAGCACCATCAACAGGAAGAGCGCGGCAGCACCGAGCACAATCAGCGACGATCGCCCGCCCCCCCGCCATAGCCCCTTCCCACCCATAAACGCGAGAAGCAGGAACATGCCTCCATAGAGGAAGAAGAGGGTCCGGGAGGCAGCCACGGTAAACGGAAGCTGCAGGGGCCGCGCCAGCACCTCACTGGGCGCGGCGGCCGCCAGCAGGTTGTAGAACTCGAGGAATCCTCCCAACTGGCGATGCACGCGCAGCGTTTGGGAGGGGCCACGGACGATCAGGCTGGAACTGGCCGGCCGATGCTCCACAGCGCGCACGTCGCACCACGGCAGGCGGCGCTTGAGGCCGAGCCGCTCGATCGTCATCCCCTCGGCATCCGTCTCAATCCGCGGCAGCATGATCCACAAGAACCACGCATTCAGCGCCGCGAACACGCCAAGAAAAACGAAGGGCCACTGCAATCCACCGCCCATCCTATGGCGGGCGGCCACTGCCAGGGCGGCACACGCGCCGAGGAACAACGTCCCCAGACTGGGTGCAATCCGGTAGATGAGCGGATACCGGAATACACTTCGCTCGCCATCCGTCTGTTTGGTTCCACGCATTGAAATATCGTAGTCGAGCCGGACCGACGCCGATCGAGCCCTCGCCAGAGCCCGTTGCGAGAAGCCGACTAGCGGGGCGCCGGAGCCAGCATGCGGATGGCCCCCAGGATGCGCTGCGCGGCGAAGACGCTTGGCGAACCGGGCGCGCCGCTCACTTCCAATCGGATCGCCAGATCGTTCGAATGAGGCTTGTACCTGTAAGCGCCCAGCTTGAGGTCGGCGGAACTCAGAGCGACCGGTGGTGACTTGACGCCGCCATCCACGAAGGTCAAACTCCCGCCGGGCGCTGCCGCCACTGCGGGGTTGGAGCTATTCCAGCGGATCGTCAAGAAAGTGGAATCCGCCGCCTCGACCAACAACTGGAGGTCCTGCGATTGGGCAGCGGCGTTAGCGGCCGGCGCCGGCGCCGGCGGGCCAATGGGCTGGCTGGGACGCAACAGGAAAAAGAGGCCCACGCCGACCACCAGCAGTACGAGTCCAATCATCAGCCATGGCCCGCGGCTTCTGCCAGACGAAGCATCCTCAGCTCCAAACCGGAACTCGGGCACAGCTTTTTCTACGGGAGGCGCCGGTTCGAGCACCGTCTCCGCGCGAGGTTTCTTCTGTTCGGTCGCTTTCGGCGGCTCGGCCGGGGATGGTGCGGGCCGCACCGGCTGGGCCGCGGCAACGGGTTGAACCGGTGGCTTGGCCGGCGGCGGGACCTTCGGCTCGGCTGCTTTCGGCGGTTCGACCGGTGCCGGGGCGGGCCGCATCGGCTGAGCCGCGGCAACAGGTTGAACGGGCGGCTTGGCCGACGGCGCGGCCTTCGGCTCGGCTGCTTTCGCCGATTCGGCCGGCGGTGGAACTGGGCGCGCCGGCGGTGCGGGAGGCGGCAGTGGAACCGACGGCTTGAGGGCCGGCTGCACCCGCGGCGGTTGGGGCGCCTTCGCCGATTCGGTGGGCTGTGGAACCGGGTGCGCCGGCTGCGCGGGAAGCACGGGTGGACCCGGCGGCTTGGCGGCCGGCTGCACCAGCGGCGGTTGTGGCGCTTTCGCCGATTCGACTGGCGATGGAACTGGGCGCGCCGGCTGCGCGGGAAGAGCGGGCGGAACCGGCGGCTTGGCGGCTGGCTGTATCTTGAGCGCCGTCGCCGACTCGGCCGGCGGAACGGGCTGGGCTGGCGATGCCGGGGGAACCGGCGGCTTGACCACCGGTTTGAACCGCCAAACGGGCCGGGCAGGGGTCTGGGCGCTGGGAGGAGCGCTGGGCGCCACGCGGGTCACCGGACCAGGCGGCACGCTCGGCTCGACTTTCGGCTCGATCTTGGTTTCGACGCTGGTCTCGATCTTCTCCTCGACGCGCACCGCGGCGGCGGGCTCGGGCTTGCTTTCGACCAGGGGCGCAATCGCCGCCGGGAGCGCGGGCTCCGGGCTGGCTGGGGCCGGGGGCTTCTGCGGTTCGGGCTTGCTCTCGACCAGCGGGGCAATCGCCGCCGGGCGCGCAGGTTCCGGGCTGGCTGGGGCCGGGGGCTTCTGCGGTTCGGGCTTGCTCTCGACCAGCGGGGCAATCGCCGCCGGGCGCGCGGGCTCCGGACCGGCTGGGGCTGCCGGCTTCGGCGGTTCGGGCACACTCGCCGGCGCGGCGGGACGGATAGGGGTGACACGGCTAGCGCCGCCGGAAGGCACCAGAATGGCGGGCTCCAACTGTCCCAGCTTCTCGAGCTCCGCCTTTGAGAAGGGGAACTCCTGATGACTGGCCTCGCCCTGGAACTTCCTGTCTTCCCGAACGAAAATCGCTCCCTGGCACGGTTTCCTGGAAAACGGTTTGGCCAGAAGGAAGATGTGGTGTTCTTCCGGGAACAGCCGGTCGAGAAGGACCGAGTCCTCCTCCGCCATGCTCAGCACGGGGCGCGTGTTGCTGCGGAAGAAGCCTACCACCTGGAGATCGTCGCCCGGTTTCCGCTGGGCGATGGCTTCGCGCATGCGTTGCTGTTCATCCCCCGAAAGCAGGAAAGTAGGGCCCAGAGTGTAGCCGCAAGCGATGGGCTCAAAGTCCTCGACAATCACGATGGAAGGCCTGCCCGGCGCCACGCGGCCCAGCAAAAGACCGCCGATTTCCGAGCCGCGATTGGTGATGGCGCGGAAGATATCCAGGCTCTCCTTCTCGAGGCGGCCAATCAGTTCCGCGCCGAGCCTCACCGAGATGGGCGACTCCTTGGGATTCCAGAGATACTCGAGCCGGCTGGGGTCCGTCTCGAAAACGGGCGGGGCCTCCGATCCGTCGGCCGCAGGAGCGTCCGGATCCGCCGGCTCCGGGCCGCCGGAGGTCTCGGGCTTGCCAAAGTGGCTCTCGATGACATCGCGTATCCCGCCGAACGCGGAGGCATTCGTCAGGTCCTCGATATCGATCGGTTTGCGATCGAACTTAGGCCGATTGGCGTTGCGCTTGGGGGATGCCATCCAGTTGTCTCATTATGGTTACGATTTCGTCTGCCACCACCTCGTAGTCCTCCAAGGCCTTGGATCTCGGGTCGAAATCCGCCAGAAACCGCCGTTCCTTGTTGGCTTTCACTACCGAAGTGTCGGTCCGTATGGGCGACAAGTTCGCCACGCCGGTCTTTTCCGAGATCTGCTCCAGTGTATCGAGAATAATGCCCGTCATGGCGAGACGACGGTCCACCATCACCGGCAGCATGCCGATGGTCTCGACTGGCAGATGGTAGCTGTTGCAGAACATGGTGTTCAAGGTGCGCGCCGATTCCAGGCTGGCCATGGCTCCCTGGACGCTTAAAATCTCCATGGCGACCGGAATCAAGACCCGGCGGGTGTACACCATGGCGCAGGTTTGAAATAGCGTGATAGAGGGCGCCACGTCGATCAGGAGTACGTCATAAGCGTGTTCGTAAGGACTGAACATCTGCTCGAAGACGAACTCGCGAAAACCCTGCGCCGTGATCAGGTCTTCGGCCCGGGAAGTGTGGCGATTGCCCGGCAACACGTCGATGTTTGGATGCGCCTTGACGAGGCACTCCTCCAGCGCGATGTGCCCCACCAGAAAGTCCGCGAGATGGTATTTCGCCTTGAGGGAGATGACGGTGCCGATAGATCCCTGCGAGTCCGTGTCGATCAGCAGCACCTTCTTGCCTTGATCGGCATAGATTCGGGCCAGGACCAAAGCGGTCGTGGTCTTTGCAACGCCCCCTCGCTGATTCGCTACGACGAGACGGATCATGTACGTTCCTTTTGCGCCCGCAACTGCTCCTGGGCAACTGCGACCTCGGCCAAAGTCCATAGCCGCCGCTTGCCGAGGCGGCCGGATGGCGCCGAGATCGCCCCGTTCTTCAAGCGGCGGTAGAATGTCGCGCGACTAATGCCTAGCATCCCGATGACTCCGGCGTCCGACATGCCAGAGCGGGACCTATTGTGATCTACCATACCGACCTATCAAGACAGAATGATATTGCATCCCGAGCGGCCTGTCAACGAGAAAATCGTCTCAAAATCGAAAAAACCGTCTCACGGGGGTCCTAGTACCCGGTTAACAAGGCTTTCCGTCTCGTTGGCTCGCGGACTAAGCCAAGCCCTCAAAGCCTCTAGCCAACGCCCGGCGGCGGCCACTAGTCTCACGAAACCCGGGCCGGCTGCGTCGTGAGACTGCATCGGTCTCACGTTTTTCCGGCCCGCCAAGGGACAGCGTACCAAAACTGGCGGGAGTGTGGCCGGGCCGCGTCGAGGCAACTTCGCAATCATCAATGGCTTGACCCGCTCAACAAGGTCGGCGGGCGGCTCGATACGAAGCGCTCACCGAAGTTGGAATCGCGAAGGCCACACAAACATTTCAGCAAGGATATGTTCTTCGCAGCGGTGCGTGCATGAAGGGTTCTCCGCGATCTGTCGCGCGCAAGTTCTGGACGTACTGCCAAAGTACTGGAGCCGGCTCACCCATCTGTGCGGCTGCGTTCCACCACCGCCGCCGGGCGCGGCGCTGCAAGTGCGGGTAGTACCTAAGGGCCGGGCTGGAGACGACGGTACGAACGTCTCAACGGCGAAAAAAACATCTCAATGCGGATATGTTTTTTACTTCGGCGCGCCCTTGCGCGTGCGCGGCCACGCCTCGCAGATTCACTCCGGAAAGTACCATGTGCGTACCAGAACCGGCTCACCCACTTGTGCGCCCGAAGCTACCGCCTTCGCGCGGCGCGCTGGCCCGCCTCTTCCACACAACGCCGTAGTGAGCGCCCAAGTCCGTTGAAGACACGGACAGCAAGATCGCCGGCGCTGCGCGCGGCGAGTTGTTGCCATGGAGGGCGGGGCGGCTAGCGATGTTCGGCGGCTTCGGCGGCGTCCGCCTCGGCTTTCGTTTTATGAACCGTACCGGGCGGGTGGTTGGGCGGAGAGTACACGGTGTAGAGCTTCAACTGCTCGGTCTGGGAGGCGTTGATCACGTTGTGGAAGGTCCCCGCGGGAACCACAACCGCATCGCCGTCGCCCACCAGATGTTCCACCTTCCCGTTGAAGACGAACCTGGCCGTCCCCTGCTCGAGCCGGAAGAACTGGTCGACATCGGCGTGCACCTCATTGCCGATTTCCTCGCCGGGCTGCAAACACATCACGACGAGCTGGGCGTGCCGGCCGGTGAACAGCACCTGCCGGAAAAAAGTGTTCTCCAGAGTCTGCTTCTCAATCGGACCAACGTATTCCATCATGTTCAGAGCTTCCTCAGCCACCATGATAGCGGCTCTGCGACGACCTTAGAAGCATGAGCGACGCCCCCAGTTCCACCCCGCCGCCCGCCTCAGAACTGGGCCTGATCCATGCCTGCTGGCGCGCCGCCAACTATTTTTCGGGCACCGAAGAACTACGCCCGGCCTCAACCCGATCTACGTGCACATGAACCGCCCGATCAAGAAGCTGGACCTGAATGCCATCTGTATCGCGGGCGCCCGGCCCGGCGGCCCGACTCCGGTCCCCAATGCGTAGCTGGAAGGCACTTACTCGGAGGTCTACCCCGACATCTCGCAGGACGCGGAGGGAATGCGGCGGCTGTTCAAACAATTCTCTTTTCCCGGCGGCATCCCGAGCCATGTCGCGCCCGAAACACCGGGGTCGATTCACGAGAAAGGCGAACTGGGGTACGCGCTGGCGCATGGCTACGGCTACAAAGAAGAGGGCGCCGTAACCAAGCGCTTCGACATGTGCGCGATGAACGACATCGATCGTTCCCATCTGGCCACCGACGTGTTGGACCGGGTGGAGCGGCTGAGCAGCGTGACCGCCTACGTTCGTCGGACGCTGCGCAACATGCTGGTGGACCACAAGCACTATATCGATGAGCACAGCGCGGACCTGCCGAAGGTCGGAGGCTGGGTCTGGCCGAGAGCGGCGAACCAATAGGCCGGCCTCCTCCGGCCGAAGTTCGGGAAAGCGCCTCGGCCGGTTGGCGGCGCTGCAGTGCAATTCAAAGCGCCCGTTTTGGAAACCGAAGCCCGGGAAACGGCGCCCTCCGCACGCAGGAACGATCGCGCAGCCGTTGGAGAGCGGGAGCCAAGCCACAGAGGCGGCTCGCATTCCGGGCGCAGAAAGCGGGGAGCATTGGCGGAAGCTAGTGGGGGTCGAACCCACCCGTGAACCTGTGACAGCCCACACGCCGGATTTGAAGTCCGGGCCCAGCACCGGCCAAGATTAGCTTCCACCCAGATTCTAGCAAGCGCCGTCCGCTGCTGCGGGCGGACCACCTCCGCCCGGTGGGCGCGCGGGATTCTCTCAGGTACGCCGGCCTTGGCGAGCTCGAAGTTTTCGAGCCTGGCAGCGGTTCGGAATAATTAAGTTCGAATTTCCAACAAACCGGGGAACGAAAGAGCGCTTGCGGGCGCACGGAGGAATCGGATTGCGATGCGCCCGCCAGCGCAAAGTGTGGAATGAAGCCACAGCCTGCGTGTTTTTCGGTCGATTATCGCTAACCACCTCAAGCGCGAATCTGCGGCTTCCCTCGGAATTTACCCGAAATTGGCGCCGGACGTAAGTCCCCAAAGGATAGCCGAGGTGTGCCCAGTTACGGGTGGTTACGGGGGATCTGTGTGGGGGTGGCGGTTCCAGCCCTGCTAGTACTAGATCGAGGAGGCCGGAGGAGTACGGTCCCGCAGGCGGCCGGAGGTTCGCCTATAATCAAATGTTCATCATGCCAAACGGGAATGTCTCCAGACCTGCCACCTCGCACGTGCGGTGGGTGATTTGCGCTCTTCTGTTCTTCGCGACGGTGATTGCCTATGTGGATCGCAACGTGCTCTCCGTGCTGGAGAAGACGCTCGAAGGAATCCTGCATTTCGACAGCGCCCAGTACGGGAAGATGACCGGCGCCTTCCAGTTCGGGTATGCGATCGCGATGCTGGTGGCGGGGCGGCTCACGGACCGTCTGGGCACTCGCAAGGCATTCGGCCTGGCCATAGTCTTCTGGAGCCTGGCCGCCATGACGCCCGGTATGGCGACCTCTCCCGCCACTTTAGGCATCGCGATGTTCCTGTTGGGACTGGGCGAAGCGGCCAACTTCCCGGCCTGCAACAAGACCATTGCGGAGTGGTTTCCCAAGAGAGAGCGTGCCCTGGCGATAGGCCTCTTCAATACCGGAGCGAACCTCGGATCGATGACCGCGCCGCTGATAGTGCCGGGGCTGGTGTATTGGTTCGGATGGCGGGGCGCCTTCGCCGCCGCCGGAGCGATGGGCTTCGTCTGGCTGCTTTTCTGGTTGAAGATCTATGCCAGGCCGGAGCAGCACGGCAAGGTCTCCGCCGGGGAACTGGAGTTGATTCTCAGCGATCCGGTGGAGCGGATCGAGAGCGTGCCGTGGGCCCGCCTGTTTCCGTGCAGAGAGACCTGGGCCTACGCGCTGGGGAAGTTCCTGACCGACCCGGTGTGGTGGTTCTGGGGCTTCTGGCTGCCCAGATACGTGCAGGGAACGTTTGGGTTGACGATGAAAGAGGCCAGCTTTCCGGTGACCCTGGCCTTCGCGGCATCCTTCATCGGAAGCGTGGGCGGCGGGTTGATCTCTTCGGCCATGCTGAACCGCGGAAAGAGCCTGAACGCATCGCGCAAGACGGCGATGCTGATTTGCGCCGCGTGCGTGACGCCGGTGATGTACGCGCCGTATTCGAAGAATCTCTGGCTGGTGGTGGGCTTGGTGGGGTTGGCGGCGGCGGCGCACCAGGGTTGGTCGGCGAACTTGTTCGCGCTGGTTTCCGACATGTTCCCGAAGACGGCGGTGGGCAGCGTGACGGGGATCGGCGGGATGGTGGGAGCGATCGGCGGGGTGCTGACGCAGGTGGGAGTGGGCTACGTGGTGAAGTGGACCAACAACTACGTTCCGGTGTTCCTGACGGTGGGAACCGCCTACCTGATCGCGCTGGCCGTCATCCACGGGCTGGCGCCGAAGCTGGCGCCGGCGAAACTGGACTAGCGAACGCTGCCCAGACACCGGCGGCAAAACCGCCGGCGCTACCCGGCAAGACCGGCGGCGATCCTGTCTCGCGCCGAAGGCGTGTGAGAGAAGCGGACTAGCGTTCCGGGAGACGGTCGAGGATGCCGGAGACGTAGTCGAGGGTTTCCGGGATCAGCGGGACTCCCCCGGCGGAATCGACGCGGCTGGGGCCGGCGTTATAGGCGGCCAACGCCAGCGGCAGGTCTCCGTCGTACTTTACGAGCAATTGCTTGAGGAACTTGGCGCCTCCCTGGACGTTGGCGCGCGGATCGAAGGGATTCCCGACCCCCAGCTCGGCCGCGGTGCCGGGCATCAACTGCATCAAGCCTTGAGCGCCGTGGGAGGAAACGGCACAGGGCAGGTAGCCGGATTCTTTCTCGATGACGGCGCGCAGAAGGTCCGGCGTGAGCCCCTGGCTCTCGGAGATTTCGGCGACAATGGCGCCGATCCGCTCGGGAGGGACGGGGTCGCAATCGCGCTCGGGAACCGGTGAGGCCGCGGCGGCGACGGCGATCAGCGGCGCGCTCCAGGGAACGGTGAAGAACGGCGCCGGTTTCTGGGCGGAGGAGGGGAGCTGGGCGCGTACGGCCAAGCGCTGCTTCTCGACCGAGGCGAGCTGTTTGGCGACGGACTGTTCCATGGCGGTGCGGGAATCCTGGCACAGGCCGGGAAGGGCGGCAAGGCAAAGCAAGAGCGGCAAACGTGTCACGGTAGATGGATCGGCCGAGGGGGCGGGAGACTGTAGGCGGGGTTGACGAAGGTCCGGCAGTTCTGATCCAGGTTGAGATGGAGGACGGCAGCCACGCAGGGATGGCCGATGAGGGCGCAGGTAGCCTCGATGAACAGCAGCGTGCCGAAAGGGGCGAGATTCTGGCCTCGATAGAGGCGGCGCAGACGCCGATGGAAGGCGGCGAGGAAACGGTTGGAGAACTTGGACAGTTCCTTGGCGGCTCCGCGAGGATCGTGGGGCATGCTCTCGGCAAGTTGGCGGCCCTTGACGCCCAGGCCGACCAGAGAGTCGACCAGGAACGCGTCGGCGGTCAGCAGCGAGTTGAGCAGCGCGGGCCGGTACTGCACGGAGGCCAGGATGTGGCGAGCCCGATCGGGGGCGTAGAAACGGGCCGTCCCGCTCCTTCCCTCTTCTAGGAGGAGCCGGCTCAAGCGCCTCAATTCGTGCAGCAGGGAGCGGTAGGTGGTGCGGTCGGAGAACTCCGGGCTGTCGGGGCTCAGAATGTCGTAGGTGAACTGGCTGCGCGGGATGCCGGGGAAGGGGCGCATAGAACGATAGACCAGCAGGGGGAAAGCCGCATCCAGGTCGTCGTATCTGTCCAGATCGTTGAAGTAGATGTACGGCAGCCACTGGCGGAGAGCCCGCTGGAGGGTCACGGAGACGGCCGAGTAGACTTCGAAGAACCCCGGGGCACGCTCAGCGGGAGCTTGGAGCCAGGCGTGGGTCAGCGCGCCGGGCAGGGAAATGGTGAGCGAGGAGTGCACGCCGCCGCGAGGCCACGAATCTTGCCCCAGCGAGTCGAAGCCGTAAGTGCGCAGCAAGGGGGCGAGGGTCAGGCGGGCCTGGGCGAGGGAGTGGCTGCGGCGGTCGGTGAAGGTGAGGGCGAAGCGGGTGTCGTCGCCGGTCGGGAGCATCCCGCAGAGCATGAGCCGGCCCTGGTATTGGCTCTTCCTATCCGCACGGCCGGAGGTCTCCGCGGGGTAGACGAAGAGGCGGCCGTCCTGGCCGGTCTCGATCTCGACGCGGGCCAGGGCTTCCGAGCGCCGGCGCCATTGCTTGCGGCTCAGGAAAGGGAGGTGCAGCTCGAGATGGGCCAGGCGGCTGAGACCGTGAGTAAGCAGCGCGCGGTGGCGGTGCACATGGGGAGAGGGCGGCGCGGCCAGGAACGAGAAGTCGCCGCCGAGCGCGGCCTGGTAGGCGCTCAGGCCCGGGCCGGTGAAGTCGAAGGAACAATCCAGCAGGGCGTCGCCGGCCTGAGCGCGGGTGTAGCGGCAGGCCAGTTCGGCGGAGTACCGCCTTTCGAGCGCCGGGAGCGCCTTGGCATGGAGCGAGCGGGCCAGCTCCAGGATCCAGCGGAGCTTGTGGAGAGCGCGGGCCAGATCGGCATCCGAGTCGAGGTTGCCGAAGAAGTCGAGGAGCCGGGCGCGGGGCCAATCGTCGAGGAAATCGAACGCGTCGGGCATCGACAAGGCCCGCTGGACCCAGGCGAAGCCCAGCCGGTCGAGGGCCCGTCGCTTCAGTCTGGCCAGAACCGCTGCCAGTTCCGGATCGCCGAGCAGCCGGTGGGCGGCGTCCGCGGCCGAGAGAAGCCTCTCGAAACGGGCGGGGCTGGCGAGAGAGTCCAGGGGGCCTCCACCGGCGGTTTCGGTCCAGAGTCCGGCGGCGGAAGAGGCGAAATCTGGAGTGGACTCGAGGGTTCGATTGAGTGCGGTGTGGAAATGCTCGGGATTGCAGAGATCGGTGGCCAGGCGCTGGACCCAATCCCGCAGGGGCGCGATGCGATCTCCGGCGGCGGCGCTCCAGAGGATGGAAGCGCAGCGGCCTCCCAGGCTTCGCCAGAGATCCAGGCAGCGCGGGGTGGCGGACCCGAAGCGTGTTTGAAGCCGGCCGGGATCGGAATTGGCGAGGTGCGCGAGTGCTTCCAACCACTGCCCGTCGTGAACGCCGAGGACGGCCAGCGCGAGTTGCTCGGGACTCTGGGTAGCAGATGCCAAAGGCGCGGCGCGGACCCTCAGGTCGCAGCCGGAGCCGGGCGCGGAGCCAGCGTGTTTGAAGAGACGGAGCCGGAGCCAGCCCGGGGCGCCAAGGCCAACGTGGGCGATGAAGGCGCCGGTCAGTGACAGGTCCAGAGCGGCCGTGCCGCCGTCGGCGACGACCGCCAGGTCGCCCGCGGTGGCTCCGTGGGCGGGTTCGTGGGGCCAGTGGCAATCGAAGGCGAACCGGGCGGTTGCGGCGGCCCGGATCGTTCCATCGATGGTGAACCAGCGGTTGAGGCCGTCGGAGACCGCCTGGTAAGCGGGGAAGGGTGGGAGTGGGGCGAGGTCCACAGGCACAAGCGCCACCTCCATGGCGTTTGATTATACGAGTGGAGCCCAAGAATTCGAGCCGGCGGGAGCGGATACGGCGGGGCTGAAGAGGCCGTAAGTCAAGCGGGATGAATGCCTTGTGGGATCGAGGCGCAAGCGAGGCTGGGCCGTGACTGGTTGCCGAGGCCTACTCTTCCGGCAGGCAACCCAGGATGGCGATCTTGGCGGCGTCGGCTTGGGCCAGCATTTCGTCGCGGTCCAGGAGCAGGGTGCGGTGGGCGTCGAGCGCCAGGGCGGTAGCGCCGGTCTCGATCATGGTGGCGATGGTGGTGGGGCCGGCGACGGGAACATCGAAGAGGAGATGGGCGCGGCGGCGGCTGGACTTAATCAGCGTAAGCGGGCGGCCGTTGACCAGGGCGGCGGCGCGGCGCAACAGGGCGTCGGTGCCCTCCATGGCTTCCAGGGCAACGCAGGCGCGCTGACAAATAGCCACGCTTTGGCCGATATCGAAGCCGGCTAGAGCGTTGGCGATGCGGCGGCCGTAATGGATGTCGGCAAGCTCGTCCTTCGTGGGCTGGCGGCGGGTGAGCGCGCCCTGTGCGGCCAGCAGGGGCTTCAGCAGGGAGGTGGAATCGACCAGGCGGATGCCCTCGCCGGCCAGCACTTTGGCGACGCCGCCGATGAGCGCGTCGGTATTCTTGCGCGGGAGCGCGGCGAGCAGTTTGACCAGGCGCCAGTCGGGGACAATGGAGGAGAAGATCTTGGCGTGCTTGACCTGGCCGGCCAGCATCACTTCCTGGATGCCTTCCTGTTGGAGGATTTCGATGAGCTTGCCGAGTTGGCCGAGGGAGATCCAGTGGCAGCGCGCGGCCAGCGGCTCGACTTCGGGCGCGGCCTCCTCTTTGATGGCGACGACCACGATTTCGTGGCCCAGCTTGCGCGCGGTCTCCAGGGCCAGGATGGGGAAGCGTCCGCTGCCGGCGATGAGCGCGTACTTCACTTGATTATGCCGCGGCTGGAGGAGGCGATGAAGGCCAGTAGTTCGTCGAGTTCGGGGAGCGGCTCGACTTCGGCGCGAATGCGCTCAATGGCTTGCGAGGTGTTCAGGCCGGCGTGCGTGAGCAGGCGAAAGGCCTGGCGGAGGGCGTTGCGGGTGGCTTCGGGGAAGCCACGGCGCTCCAGACCTACGAGGTTGGCGCCGAAGGTCTTGATTTCACGCTCGCTCACAGTCATGGCGAAGGGGAGGACGTCCTGGGTGACCACGCTGTAGCCGCCGATCATGGCGTGGCGGCCGACGCGGCAGAACTGGTGGATGCCACTGAAGGCGCCGATAACCGCGTATTCGCCGATGGAGACGTGGCCGCCTATGGTGACGGCGTTAGCGAGCACCGTATGGCTGGCGATGCAAGCGTCGTGGGCCACGTGAACGTAGGCCATCAGCAGGTTGTCGTCGCCGATGGAGGTGACCAAGCCTCCGCCCTCGGTGCCGCGGTGAATGGTGACGAATTCGCGGATCTGGTTGCGATTGCCGATGCGGGTTTCGGCGCGTTCGCCGCGATACTTGAGGTCCTGCGAGGCGACGCCCACGGTGGCGTAGGGGTAGAAGAGGTTGTCCTCGCCGATGGAAGTGGGTCCCTCGATGTAGAGGTTGGCCATGAGGCGGGTACGGGCGCCGATCTCGACATCCGCGCCCAGGATGCAGTACGGACCGATGTCGGCGGAGTCGGCGATGCGTGCGGAGGGATCGAGGATGGCGGTGGGATGGATCGCCATTGGCGCGCCTACCCGGCTGCGGGGGCCTTATCGGCGAGCTTGCACATCACTTCGGCCTCGGCGACGACGGCGCCGTCCACGCTGGCCGTGCCGGCCATCTTGGCCACGTTGGCCCGGCGTTTGACGACCTTCATCTCGATGCGAAGCTGGTCGCCGGGAACCACCGGGCGGCGGAACTTGGCCTGCTCGATAGAGGCCAGGAAGACGGCCGACTGGGCGGGGAGATCCTTGAGGACCAGGACGCCTGCCACCTGCGCCATGGCCTCGACAATGAGGACGCCAGGCATGACCGGAAAGCCCGGGAAGTGCCCGGCGAAGAACGGCTCGTTGGCGGTGACGTTCTTGATGCCGACAATGCGCTCCGGCTCCAGTTCCTCGATGCGGTCGACCAGGAGCATGGGGTAGCGGTGTGGAAGGATTCGTTGAATCGCGAGAATGTCCATTACTGCCATGGGAATTCCGTATTATAGCAGGACGCCGCGGAGGGTCTCGCTAAATGCGCGGCTCACTTCGGGCGTTTGCCGGGGAGGCCGGCCGGGTTTTCGTGGGTCTTCTCGCGGAAGTCGCCCTGCACGGCGGAGCCCAGCGAGACGGCCTTTTCGCCATACTTGTCGCGGAGGCGGTCGGCGGCGCCCAGGGCCTTTCGCCAGCGGCCGCTAGCCTCCTCATCGAGCAGGCTCATCTGGCCTTCGGAAGCCTGGAGCGAGCCGGCATGCACGCCGATGAGGCGCACCAGCGCGCCGGATTTCCAGTTCTTGCGAAACAGCAGGCGGGATTCCCGGAGCAGCTCGGTGTCGAGCTGGGTGGCGTGGTCGAGAGTGCGGGCGCGGGTGATGGTGGTGAAATCCTCGTAGCGCAGCTTGAGCTGCACGGTGCGGGCGTAGAGGCCGTGCTCGCGCAGGCGCCGCCCAACCATGACGCAGAGCCGGGCCAGGGTCGAATCGATCAGATGCGTTTCGGCGGTGTCCTGGTCGAAAGTGTGCTCGTGGCTGATGGACTTGGGATCCTCGGCGGCGCCGATCTCGGAATCGAACCAGCCGCCGGAGTCCAGGCCGCGCGACTTGCCGGCCAGCGCCAGTCCCCACTTGCCGAACTTCTCTTCGAGAAACGACTCGTCCAGGCGCGCCAGGTCCGCCACCCGGCGGATGCCGTAAGAGTGCAGGCGTTTTTCGGCGACCTTGCCGACGCCGGGAATGCGGCGCACATCGAGGGGCGCCAGGAAGCCCGCTTCCTGCCCCGCGAGGACCCATAGCACGCCGTTCGGCTTGGCCTGATCGGAGGCCACCTTGGCGACCAGGCGGGAAGCGGCGATGCCGATGGAGCAGTTCAACCCGGTGGACTGCTTCACCTTCTCGTGCAGCAGGTGCGCGGCGGCCAGCGGCG
>Ga0326728_10005814_pt1 | contig 34033 bp, 17 predicted proteins | sample MB3enrmetagenome_FD_207602 | JGI IMG/M metagenome (GOLD analysis project Ga0326728, IMG submission 207602) | Lab enriched peat soil microbial communities from McLean, Ithaca, NY, United States - MB31MN | ecosystem: Environmental > Terrestrial > Soil > Wetlands > Peat | place: USA: New York...
CGCTTCCTCCCCACAATCGGTCACCCTCATGCAGTTGCGCTTCACTTCGTTCGCTGTGACCAGCTCACGGCGGGACTTGCACCCGCTAGAGTGCGCCCATGCTGGGCGCACAAGCAAGAGGCTGCGGCGGCTGACCGCATCCTCGAATGAATCGGCACCGAGGCTGGCAATACGCATCCAGGTATCGGGGAATATTTCTGCATCGATGAACCGAACTGACCACGTTTCTTTCTCGCGAACACGACCGAGAACCCGACCGGCTGGATCGGCAAACATCATGAACCGTACAACTCCAGGATGATCAGCTAGCTTGACCTTCCTTTCCAGGAATGCGCACCCCGTCGTAACGTCAGCTTGTATCCATCTGGGCGGCAATTAGGGTTACGAGATGGCAAAGAAAGATGTGATCTTAGCGCACAGAGATACTTGCGGAGAATAAAGTCCTCGACCCGCGCAGTCTCTTTCTGGTGGAGTTTGCAACTTGCTTTCGGAAGGATCAGTTCACCTCCGAAGCCGAACGGAATAATATGTTCCTTCGTCAGTTCTTCTGTCGACAGGTTCTCCGTGGATGTGCAGTATGCATACCGATTAAGGGGCGCGTAGACCTTGGACGGATACGGACTTTGCCGGAGTTTTCATGCTCGCCTACCTATCGATTAGAATATCATGTTCTCCATTTGTTCGCTGTTGGCAAGATCCCCGCCCGCTGGCGATCAGCCAGACACAACGTTCTTCATGTTCGACAATGCGATGGCCGGCAAGGCGGGAAACCTACAGCACAGAGGCAGGAAAAACTCGCTCTATCCGCGCTCCGTTTGCTGGTTTTAGGCTGCTGTGCACGGTCTAAGGTGTCATCCGCTGACCTGCATGTTGTTGAAAATACGTTTGGTTGAAAATTCGATTCCTACCGCGTCCACCAATCTTATTTATTATCAATGGCTTACCAGATGTCACACTTCGATGCTCATCGAACTTCGCCGAATTTCGCCAAACTTCGCCGAATTCCAGAGTTGAGACCAGGTGACAACCCCGATCGCCACTGGCGTAAGCCTCTTATTCTCATTACATGTTGCGGAGCCCTCGTGGTTAATGTCGCACGAATCGATACGTATGGCCGAAGTGTTGTAGGAGATTTTCGGTGAAGAATTGCGCCGAGTTGAAGGTCGTCATAACGTGCGAGGGACAGCATTGGAGTTGCAACTTTTCCGTCAGCAAGCGCAGGCATGAGCCTTACAAACACGCAGATTGCGCAGGCATAGCTTCAGTTTTTGAATTCCGGCCGTACTTGCAAGGATCTATTGAAATCTGCGCAGCATCGTTTGGGAGGGCAAAATGGCTTCATTCTCATGACAAACTTATGGGCAGTTCTACGAGACGGATGCATCTCATCAGTCCAGGCGCAGCCAAACTAGAGACACGTCTTATCAGCGTACGCTGCTGGATGTGAATTCGATCTGAGCCGAGTGCAGAGTGCTGCCCGATGCAGCCTGCACCGTGACTACCCAAGACTTTGTGGATTGGTTGCCAGAGATGCTCCCGCAGGCAGACAGCATCGTCAGCGATGCGAGGAGAAGGATTACAAGCCATGCGGGACGACAGTTACGCTTTCGCAGCCACAACAAGCATGGCATTAGAAGCAAAGCGAGGTCTGGCACTCTGGATGGAGGCACGAGCGTAAGCATGACTTTACCGGCTCCAGTCAAGGTATCAGGGGAAATGGCGCAACTGTAGCCCGGAGGCAGCCCGGCCGTGCAACTGAGAGAGACTGTGCCGGACCAGCCGCCGACTGAGCCGATGAGAAGCGTGACGGAGCCGCTCGATCCACTCGCCGGGATCGAGGCCACGATTTGTGCGGGTTGCAGCGTGAAATCCTGACTCGAAAGATAGAAGGTTGTATCCAGTTCCGGCGAGGCGCTAGGCGCGGCCACGGTTGATCCGCTGTAGCTGGCAACGAGACGGTGAATCACAGTGCCCTCGATACGCAGCGGAACGGAGAGCACACCGCCGTTGGTGAAGGGAATAGTGGCTGCGACCTCGCCATCGACAAGTACGGACACCGTGCCTTCGGAGTTCGGCGCACCAGAAACTTGAACTGTTGCCCAAAGCGAGGAATTGCTGCCCGGCGTGACGGCCGCGATGAGCGTGGTCGTGCGCGCAAGTCCCGGCGGAGCCAATTGCGCCGTGACTGCGATCGGCGTACTGTTGCTGGCGGCCCAGGGACTGTTGAGCGCATATTGCGCGGAGAAGGAATGGCTGCCCGGACTGAGCGACGCGGTGCTGAAACTGGCACTGCCGCTCGCATCCAGTGTGTATGTACCCAGAACCGATGTTCCGTCATAAAAGGAGACGCCGCCAATCGGGGTGCCGCTGCCACTGGTCACCTGTGCATTGAGCGTCAGCACTGCGCCGGTGGTGACGGTGGTGGACGAGGAACTGAGCGTAGTAATCGTTGGTATGGAAGTAACCGTGAGTACGGTTGCAGCCGAGGAACTAGGCTGAAAAGCGTTCGTGGCCACCATGCTGTTGGGAGGCACATAGCCCAAGTATTGCGCGCTGAGGCTGTGATTGCCGGGTGCAAGCAGATTGGTGGTGAAGACGGCGCCACCGGATGCGATCTCTGTCTGGCCCAGCACCGTGCTGCCATCGAAAAAGGCGATGATGCCGTGCGGAACCGCCACCGGAGCGGTGACCGTGGCCGTCATGGTCAGGAAGCTGCCGGCCTGGATACTGCTTTCTGGATCGCCTCCGCTGGTCAGGGCGAGAGTGGTTGTCGTCTGGTATTGGGGATTCTCAACCAGCAGGGTGGTGGCCAGATCGGCTGAGGCGTAGTTGATGTCGCCCGAATAGGCGGCATTGATCTCGAGAATTCCCGGCAACAACTGTTGCGTCGTGGCGCCGGTGACCTGAAGGATAGCGGCGCCGGAGACAAGCTGCGCTGAACCCAGCGGCAGGTTGGCCGTGCTGAAGTTGACGGTGCCTGTTGGCGTTGGCCCCCCGGCTAGCGCGGGCGCAACTACGGCGGTGAGCGTAAAGGGCTGATTGTAGTTCACAGACGATGGGCTCACACTCAGCGCGCCGTTGCTGAGCGCGTCGCCAGCGCCCGTGGCCGGGGCCTGATTGAGGAGCACCGTGAAGGCGGATAACGTTGCGGCAGAGCCGTAGAGAAGGTTATCGCGCGTGACCAGCAGATCGGAGAGACCATCGCCGTTATAGTCCGCCGCCACGATGCCGATGCTCGAGCCGGCGCTCAAAAACTCCTCGTTGGAAAACTGTCGTCCGCTCAGGTTGCGCACCACCGCCAGCAAAGTGCCGTCATCGAGTGCGAAACCCGGAAGCTCTCCGGCAGCCAGATGCATCGCCGTCACCGAGTTGTAGGCATGTGAGAGCGGAATCACCTGGGTGGTAGAGAAGCCGCCCTGACCATTGCCGTACTCTATGACCAGCAGTGTGACAGCGGGAAGAGTACTGTCGGTACCGCTCTCCGCGGCCAGGAAGGCCAGGTCGGGGTTGCCGTCGCCATCGAGATCGGCAATGAATCCCAGGCCCGTAGAGGTGCTTTGACCGCCGACTCCCTGCGGCGTCCACCCGGCACTGCTCAGCGAAATCTGTGGCCCCGCCTTGAAGCTGCCATCGCCATTGCCAAGCCAAATCTCCAGCTCATTGACATTCGGATCGAAAACCGCCGCGTCGGGGATGCCGTCGCCGTTCAAATCGCCAACTGCCAGCAGTGCCGGTACCGTGATGCCGGAGCCCGGAGGATACGTACCCAAACTGGTCGTGACCTGCGTAAAGCTGCGCTGCGCTGTGCCCAGCAGTGCGACGAGCGCGTAGTAGTAGTTATACGACCCCGTGCCTGATTGCAGGCTGGAAATGCTGATCAGGTCGCTCTTGCCATCCTTATTCAAGTCCGCCACCAAGCCCGTTTGGCCATTTCCGATGGTCGGAACGGAGACTTCTGTAAATGTGCCGTTGCCGTTGCCGTAGAGCACCTGGTTTCTCAGCATGATGTCCTGATGACCATCGCCGTCGAAGTCCCCGACCGTGTTATTGATGTAGTCAAAGTTGGTCGAGACCACGCCGGCGGACTGAACCGGCGGCTGAAAGACACCGCTCTTCGAACCGAAATAAGTTCGCATGATGCCGTCCGACCCGGGCGAGGCGACGTCGGCGATACCGTCGCCATTGAAGTCGCCGGCAAAGAGAAAACTGGAGCCGGCAGGAGTGGCGGTGATGGTGCTGTCGGGAAAGAGGCCACTCCTATTTCCATAAAAAAACTGTATGCCGCCGGTGACGCCGACGGCGATGTCCTGAGTGCCGTCGGAGTTGAAGTCCGCGAAGGCCACCTGTGCGCTGAAGACGCCGGAGGTCCGTTTCTGCACCGCACTGTACTTCAGGCCGGCTGTCGCGACCGCGGTATCGAAGCCCTCGGCGCTGCTCATCAGGAGCGCAGGAATGCCACTGCCTGTAATGTCGGCCGCATACAGCGCACTCTGCTCCGTTTCGAATCCGCCGGCAATCGTCTGTGGCGAATTGAAGCTGCCGTCAGGGTTGCCGGTCATGACCAACACATTACCGAGTCCGTCGATTCCGAGCACATCGGGATTGCCGTCGCCACTGACGTCGGCGACCCAGCGAGGCGTGAAGGTGTTGTAGCCTCCTGGATAGGTCTCCGCATACGCGAAATTACCGGTGCCATAACCTAGATAGACAGCGGCGCCAGCGTTATAGTCGAGAGTGCCGAGCACATTCAAGACCAGCAGATCGAGCTTGCCATCGTGATTCAAATCGGCGGCATAGATGCCGATGGGCTGTCCGCTGGCGTAAAGCGTCCCCCCGTCCGGAAGGATCTCGCCCGCAGTAAATCCCCCTTTGCCGTCGCCCAGGTAAATGCGTATCTGGCCGTCGTAGTAATCCGGGGCGGCGATGTCCAAATTGCCGTCGCCGTTGAAGTCGCCCACGGCCAGCATGAGGCCGATATAGGTTCCGAGACTTTCACCATTGGATGGCGGTGGGAGGATGGTGAGTACCGGTGTACTGAAGGTACCATCGCCGTTGCCAGGGAGATAGAGAAATCCCCAGCCGCCTGAGTAGTTTCCCTCGACCAGGACACCGGGATGACCGGTGTGTCCGAAGTCCGCAGTATAAATACGACATACCGTCGCCGAGTATGTGCAGGTTCCCTTGGGTAAGGGCGTATCGCTGCCCTTGGTGAAACCGCCCTTGCCGTCGCCGAGCAGAAGATGAAGTACGGGAGTATTCCCTATTGTTACGTAGGCAAGGTCTGCCTTGCCGTCGCCGTTCCAATCGGCGGTTGCCAGCCCGGCCGGGTCTTCCGCGGTGGTCAGCAGCGGCGGATTGGGAAACTGCTGCGCCGCCACGCCCAAACTGAAAAACGGCGCCATCGCCGCAACTATGAAGACTCGGAAGGTCGAAATCAAGGAACGCCGCACAAAACAAATCCTAGCGGTGAGGCTCATACGATCGAACTCCTGGCACGGCATACCATCGGCAAGGCCCTCAACCGGATCGCAAATTCCCTGGGAGCCGATTTCACTCTCTGTTCAGTGACTGCTAGCGATATAATAATCCCGAATCTTCAACTTGGGAATGTATCGATGAAAACCAAGGCATTGCCGCGGCGGACTGTCCTTGTCTCTTTCCCTCTCGTGTTGTTGAGCTTGCTTGCCGGCTGTGGCGGAGGCGGTTCCTCTAGTACCGGTGGCGGAGGCGGTACGGGCGGGGGTGGCGGCAATCCCCCCAGTTTCTCGCTCAGCCTTTCTGCCAGCTCACTTACGCTGACAGCTAGCGGAAGCCAGAGCCTGACCGTGACCCTGGTTCCTGCCAACGGCTTCAGTTCGACGGCCTCTTGTCGCGTCGAAAACGCTCCGGTGGGCATCAACGTCAATCCCTCGACCTTTAGTCTTAGCAGCGCCACACCGCAAACGGTACAGTTCAGCCTGAACAACGGTGCCGTTTCGGGTACAACCACTGCAACCATCTCGTGCTCCAGCTCGAGTCTCTCCGCGCAGGCACAGCTTTCTCTTGTCGCCCAGGTAACGCCGGGTTTGGTTGCGAATGTAACGCCCTCCAGCCTCTCCCTCACCTTGGGCCAAACGGGGTACACCACTCTGAGTGTCACCGGCGTGGGTGGATTGACGGGAACGGCGAGCGTATCTGTTACTGGACTGCCTTCGGGTGTCACCTGTCCGCAACAAACGGTCACCACGACGCTGAATGCGGACCAGTTCCTCGATTTCGATGTGAATTCAACAGCCGCAGCGGGTACGTTTCCCATCACTGTGACGGCCACCAGCGGCACGTATACCGCCAGCACCACCATCACGCTCACCGTCTCTACCACGCCCGATTTTTCAATTTTGTCGGGCATCCATACGGGATTCGGCATCGATCAGAACTCGACCGGCAACCTGTTGATTTCTACTACGTCTTACAACGGTTTTAGTCAGCCCATCTCCGTCTCTTTCTCTGGCGTGCCCGCTGGCGTCACATTTTCTCCCGCCTCACTCACCATTCAGCCTGGCCAATCCGGGGCCATCACGGTGAGCGCCTCGTTCTCTGCCGCGTTAAGCAACTATGGAATCACCATCACTGTGACAGGGACCGGAGGCGGTATTACACATCAAACCACCTTCGATCTCGGAGTGCTGGCGCCGACAATCAATTTGAGCGAGCAACCTAACCCGCTCAGCATTCCGGCCGGCTCAACCAACACTTTTGAAGTTGGTCTGTCCGGCTTAGGCAACGGACCGCAGGCCGCCACCATCACGGTTGGGACGACGCCCGCAGGTGTCACTGTTTCGCCCTCCGAGCTCGTCGTGCAACCGGGGCAGTTAAACAACCTCGATTTTTATGTCGCCGCCGCTAGCACTGCGGTCTCCGGCTCTGTGACGTTGACCGCTACGTATGGTCCGTACACGTCCAAGGTCAGTTTCAGCATCAATATCACTGCGGCGCAGACGGATACGAGTGTCCCGCTGACCACCGCCGATCAGATCGTCCACGGCGATGGACTCACGCCTTTCACCTCGTTTCCCTCTCCGAACTATCTGATCTATCACGCGGCCACCAACCGGTTCTTCTCTACCGATGCCTATCTGAACCGCTTGACCGTGGTCGACGCTGCGACCCGCACCGTAAAGACCACACTGGACATTCCCGGCGCGTTTGGCCTCGACCAAGCTCCCGATGGGAGTGTTGTTTACGTCGGCACCATGCTGGGCGATCTGTATGAGGTCGATCCCGTTAACCTCACTGTCATCCAGCGCACCCCCGCGGCATCGATCAGCGCCTACGGATTCCAGGCCAATGCAGTGTATGCACTGGCGAACGGCGAGTTGCTGCTCGTCAAGTACTTCCTCGTGCCCGGTTATTCCTGGGTGGACGGCAACGGGCCGATGGCGCTGTGGAATCCAAATACGAATGCTATTCATTTCTTCCTGAATTCCAATGAGAGCAACGGCGAAGAGCCTACTCTCTCAACTTGTCTCCCGGGCTTCGAGAACATCACACTCACCAACAACCGCACCCGGGTCCTGATCCAGCCGGTATTGACTTCGGAGGGTAGTTCTCAGTTGTGCTCGCTCGATCCCATCGCCGACACCTGGAACTGGTCCGGCACGATCAGCGGAGGAGCCAACAGCTCGCTGAGTACGCTCGCCGTCAGCGCCGATGGCAACACCCTGGCCGCCTACGACGGCTACGCCATCTATAACATCGACCCGGCCACACTGACGGTTAGGAATTCCTTTACGGTCACCACTACGCAGACCACTTTTAACTATCCGGTCCTGATGGTGAGTAACGACGGCAGCCAGGTTTTTCTCCCCGACTCCGGCGGCGCCGATATCCTCGATGTCTTCAATCTCGCCAGCGGAACCCAGACCGGCTGGATCCCGCAAGCCAACGTGCTATCGCCGGATTCTTACAGCCTCGCGGGCCCCATGTACCAAGCCATCAGCTCGAATGGATTGGCCGCAGGCGTAATGGAAAGCGCAGGAGTTGGCCTATTGGACACGACCGCTGTCCACGCCCTGCCCGTCGGATCGCACTTTGGCCAGACGCAACTGGATCTCGCCACCGGCCCGATTGGCGGCGGCACCGCAACCGCCTGGTGGCAAGATGACGTCGGCGTCACCGCAGCTCCACTCGGCAGCATCTACTTCGGCACCAATACTGCCACAGACATCAATAGCAACGGCTTTGATGGCACGCTCGACGCCGTCACTCCTGCCGGACAGCCTGGGCCGGTCGATGTACGTACGTTCTCTACGAATGGCGGCTCACAGTTGATCCCCTGGGGCTTCTCTTACGGGCCGTGGGCGCTGGAGACAACCACGAGCTACGCTACCGCTGACGGCGGCGGCCCGGCAAGCCTCTTCGGGTTTGGCTTCGGACCGGTCTTCGGCAGCGGAGGCGGATCCTATCAACAGCCGCCGAGCGACCTGGGGGTCCAGGTCGGCGGCCGTTCCGCCGCCGTGAGCGCCTACCTGCCCAATCCCTACGGAACCAATTACTTCTCCACGCCTCCGCTGCCGGTCAACAACCTTCTCTATACGGTGCCGCCTGGTACGGCTGGCGCAACCTCGCAGGTCTCCGTTACTACATCCGCTGGCACGGTTGCTGCCACGACGGGGCTGACCTATCTGCCGGCCACGCAGCAATATCCTCTGGAAGGCGCTACGCTGGTCGATGGTGTCTACGACGCCAAACGCAATCTTTACTACTTCACCGACGCTAACCAGATCCGCGTCTTCTCGCTCGCCTTGGGGGCATGGCAAACACCCTGGCCGATCCCCGCGCCCGCCGGCGCCTATGGTCCGCAGCGGCTTATGGGCTTGGCTCTCTCACCTGACGGCTCCAAACTCGCCATCGCCGATCCCGGCGCAATTGCTATCTACCTGGTCAACCCGGATCAGCCGACCTCTGTCCAGGGCTTCGCCCTCGCCGCCAAACTCGGCGGGTACCCAAACTCTGTGGAGCCGCTCGACCCCGTTGTCACCAATGACGGTATGGTCTACTACACGACCGTTAACGAAGAAGGTTATGGCGGCACCGGCCTTTACCTGCTCGATACCATTACCGGCACGCTGACTGTGCCGCCCAACGTTCCCGGGACGGTCAACTACAATGACCTCTATAGCCGCTTGGCCCTCTCGAGCGACGCATCCCGCGTCTACTTCGACGTCGAGGGTCGCGTTGGTTACTTCGACATCCCCACCCAGACCGTGGTCGATGCACCCGCGGATGACGAGGATATTGGACAAGGAACCGAGGAGTTCGTCCTCGCGCCCAATGAGGAGACCGTCTTTGCTGCGGGCGTGGTCATGGACAGTGATTTGAACAACCTGGGCTTGCAGACGCTCGACTTGGCGGAGTCCGTCGACGCCAACTATGTCTTCGGCTCGGCAATCTCGACCGATGGAAGCCTGATCTTCCAGCCCGGCGACGGCTTCATTGATGCCTTCGACGGCCGAACCGGCTCGTTCCGCGCTCGCGTCTCTTTGCCTTTCACCCTCTCGCCGAACTTTCGTGCTCTCGTCTCCGATCAGAAGGATAGCCAACTGGTCGCAATCACCGGCGCAACCGGCAATGGCATTGCCGCAATCAATCTGGACCCGTTGCCGGAGCCGCAACCGCTTAGTTACGCTCTATCGAAAGGTGTGAGGCCAATGCGTGACTCGTCCCCCTTGTCGTCCCATGCGCTCTCGATAACCGGCAAGCTGGAACCGGGGGCCTCGCGGGTCGCGCCCCGGATTCGCCATCTGCCGAGCCTGCTGCGGCTTCAGAGCTTGTCGCCCAGTGGCAAGACTTTGGCTCGCTAGATGTACGCAGGGGATTGTGATCGATGAGACCTAAAACGTACGGCGAAAATGCCGCAGCGTCCGCAGCGCTTTGCTCCGTGCAAACGGCGATGTCGTATTTGAGAAGGCAGTCAGCGCGGAAAAGTCGTTCCACAGGTGGAGCAAGGGCAAAAACAGCAGGAGCATCCGGGCGTCCGGAGCAAAGCTGTCGAAGAGCATCGACCGCGATTTCCGTTCTGTCCACGACCAGGTTTCCAGAAGCGGTTGAGTTCAGGAGTGCAGTCACGAGCGATTTCTCAACATGCGAGACTTCGCCGAATTCTTCGCCGAATTGAGCGCCGAAAAGGCTCCCATTGCTCCATTGGCGCATCTCTACTCCGTTGAAAACAAACGTACTCCAGCGGCCAGCAACCGGCTCTTAACCGACAGGTTATAGGTTCGATTCCTACCGCGTCCACCATAACTCAAATCAAATAAGTAACTTACAAACCGCCGCCAAAGGCGGTTTTCTTTTTGCGCACGAATGGCTGTTATGATGGCAGTTCCGCAAAATATTTTAGAACTTGTGGAGATTTGCACCGGCCCAGCGTCCAACCGGTACCCTTCTCTCGCGAAGTGATCGCGAGCGCCCCTTTGGGTATCCAGCCGACCAAATCTGCGCGAGGGGCAGGGTCTCTACGATTCTGGCAGGGCTTGGCGCTGAGCCGGGGTCGCGGTATTTCGCGCTATGGCGAGCATCCTGAGGGAAGAGCCGACACATCAAGCGTTTGCTGTTCCACGCTGTAGGTATTCAGCGGCTCGATCACTACTTCGTGAATCCACTCGTCCAGTCCGTCGAAGTCCTCGGCCTCCATAAATGCCTCGGACTTGACTACGTCGTCCTTGTTGTCGCTACCAGTGGCCGCCGATGGCGCAACTGTTGCTGTCAGCGTGACGCTGGCGCCTGCCACCGGCGTGGTGGTGGAAGCGGCCAGTGCGGTGGTCGTAATGGTCAACGTCGCGCCGCAGGTGACGCTGTTGATAGCGAAGGATGTGGGAACGGCGTTGGTGGCGCCGTTCCATGTGCCGTTGAATCCAACGCCGGTTACAGTGCCGCCGGCGGCAACACTGCCGTTGTAGCTCTGGTTCTGTACCATGACGTTTGCGCCACTCTGGGTTTCAATGCCATTCCAGAGTTGCGATACCGTTTGCCCGTTGGCGAAGGTCCAAGTCAGCGTCCAGCTTGTCCAAGCGGTCGTTCCCGTGTTGTCACTGGTGATGGCCGCGCCAAAGGCGCTTGAATTCTGTGGTGAGATTGTGTAAATGACTTTGCACGCGGTCTGAGCTGTTGCAGTGGTGGCCAATACCATCGCTGCTGCCAGGATGATTTCGCACGCACGGAAAACGAGGGACTTCATAGTGCGCTTTTTTTTTACGCTAGCGACCCAACCTGCGACGATATGCCCGGCATCGGCGAATCGAGGCGCAGCGTTTCATTGATGAGTTATGTCGAGGCATGAGGCGTACTAATTCACACCGATTAGTCAATCCAGAATCGGAGCGGGTGCGCTCCGATTCCGGACCAAGTAAACTGCCCACTGTTACTGCGATGTGGTGTACGTAACCGGCGTAAATGCCGGTGTGCACACACTCCCGCAACTGGCTGGAATTGAGAACGAGTAGATGCGTCCGTTGTTGATCAATGTGTTGGTGATGTCGTATACCTGGACCTCAAATTCCGTCCCGCCTGCGACTGTCGGAGAGATCAAGAAGGCTTCGCCCATGTCGCCATCATTGATGGCCTTCGTCCAGACTCCACCGCTGAGGTACTGCAACCCGTGAACGCCGTTTGGCAGATGGGTGACGGAGATTGCTGTCCAGGCCGACGTCGAATTGGCAAGCATACCGATGTTAATGTCACCCGTATAACTGGGCGGCAATTCGAAATTCCAATGAATTTGCCGGTTATTCCAGTAGGTCGGATTCATGTCGCCGACGGTCGCGCCATTCAGAACGTATTGGTTCAGAGCCGCCTCCGCTTGATCGAGATGATAAGGATCGTCGCGGCACCAAGCGTTGCCGTCCTGGCAACTGTCGGCAACCACCAGATCGAGTTCCGCGCCGGTGAACTGGTCCGCAACCCAGCCTGTACCGCCGCGGCAGAATGGCTCGTCTTGCTCTCCGTCGTTCATTCCGTTGCAGAAGTCTCCTATCGTCACATGGACCCAGCGGCCGCAGTTCATTCCGTTGTCCCACAAGCCAATCTCGCTGGCATACTCGGAGGAAATGGGGCGTGAGAGGAAGAGGGTATAGTCAGCAGGATCATTCTGCACGTTGAGGGCAACGAAGTTCTGCGTGTCCAGGTACTCTTGAGGCACGCCGCAACCGCCATAGGGAGTTCCGAGCGCGCTGAACCATGTGGAGTTGCCCGTGTATGTTTCGGGGGACGGCGCAGTGCTCGTGACCGTGAACGGAACCGCTGCGCTGGTTTGGCCATTCACGACGACAGTCACATTGACCGTACCCGCCGCCAGGCTGGGAACCGTAACGGCAACCGAGTTGGCAGCCCATCCGGTTACCGTGGCCTCGGTCGAACCGAAGTACACGGCGCTTGTACCCTGTGTCGCGCCATACGGGGCATCACCCAGTGCGCCGCCAGGCATGATGGTTACTGAACTGCCAGCGATCCCAGACGATGGACTGAGCCACGAGATGACTGGCACCGGAAGGTTGACAGTGAGAGCGATGGGAGTGGATGAGACCAGAGTACCGGTTGGGTTGGTTCCGGAGATAGTGAGCGTGGAAGTTCCAACCGTGGCTGTGCTGCTGGCCTTGAGCGTCAGCAGGCTGGTCGCGGTGGCAGGGTTAGTGCCGAAGACGGCAGTTACACCGGAGGGCAGGCCAGATGCGGAAAGAGTCAAGCTGCCGGTGAACGGACTCACGTCCGTGATCGTGATGGTATCGGTTCCGGAGCCGCCCTGGGTAATGGCCAGACTGGAAGACGAAGATGCAAGCGTAAAGCTCCCAGTAGCCTGTGCCGGGGCGCTGCAAACCGTTCCGTTGATGGCGAATGATGTGGGAACTTGGTTGGTGACGCCGTTCCAGATACCGTTGAAGCCGATGTTGGTCGCAAAGGCGCCGGGGGCTACAGCACCGTTGTAACTCTCGCTGGCCACTGTCACGTTGCCACCGCTCTGAGTTTCCAAGCCGTTCCAGAAGGACGAAATCGTCTGCCCGTTGGCGAAGGCCCAAGTCAGCGTCCAACTGGTCCATGCGGTCGTTCCTGTATTGCCAATGGTGAATGCCCCCCCGAAGGTGGTTGGACTTTGTGCGGTAACCGTGTAGAGAATACTGCACGCGAATCCGGTTTTTGCCGGTGGAGTGACAGTGAGAGCCACGGTGGTGGTGGTTGTCAGAGTGCCGGAGGTTCCGGTAACGGTGATGCTGTAAGTCCCGGCGGCGGCCGAACTGCTGGCGTTCAACGTCATCACACTGCTGCCCGTGGTGGGGTTGGGGGAGAATGTGGCAGTTACACCGCTCGGCAAGCCGGATGCGGCAAGAGTTACACTTCCTGTAAAGCAGGCCGACTCTGTTGGAGTGATGGTGACAGTTCCGCTGCTGCCTTCGACGATTGATAGAGCGGCTGGCGAGGAAGTAAGAGTAAAGGCACCCGATGATGAGGCAGTAACGGTGAGAGTGATAGTGGTAGTTTCCTTAAGGGAGCCGGAAACCCCAGTGATAGTGATCGGATAGGCTCCCACAGTGGCCGCGCTGCCGGCAGTCAGCGTGAGAACGGTGCTGCTTGTGGTGGGATTGGCGCCGAAAGTTGCAGTGACACCGCTGGGCAGGCCAGATACAGCAAGAGTGACACTGCCGTTGAATGGAGTTATGTCGTTGACTGTAATGGTGTCAGTGACCGTGCAGCTGCCCAAGCCTACCACCAGAGCAGGTACCGAAGGCGTGAGCGTAAAGCCTCCCACTTGAGTAACAGAAAGAGCAATGGTGGTAGATACACTCATGCAGCCGGAGGTTCCGGTGATGGTAACTGTAGCCGCGCCGAGAGTGGCCGTGCTGCTGGCGGTCAGCGTCAGCACGCTGCTTGCCGTAGTGGGGTTGGTGCTCCAGGACGCGGTCACTCCGCTGGGAAGCCCGCTTGCCGCAAGCGTTACGCGGCCTGTGAATCCGGCTACGACAGCCGTCGAAATGGTATCGGTGACGCTGCTGCCGCGAAGCAATGTTAAGGTGGAGGCCGAAGGAGTTAATGTATATGCTGGCACCGGCGTGGCGATGACGAGTGCGATTGTCGTTGTTGCCGAAAGAGAGCCAGAGCTCCCGGTAATCGTGATCGTTGATGTGCCGCCAACAACGCAATTGGTCGAGTTGCCAGCCGTCAATGTAAGCACACTACTTTTAGTTGCCGGATTGGTTCCGAAGGTCGCGGTAACACCGCTGGGAAGCCCTGACGCGGCCAGTGTAACCGCGCCGGAAAATCCGACGGAATCGGTAATGTTGATGGTGTCTGTTCCAATGCCGCTCTGAGCGATTGTCAGTGAAGCTGCCGATGGCTTGAGCGTGAAGCTCCCCGTCGTGCCGCCGCAGGTGGTTCCATTAACCGCGAAGGATGTGGGCTCGGCATTCGTGATTCCATTCCAGGTTCCATTGAATCCAATGCCGGTTACGCTGCCGCCGGGGGGGATGCTGCCGTTGTAACTCAGGCTCTTTACCGTCACGTTGGCGCCGCTCTGGGCTTCCGCGCCATTCCAGAGTGATGTGATCGTTTGCCCGTTGGCAAAGGTCCAGGTCAGCGTCCAATTGGTCCAGGCGGTCGTTCCCGTGTTATAGATGGTGACGGCACCGCCGAATGCGCTGGAGTTTTGCGGTGAAATTGCGTAGACGACTTTGCACGCTGTCTGCGCTGCTGCAGTGGATGCCAGAACAATCGCTGCTGCCAGGACTGTCCAGCAAGCATATCGGATGCCATGCTTCATGGTACGCTCCCTTGATCCGGCGCTGGCGGCCCCGCCCCTGCGTGCGGCGGTATCTCCGGCTGGGCAAACTGCCTGCCATCGGCAGGAGCAGTGGCGTAGCGCGTTGGTTGGTGATGCGTTGCGTCGAGGCATGAGGCGTTCGGAGTCATACCCATTCCTACAATTGAGCACTCGGCTCTATCGAGATACCATCCGCGGTTATGCCGAGAAAAACACGCAGCAGAGAGTTAGGCCGTAATTTAGTCCGGAACCGGAGCAGTTACACTCCGATTCCGAACCGGCAAATCTCCCGTTGTTACTGCGAGGTAGTGTAAGTTACCTGCGTGAATGGCGGCGCGCACGCATCCACGGGGCAGCTTGCGGGGAACGAGAATGAGTAGATGCGCCCGTTGTTGATCAGTGTATTCGTGACGTCGTACACCTGTATCTCATACTGCGATCCGCCTGCCGTAGTGGGATAAATGATGTAGTCCTCGCCCAAGTCGCCGTCCATCACGGCCTTCGTCCATATTCCGCCCGGAGCCAGGTACTGAACTCCATGAATGCCGTTTTGCAGGTGGGTGATGGAGATCGCTCCCCAGTACACGCTGGCGCTTGTGATGAAGCCGATGTTGATGTCGCCCGTATAATTGGGAGCCTCCTCGAAATACCAGTGGATTTGGCGGTTTTGCCAGTGGTTCGGGAACATGTCGCCGACCGGCACGCCGTTCAGCTCGAACAAGTTCAGCGATCCCTGCGCCAGGTCGAGGTGATAGGCATCGTCGCGGCACCAGGCATTGCCGTCCTGGCAACTGTCCCCGACGACCATATCGAGCGAGGCGCCGTTGAATTGGTCAACGACCCAACCGTCGGCGCCCTGGCAGAACGGTTCGTCCGCCGCGCCGTTGTTGATGCCCGTGCAGAAGTCGCCCATCGTCACATGCACCCAGCGGCCGCAGTTCGCTCCGTTATCGAAGAAGCCGATAATGGCGAGGCCCGCCCCGGTGATCGGGCGAGGGAGATAGTCGCCGTAGATTCCGGGATCGTTCTGAACATTGAGGGCAACGAAGTTTTGCGTGTCCAGGTTCGCTTGCGGCACGCCGCAGCCGCCATACGGCTGGCCGAGCGAACTGAACCAAGTTGAGTTTCCTGTGTATTGACCGACTGCCGGCGCGGTAGAGGTGATAGTATACGGAAGCGCATTGCTGGTCTGGCCAGCCGCGTTTTTCACGGTTACTTCGTAGGTACCAGCCGCCAGGCTGGGAACCGTAACTACAATGGCGTCGACGACCCAGGCAGTTACAGTAGCCGCCGCTGTACCGAAATAGACTTCTCCCGATCCCTGCGACGAGCCGACGCTGGCTCCGATGCCCACAGGCATGATGGTCATGGAACTGCCTGCGATGCCCGCGGCCGGGCTGACCCATTGAATCAGCAGCGGACTCTCGGGGACGGTTACGGAGATGGTGGTGGTCTCTTTGAGAGTGCCGGAAGTTCCGACGACCGTCACCGGATAGGTTCCGGCAGCGGTGGTGCTGGCCGCCGCCAGCGTTAGCACGCCGGTGCTGGTGGCGGAGTTGGTGTTGTACGAGGCCGTCATTCCGGTAGGCAATCCCGATGCGGAAAGCAGCACGTTGCCTGCGAACGGGCTCACGTCCGTGATCGCGATGGTGTCGGTTGAACTGTAGCCGGGAAGGACTTGAAGAGTGGCCGGCGAAGGTGTAAGCGTGAAGCTCCCTCCGGTATTGATGGTGAGGGGGAAGCTAACCGACGAGGTAATCATCCCGGAAGAGGATGTGCCTGTGACGGTCACCGTGGAGGTTCCGGCAACGGCCGAGGCGCTGGCGGTCAGCGTAAGCACACTGGTCGAGGTGGCGGGGTTGACGCTGAACCCCGCGGTTACGCCGCCGGGTAAGCCATAGGTTCCAGTTGCGGCAAGCGATACTGCGCCGGTGAATCCGCCCGTGTCCTTCACTGTGATGGTGGTGGTTGCACTCTGACCCTCGACAATGGACAAACTCGACGCCGAAGAGGTTAGCGTGAAGCCCTGTCCGCCCGTGCACGGGATTCCGTTGATGGCGAAGTTCGTGGGCACCGCGTTGGCGGAGCCGTTCCAGGTGCCGTTGAATCCCACTCCGGTGTAGCTGCCACCGGCGGCGATGCTGCCGTTATAGGCCTCGTTTTTCACCGTCACGTTCGCGCCGCTCTGGGTTTCCGTGGCATTCCAAATGGACGAAATTGTCTGCCCGTTGGCGAACGTCCAAGTAAGCGTCCAGCTGGTTATGGCTTTGGTTCCCGTGTTGTTGATGGTGATGGCCGCTCCGAAGGCGGTTGAGTTCTGCGGATAAAGCGCGTAGGAAACTGTGCACGCTGTTTGAGCGTGAGCGCTTGGTGCAACGAAGGCTAAAAGCAAAGCCGCGAGTACTGTCAAGTACCCACTCAATCGACGAGCGCATGGGCGCAGGCGGGAGGAATTGAGCTGCTGAGACATGTTTTCTCCTTTACATCACGTAACCCACCCAGATCCGATGGATGAGTGCCGTTCAACGAAGCTCGGCGGAACAGGTCAAGAGGTCTGTTCCGCCAAGTTCCTGTTATGGCAACTATGCGTTGCAGTTGCTCATTAGTTGACGGTACAGGCCGTTCCGTTGATTGAGAACGCCGTGGGTACTGCGTTGGTGGTTCCGTTCCAGGTACCGTTGAATCCCACGCCGGTGAGGCTGCCGCCGGCGGCGACGCTGCCGTTGTAACTCTCGTTTTTCACCGTAACGTTCGCGCCGCTCTGGGTTTCAATGCCGTTCCAGAGAGACGAAACGGTCTGGCCGTTGGCGAACGCCCAAGTTAGCGTCCAACTGGTCCAGGCGGTCGTTCCCGTGTTGTCGATGGTGATCGACGCCCCGAAGGCGCTTGTGTTTTGCGGTGTAATCGTGTAGTCGACCGTGCACTTGACAGTGGACGTTACGGGAACGACCGTGAGTGCAATAGTTGTGGTCTCGGTCAGTGTCCCGGAGGTTCCGGTGATGGTGACTGTGGCCGCCCCCGTGGTGGCCGTTCTGCTGGCCGTGAACGTAAGCACGCCGGTTGAAGTGGTGGGGTTGGTGCCGTAGGCGACAGTTACTCCATCCGGCAGTCCGGTGGCGGTAAGAGTTACGCTGCCGGTGAACGGGCTGACATCCGCTACCGTGATCGTGTCGGTCGCGGTTGCGCCTTGAGTTACCGATAGATTGGCCGCCGAAGGCTTGAGCGTGAAGCTCCCCGCCGAAGTTATCGTGAGTGCGATCGTTGTAGTTGCGGTAAGCGTCCTGGAGGTTCCGGTAATTGTCACCGTGGCCGCGCCCGCGGTCGCCGTGCTGCTGGCCGTCAGAGTCAGCACGCTGGTCGAGGTAGCGGGGTTGGTGGCGAAGGCCGCGGTAACTCCAGTGGGCAGCCCCGAAGCGGCAAGAGTTACAGAGCCGGTAAATCCGTTCACGTCGGTAACCGTAATGGTGTCGGTGCCGCTGGCGCTCTGAGCTATCGAAAGCGCGGCCGCCGAAGGCTTGATCGTAAAGCTGGCCGCCGCCGTTACTGTAAGTGCGACGGTGGTGGTTGCGGTCAACGATCCGGAGGTTCCGGTAATCGCGATCGTGGTCGTTGCGGCGGCAGCCGTGCTGGCAACCGTCAGTGTTAGCACGCTGGTGCTCGTTGTTGGGTTGGTGGCGAAGGCCGCAGTAACTCCGGTGGGAAGGCCCAATGCGGCTAGAGTTACAGAGCCGGTGAACGGGCTGACGTCGGTTACCGTGATGGTATCGGTGCCGCTGGCGCTCTGCGCGATCGACAAAGTGGCCGCCGATGGCTTTAGCGTGAAGCTGCCCGTGTTGGCAACGACGGTAAGCGCGATGGTGGTGGTTGCGGTGAGGGTGCCTGACGTTCCGGTAATGGTAACCGCGGCCGACCCGGCGGTGGCCGTGCTGCTGGCGGTAAATGTTAGCACGCTGCTGCCGGTGGTGGGGTTGGTGCCGAATGCGGCAGTTACGCCCGTGGGCAGCCCGGTGGCGGCAAGAGTTACAGCGCCGGTGAACGGGCTAACATCGGTGACGGTGATAGTGTCGGTTGCGGTGCTGCCCTGGGTAACCGACAGAGTGGCCGCCGATGGCTTTAGCGTGAAGCTGCCCGTGTTGGCAACGACGGTAAGCGCGATGGTGGTGGTTGCGGTGAGGGTGCCTGACGTTCCGGTAATGGTGACCGCGGCCGACCCGGCGGTGGCCGTGCTGCTGGCGGTAAATGTTAGCACGCTGCTGCCGGTGGTGGGGTTGGTGCCGAATGCGGCAGTTACGCCCGTGGGCAGCCCGGTGGCGGCAAGAGTTACAGCGCCGGTGAACGGGCTAACGTCGGTTACCGTGATGGTATCGGTTCCGCTGGCGCTCTGCGCGATCGACAAAGTGGCCGCCGATGGCTTTAGCGTGAAGCTGCCCGTTCCAGGGGTTCCAGAACCAACGGTCAGGGCGATGGTGGTGGTCGCGACCAGTGAGCCGGAGGTTCCGGTGACGGTGACCGTGGTGGTTCCTGCTGTAGCCGTGCTGCTAGCCGTGAACGTGAGTACGCTAGTCGCGGTGGCGGGGTTGGTGCCGATCGCGACCGTTACGCCGCTGGGCAATCCGGTGACGGCAAGCGTTACGCTGCCGCCGAATCCGTTCGAGTCGACCGTGATGGTGTCCGTTGCGCTGCCGCCGGGGGCTACCGAGAGTGCGGCCGAGGAAGGCGCAAGTCCGTAGGCTCCAGACGCCGGCGCGCCGTTGCTGTTGCAGGGCACTCCGTTGAGCTGGAAAGACGCCGGTATGTTGTTGTTGCTACCGTTCCAGGTGCCGTTGAAGCCCAATTGGTCGAAGCTGCCGCCTGGGGCGATGGTGTTGCTATAGCTCGGTGCGGTCACCGTTACGTTTGCGCCGGTCTGGGTCTCCGTGCCGTTATCCCAGATCGAGGTAATGGTCTGGCCGTTGGCGAAGGCCCAGGTGAGCGTCCAATTGGTCAGGGTGGTCGAACCCGAGTTCTCGATGTAGATGTCCGCTCCAAAGCCGGTAGTGCTCTGCGGTTCGATCGTGTACACAATGTTGCACGAGGAGGAATCGATATAGAGGGTGAGAGGGAAAGACGCGGTCAGAGAGCCGGAGGTTCCGGTGATGGTGAGCGGGTAGGTTCCCGGAACGGCCGCAGCGGTGGAGGTCAAAGTCACAACGACGCTGCCGGACTTGGAGGCGGCGCCGAACTTGGCCGTTACGCCGCCAGGCAGGCCGGCCGCGGCAAAGGTTACAGTGCCGGCGAATCCATTCGCGCCGGTGATCTGTATGCCGTCGGTGCCGCTAGAGCCTTGGGCAATCGACACCGTGTGCTCGGTCGGCGCAACCATGAAGGCGGGAGCGGTCGAGATGCCGGTGGCCGGGATCAGCAATCCCACCATAGAGTACGCTGGAACGGTCACCGTAAAGGTGTTTCCCAGTCCGCTGACGGTGCTCGTCGCGATGCCTGTGTTCGGGGAGACAGCACCAGCCGTAAAGTTGGCGTTGCCGAACGAATACTCGGTGCCCGAGCTGGAAAGCGTGCCGTTGGATACGTCGACACTGGCGGTAGTGTTGTTGCTCGGATCCTCGTTGAATAAGATCACGGCGAGATTGCCGTCTGTCCGCCTGACGGCGTGGGCTCTGAGCAAAGGATTGCTGGATGTTGCGTAGACCATGCTATCGCCTGGACGCGCAAGGTCGCTGGCGAACTGCGTTCCGTACCACGGTCCCTCCGGAACGCCGGGGGAAGCGCTAGAGAGAAATCCGTTGTGCAGTTCCTGGTATTCCACGTTGACGGCGCCATTCTCAATCCAGGTCAGGTCGTCGTCGGCGGCCCACAGGGCCGGAAAGATGCCGCCAACAACGCCAGCGCCGGTTTCAGTGACCAGAATCTGAAGCTGGCTGGCGTTACTGAGGGTGTAGTAACTCGCGATGTTGGCCCGCTCCTCGGCAACTATGTTCGGAATCCCGCTCCAATTGCAGCATCCGGCTGTCGGCGAATACAGCATCTCAAAAAAATTCGCGTCCGAGCCGTACGGATAAAAATGGAGGTCCACAAAATCGATTGTGTACCCAGTGCCCGCCAGCGCGCTGGATAGGGCGGTCAGCACATCCTGGTCCCAGTCGATGTAGTAATTGGATGCGTTGAGGAATACGCCGACCTTGATGCTGGGATCGACGGCCTTCATCGCCGTGACAAACGCAGCCGCGTTGGTGCCGTAAGCGGTGGGCGAGAGCGCCGCGTTGCCCACGCGGTCGGCCGCGGTTTGATCCAGGTCGTGCAGATCGTATTCCCAGTCGAGGCCGGTGCTGTAGTAGCCGTTGCCGTATACCTCGTTGCCGATCTCCCAGTACACGATGTTGTAGTTGTTGGTCACATTGGCGTACTGAACCCAGGAGGCGGCCACACTGGGTTCTCCACCGCTGTTGTTGGTGAGATTGGAGCCGTAGTTGACGGTAATAATGGGATGTCCGCCTTCGGGAATGACCAGATCGCTCATCCAGAGGTTGAAGGTGGTGTTGGAGGCCATGTACCCGCCCGGCTGAACGGTCTGGTCGGTTCCGCTGATGAAGTTGAAGATGTCCGCGTAGGAGCCGCCGGGGTAGCGAATTGCGCCGATGCCGGCCTGAGTGAGCAAGGTGGAAACGCCGGTGGCGGTCAGGTAGCCGTCGTACACCGCGGTGTCGACGCCATAGGCTTCCGGTCCCACGGTATTCATTGTGAAACCGGCGCTGACGTCGACGGTCGAGGTAGTTTGGCACCAAGCGACGCTCGACAGGGAAAGGGCTATAGCAAAGGCCAGAACTCCGCGCGCCAACAGGCCGCCGAGGTGCAGCCGCTTATCTGCTGTGAGATTCTTCGAGAGCAAACGCATTGGATTCCTTTCTAGGAGTGTCGATTGCGAGCGCCGGGTTGGCTCGGAGTAGATCGTCTAAAGACAATAGGCTCCCGTCGCCGATACAGGACGCTCTTGCCTACGTGTCCAAGGAGGGTATGTTGCTTTCATGCCAAGTTGAATGTCCCACATTCTAGCGCGGCGCTCACCTGATTCAGGATGCATGGCGGAGCAGGTCATAAGCCCGCTCCACCCGCATTCCTGTTATGGCAACTACGCGCTGCTGTAGCTGCTAGTTGACTGTGCAGGCCGTTCCGTTGATAGAGAACGGGGTGGGTACTGCGTTGTGGCGCCGTTCCAGGTGCCGTTGAATCCCTGGCCGCTGTAGCTGCCGCCGGCGGGGATGCTGCCGTTTCTGTCGCGATGACGGAATTGACTTCAAACATGTAGTCCGGGTTAACGTATTGCGATGCGCCAAAGCAAAGATTGGCGACGTGGGTCACCTGAGCGAAAGCGCTCGGCAGAATCATGGTTAGCAATAGAGCCGCGAGTACTGTAAAGTACACGCTCAGTTTGTAAGCGCGGGCGCGCCCACAGGGGGAGGCGAACTGCCGAGACATGATTTCTCCTTTACATCGCGAAGCCCACTCACCACTGGATGTATGAGTGTCTTTCGATACATGAAGCCGGTATGGGATGAAGCCGGTATGGATGTCGTTTCCCGGAGGGTAGGGTTAAGAACGGCGTGACACGCAGCCTGAGCGTGTGCGGGCTGCCTAACCGGACAGATGATCGCTAATCGTAAAAATCGTCTTATGACGTTTGGTGGTCAATTTTGAACACCATTACAAAAAAACAAATCGGAGAAAATGAATGATGCTTCGCGCGGGAAATGGATGAAGGCGGCATTTGAAACAGCTTGACACATTCGCACTCAGCCTGTAATCCCTCAAGTGGGATCCGCCGAGACAACTTAATCTAAAAGACAGCAAACAAAACCAGCATCAAACCGCCGGCAAAGTAGCACTTGCATCTATGAGGCTACTTTTCGCCTAATTTGCGCCGTGCAACTGAAGCAATGATATAAACGTTTGAGCTAAAGAAGTCAAGTTACGTTTGAACACAACATTAAAGTAATGCGCCACTCAGATCGTTGCCGATTTTGCAGACCGATATTTTCTTATTAATATCACTATCAACCTTAGTGTAAGTCCAACAAGATCAATCTGAATCGTTCTCCGAACTCGACCGTCCTCTCGCCGAAAACCGACGACCGAAGTGGCTTCGCTCCCAGTCCGTACCCTTGGCGCCATGACCCTTCACCACTGGACTGCGTTCAATGTTGCCTGGGCTTCGGTGCCCGCCGCGGGCCTGAGGTATCGCATCGTGGAGGCCAAGTCCTTGTGCCCTGAGTAAGCGTGGACAGTCCTCAGGTCGATTCCGTTCCGCAGGAGCGTGGTGACGGTCTCCAGTTTGACCCGGCGATCGTCAAGACACAGCGCATCAAAGAAGAGGCAGACTATGACGGGGTACGTGTCACCTTCCTGATCTATTTGGAGAGGGCGCGGATTCCCATGCAAATCGATATGGGTTCGGGGACACCATCACGCCACCGCCAGTCGAGACTTCGTTCCCTACGATCCTCAACGGACCGGCCCCGTTGTTACTCGCCTACCCGGATGTTTGAGTGTGAACGAGGCGTCATCGCTGTAGTGCGCTCCGCGTCTATACACACCCATTTCACTCTTATCTTGAAATAAAGTGAAATATCCACGTGTAATGTCCCGCGATAGCGGTTGATCGTCGTCTTCTTCAGATCGTCCCGCGTGTCCAGGTAATCTCATCAACATACCCAATGTTCAGAGTCCATTCTCCCAGCATCTGAAGACTCTGGACCACCCGTCATACCGATCCAGACAATGTCGTTTGATGTCCCCCATACGCTGGCCGCGCGTAGCGCAGACCGTGAGGTAATCCGCTTCCGGGTCCGATGCGGGATCGATGAGAAACACCTGCAATGAGCCGAGCTGTCTCAAGCGCCGCGCATAGGCATAGTGAAAATTCTCTTCGAGCGCTGCTTCGAAGGCTGTCAGCGCGGCGGAAGGCACAGGGGAATCCGACTGCATATAAAGAACGTAGCACGGAGGCGTTTGGAAACGAGTTGGCGCAAGCATCCAAAACCGCGGATTGAAAGTAAAGTTCGCAAAAACCTCCTGGGCGGCGCGTGCGACGTGCATGGCGTTCAGCTTTTCTCCCACCAGGTCGACCACTCCGTCTTCCTTGCCCTTGAATTCGATCAGCGGACACTGCCCGATATGACCAACGACCTCGACCACGTCTCCAATGCGATAGCGGTAGAAACCGCCTGATGTCGTCAAGAGGATCGAATACCGCTGCCCAATTTCCAACTGATGCGCAAGTTTGAGAGGAGATTGATCTCCTTCGGAGTCTGGTTGGGCAAATTCGAAGAAATGAGAGGTGATTGCCAGACAATTTCCCGCCGCGCACCATGGGAAGCTCATCAGCCCCTCGGTGGCAATTAGCCCCTTGGGCTGAATGGCGGCGCGTTGAAACAGGTCGCGCAATCGGCTGGCGGCATCGCGCGCTTCGGCATCGGTCCAGCAACTGATAAGACGCAACTCAGGCCAGATGGCTTCAGGAAGAGTGCGGCCGGCCGTGTCAACGGAGGACAGATCGGCGCGCGATCGAAAGAGCATGTCCAGCTCACGAGCGCGGGTTTCCAGTCCGTCCAGACGGAGCCGCTCAATGAGGGGACCGGCAAGCCGCGTCAGATCTGCGAGAAGCAGCGTGAGGAAAGAGGGATTCCACACTGAAATGAATCGCAGGTTGCGGCAGGCCAGCAGTTGCCGCAAGCTCTCGAAACGAAACTCGTCGATCTGCGTAGCGGCGGATACGGATTCGCGCACGGCAAGCGTGGCGCGAACCAGTGCGGCCCGGCGCGGTCCGAAGTACTCCGTGTCTTCCCCAAAGCCGATTGGGATGCCGCCGTGAGTCTTGGAAGTGGGCACCGCGACCGGTGAGATCTGCCAGTAGGAGTTTCCGGCCAGGATTCCGGGGGCCTCCAGGAACATTCCAACCAGCCACGGCGAGATGGATCGCTGAAATTCGCGCAGCAAGGCGGGCGTGTAGGGAATCAACTTGCTGGCAGAGGTTGATCCGCTGGAAAGCGCGAAGGACTTCACCGGCTGCTTGGTAAGCACCATCTCCTCTCCCGCCGCGCACCTGTCGATATACGGCTCAAAATCCGAGTAGTCGCGTACGGGGACTCGTTCCTGATAGTCGGCGATTGTTTGGATGCCGGAAAAACCATGCTCCCGTCCGAAGGCCGTCGCGGAGTTCTCCCGCACAATCTGCAGCAGGATTTGCTCCTGCGTCTTAGCGACGCGCCGGGTGGCCAGCCGCCACCGAATTGTGTCTGGCAGGCACGAAGCGAATAGAAGCGAATTTGCGGTGATGGTCTTCACTGGATATTCCGGATTACGTCTTTGAGTAGCCGGCGAGCCTTCGGGTGGCCGCCGTGAAGTTATCCCACCGGATAGGCGCGACGCAGACCAATTCATTTCCGCGCTCATGGTGCGGATTCACCTGCTCGAAGAACAGCATCTCCGCGTCCGACCGACGTCGGTCGATTGCCTCGGGAGAGCCGGGGCGGATTCTCTGGCCTGGCGTGTGAGTCTCAATGACACGGCCTTCGCGCCGATAGAAGCCGGGATAGCGCGCGGCTCCAAAAGCATCGGCAACCTCACGAAAGGCGTTTTGATCGGCGCTGCCCGCACGAGGAGCGTATTCCTCGAAGAGCAGGCGCAGCACCCTGTAGGTGCGCCAGCCTTTGCAGATGAGCACCCAATAGATCTCCTCGCCGGGAAACTCCTGGATGCATCGGAAGAAGTACCGGCAAATCTGGTGCGCGGTCTCAAACGAGCCGCGATGCCCGGCACCGACAATGGTGTCGCCGGAGAAGACAGCCAGCACGGTGCGTTCCGGCAGCGCAAGGTGGAACCTGGACAAGGTGGAAAAACCGGCGATCTCTCCTGTGCTCGTGCGCAGCAGGATGACGTGCTCCTTGGCGGCCAGATCGCGCTCAAAGGTTTCGCGCGTCACCCCTAGATAGTACCGGTCGAGCAGATCGAACATCTGCTCGCGCTCATCCCGCCGCAGATCGCGGATGGCAATCGTGCTTCCAATCGTCCTGTTGCTCATGATGCGCTCGCTCTATAAGGTTGCAATTTCAAGATGGGGAATCCGTTCACTTGATGGAAGCCGGTCTGGAGCGCTATCTCGCCAATACACTAAGTAGATTGTACTGACGATTTTCATGGCCGCCCGCCGCTCCACGACTTCGCAGAAAGGATGGCGGTCGCTGAGGCCGAGCAACAGATACGCGAAGCCTGCTTGGCTTCGCTCCGCGACAACGGTTTCGAGGAGTTCCTCGAAAATCTCCTGATTCGAATCGTGGCTGCTCAAGAGAGCTGCGTAGAGGCACGGCAGGGTGTGACCTGCGGCAGGCAGGCGCGGCGCAAGGCCAAAGTGCGAACCGAAAGCGAGGAATGGCCGCAGCGCCGCGAGCCACGGTGAATATCCAGTTACCACCGCCTGTTTAAATTGATGTTGATCCCACACCGCCAGCGTGCCATCAATCGTTTCACCGCAGCGGTGCAAGTAGAGATCGCTGGCTGAAAGTCCAGGAAGCAGGCGCGAGCCGGTGCCGAACTCCTCCGGCTTGTAAACCGGAGCAAACTGCAAGCCGGCGTTGAACTGGTTTAAACATTTGAACGCCGGGAAAAGATCGGCGGAAACGGCGCAGCGAGTCACTTTGCTCAGCGCGATCTGCCGCGCGCGCCGGTAAAGCGGAACCATATACGTGTGCAGGCGGCCAAAGGGGATGTAGGCTGGCAGGCTCGCTCTCTCTGACGTGAGTATCTTCTCGGCAGCGCGATTGCCCTCAAGGATGGTGGTAATGTAATACGGCACACGGGCATCGTTATGAAGCGTGCGCAGGTGGCGGTACCCCCGCGCCAGAAGTGTCGATCCCGCGGCATCCTTCAGAATGCGCAGAGAACTCAGATAACCCAGGGATTGCTCGAATCCATCCACAAAGGCGCCCCGAATGGCGCGAGAAGCTGTCGAGACAACCCGGCCGCTGTCCACCTCGCGTCCGACAATTATCTCGGTGGCAATGTTTCCGATCTCGGCTGCTCGAAAAAAATCAGGTTCCCGCTCCAGTGAAAGGCGCATCGGCCCATCCATTGGCGTTGAGCGAAGAAGATTGCGCAATGCAGCATCGTCGCTCGGAACGGCCTGCTCAAGGATATACCGGACCGGACGCGCCTGCGGAGGGGCCGGGTTGTCCTGCGCCGTGGCAACGAGGCTCGAAGCTGCGCCTGCTGGAATCATGCGGCAAGTATATCGCCTCAAGTGCTAAACTCCAGGAATTGCTCCAGGCTCTGAGTTTTTACGCAGGCGATTATGCACGTTACGCTGGTCTACCCTTCGATGGGCCGCCGTGTGCGGGCCGTACAGATGCAACCGCTGACCATCGCGGCGCTGGCGGGACTGACTCCCGATAACATAGACCTTCGCTTTTTCGACGACCGGATCGAGGATGTGGATTACGACGCGCCCACCGACCTTGCAGCCATATCATTGCAGACCTTTACTGCCAAGCGAGGCTACCAAATTGCCGCCGAGTTTCGCCGGCGCAAAGTGCCGGTGGTGTTGGGTGGATTCCACGTCAGCGCCGTTCCAGACGAAGCAGCGCAATATGCCAACGCGATAGTGATTGGACAAGCCGAGGACTTGTGGCCGCGTCTACTCGAAGATGCGCGCCACGGCCGGATGCAGCGCGTATACCGACAGCAGCAACGGCCGTCGCTCCAAGGACTGCGCTATTCCCGCGACATCTTTCAAGGAAAGAAGTACCTTGGCCTTAACATGGTCGAGTTTGGACGCGGCTGTCCATACTCCTGCGGTTTCTGCTCGGTGAGCCAATTCTTCGGACGCCGGAAGGACTGCCGTCCAGTGGGCGAAGTGATTGACGAAATTCGTACGCTGCCTCGCCGCATGGTTCAGTTTGTGGACGACAACCTGATTGGCGACCTTCCGCGAGCCAAGGAGCTGCTCCGCGCCTTGATCCCACTCAAGATTCGCTGGGTGGCGCAGGCTGGCATCGAGTTTGCCTTTGACAACGAGTTATTGGAGCTTGCCACTGCCAGTGGCTGCGCCGGATTGCTGATCGGGCTTGAATCTTTGAATGAAGAAAGCCTGCGACAGATGGGCAAGTCAAATCGCTGCCATGCCGATGCGTTCTCCGATGCCATCGCAAAGGTCCACGCGCACGGCATCAGAATCTGCGCGTCGTTCCTGTTTGGCTACGATCACGATACTTCCGAGACATTCCAGCGCACTTTGCAGTTTGCCGAGGAGCAGAAGTTCCTACTGGCGTTGTTTAATCACCTCACGCCGTTTCCTGGCACACCGCTGTATAACGAGATGCAGGCTCAGCAACGTCTCCGGTTTGATCGCTGGTGGCTCACAGCGGGATTTTGTTGGGGTGATGTTGTCTTCGAGCCGAAACGCTTCTCCACCAACGATCTGGCAAACGGCTGTCGGCAAAACAGGCGCAGTTTCTACCATCCATCGAGCATTCTTCGCCGCGTTTGGCTGCCGGCCAACCGGCGGCGGCTGGCCGAATCGATCATACTGAATTTTCTGGTACGGAAAGAGGTGCGGGAAAAGCAGGGATTCCCGCTGGGCAACAAGCGACCATCCGCGGACGCCTGCGAAGAAACGTCCTGATCGTCAAGGAGAACTTATGTTTCGGGAAAACAGGTTCCTATCTCGGCTGCTGTTCGCGGTGGCGATGTTTTTGAGCTTTTCTCCGGCTGTTCTGGCCGCGGGAAACGATGGCCGCGATGCCGATCGAGACGCTCTTCGCAAACTTAGCGCGACTTACGAAGACGCGGTCAACAACAGCGACCTCAAAAAGCTCAAACCACTGTTCACCGAGGACTTTTCCGTCGTGATGGAATCTTCCGAAGAGATCAAGAGCTTCGACAACCTTGAGGCATTCTGGAAGAGAATATGGGGTGTCCTGGGTTCCGGCGGGCGCTATCACGTGAAAGTGATCACGGATCGGACCGACTTCTTCGGCGATCTGGCTGTTTCGCGCGGGTATACGGAGGAGTCATTTCATACTGCTTCCGGCAAGGACTATGCGGTGCAGCCACGATGGACTGTCATCACTTGCAAGCAGAACGGCGAGTGGAAGATTTTTCGCGTCCAGGGAACAATCAATGCGCTGGACAATCCTGCCATTACGGATATGGTGAAGCAGGCAAGAATCCTTTTCGGAACGGTCGGAGCAATTTTAGGCCTTGGGCTGGGTTTCGTTCTTCGAGGATTCTTGATTAAGAGGAAAGCACGGGATTCCGCCGTGGCTTGAAGCGCGTCTATTGTCGAGCTGGAGACTATGCGAATACTGCTAATCAATGCGAATGCACTGCGGCTCGACGACGGACGACGCTGGCATGAGACGCACGCCAAGGGCGCATATGCTCCGACTACGCTCACTACGCTTGCCGCGCTCGTTCCGCCGGAATTGGATGCGGAAGTGACCTTGATCGACGAGACCGTCGATCTGGTTCCCGCCGATTTTTGCGGAGCGGATATTGTCGGTATCAGTGCCATGACCTGCGACGCGCCGCGGGCCTATCAACTGGCGCAGATGGCGCAAGCCAGAAAGATCACAGTCGTCCTCGGTGGCTACCATCCTACCTTCATGCCGGAAGAGGCAGCCAGGCACGCCGATGCCGTGGTGCGCGGGTTTGCTGAGACCGCATGGCCGCAACTTCTTCGCGACTTCGCTCGCGGAGCCATGAAGCCACTCTACGAGTCCGCGTGGGAAGCAGCATTTGCCTCTGGGGCATGGGTTCCGCGGCGCGATCTGCTTCGCCGCCGGGCTTATTCCACGGCCAACACGCTCGAAACCTCTCGCGGTTGCGCGAACCAGTGTTCATTCTGCATCGTGCCCCCGATGCATCGAAAGCGCTACGTTCAGCGCCAGATAGAAAGAATCCGCGCCGATATCGACAGCATGCCCGCCGGACCGATTGCCCTGCTTGACCCCAATCCGCTCGAGAGCAGTGCAAGCGCGGCGGAGCTTCTCCCAATTCTCGCAGGCCGCAAGTGGCTCGCCGCCGCTTCCATGAAATCCGCCGCCAACCGGACCTGGATCAAGACGGCCCGTGCCAACGGCTGCAAGGGCCTTATGATCGGCTTCGAGTCGCTTGACGCGAACGTCCTTGCCGCTGCCGGAAAATCATTCAACGACGTGCGAGTTTACGAGGAAACCTGCAAGATGCTGCGCGACGAAGGCATCGCCATTCTCGGCAGCTTTGTCTTCGGATTCGACGGCGAAGACAAGCACGTATTTGAGCGCACGGCGGAGTTCGTTCACCGGAACCGGCTGAATCTCGTTCTGTATTCTGTCTATACACCATTCCCGGGCACAAACGCCTGGACGCGGCTAAACGCACAGGGGCGAATTCTGACCAGGGACTGGAGTTTATACGATGGGCGTCACGCCGTCTTCGCGCCGTCAAATATGACCGTGGACAATCTCGAACAGGGACTCTGCGACGCATGGAACAAGACCTACAGTCTTCGCTCGATCTTGACGCGGGTAGCCGGTTCGATGACATTGCCGTTGGTGAGTCTCGCAGCGAATCTGGGCTTTCGCTATTACCAGCGCACCTTCATGCCGGTCGTAGAGATCGGAACTTCACGAGGCGATCCATGCGAATTCTCCTGATCATGCCGGACGCGCACATGCACAAGCTGCGTTTAGGACGATTCTTGCGCTCCATGCGTGAAGCGCCGTTGACACTTACCACGCTGGCGGCGCTGGTGCCCGACGATCCTGAGATCGAGGTGAAGATCGTCGACGGCAGCGTGGACCGGATTCCGCTCGACGACCCGGCAGATTTGGTCGGCATCAGCGTCATCACGGGTTGCGCGCCGCCGGCGTATGAAATTGCCCGGCATTACCGGCAGCGCGGTACTCCCGTGGTGCTTGGCGGCGTGCACGTTTCCGTTCTACCCGGCGAGGCAATCCAACATGCAGATGCCATTGTGATCGGGCGCGGGGAATCTGCGTGGCCGCAACTCATTCGAGATTTTCGCAGCGGCCGGATGAAGCGCGTCTACCGCGAGAACGATCTTATGGACGATATGCTCGTCGACGTGCCTGCTCCCCGGCGCGACTTGCAACGCAACTCCGGATACATGATGCCCAACACCATACAGGCCACCAGAGGCTGCCAGCGCAGGTGCGACTTCTGCTCGGTAAACGCGGTGTGGCCGCGCTATCTCAAGCGGCCTGTCGCTGATGTCGTGCGCGATCTCCGGGCAATTTCGGGAAGGATTGTCGCATTCAACGACGTCAGCCTGGTGGACGATGAAGAGTACGCACGCGAGCTATTCACCGCCATGATCCCGCTTAAGAAGAAGTGGGGAGGACTGGTCACCGCCGACAGCCTGAAAAACACGCGCCTGCTTGACCTAATGGTGGAGAGTGGCTGCGTGTATCTTCTGATTGGCTTCGAATCCGGCAACCAGGACACTCTGCGCGGCATTCGCAAGGGCTTCAACCAGACCGCCGAATACAAGGACTTTGTAAGTATGCTGCATCGGCGCGGCATCACGATTCAAGGCTGCTTTGTCTTCGGCTTCGATCACGACGACAAGAACGTCTTCGACTCGACCATCGATCTGGTTCAGGAACTGGGCATCGACATCCCGCGTTACTCGCTCTACACACCTTATCCGGGAACCCCATTATTCCAGCGGTTGATGGAGGAGAAGCGCATTCTCAGCTTCAATTGGAACGACTACGACACCATGCACGTGGTGATCGAGCCAGCGCAGATGAGTCCAGAGGAGTTGTATGCCGGCTTCAAGCGCGCCTACCGCGAGACCTTCAAGATGCGTCGCATTGCCGGACGCGTGGCGCGCATGGATCTTCGCTGTCCGATCAACTTTGTGGGCAATCTATGCTATCGGATTTTTGTGCGCCGTCTTTACAATGAGCCGCGCTTTGCTGCCCCGTTCTCGGCGGCAAATCCCGGAATGCCGCCGCCTGCCGCGAACTGGCTGGTGCCCGCGGAACTGGAGAAGGCGCTGTGTTGCGAGTGACACTTATCCATCCTTGTATCGGCAAACGCGTGGGTGAGCGCCGCGGACTCCGAACCTGGCAGATGCAGCCGCTATGGGCTGCTGCTGTGGCCGCACAAACGCCTCCTGGCGTCGAGATTCGCTTCTATGACGACCGCCTCGATAATATTCCTTTCGACGAGCCAACGGATCTGGTGGGCATCAGCGTGGAAACCTACACCGCGCGCCGCTCCTACCAGATCGCCAGCGAATATCGCTCGCGCGGCGTTCCTGTGGTGATGGGCGGTATTCACGCCACGCTCTGCCCCGATGAGGTTGCGTACTACGCCGAGAGCGTTGTTACCGGCTGCGCAGAAGGCGTCTGGCAGGAGTTGATTGGCGACCTCGAGCGCGGGGTACTCAAAAAGTTCTATCACGGCGGTCATGCTCCCACCGATAATGCCTGGCGCTATGACAGGAGCATCTTCAGCGGAAAGCGCTACCTGCCCGTGCAACTGATCGAATTCGGCCGCGGTTGCCGGTTGAGTTGCGAGTTCTGCGCTGTCCAGACCGCATCTCACCGTACCTATAGCGGCCGGCCCTCCCATCAGGCGCTCGAAGAGGTAGCTGCTGCCTCCTCGGGTGCGAGTCGCAACCAACTCATCTTCTTTGTCGACGACAACCTTGCCTGCGAGCCGGATAGGCTCAAGCAATTCCTGCGCGATCTGATCCCAATGCGTGTGCGATGGGTAGGCCAGGCCGGGATCAACGTAGCGCACGATCCCGAGATGCTCGACCTCATTGTGCGCAGCGGCTGCCGTTGCCTGCTCATCGGCTTCGAAAGCCTGAAGCCTACTAACCTGAAAGAGATGAGCAAGCCGATCAACGAAGCTCGTGGAGGCATCGAGCAGGCCGTCCGCGATCTGCGCAAAGCAGGCGTGCCAGTCTATGGAACCTTCGTCTTTGGCTTCGATGACGATTTGCCAGACGATTTCGAGCACACTGTCGCCTTCAGCATCGAGCACGGCTTTCTGCTGGCCGCATTCGCCCATCTAATGCCCTTCCCCGGGACCGCTCTCTTCCGCCGTCTGGCCGCAGAGCGACGGCTGCTGAATGAAAGTTGGTGGCTCGATCCCGGCTACTCTTACAACAGCGTCGCATTCCAGCCTCTTCATCTCAGTCCCGACGAACTACGCCGCCACTGCCTCGCCTCGCGACGCCAGTTTTTCTCCTGGTTGAGCATGGTGCGTCGCAGCCTGGCTGCGGGATTCCACCAGCACGAATACTGGGTTGTGAACCTGTTGCATCGCGTCGAACTAAGCTCGCGAAACGGACATCCACTTGGCGATCAGTCCTGGAACAAGCCGCTGCTCCCCTCTGAATGAATTTGTGCTGTATAATTCGTGCGGCAATGTGAAGACTATATGGAAGTACGGAACGGGCAACGGTTCAGCCGAGCGCGCGGCCAAACGGAAGTATCCAGAGATCGATGTAGAGAAATAAGAAGTGAACAGGCCAAGGTGCGTCTACCGGACCGGTCGTTGCTCGCGCTCGGGTTCTGGGGTAAGTGCACCCGCGACGTCCTTCAGCAGGTCGCCATTCTCAGGGTCGATTACTCCGCTGTAGCATTGTCCCTTGATGCCGCGGATGGTATTAAAGCCGGTCGCGTCGCACATATCCGATTTGCCGACCGAATCATAGGAATAATAGAACAGATAGCGCACGTCAACTGGGTTCGCTTGCGCGCGCAGCGTTTCCTCGATCGGTGTTTCGTAGTCCCAGCGGTGAATCTGGTAGAGATCCACATAGTCGGTCTGCAAACGGCGGAGGCTCTGATCAATTTCAAATAAAATGGCTTTGCGCGAAAGGCCGCGGCCATTGGGTTCGTCGCGCATGACGCCTTGGAGCTTGGTGGCGATGACCACGGCCTCACGGCGGGTGTTGGCCTTCAAGAACCGCCCCAGCACCTCTTCGCTTTTGCCGCTGGAGTAAACATTGGCAGTGTCGAAGAAGTTGATTCCGAGATCGAGCGCCTGGCGGAGGAATGGCTGGCTCTCTTCTTCATTCAAGGCCCAGGCTTGTCTGCCAGTTTTCAGTTAGAACCGGCTCAGGAAATTCGGACAGGGGGTTAAGTGGAGGTTCTGTTCGTCCGCAGCCTAGAATGGCTGGGAAGAGGAGAGCAGATGACCAGACGTCCACGCCGGAACCATACAGCGGCCTTCAAA
>Ga0326728_10005815_pt1 | contig 34032 bp, 24 predicted proteins | sample MB3enrmetagenome_FD_207602 | JGI IMG/M metagenome (GOLD analysis project Ga0326728, IMG submission 207602) | Lab enriched peat soil microbial communities from McLean, Ithaca, NY, United States - MB31MN | ecosystem: Environmental > Terrestrial > Soil > Wetlands > Peat | place: USA: New York...
TATGGCGGCGCCAAGACCTTCGGAGGCAGAACCTTCGAGCCGAGCTACATCGGCCGTTTTTTGCGCGTGGTCAGTGTCAACGGCCGGCCCCACATCTTGACCGTGGCGAACCACTACCTTTGGTACCCGGCGCAGGCCGCGCTGTTGGACCCTGCCAACGGCCGCCTGGTCGAGGAATACTGGCACCCGGGCTGGATCTATCACTGCTTGATTCGCGATCTCGACCATGACGGCCAGCAGGAAGTCCTGTTGGGAGCCATCAATAATCCCGGGGAGGGACTCGGTCACGCCGCTCTGGCCGCTCTGAGGATCCCCTTTTCGGCTGGCCCACGGAGAATTCCCGTGCCCAATTCGCTGGCCGGTGGCGGCGAATTGGCCTACGTTTTGTTCCCGTTGCCCGATGTGGCCAAAGTAATGGGCGTCCTGCCCATGATGGCCACGTTGAGCGTCGACGCCAGCCAGCGCATCGTGGTTGAAACGCCGCTGCCCGAAAGCGGCGGCCTGGTCTATTACCTCGACCGGGATTTCCACGTGCTGGAATACCACTTTTCGGATAACTTCGCTCCTCTGCATAACCGCCTCTACCGGCAACACCTGCTGGACCACTCACTGACCGACCGGGAAACCTCGGTTCTGGGACGAGTGGCCACTTTCCCCACAGCCCCCGACGGCAACAGCCCCGCGCTCCAGCAATTCTGGAAATTCTGACAAGTTACGACATAACGCACCTTGTCGCTTCCCGTCGCTCCAGTTTCCGACGAACCCGGTTCAAGATAGCGGAAGGTCTAAGACTACGGTTTCCTCGGAGGTGTACCGTGTCCCATTCGAAGATCGTCCTCGTCTTCCTGTCGCTGATCCCCCCAACTCTTTGGGCGACCCCTCAGGTCACTCAAGCCCTCATGACAAAGACCCTGCCGACGCAGAACTGCTCTGTCACACCGACGGCGGCTTCCACGTTCGCGCCCACCGACTCCGTGGCGTACCTATGGTTCACCGCCCTGAACCTCAACGCTGGAGATGTCATATCCACAGCCTTCTTCACGCCCTCGGGTCAGTGGTACTCGGCAGCCGGGGTGCAATTTCAAGCGCTTCCGACTGCCGGCAACTACTGCTTCACCGACGGGTCGTTTCAGATCGCGGGTTATCCCCCGGCCAGTACTCCGGGGGTCTGGGCCGCATATATCTACGACAACGGTCTTGGCGTGGCGTCAGTCAACTTTACGATTACCGGCACTACCTGTACCTATAGCGTGTCGCCGGCTTCCGCCTCCGTCTCTGCCAGCGCGGGCACGGGAAGCTTCGGCGTCACGGCGGGGAGTGGATGCGCCTGGACGGCCACCAGCAACTCGGCTTGGCTTACCACTTCCAGTACGGGCACGGGGAACGGCACCGTGAACTTCAGTGTGACCGCAAACGCGGCCACCAGCTCGCGCAGTGGCGCCATCACGGTGGGCGGCCAGACATTCACCGTGACTCAGGCGGCCGCTGCCACGACCACCTCCATCACCATCAATAACCCCGGCTTCGAAACGCTCCCGTCCAACATACAGTGGATCGACTGCTCGGGAAGCGGCGGGGCGGGAAGCGGCGGGACCGGGTGCCGCGATACCTTGGACGGCAACATACCAGGGTGGACTGCCTCCAGCGGCGGGCAAATGGGACTTTTTCAGCCAGGTCCCAATTACTTTACTCTCCCCTGGCCTACCGCCGAAGGACAGACGGCTGCACAGATCAACAGCGGCACGCTCTCTCAGACACTGAGCGCGACCCTGCAGGTATCGACGGTGTACACGCTGCAGGTAGACGTAGGCCGGCGCCTGGACAACCTCTATCCCTCGCCGGCTCCCACGGCGCAGCTTTTTGCCGGCAGCACCTTGATCGCCTCGGCCACCGGAACCCAGCCGCCTCTGGGAGGTTGGACCACCTGGACCGGGACCTATCAATCCAGCGCATCGGATCCGCTGGCTGGGCAGGCCCTAAAAATCGTGTTGGGGACGACCGCCGCGCAGGGCGATTTCGACAACGTGCGGTTGACCGCGGCGCCAGCCGGCACTTCCACAACCTGCTCCTATACGCTGGGCGCGCTGTCGGCTTCGCCGGCCGCGGCCGGAGGCGCGGCCACGGTAACGGTGACCGCGGTCGCCGGATGCGCTTGGACGGCGGCGAGCAACGCCTCCTGGATCACCATTACGTCTGGCGCCAGCGGCTCCGGCAACGGCACGGTCGGCTACTCGGTGGCGGCAAACACCGGAGCGGCGCGCACTGGGACCATGACCATCGCCGGCCAGACGTTTACCGTGAACCAGGTGGCAGCCGGAACAACCGGCACCCTCTTCTCCTATAGCGCGTTTGCGAGCACCACTGGACTTACGCTGGTGGGCAATGCCGCCACCACCTCGACCACCGATGGGACGGTGCTGCGATTGACGCCCGCAACCAGCGGCCAGAGTGGCGCCGCGTACAGCACGACGCCAGTCACGCTAGGAAATAATGCCACTTTCAGCACCCAGTTCCAGTTCCGTTTTACGAATCCGGGCGGGTGGGATCCGGCTGACGGAATCACCTTCGTGCTGGGGACCAGTACCACCGGATTGGGGGCCGGTGGCGTTGGCATGGGTTACCAAGGCGTTAGCGGCAAGAGCGTCGCCATCGAGTTCGACACTTTTAACAACACCGGTTACGGCCTCGGCAACAACGACGGCAACAGCAGCAATCATGTGTCCATCGACACCAATGGCAATCTGACGAACACAGACCTTACCAACGTGTACGGCAATGGGTCCTGCGGTTTTACGAACGGCAACCCAGCTCAGAATTCCTATACAGTGGCTGGGTGCATGTCGAATGGACACCTGTGGACGGCCAATATCAGCTATGACGGCTCGAACCTGACAGTGACACTCACCGATCCGGCCGAGGGGTCGAGCTTTACCGCCATCAATGCCTACCCCATCAATCTGGCGTCGACGCTCGGCCAGAACACCGCGTACGTCGGCTTTACGGCCGGCACCGGCTCGGGATGGGAGAATCACGATATCGTGAACTGGACGTTCGCGAATACCGCGCAGATTCCCGCAACCGGCGCGTTGAGTGTCGCCCTCGCTCCCGCGACGGCCACCAATCCGGTGGGGACTACCGACACCGTCACGGCCACGGTTACCGACTCCAACGGCGTCCCGCAGTTCAACGTCGCCCTGACCTTCACCATCGTTTCCGGCCCCAACGCGGGACATAGCGGGACCTGTAGTCCCGCCGCTTGCACCACCAATGCCAGCGGCCAGGTGACGTTCACCTATACAGGCTCGGGCGGAGCCGGTACGGACTCGATCCAGGCCTGCATCTCCCAGGGAGGATCGTCCACCGGCAAGATGTGCTGTTCTAACCCGTCGGCCCCGGCGACGGTCGAAGCCCGGGCCCTGCGGCCCACTCCGGAAGCCAGCTCAGCCACCAACGGCATGGTTGTTACTCCCAACAACAACGCTACGGCTCTCGCCACCGCGCTTCTCGGTTCGGGTGTGACGTTGTCCGGGACACCCACGTTCACGGGAGCCTCGGGCCAGGCCGGAACGTTCACCAACGCTCCCGCATTGGTCGGTTTCTCTTCCGGCATTATCCTCTCCAGCGGACAGGTGGCGGATGCCGCGCAAGCCTGGTCCGGTCAGAACCTGCCCAGCACCGACGAAGGCCAGCCCGGCAACAGCCTCTTGTCCGCCCTCATAGGAGGCCAGACGACCTACGACGCCTCGGTCTTGACGTTCAGCTTCATCCCCACCAGTTCGAATATTTATTTCGCATACACCTTCGCCTCCGCGGAGTATCCGAACTACATCGGTCAATACAACGACGTTTTTGGGTTCTTTGTAAACGGCAAGAATTATGCGCTGATTCCCGGCACCAGTACCGCGGTGTCGATTAACAACGTGAACGCAACCACCAACTCCCAGTATTTCAACAAGTATAACGGCACTGGGGATGCGCTTCCCTACGGAGGCGAGACCAAGGTGCTCTCGGTCACGGTGCCGGTGAATCCAGGACAGGTGAACACCATCACCCTGGCGATCGCGGACGCACTGGATGGCCGCCTCGATTCGGCCGTGTTCATCCAGACCGGATCGTTCAGCACCACGCCGCCTCCCGCCGCTCAGACCTGCTCCAACACGGTGACCAAGATCTGGACCTCAACCAGCAGTTGCAGCTACACGCTGGGCACTACCACCCAGGCGGCCGCGGCCGCGCAGGGCAGCTATTCGGTAAGCGTGACCACCACCACAAGCTGCACCTGGACCGCCAGCACTTCCACGAGCTGGATCACCATCACGGCAGGCGCCAGCGGGACGGGCAACGGCGCGGTGACTTACAGCGTGGCCGCGAACACGGGCGCGGCCCGCACCGGCACGCTGACAATCGCGGGCCAAACCGTGACCGTGAATCAGGCGGCCGCGGGCGGCGGCACTACGCCGGGCTGCAATTACTACGTAAGCCCCTTGTCGCAGAACCAGCCGGCCAGCGTGACCTCGGGTAACATCACCGGATTGATCCTGGTCAACACCAACACCGGCTGCGCCTGGACCGCGGTCAGCAACAACTCCTGGATCGCCATCGTGGGCGGGGCGTCGGGCAACGGAACCGGCGCGGTTTCCTACCAGGTGAGTCCCAACACTACCAGCGCGGCGCGCACCGGCACCATGACCATCGCCGCTCAAACGGTGACCGTGATTCAAGCCGCGGGGACAGCTTGCGCTTACTCCATCAGCCCTTCCAGCAATTCGGTGCAAGCCCTCGGCGCCACCAGCAGCATACTGCTCACCGCCAACCCCAGCTCCTGTCCCTGGACGGTAGTGGTCGCCACCAGCGCCAGTTCCTGGCTGCATGTCACTTCGCCCACTTCCGGAACCGGACCGCTTTCCATCAACTACACGGTGGATGCAAATACCACCACCCAATCGCGCACCGGAACCATCACCCTTGCCGGCCAGACCTTCACCTTGACCCAGGCGGGAGGAGCCTCGGCCAACGCGCCCAATATTGCGCAAGGCGGCATCGTCAACGCCGCAAATAACCGCGGCGGAGCGATTGCGCAGGGGTCGTTCTTCAGTATCTACGGCAACAACCTCGGCCCGGCTACTCCGTCGCAGGCAACCACCTACCCGATCCCCACAACCATGGGCAACGTCACCGTGACCGTGACCCAGGGCTCGACCACCGTGCCAGCCTATCTGGATTTTGTCTCGGCCACGCAGATCAATGCGATTCTGCCTTCCAACTCGCCGCTCGGCACGGTGCAAATCACGGTCAGCTACAACGGCACGCCCAGCACCTCGGTCAGCGCCAACGTGGTGAGCACGGCGTTTGGCATCTTCAGCACGGCGGGCGGCAAGGGACCGGGAATCGTGCAGAATTACAACACGGCCACCGATCAGCCGCTCAACATGGCCTCCATCCCGGCCAAACCGCAGCAGATTGGAATCATCTGGGGCACCGGCCTCGGACCCATCACCACCGGCGACAACCAGCCGCCACCGGGAGGGAACCTGGCGGTCCCGGTGCAGGTGACCATCGCCGGCCAGCAGGCGCAGATCCTGTACAGCGGGCGCGCCCCTAACTTCGCGGGTGTCGACAATGTATACTTCACCGTGCCCGCGAACGCCTCGCTGGGCTGCTATGTCCCCGTGCAAGTCAACGCCGGCGGCACCTGGAGTAATACCGTGACGATCGCCCTCAGCGCCGACGGGAGTCACTGCAAAGATACCAGCAACGTATTGAGCGGCGTCAGTTCGACCGGCGGCAAGTTAGGCCTCTTGGGACTCATGCGGCTCAATTACTACGGCCAACTGGACCCCAGCCAACCGGCCTCCAATTCGGTCATCGATCTGGGGTTCGGCGATTTCGCCCTGGTCACCGCCGGCGGCGATCTGGCCCAGAGTCCTTTCATGAATCTGCCGCCGGTGGGCGCGTGTAAGTCGACTAACCGCTCGCTGGATCTCGGCGCCATAATGGGGACCGGAGGATCCAGCCTCGATCCCACTCTCTCGAAAATGCTGGATGCCGGGGCGTCGCTGACGGTAACCGGACCAAAGGGTAACGGAACCATCAGTCAGGTCAGCTCCACCAGCCCGTATCTGGGGGTGCTCGGCGGCAGCGTGTCGGCGGGTAGCAGCATATCGGTGAGTAGCGCGCAAACCGCGCCGTTCCTGGACACCGGCCCCTTCACCATCGCCGGCACGGGAGGCGCCGATGTAGGACCCTTCTCGGTCACGGTGAATGTCTCTCCGGCCATCGCCTGGACCAACGAGATGCAGATCACCGCCATTGACCGGTCCAAGCCGCTCACCCTCACCTGGACGGGCGGAGACCCGGCCGCGACCATGCTGGTGATTGGCGGCTCTTCCGACCCCAACACCCAAGCCTCCGGCGGATTCACCTGTCTGGCGCCGATGAGCGCCGGAACGTTTACCGTTCCGGTCAACTCACTCGCCGACTTGGTTGCGGTGAATCCCAGCGCCACCGTCAGCTCGGGTTCGTCCAGCCAGCTCGGCGTGCTGGGCTTGATGCCCCTGCCGCTGACCAGCCCGCAGAAGTTCACCGCTACCGGCCTCGACATCGCTTACGCTTTTGACACCACCATGGTTCTCGAGAGCGTGCAGGTGAAATGATATGGTCCGCTTCGGCCAGTTTGGGGCGGCCTGCGCGCTGCTAACTTGCGGCCTGGCGGCGCAGACCGCCCGGCATGCCGTGATCGTCGACGTGGACGGCGTTCGCCGCGACACCGTGCAGCAGCTCTACGATAGCGCACGCCTGCCCAATTTCCAGCGCATCTTCGCCAACGCCCGGTGGTTCGACCAAGCGGCGACGGTGCTGCCTTCCATCACCATGGCCGCGCAGGCGGCCCTGTTTACCGGCGTATCGCCGGCGCGCCACGGCATCCCCGGCAACCAGTGGTTCGACCGTGCCGAAGGACGCCTCTACGACTACGTCAGCCCATCCGGCCTGGCGTGTACCTACGGCTTTGCCACGCTGGCGGGCACGCGCTGCGCCGGCGGGCTGGGAAACCTGCACCTGCGCGCGCCCACCGTGTATGAAGCCGCATCGCAGGCCGGTCTTACCAGCGCGGTGGTCTACAGCCAGTACTGGAAGGGCGCCACCCAGCCGATGCCGCCCACCGAACCCGAGGCGCTCCTCTTCATCCGCGGCAATAGCATCGATTGGCCCTCGTTCGACCGCGAAATGGCCGCGCGAGCCATCGCCGGTCTCAACGCGCGCGGCGTGCCCTCCATCCTCACGGTGTATTTCGCCGGCACCGATACCGCCGGACACAAACAGGGATTGCCCGCTCAACTGGCGTATCTGACGGACATTATCGACCCGCTGCTGGGGAGCATTCTCGACACCTACCAGGCGCTCGATCCGGAGTGGGAGGCGGACACCATGTTTGTGCTGGCGTCGGATCACGGCCGCACCGAAGTCCACGCGCACCCCGAAGACTTGACTCTGGCCGCGGACCTGTTGGCGGCCCTTCCGGCCAACTCGCAGGTCGCCAAGAACGGCGGCATGGGGTTCGTGTACTTGGACCATCCCGAGCGGGAGGACCTGCCCAAGCTGGCCGCCGCGCTGGTGGCCGCGTCGCCCGCCGTGGCATTCGTGCGCGTGCGCAACGAGGGGGACTGCGCGCGCGCGGGTGACCTGATCGTGGTCCTTCAGCCAGGCCACTACTTCGACAACCCCGGCGCCGGCTCCCAGCACGGCAGCCCTTACTCCGACGACCTGGAGATTCCGCTGGTGGTCTCCGCGCCCGGCGTGTCCGGCGGCCACACCAACGTCCCCGCGCACATCACCCAGGTGGCCCGCACCATCGCCGATTTCCTGGGCTTCCCCATGGAATTCGCCGCCCCGGCATTGCCGTTGCGGTGAGACGGCCGGCGCGTGTTCCGTGAGCGGGACCGGTTGACGCTCGCCGCGCGGTGCGCTATACCAGTGCATCAGGAAAATGCACTGATGCATATTTATTCGATCCGGTCGGGCCTCCGCGCATGATCGCGCCCAGTCTGCAGCTCGGCGTCGGCTTCCACGCGGTGGGTGCGTTGCTCGCCGCCAACTGTTATGCGCCGCAGAAGTACATCAAGGGCTGGGCCTGGGAAATCTTCTGGATGACCCAGGCCGCCTGGTGCTGGCTGCTCTGGCCCATCATCGGCGCCTTCCTCACCATCCCCAACCTGTTGCTGGTCCTGACCAGCGCGCCTCCCGAGCGCATGCTGTTCGCGTTCCTGATGGGAGTGGCCTACGGCGTCGGCGGCACGGCCTTCAACATCTCCATCCGCTACATCGGTTTCGCGCTGACTTACTCCATCGCGGTGGGGCTTTCGAGCATCCTCGGCACGCTGGTGCCGCCCTTGGTCCGCGGACAGGTGGCCACCATCCTCCATCGTCCCGGCTCGCCGTGGGTGCTGGCGGGAGTGTTGGCCGGCGCGGCCGGAATCGCCATCTGCGGAGTGGCCGGCCGGCTGAAGGAGCGCGACCTGGATGCCTCCGCGGGAAAGCGCGGCGAGTTCTCGTTATATAAGGGGCTGGCGCTGTCTCTGATCGCCGGCGTCCTTTCGGCCGTGTACGGACTGGCATTGGAAGTCGCCGCGCCGGTGGCGGACCTGGCCGAGCATTATGGCGCCGGCATCTGGAAGGGCAACGTGTCTTACGTGCTGGTCAATTCGGGCGCCTTCCTCACCGCCCTGCTGTACAGCTTGTACCTCGCCCGCCGGAACCGCTCCTTAGGGGAGCTGACCCGTTTGCCCGCCGCCCACGGTTCCCGGAACATCGGGTGGAACTACCTCTTCGCCTTGCTGACCGGCACCTTGTGGTACGGGCAGTTTTTCTTCTACAACCTGGGACACGTCCGGCTGGGAGCGCAGTACGCCTTCTCCAGTTGGGCCATCCACATGATCCTGCTGGTTCTGTGCAGCAACCTGCTGGCCCTGGTTTTCCGCGAATGGAGAAACTGCGGCCGCCGCACCCGCCTGATCGTTTGCATGGGGGTCGTGGTCCTTTGCGGCGCGGTCGTCATGCTCACCTATGGCAATCATCTGGGTGAAATATCATGAAGACACGGAGCGTACTATGTTGCAGCGGACTCCCAATTGTCTAGCCAAGCTCGACCGCATGACCAAGGCGCTGCGCCATCGGGAACCGGACCGGGTCCCCATCAGCGACTTCTTCTGGGGTAGTTTCCTCAAGCGCTGGCGCAACGAATTCGGGCTCGCGGCGGACGCCGACATCTACCGTTTCTACGACCTCGACTGGATGCAGTTCAACCCCAACATGGACCCCCATATCAAGCCCTTCGAGGTGCTGGAGGAAAGCGCCGAACAGGTGATTGTCCGCACCGGCTTCGAAGCCGTCCTGCAAAAAAAGCACGACCAGGCCATGCCCGGCTTCCTGAGCTTCGACACGGATTCGGTCGACAAGATGAAGGCGTTTCACCTCGACGACCCGTGGGACCCGCGCCGTTACTTCTCCGCGGGCGACGACCAGATCAACGGTGTGGGCGACTCCTTCTCGCGCAATGTGCCTCCGTTCACGGAGCGCCTGCAAGCCGCATGGGCCGATTTTCCGGTGTTCGGAGGCGTGTGCGAAGCCCACGAGCTGATGTGGCGCGTCATCGGGTCGGAAAACACCATGCTCTGGATGGGCATGTATCCCGACGAGGTGGCCGGCTTCGCGCACCGCCTCAACCAGTACGCGCTCGAGATCGTCAAGGCGCAGATTAAAGCCGCCGATGGACGGCTCGACGGCATGGTGATCTGGGGCGACGTGGCCTACAAAAAGGGGCTGATGTTTTCTCCCGCCTTTTGGCGCAGCCACTTCAAGCCCGGCGTCAAGGCGCTGATCGGCGAGTGCCACGCCCATGGCCTCCCTGTGATCTACCACGGCTGCGGAAACGTGAATCGCATTTTCGAGGACTTCATCGAGGTCGGCGTGGACGCCTACAACCCGCTAGAGTTCAAGGCCGGAATGGATGCGGTGGACCTGCGCCGGCGCTTCGGCCACCGCATCGGTTTCTGCGGCAACATGGACGTGCGCCTGTGGGCCACCGGCAGCCGCGAGCAACTCAAGGCCGCGGTTCTCACCAAGCTCAACGCGGCCAAGGGCGGCGGCTTCATCTTTCAATCCGACCACTCCGTTCCCGGCGACGTGCCCCCCGCCAGCTACGACTACGTGGTGAATCTGGTCCGCCAGTATGGCCGCTATCCTCTACGGCTGGAAGAATTCGACATCCCCGAGCTACGCGGCGACTGACGGCTCCGGCCCAAGGCGCGCATCATCTTTCGAGAAAGCAGCGTGGCCCTTCTGCGCCGCGCGTGACAGGAGACACCCTCAAACGCCGGAGCGCCGATCCCGCCCCGCCACGCCACCCTCGTCACCGCGTTACCATGTTGCCGAGGCCATGGCTTCCAGGAGAGACGAGTTGGATCGAAACGGGTTTTCGGGAGATGTGAGCCGGCGCCGGTTCCTCTGTGGCAGCGCCGCGGCGGCGCTGGCGGCGCCGTTTGTGGCGCGAGCCGCCGCGCCCAACGACAAGATCGCCGTCGGAATGATCGGCACGGGAGGCCGCGGGTATTACCTGCTGGAGCGCCTCTTCGCGCGCAGCCGGGAGACCGCCACCGTCGTCGCCATCTGCGACGCGTATAAAGGCAACCTGGCGAAGGGCCTCAACCGCGTTCAGACCATGGGCGGCAACACGCCCAAGACCTGCGCCGACTATCGCGAGATGCTCCAGGACAAGAGCATCGACGCGGTCTTCATCGCCACGCCCGAACATCTGCACTACCCCATGCTCATCGATGCCCTCAAAGCCGGCAAGCACATCTACACCGAGAAACCGCTGGCCCACACCATCGAGGAAGGCGAGCGGATCCTGAAGGCCGCCGAAAACTCCAGGAGCGTCGTCCAGGTGGGCACCCAGAACCGCAGCAACTCGCTGTACATCCAGGCCAAGGAGATGGTGGCCGCCGGCCTGATCGGCGAGGTGCACTACACGCGCGCGTTCTGGTACCGCAACTCGCTCGACGACGCCCCCGCCTGGCGCTACCCCATCCCGGCCGACGCCAACGAGCAAAACACCGACTGGACGCGTTTCCTGGGGAACGCTCCCAAACGGCCGTTCAGCAAGCCCCGCTTCTTCCAATGGCGCGTCTACTGGGATTACTCGGGCGGCATCTCCACCGACCTGCTGGTGCACCAGACCGATATCGCGCAATTCGTTCTCGATAAGACCGCGCCGGTTTCCTGCGTGGCGTCCGGCGGCATCCTGCGTTGGACCCAGGATGATCGCGAGGTGCCCGACACCATGAGCGCGGCGTTCGAATATCCGGGCGGGTTGCACCTCAACTATAGCTGCTACTTCGGCAACGATCACTTCGGCTACGGCGAACAGTTCCTGGGCAACGAGGGAACCATCGAGGTATTAGACCGCCAGTTCCTCAATTTCTACCCGGAGAAATTCGGCGGCAAGGCGCCCGAGCGCGTGGCCGCCCGCAAGGAACTCAGCGTGGCGCTCCCAGGCAACGACAACCACGCCGTGGAGGCGCACATCGTCAATTTCTTCGAGGCCGTGCGCGGTCGAGAGAAGGTGATCGCTCCGCTTCCGGTGGGCCAGAGAGCGGCCGTCTCCGGACACATCGCGACGCTCTCGTTGCGCCGGGAGCGGAAGATCTTCTGGGACGAAACCACCCGGAAATACCGCGGCGCATAGCGGCAGCCACGTGAATAGAGACCTCCTCGCGACATCGGCGGTAGCCCTGGCGATCCTCGCCATCGCCTGCACGGGCTTCTTCGTGTTTCCGGGGCACGCCTGGTTGGCCTCCGACACGCAGATTTACGTTCCCATGCTGGAGCGCCTGTACGATCCCGGCGTATTGTCGCGGGACCTGGTCGCCACCCGGGTGCACCTGGGTTGGACCGCCTACGACGAGATCGCCCTGCTGTTGCGCAGGACCACTTCCCTGCCCTTCCAGCAAGTGCTCGCCATCGAGCAGTTCGTCTTCCGCGCGCTGGCCGTCTGGGGCCTGTATCTCATCGCCGCGTCCCTGGGCCTCGCGCGGCGCTTCGCGGTGATGGTGGCCGGCCTGGTTTCGTTGGGCGCCACCATTCCGGGTCCCGCCCTGCTGACCTTCGAGTACGACCCGGTGCCGCGCGGCTTCGCCCTGGCGTTGCTCCTGCTGGCCATCGGCTTGGCCCTGCGCGGCCGCGCCAACTGGGCGGCGGCGGCCGGGTCGCTGGCGCTGCTGTATCACGCGCCCACCACCATCCCCTTCTGGCTGGTGTTCGGATTCCTGATGGCGCGCCGGCGGCACTGGCGCCCGCTGGTCGCCCCGGCCGTCGCCGCGGCGGTGTTGGTCCTGCTTTGGCGTTGGCAGCCGGGAGGAGTGGAGTGGCAGCCGGTCTTGGGGCGGATCGGCGCCGCGTGGGAGGCCATTCTGCGCCTGCGCGCACCCTACGCATGGGTGTCGCTGTGGCCGCGGCGTCTGCTCTGGCAGTATGGTCTTCTCTGGCTGGTCTCGGTGGACGCCGTAGCGCGCCTCGGCACTCATCGCGACGGCCGCCGCAAGGCCTTCTGCCTCGGTCTTCCGGCGATGGGCGTCCTCAGCGTCCCGATCTCTTACGTGCTGCTGGAAGGCCTGAAATGGCGGATGGCGCCGCAGCTTCAACCGGCCCGCCAGGTCCTGTGGATCGCACTGTTCGCGGTACTGCTCAGCGCGGTCGCGGCGGTAGCCGCGGCCGGGCGGCATCGGTATCCGGAAGCGCTCACCTGGATGCTGGTGGTCTTCCTCGTCCCCGTCCATGGGGACTTACTGGCGCCCATAAGCTGGAACCGCGCCGCGTTGATTTTCGCTCTCGCCGCGGTGAGCGTGGCGGCCGTGCGCATCGGCACTGAGCGATGGCGCCTGGCCGCCGTTCCCTGCACCGCCATGGTGCTGGCCGCGATGTTCGCCATCCCCTACCTCGGCCGCGTGCGAAACTACCCGGACCTGCGCAGCCCGGCCCTGGAGGAATTATGCGCCTGGGGCAAATCCACGCCGCGGGACGCCGTCTTCCTCTTTCCCGACGCGGGCCGGAGCCTCTATCCCGGCATCTTTCGCGCCGAGGCGCGGCGCGCGTTGTATGTCGATTGGAAAGCCGGCGGCCAAGCGAACTTTTTCGAGGACCTCGCCATCGAGTGGTGGCGCCGATGGCAGGCCGTCATGAGCGACCGCCCGGACCCCGCGCGGTGCCGCGCGCTGGGCATCGACTACCTGATCGTGTCCCCGGAACACGCGCCGCCCGGACTGAGCCCAGCGTTTCGCAACGCCGCGTTTGAAGCATACCGGGTTCCGTGACAGATCCCACGCCGGTCGGGCGCCTGACCTTTGCTCTCTGCCCGTCCCCAACGGACAAATGGTATTCTTAGTCCTCTGAGCATGCCCCAGACCAACCCTCCCAAAGAGGTCATCGATCTCGTCGAGCGATTCGACCGGAATCTGGACGCGTACCGATCCGACGCCTACAACGAAACCCGCGTTCGCCGGGAGTTCATTGACCCCTTCTTCAGAGCGCTCGGATGGGATGTTGACAACGAGTCTGGTGCGGCGGAAGCGTACAAAGATGTGATCCATGAGGATTCCATCAAGATCGGCGGAGCGACAAAAGCGCCCGACTACTGCTTCCGTATCGGAGGCGCGCGCAAATTCTTCGTCGAGGCTAAAAAGCCGGGCGTCAACGTAAAGCAGGAATCCGCCTCCGCGTTTCAACTCCGGCGCTACGCTTGGTCGTCCAAACTGCCGCTCAGTATCCTGACGAACTTCCGCGAGTTCGCGGTATATGACTGCCGGATAAGGCCGGACCAACACGACGCCGCGGCCACGGCCAGGATCCTGTACGTGCCGTTCACGGACTACGTCTCCAAGTGGACGGAAATTGCTGGGGTATTCTCCAAGGACGCCGTCTACAAGGGATTCTTCGACAAACATATTGAGGCCACGCGCGGAAAGAGGGGAACCGCGGAGGTCGATGACGCCTTCCTGGGTGAAATCGAATCCTGGAGAGAGGTCCTCGCACGCAACATCGCGTTGCGTAATCCGGATCTGGGATCACGGGATACCAACTTCGTGGTCCAACGGTTGATTGACCGGATCGTCTTCTTGAGGATCTGCGAAGATCGTGGCATTGAGCCCTACGAGCGGCTGAAGGGATTGGCTTCCCGAGGCGGGGTGTACGCAAAGCTCTGCGTGCTCTTCAAGGAAGCCGACGAACGGTACAACTCGGGCCTGTTCCACTTCTATCCGGATCCGGAGCGTCTGGAAGCGCCCGACACCGTGACCTTGGGCCTCCATGTGGATGACAGAGTCCTCACCGAGATCATCCGCAACCTCTACTACCCGGATAGCCCGTACGAGTTCTCGGTTCTTTCCGCCGACATTCTCGGCCAGGTGTACGAGCAGTTCCTGGGGAAGGTGATCCGGCTGACCGCCGGCCATCAAGCCAAGATCGAAGACAAGCCGCAGGTAAAGAAGGCCGGCGGGGTCTATTACACTCCCACGTACGTTGTTGATTTTATAGTCGACCAGACCGTCGGCAGTCTATTGGAGGGCAGAACCGTAAAGGAAGCCTCCAAGCTCAAGATTCTGGACCCGGCGTGCGGGTCCGGTTCGTTCCTCTTGGGGGCCTACCAGTACCTTCTCGATTGGCACCGGCAACAATACGAGAAGGACGGCCCGGACAAGCACAAGAAGGTCCTCTATCAGGGGCCTAGCGGAGGCTGGCGTCTGACTGCCCCCGAGCGGCGACGGGTGCTGCTCAACAACATCTTCGGAGTAGACATCGACAACCAAGCCGTCGAGGTGACGAAGCTCTCGCTGCTTTTGAAGGTGCTGGAGGGAGAAACCGAGCAGACTCTCACGTCCCAGCTCCGAATGTTCCATGAACGAGCGTTACCCGATCTCGGCAGCAACATCAAATGCGGCAACTCGCTCGTGGGTTCCGACTACGAACTCGGCCAACAAATGGGTCTCCTCGATGAAGACGAGATATATCGGATTAATGCCTTCGAGTGGGCCGGGAAAGACGGATTCCCCGATATTATGCGCGACGGCGGGTTCGACGCGGTGATCGGCAACCCTCCCTATGTCCGCCAGGAATCTCTCGCTGAGATCAAGGCTTACATGCAGGCCCACTACAAGTCCTACCAGAGCACTGCGGACCTGTATGTTTACTTCATGGAGAAGGCATTGAGGCTTCTGCGTCCTGGCGGAGCATTCAGCTTCATCGTTTCAAGCAGCTTTCTAAAAACCGCCTATGCGGATCAACTGCGCGAGTTCATTACTCAGAACGCTGCCGTGATTCGGATCGTCGATTTTGGCGGCCTGTCGCTATTCGCCAAGGCCAAGGATGTCTACGTCAGCATTCCTGTGCTGCGAAAGACCGCTCAACCCGGTAGCGTGTCGGTGTGCCAGGTTGAGTCGGTAGACCGCGTCGACTTACGAACCTACGTACCCAAACGAGAATACGACATCTCTGCCACCAGGTTAGTTCCGGAAGCCTGGCCTTTGGAGCCGGAGCGAACGTGGGCCGTCTTCAGAAAAATCGCCGCAGCGGGTGTGCCGTTGGCCGAATATGTAGGAGGAAGAATTCTCCGGGGGCTCCTGACCGGGCTGAACGAAGCGTTTGAGATAGACGGAGCACAGAGAAAGCGCATGATCCGGGAGGTTCGCGCGTGCGCGGGTCTCGTCAAGCCGTTCCTAGGCGGTCAGGATATCCGTCGTTACTGTGTTCGCGACACGGGCCGGTTCCTGATCGTGATTCCCGCCGGTTGGACCCGGCGGCAGATTGGCACGGCTGCGCTGTCGGAGCGTGAAGCCTGGAATTGGCTCAAAAAGGAATACTCGCCCGTGGCGCGCCATCTGGAACCGTACGCGGATGCAGCGCGAAACAGGCAGGACAAGGGTGAGTTCTGGTGGGAGTTGCGACCCTGCGATTACTACAACGTGCTGAACGGCGCAAAAATTGTATATCCGGACATCGCTAAAGGCCCGCGGTTCTTCCTCGACACCGCGGGGACGTATATTGCCAACACCGCATACTGCCTGGGCAGCGACGATCCTTATCTCCTGGGAATACTCAATAGCAAACTCTTCTGGTTTACGATCGGCAGGCTGAGCATTCCGTTCGGCACGCGGGCCGGAGAATTCCGCTACAGGCTCATCTACCAATACATGGCGAATGTGCCCATTCGTCCAGCCAGCGCCGACAGTTCCACTGACCGCCGGCTGCATGACCGTCTCGTCACGCTGGTCCGGAGAATGCTCGCGCTGAACCAACAGCTCGGGGAAGCCAAAAGCCCGCCGGCAAAGGCTCCAATCGAGCGCCAGATACAGGCTACTGACGGGGAGATCGATCGATTGGTGTTTGAACTATATGCCCTCACCGAAGAGGAAATTCAGATCGCCAGCGGCTAAACCACGGATCGGGTGAGCGTCGCAGCGCGAACCGTCTCCAAGGACTTCAGCACGCTCACACTGAAAGGCGTGGACTCGTCCTCAAAGGCCCAGCTCAAGGTCAGCGAAGCGTCGAGAACGAACGGACCGGTCAATACTTGTGGCCCTCGTGGACAAGGTCCTGGATGCGCAGGTCAGGACCCAAGGTGAGATGGTGCGCCTGCTGGAAAGCGAGGATGCCGGCCACAGCCTCTCGGCGCCGCTCGAGCTCTTCATCAGAAAATGCGGCCGCCACACCGCTGGCCGCTTCCAGAGCCCGTTCGACGACTTCCTCGGGCGAGCGGCCTACACCGCGGGCGAGCGCCGCCTCGAGCAGTTCCTGGCCGTGAGGTGAGAGGTGCACCGTCATCGGAACCAGTATAGCCCAGTACCCCCGTTCACCGAATCTCGAAATCGCCCCGCAGCTTGATCTCCGCCGACGAAGCCCCGACCTGCGCCTCGTACTTCCCCGGCTCCACCACGCGCTTCATTTCCCGGTTCCAAATCGCCAGCGTGGAGGGCGCCAGGCTGAAGGAGACCGTCTTGCTTTCGCCGGGCTTCAGGTGGATGCGCTCGAACCCGCGCAGCGATTGCTCCCAGGTGATGGTGGAGCTCACGTACTGCCGGATGTAGAGTTGCGGAATCTCGTCGCCTTCGCGCTGGCCCGTGTTGGTCAGGTCGAAAGCGACGGTCACATCGCGATCCGCGGCGGTCTGCGCCGGCGTGATGCGCAGGTTGGCGTAACTGAACGTGGTGTAACTCATGCCGAAGCCGAACGGCCACAAAACCCCCGTCACACTCAGCGGATTGCGGCCGGTCTGCTCCGCGTTGGCGCCGGGATGGGTGGGGAAGTTGAGCTCCAACTGGCCGGTGGTCTTGGGAAACGTGGTGGTGAGCTTGCCGCCGGGATTGTAATCGCCGAATAGCGAATCCACAATGGCCTCGCCGCCGTACATGCCGGGCAGGAACGCCTGCAGGATGGCCGCGCACGCGCGCTTCGCCACGTTCAACGCCACCGGGCGGCCGCTGATGTCGACCACGATGGTCGGCTTCCCCACGGCGGCCACGGCGCGGATCAGGTCGTCCTGCCGTCCGGTCAGATCCAGGCTGGTCCGCGAGCCGCTCTCGCCCACGGTTCCGCGCAGCCCGGGAACCCCGTTGAACTGATCGCCCACCACCACCATGGCGATGTCGGCCTGGCGGGCGTTGGCCACCGCCTCGTCGATGAGCTGCTGCTCCTTGGCCGTGGGCGGATCGTGGAAGACCTCCGTGTCGGGCCACTTCTCGTCGAAGAACCCGGCCCCTTGCGAATACAACACGCGGATCTTGCCGGCGAAACGGGTTTCCAGCAGGTGGCGCACGGTCTCGGCGGGCATGTTGCCGGGGCCGTAGCGGCCCATCGAATGATACGGATTATCGGCGTTCGGACCGCTGATGGCGATGGTCGCGATCTTCGCCGGGTCGAGCGGCAATAGGTGGTTGTCGTTCTTCAGCAGCACCATGCTCTCGCGCGAGGCCTGCTTGGCGACGGCCCGATGGGTGGCATTCAGCACCACCGAATCCGGCTTGTCCAGGGCGCGGTAGGGATGGTCGAACAGGCCCTCGCGCATCTTGACGCCCAATACCTCGCGCACCCGCGCGTCCAGCACGGCCATGGGCACGGCGCCCTCGCGGACCAATTCGCGCAGCGGCATCACATACGTGCTGGGCTGCTCGAAGTTGGTGCGCACGTTCAACCCGGCGAGAATCGCCTGGCGCACGGCGTCCTTCCTGTCGGCGGCCACGTGGTGCTTGCGGTACAGATACTCCACGGCGTCGCTGTCGCTCACCACGTAACCCACGAAACCCATGCGCTTGCGCAGCACGTCGATCAGGAAATAGGAGCTGCCGGTGACGGGGATGCCGTCGTAATCGTTATAAGAGCTCATCACCCCCAGCGGATGGGCCGCGGCGATCACGCGTTCGTACGGCCACAGGTGAAGCATTTCCATTTCGCGCTCGGCGATCTGCGGATCGGTGCGGGCATTGCCTTCGCGCGCGCCCTTGTTGTTGGAGTACACCGCGAAGTGCTTCATGGTGGCGGCCACGCCTTGCGATTGAACTCCGAGAACCTCCTGGATAGCCAGTTCGGAGACCAGGAACGGATCTTCGCCGTACGATTCCAGGCAGCGGCCCCAGCGCGGATCGCGGATCACGTCCATGATAGGCGAGTAAACGTTGTCGTAACCCAGGACGAATCCCTCGCGGCCGGTGATCTCGCCCACCTGGCGGACCAGCGCGCGGTCCCACGTGGCGCCCATGCCCAGTTGCGTGGGGAAGGACGTGGCGTGGAAGTGCTCCACTCCGCGGATGCCCTCGTTGGTGAATTCCGCGGGCACGCCCAGGCGCGTGTCCTCGATGAAAAACCGCTGCACTTCGTTCAGCGCCCAAGTGTGTTTGGACGCCGGCCACACATACGCCATCCCGGGCACGTTGGGACTTTGCTTCCAATACGGATTGCCGGTCAAGTGCTCGTCGATGTTGGCCACGCCGTCCTTCCACAGGTCCTTGGCGCGCCAGTCCTGGGTGGGCAGATAGTCGATCAGCACGCGGTGGTACCCGTAGAGCGTGGCGCACTGCACCGTCTTTTCCTCCAGGGTCATCTGGCCGATCAAGTCGTCGAGCCGCTTGTCCTCCGGCTGCGTGGGGTCTTCAAACACGTCCTTGCGGCCGTTCTTGTTGAGGTCGATCCAGCCGTCGTGATAGATGTCCTTGCGAGTGACCACCGGCTTGCCCGTCCGCATGCACTCGTCGTAGGTCGGCGCGTAGAGCAGCGGCGACTCGACGCCCTTCGGCGGGGTCTCCTCCTGGGCCAGCACCACCGCCCCCACCAAGCAGATTGCCGCCAAAACCCAGTACCGCCGTCTCATGGTTCACTCCTTCCTCGGTCCGCCAATTCCGCACGGTAACACGCTTGAGCTCCGGACAGCGGACAGCCCTGCGGAAGAAGGCAAACACAGGAATGGCCACGGGTGAACCCGGATAGACAAGGATAGAACTCATTCCTTCTCCGTGTTCATCCGTGGCCATTCGTGCCTTGGCCCTTGCCATCGCGGCTTCGTTCCGGGACCGCCTACTTGGCCATGTTCTGGCCGAAATTGAAGCACGGGCCGGCCGAGAAGCGCACCGTCAATCGGCCGTCCTTCAACAGGTCGTTGAACAGGTGATCGTAAACCAGGTCCGCCTGCGTGCGGATGGCGATGTGTTTGGAGACCAGGAAGTCGACGCCGCCGCCCGCTCCGTAAAAGGCGGTCCAGTCCGTCTTGTAGCCCGTGGGCGCCAGTTGGTTGGCCACCAGCGTGGCGATCGGATCGCCCGGATGCGGCGTCGCCACTTCGTGGATCGCGCCCACCGAAGGCCGCACGAACAGCGTGAAGTGCGTCCAGTGATGCGACGCCAGTTGCGGGCCCGCGGCGAAGGTCTGCGTCTTTGAATGCGCCGGAACCACCAACTGGTAGCTGGGCGAAAGCAGGCCCGCCGCCGCCAGTCCCGCCAGTTCCGCGCCCAGTTGCTGTTGCAAGGCGGGCAGCAGAAGATTCGGGGTGAGCGTCAGATTGCCCGCCGTGATGCTGTAATCCACGCCCAACGAGACCCAGGTTCGCAGGCGGACGCCGCTCTGCGCGTGAAATCCATTTTCGAACAGGCCAACGTGCGGGCTGTCGAGGAAGGTGTATCCCGTGAACAGATCGAAGCGGGAAATATAGGACTGCTGGCCCCAAACCGGCGGCGCGGCAATCAATAAGGACACGGCGATCAGGATAGGCCAGGCGAACCGGCTGGCGGGTGCGGAACGGAGCATCGAGTCTCTCCCTAAGCGCGAAGTGACAACCACCACTTCAGCTCTGCGCGCCAAGCGGGCGCCACTGGCGGATCCGGCCGAAAGTGGCCCTTATCCCAAATTGGATGGTTGTCGAGTAGACTGTATCCGAGTTGCAACGGTCGAGTCAAGGCGGCCGATTTTGCGCCGCGGGCCCAAGAGTCCACCCCGCCCATGGTACGAAAGTCGAAAATCGTCAAATTTCCCAGTATCGGATAAGTACCTCTGTAACTCCTTTTTTACGCCGTTCTGCCGGACTATATACCTGGGGCCGCGCTCGACTCTCTCATCCGGCGCATCCCTCGCCGATCCATCATGCCGACAATCGCCCATTTGGAAGCCGCGCTGCGCGGCTGGTACCCGTTGTGGTGCGCACAGCTTCGGATTTGGTCCACCCAGGACGTCCTCTTGTGGATCGGACTGGCGGCCGCCCTCTTGCGAACCATCTGGTCGCTGCAGAAACAGTAACCGCCTTCGATTCCCGGCCGCCGCCCGCGTCGATTAAGATAGCACTCATGCGAACTTCCATCACGGTGACGGCACTCGTCTCTTTGGCCCTCCTGTTCCCGCCGCGCGGCCTGCGCGCGCAGCATCCCGGCCCGCCGGCGCCCGGCATCGCCGACCGCACCGCCGGCATGCAAAAAATCGACGGCTACTTCCCGCTCTATTGGGACGAGAAGACCGGCAATCTGTGGCTCGAGATTCCGCGCTTCGACGCGGATTTCCTGTTGGCCACCGGACTGGCCGCCGGCCTGGGCTCGAACGATATCGGGCTCGACCGCGGCACGGAAGGGGGCGGAAAGGTGGTTTCGTTCCAGCGCGTCGGGCCGAAGGTGCTGCTGGTCGAAGGCAACCAATCGTTCCGTTCATCCAGCGCCAATCCGGCGGAGCGGCGCTCGGTGGAAGATTCCTTCGCCAAGTCGATTCTGTGGGGTTTCACCGTCGCCGCCGAGAGCAATGGCCGCGTGCTGGTGGATTGCACCGACTTCGTGGTGCGCGACGCCATGGGCGCCGCCAGCCAGCTCTCGGCCGGAGGCGCGGCATACCGCGTCGACAAGACCCGCAGCGCGGTCTACCTGCCGCGCACCAAGGCCTTCCCCAAGAACACCGAGGTGGAAGTCACCCTGACCTTCGCCGCCGATGCCGGCGGACGCGGCGGACGCGGCGGCGGCGGATTCGGCTTCGGACTTTTCTCCGGCTCGGTCGCGAGCGTGACGCCCACCGCCGATTCCGTGACCCTGCGCCAACATTATTCTCTGGTGGAGCTGCCCGACGACAAGTACACGCCGCGCCTCGACGATCCGCGCGCCGGCTACTTCGGCCCCAGCTTCGTCGACTACAGCGCGCCCATCGGCGAGCCCATGGAGAAGCGCTACATTAACCGCCACCGCCTGGTGAAAAAGGATCCTAACGCGGCCGTCAGCGAACCCGTGCAGCCCATCCAATATTGGGTGGATCCGGGCGCACCCGAGGATATCCGCCGCGCCTTGATCGAAGGCGCCAGTTGGTGGAACCAAGCCTTCGAGGCCGCCGGTTTCCGCAACGCCTTCAAAGTGGACGTCCTGCCCGAAGGCGCCGACCCCATGGACATCCGTTACAACATGATCGACTGGGTGCACCGTTCCACGCGCGGCTGGAGTTTCGGCGGCTCGATCGCCGATCCGCGCACCGGAGAGATCATCAAGGGCACGGTCACCCTGGGCTCCCTGCGCGACCGCCAGGATTACCTCATCTTCGAGGGCCTGCTTTCGCCCTACACCAACGGGACCGAGAAGCCCGACATCCTCTATCAAACCGCTCTGGCGCGTATCCGCCAACTCGCCGCCCATGAAGTCGGCCACACGCTTGGCCTGGGCCACAACTACTACGACAGCACTCAGGGCTGGATCTCGGTGATGGACTATCCGCATCCCCAGGAGATCCTAAACGCCGATGGCAGCATCGATCTTTCGCAGGCCTACCCGGCGCGCATCGGCGAATGGGACAAGGTGGCCATCCGCTACGGCTACAGCCAGTTTCCGCCGGGCGACGAAAAGGCCGCGCTGACCAGGATCCTGGACGACGCTTGGGCCAAGGACCTGCGCTACATGACCAACCAGGACACCGACACCCATCCGCGCGTGGACCAGTGGTCCCTGGGCGTGAACCAGGCCGACGAGTTGAACCGCATCATGCGGGTGCGCCGCGCGGCCCTCAACCGCCTGGGCGAGCACACCATCCGCAACGGGGCGCCCATGGCCACCATCGAAGAGCCGCTGGTGCCGATCTTCCTGTACCATCGCTACTCGGTGGAATCGGCGGCATCCATGGTCGGCGGCATCGATTACATTTACGCCATGCGCGGCGACGGCCGCAAACCGCTGCAGTGGGAAACCGCCATCAACCAGCGCCAGGCGCTGGACGCGCTGGCGAATACCCTGAAGCCCGCGGAGCTGACCGTGCCGCGCCCGGTGTTGGACGCGATTCCGCCCCGCCCGCCGGGGTTCGGCCGCCATCGCGAACTGTTCCCGAGCACCACCGGCAACGCTTTCGACCCCATCAGCCCGGCAACCGTCGCGGCGGACATCACCATCGGATTCCTGCTGGAGCCGGCCCGCGCGGCGCGCGTGGTCTCGCAGCACGCGCTCGACCCGCAACTGCCCGGCCTGGAGGAAGTGATCGAACGCCTGAGGAAAGCCGTCTTCGACGCGCCCGTGGCTTCCGAATATGAAGCCGAAGTCCGGCGCGCGGAGCAACGCGTGCTGGTGGATCGGCTGATCGGTCTGGCAACCAGCGCGTCCAACGGACAGGTTCGCGCCGTCGCCACGTTGCAGCTATCCATGCTGCAGAAACGGCTGCAAGGCGAGCCTGCCGCGAACCCCGCCGAACAAGCCGCGCGCGCTCTGCTGGCCGCCAACATCAAGCGCTTCCTGGAGCGTCCCGCCGACCCCGCCCGTCCCACGCCGCCGCCCATCCCGCCGCCCGGCGCACCCATCGGCTGAGTCACCGAATTAGCCCCTACTCCCGCGTCTCCGCATGGTGCCGGACATCGATGCCCTTCACCAAAAACAGCACGTCTTCGGCAATGTTCGTGGCGTGGTCGGCAATCCGTTCCAGGTTGTGCGCGATGAACATCAGCGACACGCTGCGATTGATGGTGCTGCGCTCTTCCTGCATGAACTGCTGCAGTTCGTCGTATACCCCGTCTTTCAGGCGGTCCACTTCGTCGTCGGCCAGCAGCACCTGGCGGGCCAGGTCGGCATCGTGGTTGGCGAAGGCGTCCAGGGCGCGGTGCACCATGCCCTCGGCCAGTTCGGCGATTTTGGGGATGTCCACCAGCGGGCGCGACGACGGCTCGTCCATCAGCCGCATCGCTCCCTCGGTGATGTTCACCGCCAGGTCGCCCATGCGCTCCAGATCGCTATTCATCTTGATCACCGAGGTCAGGAAACGCAGGTCGCGGGCCATCGGCTGAAACAGCGCCAGCAGGCGCGTCGCCAGGTCGTCGATCTCGATTTCCTTCTGGTTGATCAGCGCTTCGGCCCACAGCACTTCCTTGGCTTTGTCCTCGTCGCGATCTACCAACGCATTGATGCTGTTGTGGATGGCGGCCTCAACCAATCCGCCCATCTCCAATAGCTTGCTCTGGAGTTCTTCGAGTTCTTCTCGAAAATGAAGCATGATGTTTTTCCTGCGTTCTTCCTACCCGAAACGGCCGGTGATGTAGTCTTCCGTTTCCTTCTTGGCGGGCCGCTTGAAGATCACCGCGGTCTGGTCGAACTCGATCAGTTTTCCCAGCAGGAAGAACCCGGTGTGCGACGCCACGCGCGCGGCTTGCTGCATGTTGTGGGTGACAATCACCTGCGTGCACTGGTTCTTCAAGCTGAACATGAGGTCTTCGATCTTGGCCGTGGCGATGGGATCGAGCGCGGAGCAGGGCTCGTCGAGCAGCAGCACTTCCGGGTCCACCGCCAGCGCGCGCGCGATGCACAGGCGCTGCTGCTGGCCGCCGGAAAGCGAGTACGCCGATTCGTGCAGCTTGTCCTTCACTTCGTCCCACAGCGCGGCCCGCTGCAAGCTGTGCTCCACCTTGTCCTTCAGCGAGCCGTTGCCTTTCATTCCGTTGACGCGGATGCCGTACGCCACGTTGTCGAAGATCGACTTGGGAAACGGATTGGGCCGCTGGAACACCATCCCCACGCGGCGCCGCAAGTTGGTGACGTCCACGTCCAGGACGTCTTCGCCGTCCAGCGTTACCGATCCTTCGGCGTGCGCGTGCCGGATCATGTCGTTGATCCGGTTCAGCGTGCGCAGGAAGGTCGACTTTCCGCAGCCGGAAGGGCCGATCAGCGCGGTAATCTGCTTCTCGGGGATGTCGATATTGATGCCGTACAGCGCTTGCTTATTGCCGTAGTAGAAGTTCAGGTTCTTGACCGAGATCTTGGTTACGGAAGCGTGTTGTCGCGCCGCCCCGGCGCCGCTCATTTCGGACGGTTGCGTGGGAATCTGCGATTTGGGAATGTAAGACTCGGGGATCGTGTCCATATTGGGTCATGCCTTCTGCGCCGAAGCACCGCCCCCCAGAATCCAGCGAGCCGCGACATTTGTGATTAGCACGCCACACAAAAGCAACAGGCCTGCCGCCCATGCCTGCCGGTGCCAGTCGTCGTACGGGGCGATCGCATGGGTGTAGATCATTACCGGAAGGGACGCGGTGGGCTGGGTGATTCCGGTGGCCCAGAATGCGTTATTGAGCGCCGTAAACAGCAGCGGCGCGCTCTCCCCGGCAATGCGCGCGATGCCCAGGATCATTCCCGTGAGAATGCCGCGCATGGCCGCCGGTACCACGACGGTGGCGACAACTTTCCACTTCGGTGCCCCGAGGGCCAAGGCGCCCTCTCTTAGCTCCCGCGGCACGTCACCGAGAAACTGCTCCGTGCTGCGCATCGTGATAGGCACCAACATCAGGCTCAGGGCGAACCCGCCGGCCAGGGAGGAGAACTGGTGCATGGGAACCACCACGACCGTCCAGGCAAAAACCCCGATGACGATCGAAGGAACGCCGTTCAACAAATCGGCCATATAGCGCACGGCAAAGGAAAATCCTCTGCCTCCGAACTCCGCCAGGTATACGCCACCGAAGAAACCGATGGGCAACCCGATTACCGCGGCAATGCCAACCATGGTGATGCTGCCAACGATGGCATTCGCCATGCCTCCGCCCACCTCTCCAGTGGGAAGCGGAAGCTTGGTGAGGAAGTTCCAATCGATCGACCTACTGCCATTCCAGACCAGGTATCCCAGGATCAGAAAAAGCAAGGAGACGGCCGTGAAGGTACAGACACCCGTTAGGGTCAACATGACCAGGTTGACGAATTTCCGGTAATCGAGCCGCGTCATGCCGTTCGTGCCGTCCCTTTCCGGCTCGTGGCGAGCACCAGCAAGCGGGCGAGGGCATTCACGATGATGGTGATGAGGAACAGCACCAGGCCCAGTTCCACCAGCGAGCTCTGGTAGAGCTTGCCGGTGGCCTCGGTAAACTCGTTTGCGAGAACGGAGGCGATGGTGTAGCCCGAGGCAAACAGCGACGCATGGATGCTCGGGTCGTTGCCGATCACCATGGTAACGGCCATGGTTTCCCCCAATGCCCGCGCCAGCCCGAGGAATACCGATCCGAAAATCCCCAGGCGGGCGTAAGGAACCACCACTTGCGACGTGGATTCCCACCGCGTGGCCCCCAGCGCCATCGCGGCCTCGCGTTGATCGCGCGGAACGGACATCAGAGACTCACGCGAAATAGCGATGATATAGGGAACCGTCATGATGGAGAGAACCAGGCCGGCAGCCAGGAACCCAATCCCTAACATAGGTCCCTGGAAAAAGGGCAGGAATCCGAGAGTTCTCTTGAGAAACGGTTCCCCGTATTGCCGCAATAGCGGCACCACCGTAAAGATGGCCATCAGGCCATAAATCACGCTCGGCACGGCCGCCAGCAACTCCACCAGAAAGGTGCAGGCATTCGCCAGCTTCGGCGGCGCCAGTTCCGAAAGAAAGATGGCCGCGCCCACGCCCACCGGCACGGAGATCACCAGGGCCAGCACGGACGTCAGGATCGTCCCGTAGATGAAAGGCAACGCTCCGAAGTCGCCGGCAACCGGATCCCAGTTCGTGCCAACCAAAAACTTCCAGCCAAATTTCGCCTGCGAGGGACCTGACGTTTTCCATAGACCAACGGCCAGAAGGATCGTCATCAGCAACACGATGGCTGCGAAAGCGAAGGTGACGAGGTGCGCAACCTCGTCACCCGTTCGGAGGCGCGACCAAAATCCCCGAGTTTGCCTCGCCGTGCCGGCCAAAATCGTCGAAGGGGCCATACTACTTGATCAGCGCGATCTGCTTGGTTTCCTTCGCAACCACCTCTTTGGGTAGGGGCGCGTAGCCCAGCCCGGAGGCATCCTTCTGGCCGGTCGTCAGCATCCAATTCAAGAATTCGACGATGGCCTTCTTCTTTGCTCCGTCCGAGATGGTCGAAGGGATGAGCAGCCATGTGAAGCTCGATATCGGATACGCATCTTTGCCCGGTGAATTGGTGATGGATACGCGGAAGTCGTCCGGCATGTTCTTAGCGGCGCCCGCGGCAGCCGCCGTTACGGTATTCGTGTCGGCCTTCAGGAACGTGCCGGCGGAGTTCCGCAGCAGGCCGTACGTCAGGTGGTTCTGCGACGCATAGATCAGCTCCACGTAGCCGATCGAACCGGGAGTCTGTTTGACCATCCCGGCGACGCCTTCGTTGCCCTTCTGGCCCGTGCCGGTCGGCCATTTGACCGAGGTGTTCGCGCCGGCCTGGCTTTTCCATTGCGGGCTGACCTTCGAAAGGTAGTCTGTAAAGACGAAGGTGGTGCCGCTGCCATCGGAACGGTGCACCACCACGATATCGTCAGCCGGCAGCTTTGCGCCCGGGTTGTCTTTTGCGAGTTGAGGATCGTTCCACTTGGCGATCTTCCCCAGATAGATCCCCGCCAGCGTATCGGGCGTGAACTTCAGATCGTGATTGACGCCGCTCAGGTTGTAGATGGGCACAATTCCCCCGAGAACCGTGGGAAAGTGAAGCGCCTTTACTTTGAGAGCGCCGATTTGCTCGTCGGTCATGGGCATATCGGAAGCGCCGAAATCGACGGTGCCGGCCGTAAGCTGCTGAATTCCCGCGCCTGAGCCGAGCGACTGGTAGTTGATCTCGATGCTCGGACGCGCCTGCCGAAACTCCTCAAACCACTTCGAATAAATCACATACGGAAATGTCGCGCCAGCGGCATTGATGGACTGCGCCATGGCCAAGCCCGCCAAGCCGAGGGCAACCGCGCTGGCCAGAATCAGTGTCTTCCACTTCGTCATGATAGTTTTCCTCCCTTACGTTCGCATGCAAGTGTTACAAACACGTTTCAAACCCGTTACGAGTGTGCGATCCCTTTGCCCCCGATATCGAATTTCGGGGTTATGTAGCCTGCGGCCGAAACTGCTTCGATCTATTTCGCGCTGGGCGCGCCGCCGGGCAGCGTGTACCGGACGTTGAAATAGAGGGTGTTGTCGTGCGTCGCCTTGGGGGCGTTCGTGGCCACGTACCACGGGTCGCGCATGGCGTACTCATATTGGCCCATCAGGTTGACGGCGCCCAATTTGGGGCTCTTGAAAATGTTCTCGTTGAAACCGAAGGTGAGCTCCTGGATGACGCGGTTCTGGCTGTTGGCCGAGCCGCGGTATCCATAACCCACCAGGCTGGTTCCGTTGGCGTCGATGGCCACGTCGCGGCCGATGTAGATGCCGCCGTAGTAGGCGTACAACAGGAACTTCCCAACCGTGGCTTCAAACCCGTGTACCATGCCGCCCGAGTGGATGGGGCTGACACTGCCATCGGCGCGCACCACCAGGTCCGGCGCCTGCCCGAAAAGGTACCGGCCGCCGCCATCGCTCCAATAGTTATTGGTGATCAAGCGGAGGTTCTTCACCACTTCGAAGTTTCCGTTGATGGAACCGCCCGCGCCCACCTTGGTGAAGTACTTGCCCGAAGTCGGCGTGCCGGTGGTGGTGTTCCACAGCTTGAAGGTCCGCTCGATTCCGGCAATCTCGAAGTGCACCCTGGAAGTCGGATCGAACGCCAGCTTGGCGATCAGGTCGGGGTGCAGGTTGGGAGTGGTCTGGACGTTGCTCGCATTGTCCAACTGGCTCCCCGCCAAGCCGCTGAGCGCGCTGGGAAGCACGATGCTGGAACCGCCGCCCGAACCGCCCATGTAGGCGTCCGGATTCTCCACCGAAAAACCGAAGGTGACCTCCTTGCTCGGATGGTACAGGACGCGCATTCCAGGCTGGCGCGTCCAGGTGAGGCCCGCCACGTAATTCACGTCGGTCACCTGGCTGTAAAACAAGTCGCTCGGCAGCGCCGAAATGCCCTTGCGATTGGGGGTCAGCATGCTCCAGCTCTGTCCCGCCAGGAATTCCCACTGTCCCTTCCGCAGATCCAGCCAGAAGAGCCGCAGACGCGGCACAAAAGCGCCGTTGGTGACGCTGAGATTATTGGTTCCGCTGGTGCCCAGGAAGTCGAACTCGTTGTAACCCAGGAAGCTGATGCCGTTCCAGGCGCCGTCCACGCGGAAACCGATGCGCGAGTTCTGCGGGCTGAAACGGAACTCCGAAAGCTTGGCGGTGGCCGCGTTGTTGTACGGAATGCTGCCGAAACTGGTGCCGATCGAGCCGCCGGCATTCTTGTCCTTCCATTCGGCCGTGAGATCCATGAAGCCGATGGGAATGATGGTGGTGTCGCCGATCTTGATTTGCAGGGGCGACGAATCGGCCGCATCGGCCTGCGGTTTGTCCGTGGGGCGCGCGGCCTGTCCATCCAGCTTTTGGCGGAGAGAATCGATCTGCCGTTGCTGTTCATCCAGCTTGGCCTTCAGCTTGTCTATGTCGGAGCCATCCCCCTGCGCATGGCACAGCGGGAGGATGAGAAGCGGCAAAAGGCACAAGGCCGGTTTATGCTTGAGACTTTCGAGTTTCATAGGCGGAATTGCGAGTATAGGAGCGAATTGTCAACAACACGTGACTGAAACGTGAATATTGCTTTGCGAATGGCCGGCAGCCGCGGGAATGCCGCAAGCTTGCCCCGCGTCATCTGTGAGACGTGCGGGCCGGGCGGAACCGGTTCTTGCCGGCCTTCCCGCAGCCGACGCCCTCGGTTGCGGAATCGCTGTGGCTTTTCACCCGCGCTCGACAAATCGGGCATTGGCTTGCTACCATGGAAGGTAGTTCATCGTGGTAATTCTGCCAGATACCTCTACCCGGCTTCATTGGCGCGTAGGTTCCCCAGCAATTCAACCGAGGAGTAAACCGTAGAAAAATCATGGCTTCCAACACCTTCTCTCAGGGCGCCCAGGTCGAACACCAAAGATTCGGCTTGGGTACGGTAATGTCCAGCAGCGAGGAGCGCATCGTCATCAAATTCGATGACCACGGCGAAAAGAAATTCGTCACCAACATGGTAATGGGCAGTTTGAAAAAGAGCGACCGGCAGCCCCCCGCCGAGAAGAAGGGCGCCCGCAGGAAAAAGGCCGCGCCTGTCACCGCGTAAAGTCCCACACTAAACGAGAGGATCTTCTTTGAACGCAAGCCAAAAACGGTTATTCGAAGAGGCCCGGAAGCGCAACCCGGACCTCAAAATTCCCACCGACGCTCCGCCAACGGAATGGACCGAAGCCGATCTCGCGCTGATCAAGCAAGGCGTCGGCGATAAGAGCGGCAGGCCCTCGCAAGGCTCCGGGGAATCCGGAGAATCCGCTCCCGAAACGCCCACCGGCGAACAGGCGGGCAGCGTCGTCACCTACTTCGAAGCCAAGGGATTCGGATTCCTCCGCCCCGATGACGGCGGACGGGATATTTTCTTCCACGTCTCGCGGCTGGTGGAAGGGCTGGCCACCGATCTGCGGCCCGGCACGCGCGTGCTCTACGAGCTGGGCATGGACCGCACCGGAAAAATGGCCGCTTCGAGCATTCGCATCGCCCCCGCTCCATAACCGGATATAATAAGGGAACCGCTTACGGATCCGTCGCGCGGCCCCGCGGGCTGGCCAAGGTCTGTTTCTATTCTCATGTTCGACAACCTATCGGAAAAACTGCAGCGGGTTTTCAAAAACCTCCGCGGCGAAGGCAAGCTCACGGCCGAAAACATGGAGGGCGCCCTCCGCGAAATCCGCATGGCGCTGCTCGAGGCCGACGTCAATTTCAAGGTTGTCAAACTTCTCATCGAGAACATCAAGGTCAAGGCCATGGGAGAAGAGGTGCTCACCGCCCTCTCACCCTCCCAGCAGGTCGTCAAGATCGTTCACGAAGAGCTCATCAAGATCCTGGGCAGCCACGAATCCAAGCTGCGGTTCGCCAACGAGCCGCCCAGCGTCTTCCTGATCGTCGGGCTGCAAGGTTCCGGAAAGACCACCTCCACCGGCAAATTGGCGCGCTGGCTTTCGCGCAACGGACACCGCCCCATGATGGTCTCGGTGGACGTCTACCGCCCGGCGGCGCGCGAACAGCTTAAAGTGGTGGCGCGCGAAGTCGGCCAGCCCATCTACGAGGGCGCGCCCGGCGAAACCCTCCCGGCCGACTTGGCCCGTTCCGCCCGCCGCGAAAGCGCCAACACCGGCCGCGACGTGTTGCTGGTCGACACCGCCGGACGCTTGCACATCGACGACCAGCTCATGGTCGAGCTGCAGCAGTTGAAAGCGCAGCTCAACCCCGTCGAAGTGCTGTTCGTGGCCGACGCCATGACCGGCCAGGACGCCGTGAAATCGGCGGACGAGTTCCACAAGCGGCTGGGCATCACCGGCGTCATCCTCACCAAAATGGATGGCGACGCGCGCGGCGGCGGGGCTCTCTCCATCCGCCACGTCACCGGCCAGCCCCTGAAATTCATCGGCGTGGGCGAGAAATTCGACGCGCTGGAGCCGTTCCATCCCGACCGCGCGGCCAACCGCATCCTCGGCATGGGCGACATCCTCTCGTTCATCGAGAAGGCCAGCGAACAGATCGACCAGAAGAAGGCCGTGGAGATGCAGCGCAAGCTCATCGAAAACGACTTCACCCTGGAAGACTTCCGCGACCAGTTGAAATCCATCCGCAAACTCGGCCCGCTCAGCTCCCTCATGGACATGATGCCCAAGGTGGGGATGCTGAAGGACTTGAAGGACGTCAAAGTCGACGAAAAGGAAATCGGCCGCGTCGTGGCCATCATCGATTCGATGACTTACCACGAGCGCGACAATCACATGATCATCAACGGCAGCCGCCGCCGGCGCATCGCGCGCGGCAGCGGCACCTCCGTGCAGGAAGTCAACCAGTTGTTGAAGCAGTATGCGCAGGCCCGGAAAATGATGAAGTCGCTTTCGGGTGGCTTCCTGGGCAGGAAATTCGGCAAAATGAAAATGCCCGCCGGTTTTCCGTTCGGAGATCTGCCCGGCCCCCCGGGACGATAAACTTGTAGCGGGATGCCCGGTTGGGCAATGGGCAGTGGGACTTTTCGAAAAGAGAGATTTGGAGCACAGATGCTGATGATTCGCCTGGCGCGGTTTGGCGCCAAAAAGAAGCCGTTCTATCGTGTAGTGGTAATCGAGAAAGAGCGCGCGCGCAACAGCCGCAACCTGGAGGTGATCGGGCAGTATAACCCCCTCACCACCCCCGCCAAGGTCGAACTGAAGCACGACCGCGTGGAGTACTGGACCAAGCAGGGCGCCCAGTTGTCGGACACCGTCAAGCGCCTGGTGGAGAATAACCCCGCGCCGGCCCCCCAACCGCTGGCGTAAGGTTCCCCAACTGTATGATACCGAACGGCCATAACACGGGTTTAACGTAATTTGCCGTTCCGCATCGGGTACCATGGGCTTGAGGGAAGGAGGCGGGGTGATGAAGCAGTTGATCGAAGACATCGCGAAGGCTCTGGTTGACATCCCGGAAGAAGTTTCGGTCCGCGTGGTGGAAGGCGAGCAGGTGACGGTTTTGGAGCTCAAGGTGGCCCCCAGCGATCTCGGCAAAGTGATCGGCAAGCAGGGCCGTACGGCGCGTTCCATCCGAACCATCCTCGGCGCCGCCGGAATGAAACTCAACCGCCGCTTCACGCTGGAAATCCTGGAGTGATGCAACCGGATTCGGGCTGGGTCACGGTGGCCGTCCTGGGAAAGACCCGCGGCATCCGCGGCGAGATTACCGCCCTGCCGCTTAGTGACAAGCCAGACCGCTTCCAAAACCTGCGGGAAGTGCAGCTCTATACCGCCTCCGCCGCGACGCAGCTTGCGGAGGTGGAATCCTCCTGGTCCCACGACCGGACTCTGATCCTCAAGTTCCGGGGCATCGACACCATTGACGATGCCGAGCCGCTGGTAGGCGCCGAGGTTCGCGTGCCGCTGAGCCAACGCGCCCCGCTGGAGCCCGGCGAATTCTATCAATCAGATCTCATCGGTTGTGAAGTGGTGGACCGGCGGTCGGGCGAATCGCTGGGCCGCGTATCGGCCTGGCAGGACGCCGGAGGCTCCGGTCTGCTGGAGCTCGATGACGGGCTGCTGATCCCCTTCGCGCGATCCATCTGCGTGGAAATCGATCCCGCCCGGCGGCGCATCGCCGTGGAATTGCCCGAAGGCTTGAAGGAAGTCAACCGGCCGTGACCTTCCATGTGCTGACGATCTTCCCCGAGTTCTTCCAGGGGCCGTTCGCGCACGGCGTGGTCAAGCGCGCGCAGGACGCCCAACTGCTCGACATCCGCATCCACAATCTGCGCGATTGGACCCACGACCGGCACAAGACCGTCGACGACCGCCCGTTCGGCGGCGAGGAGGGCATGGTGCTCAAACCGCGGCCCATCTTCGAGGCCGTGGAATCCATCTGGCCCGAGCGCCAGCCGGACCAGAAGGTGGTGCTTCTGTCGGCCCAGGGACGCCTTTTCGACCAAGCCATGGCCAACCGCCTGGCGCAAGCCGGGGACCTGCTGCTGATCTGCGGCCGCTATGAAGGCGTCGACGAGCGCGTGGCCGAGCATCTGGCCGACGACGAGATTTCCATCGGCAACTACGTCTTGAGCGGCGGCGAGCTGGCCGCGGCCGTGGTGGTCGATACCGTCGCCCGCCTGCTTCCCGGCGTTTTGGGAAACGAAAGCTCGGCGGCCTTCGAATCGTTCCAGGACACCGGCCATGGCCAGGGGCTCCTGGATTGCCCGCACTGGACCCGTCCGGCGGACTTCCGCGGCTGGAAAGCCCCGGAAGTGCTGCTCAACGGAAATCACGAAGAGATCCGCCGTTTCCGCCAGAAGGCCGCCATCGAGAAAACCGCGCGCCTGCGGCCGGATTTGATGCCGAAATAGCCGGTTGGCAGGCTGCCTTTTGTGGGGCAGGTTGGCAACCTGCGGCCGAGTGGTACTCGGCCTGGGCCTCGATATGATGGTCGCGATGCGGGAACGAGATCCTATCGCCAAGCCGCTCCACCCGGCGCTGACCCGCCGTCCCCGCAGCTCTCGGCCGGCGCGGTCCTCGTGACTGATCCGTCAGATAATTCCCACCCCACGAATGATTTCCCAGTCGCCATATTCTAAGATAAACCAGCCTGTTTATCTTTTGTTCTTGACGCTCCGAAAATTCCATGCTATAGGTCCTAAGAGTACCCCCCCCCCCCCGACAG
>Ga0326728_10005816_pt1 | contig 34021 bp, 31 predicted proteins | sample MB3enrmetagenome_FD_207602 | JGI IMG/M metagenome (GOLD analysis project Ga0326728, IMG submission 207602) | Lab enriched peat soil microbial communities from McLean, Ithaca, NY, United States - MB31MN | ecosystem: Environmental > Terrestrial > Soil > Wetlands > Peat | place: USA: New York...
TACGCAGACCTCCCGTTGTGTAGCAACAAGTGAAGAGGCACGGCTGCACGAGAAATGGCCCACCGTGGGCTCTGCTGCCACGCAGACGCACGCGGTCGGCTCAAGCCATGCTCGCCTATTCCCCGGTCATGAAGCGGTGGCGAACGATGCGGAATTGGGGTCTACGGGCGTCTAGTACCCCGAACCTGCGGCAGCGCCACCCCAAAAGAAGATAGCCACGCCAAGCAAGTACCCGAAGTCGTACCAGCCGCCCGAGTTGGGGAAGGCGTAAACCCGAACCTCGGTGAAGAGACTGCCGATAAAGCTGAAGAGGATCAGAAAGCCATGAAGCAGCCCATAGAAGAAGCCGGGAGCATCGTACGCCTCCGGTCTTGGTTGAGTGGCGCAACTCGAGATGGCCAGCGCAAGCGCGCAAAGGAATACAAGGCCCCGGATTCGCCGCCTCCGGAGTCGAGCAGAATTGCCACGTACACTTATGGCTTCAGTGTCGTCCATTTGAAGACCCTTCCTTCTTCCGCTGCAAAATCTTCCCACAGGCTCGAAAATCAGGTGTGTGCAAACAAAGTGTTTGTGTGGATCAGCGTCCGTGCGACGGGGCACACTTCCACCCCCGCTATCGCGTACGATGGCGTCTGCTTCGTGCTCGTGGCAGGAAGCGGAGAGCGGGCCGTGACGAATGTCGTCACTACGCGTGCGAGATGTGAACCAATACGCGCGCGAGATACTTCTCAAGACTTCCCACTTTTGGAAATATCGCAATTTGACAGACCGACACTCACCACGCAACCGAACACCCTACTTCCCAACCCTTCCCAGAATTGCACACTGTCATCAACCCCTTATTTTACTACCGATTTTCCTTGCACTGCGCCTGAAAGTGTGATACACTATGCAGAACAATGAGTTACAGACTTGTCCGCGCCATTCGCTCACCCGCAACCGAACACCCTCTCTGCGAGCACGGGGCAGGCGAATCCCGGCCCGATGTGCGGGCCGAACGGGAGAGCCCCTCAGAATGGCCCGCCAGCGCGTCAGATTGGCTCAGGATGCGCGAGCGAGCATCGGCACGAGCCATTCATCCTGTGCGGAGCGGCCAGAGGCGAAGAAACTTGGTGCACATTTTGGTGCACACCTAGTTCAATGCGCCTCACAATTGGTAGCTAAAGGAACCGCCCGGAGACTGCGAGCGGACCCGCATGAGTAGCGGGTGAGAGCGAGCCATAGCAATCTGTAGCCTATGGCTCGCCTACGCCTACGAAGCAAGGGGTCGGGAGTTCGAATCTCTCCGGGCGTACCATCTTTCCAATGACTTAGCTGGCTTCCACATGCACCGGAAGCTCTTTTGTGACGTGGTTTGTGACGTAACCCCCTTCAGAATTGGGCGTTTTCACGGTCGAGAGCACCTCCACGGCAGCTCGTCGAGCGGCGAGTCTAGGGTGACTGTCAGAGCAAGCTGCTCGCCAACAAGGACACCACTATTGGACGATTGCGCTTGCGTCTGCTACATTAGCTTTGCGAGCGGCGCACCGATAGCGCCATAACCCAATATGGAGGATCCATTCTATGTCGAAACAAGAGGAAGCCGGTCTCATCCTGAAACTGTACGAACTGCGCAGGGAGGACACAATGCGCAAAGCGCGAGACTGGTATTTTCGGGACTTTAATCCGAAATCGATAGCTGACTTCACCGAAGCGATGTTGGGTGAGCACAGCGGCCATTTGCGGATGGTGGTGACTTACTGGGACATGGCCGCAGCGCTCGTCAACGACGGAGCCATTCGCCCGGACCTTTTTACCAGTACCAATGGCGAGCACATCGGCGTCTTCTCCAAAATCGAGCCGCTGCTGGGCGAAATCCGCAGCGCATATTCACCCCAATTCGCGGTCAACCTCGAAACGTTGATTGACGCGACACCGGATGGTCGGAACCGAACCGCAAAGGCTCGCGAACGCATGAAAGCTATCCGCGATCAGATTGCGGCGAAGCAAGCAAAGACCGCCCAGCTTCCGTCACAGTCGGAGACTGAAAGCTGAGGGAAGGGGGTTGTTTGAGGTTGGGCAATCGGTGCAGATAGGATCAGGAGAGCGAAAAGAGCCGCCCCGGCTGGGAGCGTCGGAGCACTATAATAAAGGTGGAAGGCCTCAGCACGTAGTTCCCCGTCATGGGGCGGGGTGACAAGAGGATTCCCGCCCGTCTCAACGGTCAGAATCTTGCTTGGTCGGGTCATCGCCGTGGAACACAATAGCAAGGCGCTCCGAGGCGCGGCCGTCAGGCAAGCCATTCAACGGGGACCATCATGAACCGCGCGGAACTCACGGTCCGGCTACTGAAGCATAGTGAGACCGCTCGCCTGGATCGCTTCCTGGCGATCTACGCTCAATCCTTCAATCCGGGACGAGCGCGTCAGTCCGGCCATCTTGCGCGAGGTTACCAAACCATCCCCCGACCGGCCGAACCGCGTCCACCTGTTCGCTGCGTTCGAAGGCCGCGCGATGATAGGGGGCGCCGTGACGCTCTTGCTCCCGGCGTTCGGCGTCGTGTTTGGCAGCTACATCTTCGCCGATCCCGCCCTGCGCGGCGCCCGGCGTGGCACCCGTATTCTGCGCGAGGTCATCCGGCAAGAGAAGCAAGGACCCGAGCGCCCCAGCCGCTCGCCGCGCGTGTTCCGCATCTACGGCGAGGTGACCGCCAACTCCGGCGAGTGGTGGCACCGGGCGCTGGAGCGCGCCGGCTTCCGCTTCTTCCCCGCCTTGTGGCCGCTAGGCTCCTATGGCGATCCCGGCAAGGTCATTCCCGGTCGCTTGTGCTATTGCCCTCTGCGCCGGCCTCCGGAGCGCTTCTCACAGCCGGCTATGCTGGCTTACGTGCACTCGCTCTTCTACGGGCCCGACGCCATGCACCGACATCTGCTGCCCCGCCTGGAGGAGTTCGTGGAGCTAGACGCTCCCGGAGCCACAGGTGACGAGTGGCAGGGAACTGAACCAGGGAGCCCGTATCGAGTTCGAGACTCGAGAGGCCGAATCCGGAGTCGTCTTGCATCTTGAGTCTTGAGTCCGGGCTTGAATCGTGAATTCTGGAATCTTGAATCAACTTCCCGCCACCTTTGGCTGTGGCACATCCCGAATGCGCTCCAACTCTTTGAGAAAAAGGGTGAAGGGTAAGCTGCTTTTTTTCAGTAGCTTAAGTTTGAACTCGAAAACGAGGCACGACGATGAATTTGCTTTCAAATCAGCTGATTACAGAGATTCCGAAGACTTTCTGCGTCCATTGGCCGAGGCCTCGGTCCGGAGAGCACGCTGCCTCCGCCAGACAGCTGGCAAGAGTACTGATTGAAGAAACGAGTGTCCAGCGTGAATGGCAGGCGTGGAGGGACTCGAACCCCCGACCCTCGGATTAGAAATCCGATGCTCTATCCACCTGAGCTACACGCCCTCAAGGACTTACACTCTATGGTTGCATACGGGTTGCATATTGGCAAGCGACAATTCAGCTCGGATGCGCTTTGTCACCCAAGCGTACTGTTTTCCTTATTGCGAGCCACCCGGCTGGCGTTCAGCGACAATTGTCACCTGCATGTCTCGAGCCAGGCGGACGATCTGCTGGACCAGATCCCGACCGAAGAAGGGCAACCTGCGCCCTGTCTGAGGGCGGGCCAGGAAGATCTGCGTCACGCCTTGCTGCCGGGCAAACTCAACGAGGGTTTCCGCAACGTCGGCGCCCCGCAACACTCGCGTCGCGATGTGCAGATTGCGGGCGAAACTCAAGTGCTTGTCGAGAGCCTCGCGTCGATCCGGCGGCAGATCACGGGGGTCCCCGTCTTGCTGCACCGCAACCGCAAAGCAATCCGCCCGGAGGTAGTCCGCGACGCGCTTGCCGCGCCGGATCAGCATGGCGGACAAAGGGTCAGCCGTGACATAGATCAGGATCCGGTCCGGCTGGCGGTTTGGGGCGATGGGAGGCAGGCCGTCTCGGCTCGAAGCCGGCTGGGGGACCTGGGCTTGATCCTGCACGTGCTGTCGCGCGTCTACCTCGTGGGCGGTCTGGCGCAACGCCAATTCGCGCAGGACCGTCAGGTTCGATTCTGTGAAGAAGTTATCGAGAGCCTTGGCGGCCATCTCCGGCGGGTACACGGCGCCCCGCTTCAACCGGTTCAGCAGCGCCTCGGGCGGCAAATCCACCATGACGACTTCGTCGGCTTGTTGCACCACCCAGTCCGGGATGGTCTCCCGTACCCGAACCCCGGTGATCTGCCGCACCTGATCGTTGAGGCTCTCCAGGTGCTGCACGTTCAGGGTGGTGATCGTGTTGATGCCGGCGTCGAGCAAGACCTGGACATCCTCCCAGCGCTTGGCCCGTTCGCAGCCGGGGACGTTGGTATGGGCAAACTCATCAACCAGGCACACCTGCGGCCGGCGCCGCAGCACCGCCGCGGTGTCCATGTCCTCGAAGCGGGCGCCCCGGTACTCCAGTTTGCGGCGGGGAATGATTTCCAGGCCTTCCGCCTTGGCCACCGTGTCCTTGCGCCCATGCGGCTCGAGGTAGCCTACTACCACATCGACGCCCTCCCGCCGGAGTTGCTGGCCTTCGTCGAGCATCTGGTAGGTCTTTCCCACACCAGCCGCGTAGCCTAGATAAATCTTGAGGGTGGCCCGGCGGCGGGGGCCGAGGTCCGGCGGGTTCATGGAGCGTGTCCTCCGTTGGGAAACACGCGCACGTCGATGCCCTCGGCCTCGCGGATCAAACGGTCGACCTGGTTGCCCCACCGGCGGTCCCACCAGCTCTCGCGGGGACGGCGCCCGACGAAGATCTGCGTCACCCCGTGCTGGCGCGCGAAACGCATGATGGCGTCAACCGCATCCTCCTCGTTCAGGGGTTCGATTCGCGCCCCCATCCGCTTCGCCAGAGCCAGGTTGGCTTCCTGGGTGGCGCGCTCCTCCGCCCCGAGATCCGGGTCGTCATGATAAACCACGATCAGCTCTCCGTGGAACCGGTCGGCATTGCGGCGCCCGCTCTCGAGGATCCTGGCCGCATCGACACCGGGACTCAGCCAGACGAGAATACGCTCTTGAGCGCCCCAAAGCTGCTCGACTCCGTGGCGCCTCAGGTAGCTTTCCAACTGGCGGTCCACCACGTCGGCGGCGAGCACCAGGGCGATCTCCCTTAACTCGGAGAGCTGCTGTTGGCGGCTTCGGCTGACGCTGCCGACGCCGGCTCCGTCGACCGCGCGCTCGAGACAGGCCTCCGGTGGAGCATCGACCACTTCAATTTCATCCGCCGTGTTGATGAAACTCATGGGCACGGTTTCGTTCACTCGCTTGCCCGTTATCCGCTCCACGTCTTCCCGCCGCTCCTCGATGTACTGGAGGTTGACGGCAGCAACCACAGAAATCCCCGCCCCCAGCAACTCCTCCACGTCCTGCCAGCGCTTGGCGCGCCGGCTGCCTTCCGGGTTGCCATAGGCCAGGCCATCCACAAGACACACCTGCGGGCGGCGACGAAGAATAGCGTCCACGTCCATCACCGGTACGCCCTGGACAGTCTTGAGGGGAATCACTTCCAGCTTGCGCAGCAGAGCCTGGACTTCAGGCGGAGTGACGGGCTGAACGGCGCCCACCACGACGTCCGCGCCTCGCTCGTGGCGGCGGCGGCCCTCATCGAGCATCCGGAACGACTTGCCCACGCCGGAGGTATAGCCCAGAAGAATCTTCAAGCGCCCCCGCCGCTGGTGCTCCTCCTCCGCCTGGACCTGGCGAAGCAGCGCCTCGGGGTCGGGTCGAGCGGTCGATACGTTGGGCAAGATGTTAAGCCTCCGCTTCCATTATCGCCGAGTTTCCTCCCGAGGGGAAGGGCAGGCTCGGTCGGTAAGAGCCAATCCACAGATTTCGCAGATTGCACACAATAAGAACAGCACAATTCGCTCCTCTGTTGGCTTTCTTCAATACGAGTCCTCGGCGGCGAGTTCTTCGAGCTTGCACTCGGCGTCGGCACAATTCGCTTCTCCTCTCTTTCTTGATGTGGGTCTGCGAAATCTGCGTAATCTGTTGGGTTCAATCCGATTGCCGCCTGAATTCCTGATCGGACGGTCATTTTCCGATCTGCTGATTCTAAAGGACATCGTAGGTTTGCTGGTAAATCCCTCTCATCGACGACTGTAGCGCCGGGCTTTAGCCCGGCATTTGCCGCTGTAGCGCCGGGCTTTAGCCCGGCATTTGCCGCCCTGAAGGGCGGCGCTACAAGCGGCACTTGCCGCCCCTTCGCTTCGTGAGGGCGGGCCCTAAGAGTCGCCGCTACAAGCAGCCTGTGGGCACACCCTGGTTGGCGTACGAGGGCCTCCCTCCTCTCCTTGTCACCTGAGTCAAGGAATCGCCAAATTCCGATTTTCAAGCTTCCAGTTTCCACTCTCGGGTTCGTTCCCGGCTTCTCGGGTTTGTTTTCTTGACCGCTTCCGTTCTAACTAAAGCACTTACAAGGTTTGTTCTAGGTTTGTTTTCCGTCGCCCTTCGATTCTAAAGGACTTACTAGGTCTGTTCTAGGTTTGTTCTAAGGGTCATGTTGATGATTCTAATAGACTTGTCAGGTTTGTTTGACCTATTTTTTTCGTTTCTCGGCCGGCCTGGCCAAGGCTTCTTCTCTGCGAGCCACGAATCCCGAGTCCCGAGTCCCGTTTTTTCTTCGCGAGCCCTGAATCCTCAATCCCGAAACCCGGCGCTCCTGATCGTTCATCTCTCATGCGCAATTCCTGCTTTCTCCGCTCCAGTCGTTTTAGCACGGGCTCCGGTTTTGACGAACCGTCCGCACCGCGTAGTGTTCCTTCTGCGAGTCCCGAACCCCGAGTCCCTGACGCCGACTCTTCTCTGCAAACCCCGAACCCCAAGCCGGCTCTTCTCTGCGAGTCCCGAAACCCGTGGTCGCGCGCTGGCCCGCCTTTCAATCGGCAATCCGCAATCAGCAATGACGCCGCCCTCCTTCCGTGCCAGAGGCCGGGCAGACGAAGCCTCTTTACTTTCAGGCCCGGCTGCCGTTGGTCCTAGAACGAGCCCAGAGAATTATAGGGTACCAAAGGATGGATGTCAAGAAAAATATTTCGCTGAACGATACTCCTTGCCCATGCTGGAACTCCAGCCTATGCGGTGGCCTTCGGAATGGTAATGACCTTTTCGGCGGGGTTTTGAGTTTTAGGGATTCGGGGTTCTCGGAACAAAGGGTCAAAAACCGCGGACCTTGAGGAACAGGTCCGCGCTACGCTTGCTGCCACATCAACCCTACCTGGAAACCTATGACCCCGTTGAGACTTAAACTCCGCGTATGCCCGGCAATTTAGCCGGAGATTGCTCCTGTACGAAAGGGCGCCCAGCAAGGCGAGCAGCGGCGCGCGGCGTCGGCACAAGGTGCTCCAGGCCCTGCGCAGAATGCCCGGCATGGAATAGAACTTCCGGTCGCAGGAGATCATTTCTTCGATGATGCTGTCCAGAGGCAAATGCTTACAGCGCGCCACCGGGAAGGTCAGCGTGTAGTATTTCCAGTCCTGCGGGAACGTATCGAGAGCGATGCGGCCGTCGGACTTCATCTGGTCCCACAGGCGCGTGCCGGGCAAGGGAGTCAGAAACATCGCGTTGAGATTATCCACGCCGTACCAGGCGGCGGCGGCGGCTGTGCGCTTGCCGATGCCCGGCTTGTCGTTGTCCAGACCGATGATAAAGGAACCCACCACCAGAATGTGGTGCCGCTGTATCCGCCGCACGGAGGCTCGGAGGTCCAGGCCCTTCAGAAGGTTGAATTTCTTGCCGAGCTCCAGAAGCCCTTCCGGCGTGGGGGATTCAAAGCCGATGAAAACACCTCGGCAGCCGGCCTTCGCGGCCAACGCCAGGAGTTGGTCGTCATCGCCGAAGTTGATGGTAGCCTGGGCAATCCACTCCTTTCGCAGGTTCGCCTGGGCCATGGCGCGGAACAGGTCCTTGGCGTGGGCGATGTGTTCCGGGCGTGTGCCGATGAGGTTGTCGTCCACCACCAGAACGCGTTTCTCATGGATCAACTGGAATTCCCGCACGACTTCCGGAATGGGCCGCAGCCGGTAGTGGGCCCCGTTGAACGCGGTCACGCTACAGAAGGCGCAGTTCATGGGACAGCCGCGCGTGGTCTGAATGGCACCCATGGCATAACCTCCGGTCAGCAGATCGTGCCGGGCCGGCGGCACGCTGTCGATCTCGGCGAACCCTCCGTCATAATGGCGCTTCAGGCACCCGTGCCGACTGTCCTCCAGGACTTGCGGCCAGACGCGTTCGGCCTCCCTGGTGACGACCGAGTCCACACGCTCCAGGGCCTCGTCCAAGCACATGGTTGCATGAATGCCGCCCATGACCACGGGCACGCCCAAGCGCCGGAAGTGAGCGGCCACCTCATAGGCACGGTTCGCCTGCGAGGTGAAGGCGGTAATGCCCACCAAGTCCGGCCGCGGCATGGCCGCATAGTCAGGCACGCCGAGGTTCTCGTCCACGATGGTGATTCCCCACTCCGGTGGGGTCAGTCCCGCGAGAACCATGAGGCTCAGCGGTTTCCACACCCGGAAACGATTCCAGCGGCTCTCCTTGATTCTGACGATGCTGACCAGCGGGTTGGAGGGGTTAATCAGACACACGCGCATGGCGTCCGTTTACCCACATGTCATCCAGGATTCCCGTTTTCAAATTCCGGGCGGTAGTAGTATACAACGCTCTACCTCGTTCGGAGGCGTTTCGGCGGGTAGGCACGGTCAGTGGTTTGCTGACCGTCGGTTTGTGGTCATGGGTAAAGGCCCCCGTAAATGAGGGCGCGATTGACCGGGGCCAGCCGCTAGCCACCTTCGATGATTCTTCGCTCTTCCCCCGTGATAGGTAAAGCTCGCAAACCAGGTTGTCAATCTCGGCGTCGCTGGCGGCGATTTCGCGGTCGACGCAAGCTCGGAGAGGCTCACCACAAACTTGTTTGTGTCCTTCCAGGGCTCTAACGATGGATGCTTTTACTCAATACTCAACTTGATGGTGACAGCATACCTTTTATAGACTGTATTCGGCTGCGCGTTGGAGACATCAGTTCGATAACCTTGAGGTAGACATCAAGCAGAGCAATGTAGGCGTCCCTGCACGTCTCCCGCAACTGTTCCACTTTCAGCTCGGCCCACGGTCCGCTTCCGAAGGAAAACCCTTGAAAGCCCGGACCCGGCATGAGCTTCGCCTGCGTTAGATTGGGTTCGAGACCGACCATGGCTGGGCGATTGTTGTGAACCCATCGGTTTCTGTAGCGTTCGCACTCTCGCCAGGCCGAACTAGAGTTCAAAGCTCGCAACCAGGGGAGGGCGGGCGTCTTAGGGTCCTTGTGTGTCAGCTCCTCGATGGTCCCCTCAAGCCGCGTGGCCTTCCTGCTGTGCTTCACGCCCCTGAGTCCGAAGTGCGCCTTGATGGCCCTAAGCATGTGCTGCGAGCTAGCATGCATCCTCAAAGCCGCGTCATCCAAATAGTAGCGGCTGAGATACTTGGCAGAGGCTTCGATGGGTGGCCTGCGCAATTCCGTATACCAAACCCAGCAGGCCTCTGCCTCCACAAGCGCGACGTTTGCTTCGCAGAGAAGAGGTGCCAACCGTCCCACAGCCCGCGCACGGCGACGGCCCCTGCCGCCTCGGAGCCCAGGAACATGCGAGCCCAAGATGGAAGCACCTCGTCTAACTTCCCAAGGGCGGAAGGCAGGGTAGCCCCGATCTGGTCCAATCGCTCTCTTGGCAATTCACCTCTCACTTGGTACCTCCCGCCAGCGAACGTCCAACGGTTGGTTCGAGATTGCGCCACCGCGGGGCGGCCACTCCTCAGTTGAGTGGCCGGACGCGCCCCAGTTCAGTTGGCCACGGTGCTGGCGAGATACTCGAAGACCGTGTACGCCATTGTCAAGCCGAAGCGTGCGTCACGCCGAGAGACCTCGAAACTCTCCAGAGACCCTTTGGGCTCGTGCCGCCCGAGATGGAGAAAATTACACAGGTAACTCAACGCAAGCTTCGCCCTTTCTTTCTTTACGTTGTGTGCGTCCGCCAGAAGACCGGCGAAGAACGCCTGGTCGGGCGAGTCAAATCCATGGCGGCGGGCCAAGTTCTCGAACGCGGAGTATAATTCAAAGAGTGTTTGCTTGTAGCGCCCGTCCACAAACAGCTTTTCTGCGTTTTCAACCTTGTCGTACGCGCTGCGAAAGTTCTCGCCGATGGTTCCCTTTGGAAATTCGATTTCCACTGTCTTGATACGGGAAATGTTCCACCGCGCGACAACCTCCTCTGCCCAATGGGACTTCGGCACCGAGACATCGAGACATCCTGCCGTAACTATTTGGTCGAACTTCGGGTCCTTGGGGAACCATATCAGCACGCACATAGCGGCTTGCAGGTGGGCATTTTTGCCCGCCCGCGCGTCCTCAAATCGCTTAACCCGATTGCGATCTAACTCCACCAAAACGTCAACGGGCCGGAAATCGGGCCCAGGGTGAGAGCCGAGGGCCAAGGGGCCCGCTTCGAAGCCCGCAAATTCTCCCGTCGGCGAGCTCGACAGCCGTCCAGCCAGGCGCAGCAGCACGTAATCCCCGGTTTCCCCGGCTCCGCTCATGGGGAGCGCGCCCGTACTTTTAGAGGGAGGCGCAGGACGGGCTGGCCAGCCCGGTCGGTGCCCCGCACGTCTGTGGGGTCGAGACGAACGGTGAGTACCTGATGACTGCCAACTGTAAAGCCGATCTCGCTCATAAGAATTCCCCTTCCAGGATCTTTCGCTCCTCGTCCGTAATCCCGTAAAGCTCGTAGACCAACTCGTCGATTTCCCCGTCGGTGGCGGCGATTTCGCGGTCCACGCGGTCTATTTGCGAGGGCGCGAGCTTGCCCGAATGCTTTTGCTTGTTCAATTCAAGCATTCGGTCAACGAGTTCCACCATCCTGCCGTGTCGCGCCGTGTCGCCCGGGTCGGAGAAGTTGACCGGGCGGATTGGAACCTTTTCCATGTATTGATAGATCAGCCGGTATCGAAACTCGCCTGCGCGTACGCCAAAAGGGATGCTGATGTTGCTGATTGCGAACCAAAACAGTCGGCTGTTCAGAATTCCGAGAAGGTAGCGGTCATCAGTCCCGATGCAGTACGCCGTATTTGTGAGATAGTGGCCTTGCGTATCGAGGGAAAACCTCGGTCCCTTGGCAATGTCTGGGAAGATGATCTTCGGCGACTCGAACGCTTCATAATAGGCGACGTCGTCTTGGATTTCATACCATTTGTACGGCCCAGGCTTGCGTCCGACTTTGTCATTCTTATTTTTGCGGGGCATCAACGCCGCTTTCCATTTTAAGAGGTGGTTTTTGACCGCCGGGTAATCTTCGATGTTTATGCCTCGCCGAGTGAAGATAATCCAGAGGTCCCTCTGGTTGAAAAACCAGCGCCTAATGTCTTCTCCACCGAGGACGGGCTTGATCGATTCTTCACTCTTGGGATCCTGCCCGATAAGAACCTGCCGGCATTCACTGTCGATCAAGAACGCCTCATTCAATCCCGTCTTGACGCCGTAAAAAATCCGTCCCTCTACATAACGGCCCAACGGCGTCCCAATCTTCGCGATCTTGTCGAACACCTTCGTCTCAGCGTCGCTCTTGATCGACCATGCTTTGGGCGCAAGGCGGCTGTGCGGAATGGTGTAAGTATTATCTGACACATAGGCGGCGAGATCTCGAAACTCAAGGCTACTGACCCTAGAGACTTGCACCCATTCCGGCTGCCGTCGCTTCGCCAACAACGGAATGCACACGTAAGTGTCCTTGGCGCCTTCAAAAATCGGGAGGCCGCCAAAGTCGACGATTTGTAGAATGGCAGCATTTTCCTTGAGAAACGTTCTGAGGGCCTCTCCGAAACTGGTTCTAAGAAAGCTGCTGGAAACGATGATGCTGTAATATCCGCCATCCCGAAGAAGTCGAACGCCCTTTTCAATGAAGTACACGTATAGGTCAGCCACGCCATCGAACGCGTTGTAATGCTGCTCGAAGTATTCTTTGAACTCGGAAATCGACTCCTGTCGAACATACGGCGGGTTGCCAATCACGCAGTCGAACCCGCCCTCGCGCATGACTTGGCCGATGGAGGGGGGCAGGTTGCCCGGTGTAGGGGCGGTTCGCGGATCGCCCGTGCGCGTGCGTTGTAGGGGCGCCCCTTGTGGGCGCCCGTTCTGGGCGGGCACAAGGCCCGCCCCGGGAACCAAATTCCAATCAAACGCGTTGATGCGGTCGCGCTCATCTTCCGCGAACAGGACGCCCTGGTCGTAAATATCCGGGCCAATCAGGGAATTCCCGCACATGATGTTGTATTTCAATTCCGGCAGGATGTGTTGTTTGGGCGGCAACTGCGACTTCTCTCCCTCCAGCGCTTTCAGATACAGGCTCATCATGGTGATCTCGACCGCCTGCGGGTCAATATCCACGCCGAACAAGTTATTGCTCAGAATCTTGGCCTTGCGATAGACGGAGAGGCGCTTTGCGCCGTCGGGGTCGGTGTGGACTTCGCGCATGAAGTCGAGCGACGGGTGCGCGTGGCGCACTTCCTGTTCGGGATGGGCGAGATACCACTTTACGTGGTAATCGATCAGGTATTGGAACGCGCCAATCAGGAACGAACCGGACCCGCAGGCGGGGTCGAGAATGCGAATCTTCTCAATCTGCTTGGGCGACTTGCCCTCGATGGCCTTGCCCACGGTCTCGCGCACGATGTAATCCACGATGTAGCGTGGCGTGTAATAGACCCCGCCCGCCTTGCGCACCTCCGGCTTCTCTTCCACCTTCACCAGCTTGGGCGTGAGGCGAATGGTGTTCCCCAGGTAGCGCTCGTAAATCGAGCCGAGCAGCTCCACGCCGATCACGTCAAACCGGTAGGGGCTTTCGGGCGGGTACAGCCTCTTGATGATGCGCGCGAGCAGCTCGGAATCGATCTTGATTTCTTCCGAAAGGTGCGGCTTGAAGATTTCGCCGTTGAAATCCTCATTGACCTTATGGAAAAGGTCGTTCAGCCAGTCGAAGATGTGGAACTTGCCGCCGTGAATCTCCCAGTCTTCCAAAACCCTTCGCAACTGGCCGTATTCAAGCACCTTGCGGTCTTCCGCGATGCGGATAAAGACAATTCGGTCGAGCAACCGCTGCACCACTTCGTTCAACTGCCGGGCGGTGAGTTCGGGATTGTTCTTGTGGACGTTCTTGGCGAGTTCCTCCCGCCAGCCGGTCATCTCATCCAAGAAGACGTCGTCAACCTGCTTTCGCAGGCGCGGCGCCCGGCGGATTTTCGGGAGCAAAGCATCCAGCGAACCGGCGGCCACGCGTTCACGGGAGAATTCCCAGAGCTTCTCCGCATTCGCCAGGTAATCGGAGTAGCGGAGGCTAAGCAGCAGGCCCTCGTCAGGGCGCTTGGGATCGGGTTGGACGGAGGCGTCGTAAAAGCGGAATTCCTCGAAGTTCGTCAGGATGACGAAGTAAACGCTCTTGGTGTTCCAGACGTAACCCTTGGCTTGCAAAATGTGGCGGGGAGTGTCCAGCGGCTCGGAAGGCGACTTGGCCTCCACAAAGAACTTGGTCTGGGCGGCGATGTGGAAGCTGTAGTCGGGGCGCCCGGTGGTTTCCATGTCGCCCCTCTCAACGAGCACTTCTCGCTCGTGATGCGGAAGGCCGGCCTGGTTCTCAACATCCCAACCCAGCGCCTTGAAGAAAGGCGTAATGAAGTCCATGCGCGCCTGGGCCTCGAGATAGTCCTTGGAAAGGTAATGCGATTTGTCGGCCTCGAACTTGGCCGTCAGCTTCTTGAGACTTTCCGAAAAACTCTCGGGCGATGTGGGCAAGGCAAAGCTCCACTCTCAAACACTGAACTGAGATGCAGTGTAATCGGAACCCGCCAACGGTTCAAGCGGGTACGAGTGGGCAACTCACGACAGAAAGTAGATATCCGGGCGGTCGACGACGCCAGACTGCTCTTTCGCCGCCGGCACTTCCGGTGAGCTGACGAAGGCGCGGGCCTTCTCGAGATCCGTGACCTCAAAGAGCAAGACCACCTCGTTGGGGTCGTCGAGATTGCGAAGAATCTTTGGGGCTCTCAGGCCCGATTGTTGCTGAGCCGCTGAATGCGAATCGAAGATGAGCTTCCAAGCTGAGAAGTCGGCCACTTTGTGTCTAACCAGCATGTAGGTCATTCTATTTGTCCTCTCTCTTCTCTTCGCCGGTGGCGTAGCGCTAAGCCGCCTCCAAACGAACCTGGACCTTCAACCCTGCCTTTCGAAGCTGGTCTTCCACAGCCACCGCCACAAACTGGTTGACCGAGTAGCCGAGAACACGGGCAAACTGCGCGGCTCGTTTGACGGTCACGCTTCGCCTGCCTTTTTCAATATCGCAAAGGTTGGCCCTCGCAATGCCCAGCCTGCGTGCGAGTTCAGCCTGCGGAATCTCGTCCGCCACCCGGACAGAAGCAATCATGCGACCGAAGGTCAAGGGGCTTCCTCGCAAACCCTCGAGGAACCTCCTGGCGTCACTCCTGGTTCTAGTAATCATGCTTGGATACCTCCTCGATGCTGGCAAACCCCGCCTCCCGTTCGCGTTTCAGGGTGTAGATCGCGCGCTAATGCCGGCTCAGCCTAATCGACCGCTGACCTTGCCGCTCTCCCTTCAACGGTTCGTCGTGGTAGCCGGGAATCCTGCGAACTTCGTGAAGCCCGTCGCGCTCGACGGTGTCCACCCAAGTTTCCAGCTTGTCCACGATATAACCGGGGACCTTCTTCAAAGACCTCTTCGCGGACTTTGAAATGCGGACTTCCCGGATCGCCATGAATCTGATTGTACCCCGCCATTGGGTACTTTGCAAGCGTTGGGAAACCGGAACGGAAGGCATGGTAGGGAAGCCCTCTACCTTTCAGCACGTTAGCTTCGTCGGTCTGAGGCGAAGCCTCGTTAGAACTTAACCAAGATGTCGAAATCGACGAAGTTCTCCGTCCTGCGAAGATCCGGGTACCAGACGCCGCCATTTCCGCTGCATCCCTCGATCGTTGGAGACGGGCTACCGTTGTTGCAGGCGTATTCGCTGGGGAAGCCGTTAATGGTACCCGGGGGAGGCGTAATCCCCCCTGAGCCCGACCAATACGGTACACTCGCGTGGCGATGATCAAACTCCCAACGGAAAGTGATGTACTGCTTGGGCATCCAGTCAAAAGTGATCGAACTGTCCCAGGCTTTGAACGGGTCGCCAGGGTTCTCCGTAAAGTAGGGTGAATTAATCGCGGCGGAAGCGGCGGTTTCTCCATTGATGGGCGGCAGCAGCACCAGATAGCGTCCCGGATTGTTGATCTGCCCGCCCCCGAGCGTCAGGCCGAATATGTCCTTATGGAACCAAAAACGGTTGTAGAGCATATAGCCTTCAAAACTCTGTTTGGGACCGTTCTTGGTATCGCCGTGGCAACTCACACCCCCGCCAAATTCACAACCCAGATCGCCGGTGAAGGAGAACGCCATCTTGTCCAGGGTTTTCAACGGTTGGTCGTAGTATTTGACCTCCACGCTGTCGTCGGTGTGGATACGGCCGCGGTTTGGTGTGTACAGATCATCGTGGCCCAGACCGTAATTGTTGGAGATGATGTTGATCCAGGGTCTCGGAGTCCACTTAATCTGCCCTCCCAGGCCGGGCCGGTGGTTGGCCGAGCCGTACGACTGCCATCCATTGATGAACCACGGCTCAATTTTCAGGTGCGCCGTGGGAAAAATCTGCACGCGCACGCCGTTGAAGAACCACGGTGTGTTGGAGGAAACGTACGAGGGTTGGTAGGCCCAGTTGTCGAAGTTGTAGTAGCTGAAAAGGCCGATATAGGACATGAAAATCCCGGCATCAACGTTAATCCCGTGCAGAACGTTGAAATGGTATCCGCCGTAGGCTTCCGAAACGTAGCGGTAAGCGGTGTCCAGATCCCATTCACCGTTGGCGGGGCTCGGGTCATTCCGGGGCGTGGTTGCGGAATACATGCCAAACTGGGTCATCAACCGGGCCCGAACGTTGTCATAGTGAAAGTCGCCGCCGACGCCGAGCTGCTCCACCTGGACTTCGTTCGAGCGAAAGATTTCGCTCGACCCACCCATCGAGTGGTCCGCCGGATGGTTGAAGTCGTAGGTATAGGTAATGTCCGATCGGATTTCCGGTGTAAAGAATTTCGAGTCCCAATAAATGTCTTTGGTGCGGGGGTTGCCGTTGAGCCAGGACCAGTCGGCGTCTGAAAATGGTTCCACCTTTTGGGGTTTCGCGGGGCTCGTTTCCTGCGAGGGCATAACCGCGGCCCCGCCCGCAGGGGAAGCGGCGGGTAGCGTGGCGGCCGCCAGCGTCCCCGCGACGGGCGTGAGTGCGAGCTCCTTGGGCTTTTCCGGCGGCTTCAAGCCTGCGGGCCCATCCAGTGAGGCTACGAGTACGGCCGTCACCGGGGCCGGGGCAGCGGCCTGGATGACCGGTGAAGCTGCCGGCGTGGTCTGAGTCGGGATTGGAGCCGAAGTCGCCCCCTTAGCTTCCTTGGCTTCCAAGGCCGCCAGGCGTTGCTCCAATTGGTTAAGCCGATCGAGCAACTGCCTTTCCCGCGCGGTGAGGGGTTCATTGCCCGCGTTCTCAGTTAGCAATTGTCCGTGCGGGTCGGCGGTGCGGGCCGGATCAGTCGATCCCTTGGGACCACGCGGAGCAGCGAGAGTCAGGTCAACCAGAGGACTCTCTTGTGCGGCCAGCTCGACGGTGGTTACCGGAGAGCTTCCGAACCCTTCTTTGCCTGCCGTCAATTGGTAGCGCCCCGGTTTGAGATTCTCAACCAGGAAAGCTCCATGGTCATTGCTGACGACGGTACTCTCGGTGTTCTGGTCCACGCGGTACACGACAACTTGCACTCCCGGCAGCGGTATCCCACTGTCGTTGCGTGTAACCCCATGAAGGCCGCCGAGCATCGATTGGCCGTATGCCAGAGACGATGACAGTGCCAGCACCAATACGTATAGCCTGCTCATTCTCACCATAAGAACCTCCATGTGTAAGTCGCCCAGCTTCTGGAAGTCGCACACGCGCTTCTTGGAGAGGTAGCCTTACCGGACGTGGCCCGTACCAATGTACCGGACCATTTACCACGCTCCTTGTTTTACGCCGAACCACCATACCAGGCCAATTCCCGCGGTGGTTTGCTGCTTCCGCAATATGCCAAGCGTGTCGGTTAGGAAAAATGGCTGATTGGAAGAATCGCGGCGCCATTCTTCCCGCATCATGAAATTGTCCGTAAACCTGTACTCGAACGTAAGGGTTGTCTCCTTCAGCGCTTGCGTTGTTCCGCTAAACAGGCCGCCGTGGTCCGACATGTATTCGGAGCGCGCGGCAAGCGCGACTTTCGGCAGGATCTGATAGCGAATATACGCAGCGCCGCCATCCGTGTGGTCGGGCGGCGAGGAGGTCCGAAGGCGTTCGATGATGTAATCACCCTCGAAAGCTAAAGTCAGTTTTGACGAGGCATTCCATGCGACATAATTATCAATAATGTTCAATTTGCCCTTCGCCGGATTCGGAATGGGCTCGAAAGGAATTCCCTGCTGCGTGGGCAGACCGGGCGTTCCAACCGGCTCGTATTGAAAATCCGGATGTTCCTGACCCAGGTAGTAATTCGAGGTCCAGGTAATGCTCTTGCGGGGTGTTACGACCACGCCAAACAACTCGTCCTTGAAGCCATTGTACGGCTCCGTCTGGTTGGTGCCGTTCACCACCCAGTAGTTCACTGCAAGCTCGTCGTTGACCTGATATTGGGCGCGAACGCCCATATGGTAGAACGGCAAGAAATTGAACCAGTAAGATCGTGAGTAGTTCATCTGGTCCTTCGTATAATTTCCTTCTATTCCGAGAGAACTAGCCCATTTCCCGAAATCGACGCTCAACCCGTGTCCGACGGGAATTACATAGCTGCCATAGGCCTGAAAGATGTTGCGATATACATCGGGCCGCGGCTCGTTTACGGCGTTCCCTTGCACTGCTTCCGATGCTTGACCGAATTGCAAATCGAGGCGGGCGCCGTACCGCTTGCCGTGAGAGGGGTCTGGCGCATTTTCGACGACCAAGGCCGCTTGGTTCAAACTGAAGGCATTGCTGCTCACGTCATACGCGCGGAGAAGATTCGCCCGGCCAATTGGGTCGTTGAAGTTATATTCATAATAGCCGTCCAGCAGAAGATTGACGGTCGTACCATAAAGGAGATTCGACCCCTTACGGGAATCTGAAGTCGCCAAGTTTGGCGAAGAGTCGCCGCGCGCCTGCGGCTGTTCTTGTGCCAGTTGCGCTGGTGCTGGCGCTTGCGCGGCAGGCCGGTCACCGGAGCGTTCACTGGGCTGGGTTGTGGGCACCCTGGCTTGCAAATCACTGACCTGTTTCTGAAGCTGTTCCACCAACGTGCGTAGTTCTCGAACTTGCTCCTTCAAGTCAGCGGAGGAGTCGTTCGACGACGGCGCGGGGGCTTGATTCTCCTGAGCCTGTACCGGACAAGAGAGTGAAGCCATCATGAGGAACACAAAGATCAGGTTGGCCCGGACGATGAGAGTGGGCGATGACTGCTGCAAGACGATGGACACGGTTTCCCTCCCTTGATCTTCTTAAGGCAGAGGATCCCACCCTTGGCCACGCGCGCCTTGTATCAGTGAAGAGGAAACCGCTGGTCCAGCTCCAGATTCAGGGACAGGACATTAACCCGCGGTTCGCCCAAGAAACCCAATTGGCGCCCTTCGGTGCGAGCGGAAATGATCTGCTGGATTTGTTCGAGGTTGACGCCCCGCGCCTTGGCCACCCGCGCCGCCTGTGCTTCCGCCGAAGCGGGACTGATATCCGGATCGAGTCCGCTGGCCGACGCCGTAACCATGTCGGCCGGGACGGGGCCCTTGTATCTCGGGTTTTCCTTGCGGAAGGCGTTGACGGAAGCCTTCACGCGGTCAATCAGCTTCTGGTTCGTAGGACCATAGTTCGAGCCGGCAGAGGCGGTGGGGTCGTAGCCGTCGTTCCCGGCCGCCGACGGACGCGGATGGAAGTATTCGGGCTTGGTGAAGTTCTGGCCGAGCAGCGCGGAGCCCACCGCCTGCCCGTTCACGTAGACCAAGCTGCCGTTGGCTCGGCGGTGGAAGAGCAACTGGCAAAGCCCGGTCACCAAGCCGGGGTAAAGAAGCCCGGTCAGGACCGTGAGCACGAGCGTGATGCGAAATGCCGGTCCGAGTTGTTTCAACATAGCCCTTAGTCCTTAGTCCCTTGTCCCTTGTCCTTCGTCCCTTGCCCTTCATCCGTTGTCCTTTGTCGGTGGTCCTTTAGCCGAGTTTTCGCCGACCGACTAAGGGACGAGCGACAAAGGACAAAGGACAAGGGACCAATGACAACTCACGCCAGCCGCAGCCAGACCAGCAACTGGTCGATGAGCCAGATTCCCGGGAAGGGCGCGATAATGCCCCCGATCCCGTAAATGAGCAAATTGGTACGCAGAAGGCTCGCGGCCTCGCGCGGCCGATACTTGACGCCGTGCAGCGCCAGCGGCACCAGGGCGATGATGATCAGCGCGTTGAAGATCACCGCCGCCAGCACCGCGCTTTGCGGCGTGTGCAGGTGCATGATGTTCAGCTTGGCCAAGGCCGGGTAGGTAGCCATAAACATGGCCGGAATAATCGCGAAGTACTTGGCCACGTCGTTGGCGATCGAGAACGTGGTAAGGGCGCCGCGCGTGATCAGCAGTTGCTTGCCGATGGCCACCACCTCGATGAGCTTGGTGGGGTTGCTGTCCAGGTCCACCATGTTGCCCGCCTCTTTGGCCGCCATGGTGCCGGTGTTCATGGCGACGCCGACGTCGGCCTGCGCCAGCGCCGGCGCGTCGTTGGTGCCATCGCCGGTCATCGCCACGAGCCTGCCTTCTCCCTGCTCTTTCTTGATGTACTCAAGTTTGTCTTTAGGCGTGGCCTGCGCCAGGAAGTCGTCCACGCCGGCTTCCTGGGCAATCGCCGCGGCGGTCAGCGGATTGTCGCCGGTGACCATCACGGAGCGAATGCCCATGGAACGGAGCTGGCCAAGACGCTCTTTCATCCCTCCTTTGACGATGTCCTTGAGGTGGACGATCCCGAGCATCTTCGCACCGTCGGCGACGGCCAGCGGCGTGCCTCCCATCCGCGAAATCCGGTCGGAGGTGGCGGTCACTTCCGATGGCACCCATCCGCCCCCGTCCTGAACCAATCTGGCGATGGCGTCCGACGCCCCTTTCCGCAACCGGCGACCATCAAGATCGACGCCGCTCATGCGGGTGTAGGCCGAAAAGGGGATGAAGTGCGCCTCCCGCTCGGAAATCTCCCGGCCGCGCAACTGGAATTTCTGCTTGGCTAAGACAACGATGGATCGCCCCTCCGGGGTCTCGTCGGCAAGGCTGGAAAGCTGGGCGGCGTCCGCCAAGTCGGCCTCCGAGACACCGTTGGCAGGAATGAACTCCACCGCCTGACGATTCCCTAAGGTGATGGTCCCGGTCTTATCAAGGAGGAGCGTGTTCACGTCGCCGGCGGCTTCCACCGCCTTGCCGCTCATGGCCAGGACGTTGTGCTGCATCACTCGGTCCATGCCCGCAATGCCGATGGCCGAGAGCAGCCCGCCGATGGTGGTGGGGATGAGGCAGACCAGCAGCGACACCAGGACCGCCACTGACGGCACCATTCCCGCCCCGGCGGAAGCAACGCTGTAGGCTGCAAACGGCTGCAGCGTGACCACTGCCAAGAGGAAGATCAGCGTGAGCCCGGCGATGAGAATGTTGAGAGCAATCTCGTTCGGCGTTTTTTGCCGCTCCGCGCCTTCCACCAGCGCGATCATACGGTCGAGGAAGGTCTCGCCCGGATTGGCCGTGATCTTCACTTTGACCCAATCGGACAGGACTCGCGTCCCGCCTGTCACCGAGCTGCGGTCTCCGCCCGACTCGCGGATGACGGGTGCGCTCTCGCCGGTGATCACCGATTCGTCCACCGTAGCAATGCCCTCGATCACATCACCGTCGCTGGGGATCAAGTCGCCGGCTTCGACCTTCACCATGTCTCCCGCGCGCAGCTTGCTGGCGGGCACCGTTTCGATCTTGCCCGCGGCGAGGATCCGCTTGGCCATCGCGTCGGTCTTGGTCTTGCGCAGCGTGTCGGCCTGCGCCTTGCCGCGCGCCTCGGCCATGGCTTCGGCAAAGTTGGCGAACACTACCGTGAACCACAACCACAGCGCGATCTGGATTCCGAAGCCGATGTTGCCCGCCCCAATGAAGATGTCGCGGATGACGAAGATCGTGGCGATCGCCGCCCCTACCTCCACTACGAACATCACCGGGTTCTTCGCGACGGCTACGGGGTTGAGCTTGACGAAGGATTGCCGCGCCGCCCGTCCGACGATCTCAGGATCAAATAAGGGGCGGGCGCGCACCAGCCTCTTGGGAAGCAGCGACGTGAGATCATCCGGGGTCATGACAGGACTACTAGCCATCGAATTAGCTCCAAGTAAGACGCCCGTGGTCCGTTCAAAGCGAGCTTTCAGCCCTCAGTTATCAGCAAGACCAACCTTCTTGCTGATAGCTGATCGCTGAGGGCTGACAGCTTCTTGCAACGGACTAACGACCACGGACCACGGACCTCTTGGTTAACCCAAAATTGGGAGCACCATCGAGAAGAGCTTGCCCTCGTGCATCAGGAAGTGCTCGACAATGGGGCCCAGCGCGAGCGCCGGGAAGAAAGTCAGAGCCGCGATCAGGATGACGGTCCCGACGAAAAGGCCGATAAATAAGGGCCCATGCGTGGGGAAGGTGCCGCTGGTAGAGGGGATCTTTTTCTTCACTACCAGGCTCCCTCCCACCGCGATCAGTGGAAGCATGAACAGAAACCGCCCGATCAGGGTGGCCAGCCCCGTCGTCAGGTTGTACCAAGGCGTATTGGCGTTGAGGCCGGAAAACGCGCTGCCGTTGTTTTCAGTGGCGCTCGAGTAGGCATACAGGATTTCGCTGAATCCGTGAGGGCCATTGTTGTTGAGATTGGCCGTGGGTGGCACGCTGGCCGTGGGAGCCGGATTCGGATTGCCGGAGGCAGGATTCCAGTACTTGCTGTGGTCCCAATCCAGCTTCGCCACCGAGGTGATGGCGGAGAATGCCAGGATGCTTACCGACGTGGCGATGATGGCCAGCATCGACATCTTGACCTCTTTGGATTCGATTTTCTTGCCGAGGTATTCCGGCGTGCGGCCCACCATCAAGCCGGCGATGAAGACCGCCACAATCGCGTAAAGCAGGATGCCGTAGAGCCCGGCGCCCGCCCCGCCAAAGATCACCTCGTCCGTCTGGAGGTTCAACATTGGGACAAGGCCGGCGAGGGGCGTAAAGCTGTCGTGCTGACTGTTGATCGCTCCGCAACTGGCATCGGTGGTGACAACCGCAAACAGCGCCGACCCGGGAATGCCGAGCCGCACTTCCTTGCCCTCCATGTTGCCCCCGGGCTGAGTTGCGGTAGCCGCATTCTGCACGCCCAGGCGCGTAATCATGGGATTGCCTTTTTGTTCCTGCGGGTACACGATGAACACTCCGGCCAGGAACATCAAGCTGCACGCGGCAAAGAGCGCCCATCCCTGCCGCGTATCCCGCACCATCCGGCCAAAGGTGTAGGTGAGGCCGGCCGGAATCACAAAGATCATGAGGATCTGCAGGAAATTCGACAGGGGAGTGGGATTCTCGTAAGGATGCGCCGAGTTCGCGCCAAAGAAGCCGCCGCCATTGTCGCCCAGCATCTTGATAGCTTCTTGCGAGGCGACCGGTCCCTGCGCGATGGTTTGCGTGGCGCCTTCCACCGTTTTGACGGTATCGTACGCCTTGAAGTTCTGGATCGCGCCCTGCGAGGCCAGGAGTAGCGCGCACAGGAGCGCCAAGGGAATCAGCACGTAGAGGACCGCGCGGGTGAGATCGACCCAGAAATTGCCCACGGTTTTCTTTTCATGCCGGGCGAAGCCGCGGACCATGGCCACGGCGGCGGCGATGCCAACGGCAGGGGAAACGAAATTCTGCACGGTCAGGGCCGCCATCTGCACGAAGTAGCTGAGGGTGTTTTCGCCGCTGTACGCCTGCCAGTTGGTGTTGGTTATAAAACTACTGGCGGTGTTGAACGCCAGGTCGGGCGTCATCGGCGTCGCCCACGAGGGGGCATGGCCGGTGCTGAAATGCATCGGGTTGAAGGGCAGGATGCCCTGCAGGCGCTGGATGGCGTAGGCAAGGAGAAAGCTGGCCAGGCTGAAGGCGACGAGCGAAATCGAGTATCGCGTCCAGTGTTGCTCCTCGTCCTCACGCACGCCGCTCAGCCGGTAAATCAGGCGTTCCACCGGGCGCAGCACGGGGTGCAGGAAGGTCCGCTCCCCTTCAAACAACTTGGCCATGAATACGCCCAAAGGCTTGGTGATGGCGATCAGCACGCCGAGGTAGACGACGATGAGTAAGATTCCCTGCGGTGTCATGATTTCTCCAATTTCGGGCGTCGAGCTATCAGCCGTCGGCACTCAGCTTTCAGCAAGCAGAAAGGCGGCAGCCCATCCTCTTTCTTGCTGATGGCTGCCGGCTGAGAGCTGATCGCCTTCTCAAAATCGCTCCGGCCGCAACAAGGCGTAAAGCAGATACGCGAACAGAAACAAGGCGGCAACTCCGGCAATGATGTAGTCCATGGCGCTCCCACGAATTGAGTCATTGAGTCATTGAGCCATTCGAAGAAGCTCTCCATCTTCTTCTTCGCAATGGCTCAATGGCTCAATGACTCAATTCTTCACAGTTTGTCGCAGGCCCTCACGAAGGCCACGCAGCCGACAAAAAACAGTGCACCGATCAAGATGTAGAGCAGATCGAGCATGGCTCCTCACTTCCCTCGGGTCAAAAAGACATGGTGGCCGCCCTGCCTGAGCCCTCGCGGCACTCTCTTTTCTGCCCAGGGCCACCAGCGCCATCCAGCGCCCATCACCACACCAGCGGATGGGGCTTCAATGCCTCGCGCAGCGCCTGTAGCCGATCGCGGCAGAGAAAAATGCGAACATGAGTTCGATTGGCGCCCTGGACGCGACCCCGCGAAACCGCTTCTCCAGGTATTCGATGCGCACCGGCGGTCTGGCGAGTCCAAAGCTGATAGGGCACAGGCTGGACCGCGAGGAAATTAATCACGGCATCGAGCTTCTTCGCCAGCGCTGCCGCCATGGTCATCGCGGCAAGGGTCTCCTGCGGCGTCGTGTAAGTGACGTTGACTTCCATCTTGATGCTGGAATCGGCCTCGACGGTGCATTGGTGGCCGCCGGGCAGTACGCTCGACCGCTTGGACCCGGATTGGGTCCGATGTATGGCGCTCCATCGCCAAAATCACTCCTCCAAAATAAATCACCACGCGAAAGGAAGTCAACAGGAACAGGTGAGGATTCCATACGAAAAGGTGAGGATTCCATAGAGCGGCCGCGCTTTCTTGGTGTCCTTGTGTCTTGGTGGGGGGTGGCGCGTTCATCGTTTTGTGATGTATGCGACCTCTTGGCAATTGGAATAGAATGCACTGGTGCCCCTGGGAACGGCGCTGCCGGGTGCGATGATCACATATGCCAAACGGCGGCATGTATGCGCCACCCGAGAGGACATTGAGGTGCAGGGATGAACAAAGGTGCCTGGAGAGCAGTAACCGACATTGGTTTTATCATCTTCCTCTTTTATTCCAATCTTTTGATGGGGGAATTTACGCACTCTGGTATGGGGCGGGGAAGGGGCTTGGCTTGGGCTATCAAAGATATTTTTACCGAGGTCAATTTTGCCATTGCTGTGATCGCCGCGCTCATCGGTTATCTCGTTGTCGAATTTCTTCGGAAGAAATCGTGACCCCGCCCCCCGCTTCGCTATGAACAAAGAACACCTGGCTACGCACTCCTGAACTTCCACTCCGGCTACCAGTGGCGGCATCTACGAATTGATGCGGGCGGCAATAATCTCACGAACAAGTGCTATTACCTTCCGCTTGGGGGTGTGAACTTTGATGACTTTCAGGCGAGCGGCTGGACCAGCCAGATAAGGCCCCTGACCGGTCCGGGCCGTTCGTTCTATATAGGCCTGACCGCGCAAACCGGGCTTTCGTGCTGAAAGCTGAGAGCCGAGAGCTGACGGCTGACGGCTGAATCAGTTATCAGCAAGAACCGGGCTTTGAGGTCCTGGGGGAGGGTGTTATACTCACGTGCATCGGGGCCTCATGGGCCCCGAGGGGGTTTCACCAAGCAGTTAACGCGCCCCGGAAAGGCGGGTGATCGTCAATGTCGTGGGAATTGGTAGTTGTAAGAATGCTGGTCGTTCTTGTCCTTGCGCTGGCCTCCTACCATCTTCGGCCGTTTCAATTTGCTTCCGTCTATAACGCCCTCTACAACGCGCTGATCGGGGCCGTTGTGGGTGTTTTGTTCGTGGTTTTCGAAATGCGTCTGGAAAAGATCAGCCTCAAGCGGCTGATCGGCTCGGCGGTGGGTGCCATTCTGGGCATTCTCGGCGCGCTGATGATCAGTCACCTGCTGAACCTCACGAAGATCGACGACAAACTCCTGTCCTTCTTTCACCTCTGCCTGCTCTTGCTGATGGCCTACCTCGGTTTGATCCTGGGAGCCAATAAGGGCGAACTGCTGAATTTGGCGGCGCTGGGCGGACTCTTCAGCGGCGAGCGGCAGCAGAAGAACCCCGCGAAGATCCTGGACACGAGCGTCATCATCGACGGACGCATTGCCGATGTTTGCGAAACCGGCTTCGTGGAAGGCGTTCTGGTCATACCACAGTTTGTGCTGCGCGAGCTGCAGCTCATCGCCGATTCGTCGGACTCGCTCAAGCGCAACCGCGGCCGCCGCGGCCTCGACATTCTGCAACGCATTCAGAAGATGGCGGGGTTGAAGGTGCAGATCGTGGAGGACGATTTCCCCCAGGTGCGGGCCGTTGACCTCAAGCTGATCGAGCTCGCCAAGGTGTACGACGCGAAGATCGTCACCAACGATTTCAACTTGAACAAGGTGGCGCAGCTCCAGGGCGTCGCGGTGCTCAACGTCAACGAGCTCGCCAACGCCTTGAAGCCCGCCGTGCTTCCCGGTGAAACCATGCGCGTCTTCATTCTGAAAGAAGGCAAGGAGTATAACCAGGGTGTCGCTTACCTTGACGACGGGACGATGGTGGTGGTCGATAACGCTCGCAAGATGATCTCAAAAACCATTGACATCGCCGTGACCAGCGTCCTGCAGACGACGGCCGGCAGGATGATCTTCGGCAAGTTCGATGAGCGGCAGCGCGCCGAAATACCCGAGCCGGTGAACCACAAGATGTAGAAGAAGTCGAAAGTCGAAAGTTGAAAGTCCAAAGCCGAAGGGAAGGGCTGGTCGTCGGGTTTTCACTTTCGACCTTCGACTTTCGACTTTTGACTCTCTTCCATGAGTGTTCTGGCCATCATTCCGGCAGCCGGCCTGGGCCTCCGTATGGGCACGGAGACACCCAAGCAGTTTCTCTCGTTGGAAGGTGTCCCGATCTTCATCCACACGCTCCGCAAGTTTGCGGCGTCCGATGCCATCGACGGGATTTTGCTGGCGCTGCGCGATGAGGACATGGAGCGCGTTCAGAGCGATATCAGCCGCGAGGACTTCAGGAAGCCGGTGCGCCTGGTGGCGGGAGGCGCGACGCGGCAGGAAACCGTGGCCCGGGCCCTGGCGGAGGCTCCCTCAACCACCGAAGTCGTGGTGGTCCACGATGCGGTGCGCCCTTTCGTCGATGTGGAGACGATCCGTCGCGTCGTGGAGGCGGCGCGCAGCGAGGGCGCCGTCATCACGGGAATTCCCAGTGTCGATACCGTCAAGCAGGTGGAGCGGCACATGGTCTTCGGAACCGTGCCGCGGGAGCGAATTGTCCTGGCGCAAACGCCGCAGGCGTTCCGCTATGAGATCCTTCGCGAAGCCTTCAAGCGCGCCGGCGAGGACGGCTTCAATGGAACCGACGAGTCGAGCCTGGTCGAACGGCTGGGACACAAGGTCACGGTGCTGATGGGGTCCGACCGCAACATCAAGATCACCAAGCCCTCGGATTTGCCCCTGGCACGGCTCTATATTGCGCAGGAAAGGGCCGGTGGCGCCTAAAGACTGGCGCGACTGGCGCAACTCATGATCTGTAAGTCCTCGGTCGATACGGGAGCACTCAGGATCGGTGCGGGAATCGATTTTCACCGCCTCGTGCCGGGCCTCAAGCTGACCCTTGGCGGTCTGACGATTCCGTTTGATAAGGGCTCCAAGGGGCACTCGGACGGCGACGCGCTCGCCCACGCCATTTGCGACGCACTTCTTGGCGCCGCCGCCCTGGGCGACATCGGCCGCCATTTCCCCAACACTTCGCCGAAGTGGCGCAATGCCTCAAGCTTGCTGTTTCTCCGGCGCGTCGCGAAGCTCCTTCGCGGCGCCGGCTACGAAATCGTCAACATCGATTCTACCGTGGGACTCGAGCGTCCCAAGCTCGCGCCCTACATTCCGCAGATGCAGGAGAAGCTGGCGGCCGCTTTGGGAGTTCGCGCCGACCAAGTCAGCGTCAAAGCCAAGACCGGAGAAGGTCTGGACGCGGTGGGGCGAGGTGAGGCTGTCCGCGCCGATGCCGTGGCGCTCGTCAGAGCAACCTCTTCGACGTAGCGCGGGCGTCCCGCCCGCTGTGGCGCGGGCAATCCGTTGGCAAGTTTACCATGAGCACGGAATCAATGTTGTCCTTTACGCGGTCGAGAACCGGGCCTACCTCAGGGGAGCAACAGATAGGACCCAGCACACTCAGAAGGCAATCGCCGACCCCTTCTCGACAGACGCTCTTGGCTCATGGATGAGCTTCAGGAGCGATCCGGCTGAGGACGGCTTCCAGTATTTTCTTTGCGAGAGCGAATGCGGCCTGCGCCTCAGCGGCCTGCGGCGGCGTTGGATCGCCAGGGTAGCGGAAGGCCCAAGCGAATTCAGTTAGCGGCACAGCTTCATCAACCAGCGGTTTCAAGGTCCCGTCGATCTCGGCGCAGGCTTTACCAATTTCCTCCAGATTGTGGGTCTTGCGGAAGGCACGATTGTGGAAAGTGAGGAAGGCCTTGAACGCCTTTTCGGCAGCTTGCTGACAATGAAACAGGGCGTCCTCAATCAACGGCGGGCTTGCCGCGAGATCGATGTCTGCGCCGCGGAGGTCATTTGCGGCCTTGGTGAGCCACGCCTTCGTATCTGCGACGAGCACAGGATCAAGCGGCATAGAGCAGCTTCCCTTCGCTTACGATCGTATAGGGCAGCGAGGCCTGGAGATGTAACCGTTCATCGAAGGCTTGCCGGGTCCAAACCAAAACATCCGCCGCGGTTCCCGTACCCCGGAGAGCCTGATAAGCGAGTCGGCTGCGCTTGCGCTCGGGCGGAGCCCCATTCGGCACCACCACCATGAGATCGTAGTCGCTGTCAGGACCGGCTTCGCCCCGCGCCTTAGAGCCAAACAGGTAAATGCGGTCGGGCTCATAGGCCTCGACGAGCCGGCGCAACAACTCCTTTAGCGTCGGATCTTTCTCGATCTCCACCTCATTCGTGAGCGCCATAACCGACCTTGATCCATTGTAGATGGCCCCGCTCCAAATCGAAAGGGGGCTAATGAAAAAGCGTCCAGCGGCCTTCCCTCTTCCTCTGTTTTCTGACTCCTGACTTCTTTCACCCTTTCGCCGGTTCAAATCAGGAACGCCCTTGTACTACTGTTTCCGAACTTCTTTGTGGGCCGCGAAGAATGTGAGCTTCGGATTCCACGGCGCGCAAAGAACAAGATCTCAACACAGAGTTCGCGGAGGGCTCACAGAGGTCACGGAGAAGACGAGGAGCACGGCGCCTCATTCTTGGCTTCTTCTCTGTGGCCTCTGTGAAGGCTCAGTGAACTCTGTGTTGAGGTCTTTGGTTGCGGCCACGGGCCGCGCTGTGTTAGCCTAGCGCTCTGAAGGCGCCAGGCTGGTTTGATAACTCCATGCAATTTGACGCCCTCTCGAAACAGACTTTTGACCTCGCGATTATTGGCGGAGGCGTGCAGGGCCAGCCACTGCGCGCGAGGCGGCGTTGCGCGGTTCCAACGTGGCTGACAGATGATCTTGGGCTGTAGGTTTCAGAGTGCCACGCACAATCACCATGGGCGTCTTAATCCAAAATCCCAAATCGCAAATCCAAAATCTCGGACCGCGCCCGCTGATCATCGGCCACCGAGGTGCCTCGGGCGACGCCCCCGAGAACACGCTGGCCGCCTTCGATCTGGCGATGGCGCAGAACGCAGACGGAATCGAGTTTGATGTCCATCTGTCGAAGGACGGTGTCCCGGTGGTCATCCACGACTTCACGCTCAAGCGCACTACTTCCGGGCGCGGCCGGGTGCGTGATCACACCGCCGCCGAACTTAAGCGGCTGGATGCCGGCTCCTGGTTCAACCGCCGGTTTCCCGGGCGGGCCGATCCGAGTTACGCGGGGGAGAGCATCCCAACGCTGGCCGAGACACTCACATGGGTCCGCGCCAATCATTGCCTTGCCTATTTGGAAATCAAGCAGGGCCGCGTCCCCTATCCCGGCATTGCCGAGAGGGTGATGGTAGAGATTCGCAGCGCCGGGTTGGCTTCTCTTGTGACCGTGATCTCTTTCCGTTCGGCCACCATTCGTCAGTTTCGCCGGCTGCAAGGGGAGATCGCGGCCGGGCTCGACTGCACGCGGCCGCTCGCGGCCATCCAGATGGCCAAGTCAGTTGGGGCGCGAACCGTCCTGCCGCACTGGAGGTTCGCGGGGCCTCGCTTCATCGCGCGTGCCCACCGGGCCGGGCTCGCCGTCGTCGTGTGGGGTCTGGATGACCGAGAGGCGATGGGGCGCAAGCTGACCCAGGGAATGGACGGGATCATCACGGGTTATCCGGGGAGGCTCCGGTCGGTTTGGGGGGAGATGAGAAAAGAGCGCGCCTGAACAGAGGCGCCAGCGACTGGGTGATGGGATTGCATTCCCAGCCGAAAAGCAATATAGCGGGAACCTCGCCCGCTGTGCTCCACCCGCCTCCCGGATGAGCGAGGCTGGCGCGATGTCCAATTCGGCTCGGGCATCCGAGCCCGAGGCCGGGGGGCTGGCCACGACCGGCCCAGCCCCTCAGCACAGGGTGTTTACTTGAAGTTGATCACGCCGAACAAACCGTCCGCGTATCCGTTCGTGCCCGCGGTAAAGAAGAGCTGGTTTGTCTTGCCGTTGCTGGAAGATCCGCCGCCGAATTCCAGCCCCCAAAGGCCGCTGATGCTGATAACTTTGCGTTTCGTATCTTTGAGTGGACCGATCAGCTTCCCCGTCTTGGCGTTGAACGCGCTGATGCGGCCACTGCCGAGGTTGCCCACCAGCAGGGCCTTGCTCGCCGGACCAAAGTTGGCGGGCGCCAGCGCTATCCCCCAAGGTGCATTGAGGGTGCCGCCGGAAGCGAAGGTCTTGATCAGGTTGCCGGCGGTATCGAAGATATCCACGACGCCGCCCCCGCTGAGGTTGGTGGCCGTGTAGGTAACATAAAGCTGGCCGCCGATATTCTGAACGTTATAGGGAGCGTAGCCGGACGGGACGTTGGGGTCGGTGAAGGAACTGACAAAATTGAAACTCCCGTCGTAGATGTCCACCTTGTTGTTCAGGAAGTCAGCCCCGTAAATGTAGTTGGCTCCGCTGTTCGTGCCGATCGCCAGGCCGGTGTACTCCGCGCCTGTGTTATTGACGGCGATGATGGCGGTATCCGAGTTGACGGTGGGATTCCAGCCGCTGATGGTGCCGTCGAGAGTGTCGAAAATGAAGTAGGCAGGACCGGATTTACTGCCTTGAGTAACCTTGAAGTCGGAAGTGCCGTTGTAAACCTGTCCGGTGGGCGTCCCTTTGCCGCTGCCGGAAGACGGCGGAATCGTGACCACGGTGCTTTGCGGCGCGCCCGAGCCGTTATAGACGGTGGATAGGCCGGTGCCCTCGTCACTCACCCAGAAGGGGCCTCCGGGACCATAGGACATTCCCCAGGCGTTGACCAGATTGGGGTCCACGTGCTTCGCCTTTCCCTTCTGGTCCGAAGTCAGATTGACAACTTGGTATTGGGCGGCGGCGGGGCTTGGAATCAGTCCCATCGCCAACACGAGCGTAGCGGCGAACATAACGATGCGCTGCAATCGGTACTGAGAAAACATCATTTTTTCCTCCTTTTGTTTTTGAAAGCCCTTGCGAGAGTGGCTGGCGTGGCGATATGCGGCTCCGCGCCGCGTCCGCCACGCCATCGTCCATCTCATCTGCCATTCTACACGCGTTCGCGGGGTCTTGCCAGCGAAGCCGGCACCGCGGCTGGAGGCTACCATTAGCTTAAATATTTTTCTTGACATTGTACCGCCAGATATCTATACTATTCTAAGCCAGCTTCGGATAGAAGAAACTCCGAGCTCGAAGGCTAAGATTTGAGGATTGAAAAGATGATGGAACGCGAAGTTTCCTCCAAGCGGGTGGCGGCAAATCAGGCCAACTGCCAGAAATCGACGGGCCCCAAGACCCCGGAGGGCAAGGCCCGGGTCTCGCTCAATGCCCTCAAGACCGGGGCTTACGCCAAGACGGACAATGCCCTGCGCGAGATCATGTTGAGAAGGGGCGAGGACCCGGCCGATTACGAGCAACTCCATCGGGAGCTGACGGAGGGCTGGCGCCCGGATGACGTGATGCAGGAGATGTCGGTGAAGACCATCGCCGACAAGAGTTGGGAGAGGGCACAGTTGCGAGCCGCGTGGATGGAGAGCCAGTTGCTTTCCCTTCAAGTCGGCCAGATCCAGGCGAAACGGAAGCAGCTCCTCGCGCGCCGCTGGCTTCCCGGCACGGCGCCCGCCGAGCCATCAGCCCAGGGCCTCTGGCTGGAAAAAGACCGGCCGAACAAGTTCAAAAGAATGTTCGATCTCTTGGACCTCCTCCAGAAATGGTTCGAGGATGGAGAGTGCCCCGACGAATATCCGCAGGTGATGCGGGAGCTTTACGGCGAATGCCACAGCCTGGCAGGGGAGAAAATCCGAACCTTGTTCATCCAGCTCTTTGATACGGACGACAAGGCCGCGGAAGCCGCCCAGGAACTGCCCAAGTGGATCGATCAGGAACGGCGCGATGTGGAAGAGGAGCGCGACCTCTACCAGCGTGAGATGACGTTGCGGGCCAAGGCCGGACCCAACTTGACCGAAGAACAGATGGCCGGCAGGGAATCCGCGCTCGGGAGAGAGATTCGGGAGGAGACCCGTCTCTTGCTGCAGTTGAAGGCCAAACGGGCGCAGTGGGGGTCCAAAGAACAGGGAATAGGGAACAGGGAACAGGGAATAGGGAGCACGGAACAGGGAACAGGGAATAGGGAACAGGGAACGGACCACGCAACCGGACCCGCCGACGCAACGCCGGCCTTGAGGCCGGTATCTTCGCCCTCCTCGGGTCCGTCCGCGGGCCAATCCTCCGGCCCGGCGAATGGTCCGAGCGCGGAAGCCGCAACAAAGGGCCCGGCGAATGGTCCGAGCGCGGACGAAACGGTGGTGAGCGGGGCGGCAATCGTGGAAAAATCCGATTTGGAGGCAAACAAAGCCAATCAAGTCATTTAGAAACAATAACTTGACCCTTGGAACAAAGCCAAAACAAAGCCAAGAAGTCCTTTAGATTCGACGCGCGCCTAAGGAACAAAGCCAAATCAAAGCCAAATCAAAGCCAATTCGTCAGCCAGTGATCGAATTTAACATAGCGCCGGTAGGCCGCAACCAAATTGGACGAAGTGACTAGTGGCTAGTGGCGAGTGGCGAGAAAGAAAGATCTGCCGCTCTCCCTCCCGTTGACACTGGTCATCGGTCGATGGTACAAATTAGAGGAGAGAGCTTATCGGCGGCTTTGTCTGTGGTGAGCGTAGCTCAGCTTGGTAGAGCGCCAGACTGTGGCTCTGGACGTCGCGGGTTCGAATCCCGTCGCTCACCCCAATCTCCACCCAAGATTCGTGAAGCAGCCAGAGGTGCAGGTCCTTGGCGCCGATCGGGCAATCGGAGAGTATTAGCATTCCAACGGACCAACATCCCGGTCAGGCACCATCAGTAGCGACCGCTTGGTATAAGCGGACGGTGCGCCTTCAGACGCCCGACGAATTCGTAATCCTGCGGCCCGGCGTGATGCGCTGGGTTACCGAGGATTCGGTGTTGACGAGTCAATGTAAGAAGACTCCGAAGGCGTTTGCGACCACTGCGGTAGGCGCATGCTCAAGGTGCTGGACACCGTGACGGGGACCCAGAAAGCAGGCTTGCAGAGTGTGATGAGCCAAGAGTATGAACTGAGGAAGAAATATACGATACGGGGCATCGAGGTCGAATCGGAGGTGGTGAAAGACGACACCCATGATTCGTACCGAAGCCTCATCATCGGCAGTTCTTGTGCGAGCACCCGTTGGGGGGTAAGGACGCAGGACCATTCCTATTCGTGTCCGACCACATTGGCGGACTTTAGTTCTTCATTCGAGCATATCCGTGTGCATGCGGCTGAGACGCTCGTCCGCACCGAACTGGGCGAACTTCCTGAAAAAGGAGTCCGTTTACTGGGGGTCGAACTAGTTGGGCCGACAGGACAGGCGATGATGGCAGGTTGCGCAGTGAATCTCAGCTTTTCTCCCACTCTGCTCCCCCCTGATTTCATTAAATTGCTCAATCTAGAGCGGTCGAACGAAGTTTACTGCGACGCAAGGATAGGCCGCCCTGCCCCTACCCCGCTGTACCGAGGGACGATAAAGTTTGGGGACCTTACTGTCGAGACCAACTTTCTTCCCGCAACGTACAACGGTCCTATTGTGTTAGGTGGGGACTTCTTCCAAAAAGCCCTGCGAGGCAATGAAGATCTAATTATCGCGCTCTTCCGGCTATTTAGTGGGTGATGGTGCGAGGTTCAGCCCACCGCAGTG
>Ga0326728_10005818_pt1 | contig 33994 bp, 26 predicted proteins | sample MB3enrmetagenome_FD_207602 | JGI IMG/M metagenome (GOLD analysis project Ga0326728, IMG submission 207602) | Lab enriched peat soil microbial communities from McLean, Ithaca, NY, United States - MB31MN | ecosystem: Environmental > Terrestrial > Soil > Wetlands > Peat | place: USA: New York...
TCTTCGACGGTACCCTCGAAGCCGCCAGCGAGTGTGAAAATGACGGAACAAAGCGAGTACGTGACTGAAAACAAAGGGCTGGCCCCTGAAAACAAAGCGGAGACGAACGGGGAAGGGCAGTAGTCGGGACCGACAGTCGGTGGACAGGAGAAGCGAAAAGGGCAAACTTAGCGACAAAAGGCAAAGAATCGATGGCAAACCTGGACGCGCACGCGAGGCCGAGACGATTGCTATGCCCCAAGTTGTCCTTAGTCCTTGGTCCTTGGTCCGTTGTCCTCAGTTTATCGTCCTTGTTTCGCTCAATGGCGAGAATGGCCTAATGACTCAACAAACCATTGACAACGGACGAAGGACAAGGGACCAAGGACCAAGGACTAAGGACCACGGACAAGCGAATTGTGTTGTTCTTATTCTGTGTAATCTGCGAAATCTGTGGATTCTTCTTATTCGACGCGGTTTCCCTGTGCTCGAATGTACGATAAACTGCGCATCGATGCGATTAACATTACTTGGGTCGAAGTCCGGGGTCGCCCGCGGGGCACATCGAAGGACTCACGATATACTACGGACCCTGAATTGCTTCGTAGCGCGCGAAGGTTCTTCTTGCTTGTCACTCGCCACTCGCCACTTGTCACTCGCGGCCGCGGTCACAGGCCGCGCTGTGGGGCGTCGCCTTCGGACGGCGGGGGCGCTGGGCGGAATTCTCGCTGCCGCCTTGACGCTATGGGGGTGCGGTGGATCGCGTTCGGGCGGAGGCCCGCAACGGCTCACGGTTTCCGCCGCCGTCAGCCTGAAGGAGTCCTTGGAAGAGATTGGGAGCCTTTACCGTCGCGAGCGGCCCCAAGTTTCCATCGCTTATAACTTCGGCGGCTCGGGAACCCTCCAGCGCCAGATCGAACAGGGGGCGCCCGTCGACGTCTTTATTTCCGCCTCGCTGCGGGAGATGGACGCCCTCGAGGCGAAGGGCTTGGTCTTGGCCGGAACCAGGCGGAACATTGCGACGAACGAGGTGGTGCTGATCGTGCCGCGCGATTCGAAGGCGGTCTCGGGCTTCGGCGATCTGAGAGCGTCCCACGTGCGCCGGATCGCCATCGGCGAACCGGGCAGCGTTCCGGCCGGCCGGTACGCCAAGGAGGCGCTGACTTTCCTCGGCTTGTGGGACGAAGTCCGGCCCAAACTGGTCTACACCCAGGACGTGCGCCAGGTGCTGGAATTTGTGGCCAGCGGCGATGCCGACGCAGGCATCGTCTATCGGACCGACGCCGAACTCACGGAGCGAGTGCAGGCGGTGGAAGTGGCGCCGGCCGGATCTCATTCGCCCATTGCTTATCCGGCGGCGGTTTTGAAGGAAAGCAGCAACCCGGACGAGGCGAAGCGGTTCGTGGAGTTCCTCGCCGGCCCGGCGGCGCAAGCAGTCTTGGCGAAGCACGGCTTCGCAAATTGACGATTGACGATGAAAAAAAGGGGTTAGGAATCACGAGGAATTGTGAATAGTGAATTGTGAATAGTGAATTGAAGATCCAACTTCCACTGATCTTTTCTTTCACTATTCACTATTCACTATTCACCATTCACAATTCATCTGCCCCTTCCCAGTTCGCAGCGTGGTGCCATGACTTTTGATGCAAGCCCCATCTGGATCTCGCTCAAGACCGCCTTCGCGGCCACTTTCATTACTTTCTTCCTGGGAATTGCGGCGGCGCGCGCCATGCTTGCGTACCGGGGAAAGGCCAAAGGGCTGATCGATGGCGTGCTGCTTCTGCCCCTGGTTCTGCCACCCACGGTGGTGGGCTTCCTGCTGCTTCTGCTTTTCGGCAGAAACGGCCCCCTGGGACGCTTTCTGCTCCACCTCGGGGTGAGCGTGGTCTTCTCGTGGCCCGCCACGGTGATCACCGCCACGGTGGTGGCGTTTCCCCTGATGTACAAGACGGCGGCAGGGGCCTTCGAGCAGATCGACGAGAACATCCTGCACGCCGCGCGCACCCTGGGGGCTTCCGAGTTCACCGTACTCCGGCGGGTGATGCTGCCGCTCGCCTGGCCGGGGGTCATGGCCGGCGCCAGCCTGGCTTTCGCGCGTGCCCTGGGAGAATTCGGGGCCACGCTCATGCTGGCGGGCAACATCCCGGGGCGGACCCAGACCCTGCCCGTGGCCATCTTTTTTGGGGTCGAGAGCGGGGAGTGGGTAAGCGCCGCCCTGTGGACGCTGGTGGTGGTTTCCATTGCGCTCGTCGTGATCGCGGCCATCAGTTATTGGTCGCGATTCGAGCGGCCCCCGGGCGCTTTCGTGCCTCGGGCGAGCGACGTCTCGCTCGAGAGCTTCGATGCCCTCGCCAGCGAGGTGTCCTTTGCTCCTTCGCGCTCCACCGGGAGGCCGACCCAAGGGTCGGCCCTACAACCGCGCGGCTCATCGCCTCAGGCGAGGGACCAGCAGGAATTCCCCGGCGCACTCGCGCCAGCCTTTCCGGCCCCGCCGGCCCCCGAGGCACGGGCGGGCTTGGCCGTCGATGTTGAAAAAAAACTGCCCGGCTTCACACTCAAGGTGGCGTTCACCGCCGGCGTCGCGCGGCTCTACCCAACACCCATTTTCCCGGCGGGCCCTCCTAGCGACGATGGCAACGGCCTCCCTGGTCCGCTGGGCATCATCGGCGCTTCGGGCTCCGGCAAGACGATGACCTTGCGCGCCATCGCCGGACTCGAGAGGCCCCAGCGCGGCCGCGTGGTGCTGAACGGGCGCGTGCTGTTCGACTCGGCCTCCGGGGTCAACCTGCCCAGCCGCCAGCGCCGCATCGGCCTGGTCTTCCAGAACTACGCGCTGTTTCCTCACCTCTCAGTGGCGGAGAACGTCGCCTTTGGCCTTACCTTTGGTAGCGAGCGCCTGGCGCCCTCGGAGCGTGAAGCCCGTGCCGCCCGGGTGATCGAGCAGGTTCGCCTGCGCGGCCTCGAGGGTCGGCTTCCTCGCCAACTCTCGGGCGGGCAGCAGCAGCGAGTTGCCTTGGCGCGCGCGCTCGCCATCCAGCCCGAGGCAATCCTGCTGGACGAACCCTTGTCCGCGCTCGACACTTACCTGCAAAGCCAGGTCGAGACGCAGCTCATGGAGGTCCTGCGCGATTATTCGGGCGTAGTTCTTTACGTCACCCACAATCTGGAAGAAGCCTATCGGATCTCGCGCAGCCTGCTGGTTTTGGCGGAGGGAAAAAGCGTGGCGGGGGGGCGCAAGGAAGAGGTTTTCCGGCGGCCTCCAACCTACGCCGTCGCCCGCGTGACCGGCTGCAAGAATTTCTCCCGCGCCCGCGCCCTCGCGGACGGCCGCGTGGAGGCCACCGACTGGGGAGTAGCGCTGCGCGTCGCGCAGGCCCTTCCCGCCTCACTAGCCTACGTTGGCATCCGGGCCCACCACATCGTCCTTTCGGAAGCGGAGCCGGGGGAAGCAACCCTAGCGCGGCATGTGGGCGCAACCAAAGTGGCCGCGAGTGACGAGTGGCGAGTGGCGAGTGACGAGCAAGAAAAATCCTCGGGCGCCGAGAGGAATTTGAACATCAGTAGTATAGCGCGGCAGAACCGCAGCCAAATTGGACGAAGTGACGAGTGGCGAGTGGCGAGTGGCGAGAAAGAAAAATCTTCGCAGCACAGCAAGGTCCAGGAAACTAGTTGTACAGGGGGAAAGGACCCGCCGCCAGCCGGGGAGCCCGACGCCGCCGCGCCTTCCGAGAACTCCTTTCCTTGTTGGCTGGCGCGGGCGATCGAGACGCCGTTTCGAGTGACTCTCTACCTGCGCCTGAAGGCGCCGCCCAGCGGGCCGGGCGATTATCACCTGCAGGCGGAGGTCTTTAAGGACAAGTGGACTGAGCTTAGAGACCGAGCCTTGCCGTGGCGCGTGCGGCTGGAGCCGGAGCGGCTGTTTCTTATGGGAAAGTAGGGTGAATAGTGAATGGTGAATAGTGAATTGAAGATTCAACCTCGACGATCTCTTTCTTTCACTATTTACTATTCACTATTCACCATTCACTTTGGCTACAGGCGTTTTGAATTCGTACTCGCGGCGGGGAAGCTTCCTGACGATCCGCTCCAGGCCCCACAGGGCGGCGTCGGAACCTTCCTCCTTCAGAGCCTGCAGCGACTTGGTGTTGGTGCCGCCGCAACGCGGGCACTCGATCCAGGGGCGCCCCAGGACGTACACGGGCGGCCCCTCCGAGTAGAACACCGACTTCAAAGTATCGTGTCCCGTCTGCATCATGCAGCCGTTGCAGACGTGCCAGCGTCTGCGCATCTTTGGTTTGTTCAACAACCAGGTCCAGAAGTCCATAAAGCGTTTCTCCGTCCTCGCTCTCCTCATTATCTTCGAGGTTCGGGAATTTTCAAGCCGGGATTGCGCGGGGGTGCGCGACATGAAAGAAAGAAGAATCCATCAGGAGGGGTGGCAACGCAGGGTCTCGCTTTCCAGAGACTCTGCGCTCCCCTCGTTGCAATCGTGGGACCAAAATTGGAAGCGCGACGTGACCGCCGTCACTGCGATGCGTGACCGGCGTCATATCGCGGTCCCCCCCTTTTTGGGGAAGCTGTGAGCGTCCAGATTTGCAGCAAGCCGCGTCGACGGGACGTTTGATTGCCTCAAGGGAGGTCCTGACAACGTGAGCTTTTCCATCCCGATTGCCGAACGCAACGGCCTTTTCCCCCACGTTTTTGATTACCTGTCCCAACAAGCCTCAAAAGTTGGCGAGATGAGGAGGATCGTATGAAGATCGCAAGTATGAAGATCGCAAGAATGTTAGCTGCTCGTTGGCTGTTTTTGGGTATCCTGATTGTTGTTCTGAGTTGGGTTTCAGGCTGGCCGACCCCGGCGCAGGCGCAGTCCGCAGGGAACAATGCCGTGTGGAACTCGACGGGCGTGACGGGCTCGTGGGCTTTCATCGACGCCACACCCTTCTATACTCAGGACATTTGTGCAACAATTAACTACATTCTGGCCCATAATTACCCTCCCACGGGGACGGTCGGGGCGGTGATCGATGCGCGCGGAATCTCGCCTGGGCAGGAGCAGTTGTGCTCCATTAACCCCTTCAGTCGCCCGTCTGGCGGAGCTGTGCCCGGTCCGTCGGTGGTCCTGCTCCCGGCGTCCACAATCGACGTCGAAGCCCCCTGGATCCTGCCCAATAATACCAAGGTTGTGGGCGCGGGCCAAGCTACTGTTCTTGCGGCCTGCAACGGCCAGGGACAGTGCACTGGTAATTTTAGCGGCGGCACCGACATAATCGACATGGGAGGCCCCGTGGTCGGCCCGAGCGTGTGCCCAGCCATCGTTTGCCAGGGCGTCGCGGTCGAGCATCTAAAGGTCGACGCCAATGGTCTCGCCCTCAACGGCATCGTCAACGGCTTTTCGCAACAGTCGAGCTATGTGAACGATGTATACCTCCACGACATCGGAGCGACGACGAGCAGCGGGCCCATTATTGCAGGCTTGACCATAGGACCAGACGGCGGGGACTCGGGGCCGTACTCAAACATTTACTTCACCGCTAACGGGCTTTGCGGCTCTGGCTATACGTGTCAGCCCACGGCCTGCGTTCAGATCTCGGCGCAGACCCGGGGACTCCACGGAATCAGTTGTATCGGGGCTTCATCGACTACAACTGGGGAGGCGGGCCAAGCCGCCATACATCTGGATGCGAACAGCAACACCCTTGACGATGTTTATGTCGAAGGGTGGTACGACGGCGTTGTGGTGGGAGACTCCGCGACCACCGGCGGCACCGTTTCGGGGAACACTCTGCGCAATATCACCGGGCATGCCGGAGGCCAGAATCATCCCCTGCAGAATAGCCTCGTGCACATCTGCGATCCTGGCTACCATTACGGAAACGGCCAGCTTTCAGCGTGTACTTATGGCAACTGGAGCGTCAGGGACGTGAGCATTTTCGGGGCTGCCAGTAACAATGCTGGGCACTCCGGCGTCAGCACCATCGTGGACGACCTGACGGGCACAACGATAAACGACTCGCAGTACACCACGTTCGCGGGAATGTACATTCTCGGAGGGGAAGTTCCGAGTACCACCCCGCCGCAGTATTCTCGATTCACCACCAGCCCAGGAGTCAACGACGCCGGTCAGTGCAGCAGCAGCAATCCATGCGGTGTTCCTACTTGGGGCGCCGGAAGTGTAGGGAGCAACGGACTCGGCACGGGCGGGACCAGTTGTAGTTTACCGGGAGTCGTGTTCTCAAACACGGCAGGCACCAACACTAGCAACGTGACCGTTTATGTCTGCACTTACCCGCAGTCGGGCAGCGGCCTTGTCTGGTGGCCAATTGCGTGAATCGGGGCTCGTTGCTGGGAGCAGGCGAATGGAGCGGGCAAGGTGAAATGGTTCCAGCGAAACCGCTTTCAGGTGGAAGCAAATTTACCACGCCTGGGAACCAAAACGGCGACTGTAAAGCCAGGGTTCTCAGGCGTGAAGATTCGACATGGTGAGGAGGAATCTTATGAGAGCCGGAAGAAAATCGGTATCTGCTTGTTCCTTGTTGGGAGTTGCGGTAGTTCTTCTAGGTTGGTTCTCCGCCCCGCCGACCGCCATGCATGCGGGCCAAGCTGGCCAAAACGCGGTGTGGGGCAGCACAGGCACGGTGAATTCGCGAGCTTTCATCGACGCGACGCCGTTCTATGGCACTAATGGTAACGACATTTGCGCCGTAATCAGCTATATCCTGACATCGGTTGTGAACCCCAACACCCCGCCCCCCAATGGGGTTGTGATTGACGCAAGGGGGGTGCCCCTGACAAGCGCATGCTCTCAGAATCCCATCCCGCCGCCTCCCAGTTGCAATGGTAATCCCTGCCCAATCTTCTCCATCGTCGTTCTCCTTCCACCCGGAACGATCACCGTTAGCCAGACGTGGACGCTCCCTTCGAACACGCGGATCGTCGGCGAGGGCTCCAACCTGACCGCCCTCCAGGTTGGTTCTAGCGGTTTTCAGAATGCTGCTATGATCCAAATGGGCGGAACAGACCCGAATAACAATCAGCCCTATTGCCTTAACGCTCAAGGTGCTAGTAGTTGCGTGGGCGTGGGAATCGAACACCTGAGGCTGGACGGGGGATCGGGCAATGGTCCCCTCATCGGGGTCGATAACGCGTATTCCGAGGAGTTGAGCTACGTGAACGATGTCGCCCTTACCAACCTGGGGGGGATCGGGCTGCGGTTAAGGAGTTCGGGTCTTTCTGGCGTTAGCGCGGTGAATTCCGGCCCCTATTCTGATATATACTACTCTGGGAGCGGAACGTGCGCCAAGATCAACGGTACATACGACACGCGTGGGATCCACGGCCTGACCTGCAATATGACCGGATCGTCCTCCGCTGCCGTCTACGTGGACGGCTCTAATAACAGCATTGAGGATGTTTACATTCAAGGGAGCGTCACGGATGGGATTTTGGTGGGTTCGGTGAACAGCGCGCAGGGTAACTTGCTGGCCAATGTTAACGGTGGCGGCACCAGCCTCACCAATCTCATTCACATTAGCAGCCAGGCGGGCAACGTGTCCGACCTCACCATTCTTGGGGCCACGTGCGCCGGCTGCACCAACACCATTTACGATGAGCTGACCCCACCAACCCTCCTGACGAGCGCGTCGAACGCAAATGTAGGCATGTACGTCATCGGCGAGCCCGTTTACTCAAACGGTAGCGCCTCCTATTACTCGTTCTTTACCAGCAGCCCTAGCGTTCCTACGTGGCTCGTGGGCTCGGCCACGCCGAGCGGCAGTTGTGCCACTGGACAACTGTACTCAACGACTTCGAGCGCGACGTATACCCTGTGGGCGTGCGCGGCCAGCACGACGCAAGGTAGTGGGACTTGGGTGCACATCATGTAGGGCCGGGAACACTGGCGGCCGCTTGGGCAGGCGGGCCAACCGTCAGAAGCTCGCTCCGGACGGGGCCCATCGCGCATTGCGTTTGTCGGATATTTGTCAGATAGAGGAACAGAGATGAGTAAACTGCGAGGGTTTTCGGCGGTCCACCGCTTGGCCGTGGGGACCTTGGTCGCACTGCTGATGTTGGCGAGCGGCGCTCAGGGGTCGAGCACGGAGAGGGTGCTGTATTCGTTTCAGGGCGGGAATGACGGGGCCAAGCCCGCTGGGGGCGTGCTTTTCGACAAGGCCGGCAACCTTTACGGTACGACGTCTTCTGGCGGCCCCAACTGCTCCAAGGAAGATGGCTGCGGCACGGTCTACCAGCTCACGCCGCAGGGGGGTGGCTGGACGGAGACCGTCCTCTACGCCTTTATGGGCAAGAGCCAGAATGACGGGAACTTCCCTAACGGCGGCTTGGTTTTCGACCAGGATGGCAACCTATACGGTGTGACGGGCTACGGTGGTAGCGGCAACTGTGTGCTGGTTGAGGAAGACGTAGGCTGTGGCACAGTTTTCGAGCTGATGCCGAACGGCAGCACCTGGACCGAGACCATCCTTTACAGCTTCCAAGGCGGCAAAGACGGCTATCTTCCCGTGGGCAACCTGACCTTCGACACGAAGGGCAACTTGTACGGCGCCACGTTCTTTGGCGGGGGCTACGGAGTGTGCGACCAGGGAATCTACCCTTACTGTGGCACCATTTTCGAGTTGAGTCCGCCGACGCACAAGGGAGGGGCTTGGACCGAGAAGGTGCTCCACAGCTTCAAAAACGGCGCCGACGGAGCTAATCCCAACGGCGGCCTCGTCTTTGACGCGGAAGGCGTACTGTACGGTACGACCGTCTATGGCGGCGGTAAGGGGTGCAACAGCGACGCCGGGGACGGCTGCGGCAGCGTGTTTCAGCTCAAGCCGCCGGCGAGAAAAGGCGGGAGCTGGATCCATACGGTCCTGTACCGCTTCAAAGCCAGCGGAGACGGTGGTAACCCCGCAGCGGGCGTTATATTCGGCCAGAAGGGTGCCCTGTACGGCACGACGGCGACTGGCGGCCAAGGCGAGTCGGGCACAGTGTTTCAGTTGAAGCCAAAACGCGGAGGGGCTTGGAGCGAGACCATACTTTACGCCCTCACCGACGGCAACGACGGAGCCGACCCGATGGCCGGCCTGATCTTCGATAACGAACGCAATCTTTACGGCACGGCATCGATGGGCGGCGCGAGCCATCGTGGTACGGTCTTCCAGGTCGGCCCGCCGCCCACTTGGACTTACACAGTTCTTTACGGCTTCACCGGCTCGTCGGACGGTTCTGGGCCGGCTGCCAGCCTCATCTTCGACGGTGCAGGCAACCTGTACGGTACGACGCAGTATGGCGGCGGTGGGCAAGGCTGCTACGGCGGCTGCGGGACTGTGTTTGAGGTGACACCGTAACGGCGAAACCAATTCCCGGGGGTGCCCTGCGGGAAGCTCAAGTTGGCGACACGAGGAGAAATCACATGACAAGCACAGCGAGATTAGCGTCTGGTTGGATTTTTTTCGGCACTGTGGTTCTTTTGGTGGCTTGGTGTTCAGTCTCGCCAGCCCCGGCGGAGGCACAGAGCGCGGGCAACAATACTGTGTACAACGCATCCGGAACTTGTTGCTCGGGGCCTAGCAACGCGTCGCCGGCTTTCATCGACGCAAGCGTGTTTGCGTCGCAGAACACCGACATCTGCCTCACGCTGTACAGCATTATGAGCACGACCAACCCTCCTTTTCCCGGCTGGCGCGGTCATTGACGCGCGCGGAATGAACTCCGGCAACTCGACAATGACTTGCCCGACGGGCAACACTCCCTGGGAACACAGCGGGAGTTCTCCCGTCACCCTGCCGTCCGTCATCCTGCTGCCCGCCGCAACCATCACAATTAACAAGACCTGGACGCTTCCGTCAGGCACGCGGATTGTCGGCGAGGGTTCCAACCTGACCGTCCTTCAGCCCGGCTCCAGCTTCAGCGGAACGAGCGACATGATCGACATGGGCGGGGTAGTCGGAAGTACGAGCCTTTGCCCCAGCAATGTTTGCCAGGGCGTGGTCATCGAACATTTGCAGGTCAACGGAGCGCTCAACGGAGTGAGTCAAAGCCTCAACGGCATCGTCAACCAGTATTCCCAGGATTTGAGCTACGTGAACGATGTCGCCCTCAACAACTTGGGGCTAACCGGGTTGGTCCTAGCAAGCACAAGCGGCTCGTCACCGGTCAACTCGGGACCGTACTCCGGCATCACGTGTAACATTGGGAGTGCGGAGAGTCAATCCGCCGCATGCGCCCAAATCCTCAACGTGACGGGTGGCACGCGGGGCATCCACGGATTAACCTGCGTCTCCAACGTCTCAAACTACTCGACGGTCGCCGTGTATCTCGACTCCCCCAACAATTCCATTACCGACGTCCGGATCTTGGGGTTCGACGACGGGATTCGGGTGGGGTACCACGCCGCTGCGCCCAGCAACGTTCTGTTTAACATTCTCGGCGACACCAACAAAATCCTTCCCTCGCCCATTAATGTCGTCCACATAACGAACAACTACGCGACGAGCGACCTCAGCATCATGGGGGTTGTGAATCAAGGCGTCGGCAGTTACAGCATCCAGGATGACGTGACCTCAACCACGCTCCCGGACCCTAGCGTGGCGATGTATGTGCTTGGCAAAGCGGTTTCGGTGGGCGGCACCAACACCGGCTACTCCCGATTCACCACCTCCCCAAGTGCCGCGACGTGGGGGCTCGGGACCAACTCAACACCCGTGGCCCCATGCGTCACCGGAAGCTTGTACTCATACGTCCCAACGGCCAACGGCGCCGGAGCAGGAGCCCTGTGGGTCTGCAAGTACCAGCATAACTGGACGCGGATCACACCTTAATTGGTGAACACCCGGTTTAGTTCAGGCACTTAGTGCTACATTTCACAAATACGGTGTCGATGCAAGCGGAGTTCGGGATTCGGGATTCGGGGTTCGCAGAACAAATCCCCGGCCCCCGATCCTCCTCTGCGAATCCCGAACCCCGCTTCCATATGGGCGTCAGCGGCAGACGGTTGAAGTCACGAATCACACCCGCTATCCTCGGTGCCGCCGGCGTTCTGTTTACGCTTGCCTTGCTGCCCCTTTCCTCTCAGAGGCTCGCGGTCCAGCCGCTGATTGTCCCCCTGGAATGCCCCGGCGGCGATTGCCCGCTGCTTCGCGGCGCGCCGCAGACGGCAGGAATGCGCAGCGGGTTCGTGCGGCTTAAGCCCGGCGAAACGGTCGGGTGGCACACCACCGAAAACCATGAAGAGTCGCTCGTCGTGCTGCGCGGCCGTGGTGAAGCACGCATCCAGGGCCAGCCCGCTCGCCCTTTCAGGGCGCCGGCGCTCGTCTATATTCCGCCCGCCACGCGGCACAACATCGCGAACACCGGCAACGAGCTCTTGGAGTACGTTTACGTGGTCGCCCCCGCCACGGTGGCCCCTTACCGGACACCCTCCCAAGATTAGGGGTGTAGCCCACTCTCATGAACGGGCCTCACAGGTCGGGCAGTAACGGCCGCTCACCCGAGATTTGCGCCAACCGGCGAAGTGGCCGAGGGCGCCAAGTCCGATGAAGGCGCGCTATCCAAGGCCATGCTGCAGAACGCACTTGCTTGAACCGGCGCGCAGTTTTTATAGTGGAGCCGTCTAACCAACAGCCACTGCGGTTGTGAGGTTCCGACCATGGGCCTTCTGAGATTCTTCTTGAACAATCGAACTGAGGTGCTGCAGTTGACGTTCGAGCACCTTTGGATGGTGGGGATTTCGACCCTGCTGGCGGCGGCGATCGGGATTCCGCTCGGCATCCTGCTCACGCGCCGGCCGTCCCTCCGCAAGCCCATCCTGGGAGGCGCCAACGTGATGCAGACTATTCCCAGCCTGGCGCTGTTTGGTCTCCTGATGCCGGTGCCGTGGATCGGCGAGCGCGCCGACCGGCTCGCAATCCTCGCTCTCACGCTCTACGCGCTGCTGCCCATCATCCGCAACACTCACGCCGGCATCACTGGCGTTGATCCGGCGGTGGTGGAAGCCGGGCGGGGCATGGGCATGACGGAGCCGCAGCTTCTCCTTCAAGTGCAGTTGCCGCTGGCGCTCGGGGTGATCATCGCCGGCGTGCGGGTGGCCACGGTGATCTCGGTAGGCGTCGCCACCATCGCGGCGGCCATCGGCTCAGGCGGCCTCGGCGAATACATCTTCCGGGGTCTCGCCATGGTCAACAATCAACTGATCCTCGCCGGCGCGCTCCCGGCAGCGGCGCTGGCGCTGCTGGCCGATTTCACCCTGGGAAGGGTGGAGCGGCAGCTTCGACCGCGGTGAGAAAGTAGGCAGAAGGCAGTAAGCAGAAGGCAGTAGGCAGAAAGCAGTAGGCAGAAGGCAGTCGGCAGTCGGCAGTCGGCAGAACGACACCATGGGTGCGGTCTTGGGCATCGAATCGTGGCGAAGCCAAGCCCTACGGAGATGAAACCGCCGCTATTTGGATACCAGAATGATCCAACCTTTCGGCGTGCATTGTCGGACGAGCGACGCTGCGGTGCGGAACCGGTGCCGGCCAGTTTGGGTTCTGCTTACTGCCTGCTGCCTTCTGCCTACTGCTTTCTGCCTTCTGTCCTCCTGCCGTCCGCCCCGCCAGGACCGCATTGTGGTTGGCTCCAAGAACTTCACCGAGCAACTGATTCTTGGCGAATTGATCGCCCAGCGCATCGAGCGGGCCACGCGGCTTCCCGTGGAGAGGCGCTTCTACCTGGCGGGAAGCTACCTCTGCCATCAGGCGCTTCTGGCCGGGCGAATCGATATCTACCCGGAATACACGGGCACGGCCCTGACGGCGATTCTGAAGGAGAAGCCCGAGGGCAGCGCGGCCGAGGTCTACAGCCGAGTAAGGGAGGCGTACAAAAGGCGCTTTAATCTCGACGTGTTCCCGTCGCTCGGGTTCAACAACACGTTCGCCATCGTCATCCGTGGCGAGGACGCCCGGCGCCTTCACCTCGGAACCGTCTCCGAAGCCGCCCGGTATACGCCCGGGTGGCGTCCGGGTTTCGGCTATGAGTTCACCGAGCGGCCCGACGGTTACCAAGGTTGGGTGAAGACCTATGGCCTCAAGTTCGCGGCGCCGCCGCGCATTATGGATCTCGGGCTGCTCTACCGCGCCCTCGCCGGAAAACAGGTGGACATCGTGGCCGGAAACTCCACCGAGGGCCTCATCGCGGCCCTGGACATGGCTGCGCTCGAAGACGACCGGCATTACTTCCCGCCCTACGAGGCCGTGGCCATCGTCCGCGACGAGACGCTGGTGCGCCACCCGGAGGTCGGCGGGGCGCTTGCCGAACTCGCCGGAAAGATCTCGGCCGAGGAAATGCGTCGCATGAACTACGCCGTCGACGGGGAGCATCGCGACGTCAAGGAAGTCGCCCGAGAATTTCTTCGCTCCAAGGGACTCTGAAACTCGGCTTTCGTTGCGTATGAGGGTCTCCAGGTTCCCGGGGTCTACGACGGCCACGACCGCACTTCGCCTGGCACCTGCTCACCGAAGGCGCCCGCCAGAAGGCGAACCCGGGGCAAAAGGTTGCAAAAAAATTGCCTGAAAAGCAAAGGCATTTCACGCCAAGGCGCAAAACTCGCAAAGCAAAACAAAGGTGTTCTCGTGCACCCCGCTGGCGAATGCGGCTTATCTGATAAATGGGGTGTAGCAGCGGTCTACGACCGCCGGTCGGCGCTCTCTTCCAGGGCAGGCTGCGAGCTCCGCTAGAACTTATGGCGCTCCGTATAGTGGCTGCCGTACCTTGTGATACGATAACGAGCCGAGATCTCGACCGAGGAGGCGTTTTATGGCAGTGATAGAAACGATGGTGGGCAGGGAGAAAGGGGCCACGCACATGACCGACCGGGTGCGTGAAATCCTGAGTTGGTACGAGAGCGACAACCCCGGTACGAAAACGAACATCGCCCGGCTCCTGACGCATGGGTATCTGGCGGGCACTGGCAAGCTGGTGATTCTGCCGGTGGACCAGGGCTTCGAACACGGCCCGGCCAGAAGTTTCGCCGTCAACCCGCCCGCGTACGACCCCAATTATCATTTTGAACTTGCGATCGCAGCAGGCTGCAACGCCTACGCGGCGCCGCTGGGGTTCATCGAAGCCGCAGCCGCCCGGCACGCCGGGGAGATTCCCCTGATTCTGAAGGCGAACAACAACGACTCGCTCTATGCGACGAAGGACCCGAACTCGGCGGTGACGGCGAGCGTCGGTGATGCGCTGCGCCTCGGTTGTGTGGCCATCGGCTTCACCATCTATCCGGGATCGGCGCACGCCCAAGGAATGTACGAGCAGCTACGCGAGCTGGCGGAGGAAGCCAAGAGTGTGGGACTCGCCGTCGTCGTATGGTCTTATCCTCGCGGCACGAGCCTGAGCAAGGAAGGCGAAACCGCGATCGACGTGGCGGCCTACGCGGCGCATATCGCCGCCCAACTGGGCGCGCACGTCATTAAAGTGAAGCTGCCGACGGACTACATCGAGCAGGCGGAAGCGAAGAAAGCGTACGACAAGGCTCGGGTTCCCATCGGCACTCTCGTCGAGCGGGTACGGCACGTGGTGGAGAGCGCTTTCGACGGCCGGCGCATCGTGATTTTCTCCGGAGGCCCCAAGAAGGACAAGGACGAGGACGTGTTCGACGAGGCCCGCGCCATCCGCGACGGCGGAGGGTTCGGTTCCATCATCGGGCGCAACTCGTTCCAGCGGCCGAAGGAACACGCCATCCAGTTCCTGCAAACGATCATGAAGATCTACACGGGCGAGACGAAGTAGGGGTTTGTCGGTGGTCCGTTGTCCGTGGTCTGTTGCAACCCCCGCAGCCGGCAATCGCCCAAGAGCAACGCCGGCGGTTCCTGGTGCAACGGACAGCTGACTGCGGACCACGGACCTCTTTCGTCATCACGCTTTCGGGAACGGCTCGCCTCCGCGAGGCGAATACTTCGCCAGGATGTCGTCCAGCGCCTTCGCCGCCGCGGGAGGAGTTGCGACTCCATCGATCAGGATTTGCTTAGGCTCATACCTGCGCCCGTAAAGACGCTGGTTGGCATCATCATCGTTTCTGAGCACAGCGCCAGCGAGTGAGAGCCCGGCAAAGAGCCCGCGTGAGCGCGAGTAACTGAGGATTTCGGCGTGCAGTTGGACGTCGGTCGCACCCTCAGCGGTCCGCCCCACTGGCCCGGCAGCCACTGACGCGTCCACACCGAGCTTGACACCGCTCTGCAACAGCTTCCGCACGCCGCCCGTATTCATCACGATAAAAACAATGTCGGTCGCCTTGCCGCCGATCTGGAGGCCGAAATTTCCTCCGTACACGGTAAACATCGAAGGCGCTCCCCACGCGCCATCCCCGCCCCGCCGGCAGACCAGTCCGCCGCGGCCGAAGTTACCGCCGAAACCAAATGCGAACCGGAGCTCTGAAGGGACAATGCCCACGCAGACAGCCCTGTCGAGCAGGTCCTGGGGGATACCCTTTTCGGGAGTCTGCATGATCTCATTCACGACGAAGGTGGCGGACTCCAACCGTTTGGCTTCTTTGCTCTGGCCGCCCGCCAGCGCCGTGCCTGAGAAAGACAAGCAGAGAACAATGCTCATCAGCTTTCGCATGTTTGTTCCTTTCCTGATCCGCCCCTCTCAGATCCAGACATTGGATGATAGCGAACGCTTTCGTGTTGTGTGGACCGCAAGGCAATCATAATAAGCGGAAGCGCAGGCCTTGTCGAAGGGCGAAACAGAGAATGGCCCTCAACCCCTTCTTCATCTCGCGCGCCTCATGGCGGGATTCCCCATCCTCGCACCACTTGTGAATCCCGCGTTACGCGGCTCTCACTTATGTCCCGTCACCGCCATTTTGCCGTTACTGGCTGGCTGAGTGGCAAGGGAAAACCGCGCCGCGATCCCGACCCGGTCGCCGGGTTGGCCTGAGCGACATTTTATCGGGCTTGCCAGATTCACTCCAGCTTCGATAAACTCGAAGCCTATGAGAGCCATGATCTTGACTGAACCCAAACTGGCGGAAGCCGAACCCCTGCACGCCGCTGACCTGGCCACTCCCATTCCGCTGGCCGGAGAGATTCGAGTGCGCGTGCATGTTTGCGGCATCTGCCGCACCGACCTCCACACCGTCGAGGGCGAACTGCCGCTGCCCCGGCTGCCTCTCGTGCCCGGGCACCAGATCGTAGGCGTGGTGGACGCCGTGGGCGCCGGCGTGCGCCAGTTCCACGAGGGCGACCGCGTGGGCATTCCTTGGCTGCACTGGACGTGTGGCAAGTGTTTCTACTGCAAGAAAGGCGAAGAGAACCTCTGCGACCATGCCCGCTTCACCGGCTATCACGTCCACGGTGGCTACGCGGAGTGGACCGTCGTGGACGAGTCTTTCGCCTACCGGCTTCCCCAAAACTTCTCGGACCTCGAAGCCGCACCGTTGCTGTGCGCCGGCATCATCGGCTACCGCTCCCTCAAGCTGAGCCGCGTGAAGTCCGGCGACCGGCTCGGTCTCTGGGGCTTTGGTTCCTCGGCTCACATCGTCCTGCAGGTGGCGAAGCACATGGGATGCCAGGTCTATGTTTTCACGCGCGCCGAAGCGCACCGGCACATGGCGGCGCGGCTGGGCGCCAACTGGGTCGGCGACTCGCACGACATGCCCCCCGCTCAGATCGACGGCGCCGTGATCTTTGCTCCCGTGGGTGCGCTGGCCCTAGACGCCCTGAGGGTGATGCGTAAGGGTGGTACGGTGGCGCTGGCCGGCATCACCATGAGCCCCATCCCGGAGATCGATTACCCGCACCTGCTCTACCACGAGCGCGTCCTCCGCAGCGTTGCCAACAACACCCGGCAAGACGTCCGGGAGTTCCTCCAGCTCGCTGCGGAAATCCCCGTGCGCACGGAAGTCCGTGCCTTCAGCCTGGAAGAGGCCAACCAGGCGCTGCAAACTTTGAAGCGCGACGAGATCCAGGGCTCCGCGGCATTGAAGATTGCCGGCTAATGAATTGCCGCTGGCTGATTTGGATTGACGATTGGTAAGCCCATTCGGCGAGCACGATTTCTGTAACGACCCCAAACGCGACGGCAGCGTCCGTCATCATCCCAGCCGGCGTCTCGCTTACCTTGCGCTGCCGCGTGTACATAACGGCGACGCCCAAGAAGCGAAGGTCGCCGAGGCCTACGAGAACTACCTGAAGAGCAGTGACAAGTGACTAGTGGCCTGTGATGAGCGTGTTCGCCACTCGTCACTTTTCACTCGCCACTGTCTTTCTTCCGTCGCGTCGACACCCTGCGGTTCCCGGTCTTCGACTTTGTGGCTCGCTTGCGCGTCTTGCGTGGCGCTGGGGTTTCTGGCTCAGCCGGGGGCGGAGTTTCCACGGCCACGTCCTCCTCCATGGCCGGCCCAGGCTCCGACCAATCCACTTCCGGCGTGACGAGTTCCGGCTCCTCGATCGCCTCCGTAATCGGCTCGGGTCCCGGCGCAACCGGACCCATTTCAAGCTCCACGGCGGCCTCAGTCCCAACCGCCTCTTCCGGCTCAGCTACCGGCGAAGCCTCCGCCGCAGCGGCAGCGCTCGTAACGATCGGGAAGACGCGCCAGACGCCTTTGCGATCGCGCTGCAGCCGCAGCCATCCTTCGCGCTGGCCCTCGTGCAGCAGATCGAGAAAGCCGCGAAAACCGTAGCGCCGCTCGTCGAAGTTCTTGTCCACGGCGCGCAGGGCTTGCCGGACATGACGCATGTAGAGCGGGCGGTTAGGAGCCTTCTCGCCAGCCGCCGCCACGGCCTGCTTTAGGACCACCAGCGCTTCTTCGCGCGAGCCCGCAGCCTCTTCGGAAGCGGGAGGCGCAACCTCGGCTGACACTTCTTCGATTAGAGCCGCCTCCGCAGGTTCGGCCGGCGCCTCCTGAACCTCCGCCTCGGCGGCCGGCGCCGCGGGTTCGCTCTCCACCGCCTCCACCAAGTAGCCGCGACCGGCCCGGGTCAGGCGAACCAGCCTCGCGTGCTCCATCTTCTGGATGAATTCAAGAAACGAGCCCACACCGTAGTCGCGCTCGCTGAACGTCGGGTCGAGCTGCAAGATCGTGCTCTTGAGCAGGCCCAGTTGCGGTTCCACCTCGCGATCCGCAAGGATCTTGAGGGCGCGCTGGACGTTGGGTGAGGCGTTGGCAAGCGCCCGGGCTTCAGGGCTCGAGCGCGCTCCCGCTCCGCGACGCGGGGTGCGGGGCGCCCGCGCGCCTTCCCCGTTGCTCAGCAGGTTCTCGTAGGCGATGAATTCGTGGCAGTTCCGCTGCAGGATGCCGCTGGTGAAAGACCGGCCTCCCACCACGAACACCCGCTTGTCGTACTGCTTGAGTTTTTCCACCAGGGCGATGAAATCGCTGTCGCCGCCCACGATGGCGAAGCCGGTGATGTGGGGACGGTTGAAGGCCATCTCCAGCGCGTCGAGCGCCAGATTAATATCCGCGCCGTTCTTGTCGCCGCGCGGTGTCACGTTCCGCTGCACCATTTGCACCGCGTGCTGCGTCATCTGGCGGCTCTGGTCGCCGGCGCGAGGCCAGTCGCCGTACGCGACCTTCGTCACCACTTCGCCGCGCTCCTTGAGCGCCTCCAGAACCAGAGAGACGTCGAACTCCTTACTGAGCGTGTCCTTGACGCCGATCTGGATGTTGTCAAAATCAATGAATACCGCTAATTTGAGTCTTTCTTCTGTCACTGCTTAATCCTCTTGGCTACACCGCGCCTTTTGAAAGCTGAGACTGAGGTCACGCGTTCTCGGAAGCCATTCACGGTCACCCCCTTCATTATACCCCAGAAGTTGGCGGCGAGCCGCTGCTTCGATCCCCCTACTGGATATCAAGGGTGGAGTCCTTGGCTAGTAGTCCCGGCTTGCTGCCTTCAATCTTGGGGGAATCTCCACCACGATCACTGGTTTCGTTGCCCGGCGCGACGGTTCTTCTCGCTCGCCACTCGCCGCTTCGCTCCATTTGGTTGCGGCCCGAGGCCCACGCTGGGTTTAATTCTTCACGCCTGAGTTGGCTTTGTTTTGGCTTTGTTCCTTAGGCGCGCTTCGAATCTAAAGGACTTCTTGGCTTTGTTTTGGCTTTGATTTGGCTTTGTTCTAAGCGTCAAGTTATTGTTTCTAAACAACTTGATTGGCTTTGTTTGCCTCCAAATCGAATTTTTCCCCGATTGCCGCCCGGCTCACCACCCTTTCGTCCCTTTTCGGACGATTCGCTTCCGCAACGTTCGGATTTTCTCCCGCGCCAGGCTGTGGCATTCGCGGTAAACCTCCAGCATCGCCTCCGGAGATTGGGGCATTCCCCATCATCGAATCATTTCTGGAGGAGGTCCAGGAGATCGACCATTCTCTTGAACTTGTTCGACCGGTCTTTTTCCAGCCGGAGGCCCTGGGCTGATGGGTCGACGGCCGGGGTGCCGGGAAGCCAGCGGCGCGCCAGGAGCAGCTTCCGTTTCGCCTGGATCTGGCCGACTTCAAGGGAAATCAACTGGCTCTCCATCCACGCGGCTCGCAACTGTGCCCTCTCCAACTCTTGTCGGCGATGGTCTTCACCGACATCTCCTGCATCACGTCATCCGGGTGCCAGCCCACCGTCAGCTCCCGATGGAGTTGCTCGTAATCGGCCGGCCTCTTTCGCCCCTCAAAGGGTCGGGTTCCAAACCGGCCACTGTGCCGGATCGCGCCACGCACGAACCCACCCAACTCTCAGTTTATAGGAAGAGCACGTAACTTGTCAAGAACTATTTTTCGGGCAGGTCGGTTAGCCGACACCCGAAGAAAGTTAGCCCAGGGCGCACAAAATACATGTCGTTCAGGCCGCGCACCATCCTGCGCTTGCGCTCGCGCACGTCCGCCATGTCGATCGTGAAGCCGTCGTGGGTGATGCCGAATTCCTTGCTTCGGCGAAAGTACGATGCCACTTTCGCGCTGTACTACAAATGCCGAGATTGTTTGCGGGGCGCGAAGATTTTTCTTTCTCGCCACTCGCCACTAGCCACGAGTCACTTCCTTCAATTTGGTTGCGGCTCTGCCGCGCTATGGATGATGTTCTTGCTCGGCAAGCACGCGATGTTCGGGCATGACCCGCCGATGTATTTGCGCTCGACCACTGCCACTCGAAGTCCGCGCCAGTAACGCGGCCGCAGCCTGACGTCCTCTTTCTGTTCTTATCCCATATGCTTGAGCCGCGCGGATTCGACCGGTGGCTCGCATCGGATGGCTGCCGCCATGCGCCATCCACCGAAGGCAATGTAGCCGCGGGGACCGTTGAGGGTGGCGCCGGCGCCGTTCTGACTGGGAAGACGCCGCTCGGCCGGCTCGGTCGCGTCACGGATATCCCCGCTGGCCGTGTTCCTGGCGTCAGACGGATCAGCCTGGATCACCGGAGAGGTCATTCGTGCCGCAGGCGGTCTCGTGGTGGCCACCTGAGTGCTCGCGCTACGCGCTCAGGTGGCGGCAGAGGCTGACGAGAAGACGATGATGACGCTCGCATGAAATTGAGCCGATTGTGCCAAGCATGACGGTTTCGGGCAAGACAGCGAGGAATCCCAAGCGGATGATGGAGGCCGCCTTCAGGCCCGTATTCGCAAACTCGGGGTCGCTCGGCGCGATCAGTTCGTCGAAGTCGGCGACGCGCTGCTGGATTTGGGTGCTGACGCCGCAGACCAGCCAATCACCAAACGGCGGGAGGCGGCGGAGCAGAACGGCGGGGCGATTCTTGAGGCGGCCATCGGCTTGAGGAAGGGGAGCAAGGACGATATCGCCGTCGTTCATTTGCGGAGGTCAGCCTCGGTGTATTCGGGCTCGTCATCGCCGTAGGCGCGCGCCAGTTGTTGGACGGACAGCCGCGACCAATCGTGGCGCTCGTCGTCTTGGGGAAACACGACCACGACCAAGTGAGCGTTTTCTGGCAATGGGTAAGGCTCGTCCAGCTCAATCTTCTTCCCATCGTAATGGGCGGTCAAGGCTACCGTTTTCATCGTACTCTATCCTACCGTTCTAGAGTCGTCACCGCAAGCCCAGGTCCGGGCACGGTAGATCTCTTCGACGAATGCGCCCATATCCTCGTCTGGCGGCACGATGCCGGCGAAGGCAAGCGGGTCGAATGTTTTTGCACCGCGTTGTCGGGCTAGTTCTTGAATCGTCTGGCCCGCAATGATGCCCCTTGCCTTATGATCGGCGGGAACGGGGCGCTTGCGATTCCGCGGGCGGTGCAGCTTCGTCTTCAAATTCGGCCTCCACAAAAACGATATCACACGCGCTGCATGGCTGCTTTCCCTTTAGCACGGTTGGCGGCGGCGCCACTACGTTTCGAAAAGAGCGAGCAGGCGATGTTCGGGCATGAGCCGCCGATGTATTTGCGCTCGACGACTGCGACTTGCTTTCCTTCGCCAGCAAAAGTCCACCGAGCGATGGTCGAGCCCGTGCCACCCCGAGAATCACCAGTCAAATTCTTCGCGTACCAAGACCTGACAGCTCTTGCGGCCGTCATCGAATGTGAAACGAGTAAGCTTGTAGGCAACCAAAGAATCTGGACGTGATAACTCCTCGGTAGGTGCTTTCTCGTTGCGCATCATGACGAAGACGCCACCATCGAGACGAACCTTGTTACCGAGGTCTACAGAACTATTTGGAACCTTCCGAAGCCTTTCGGGATTAGAAAGTGCTCGCACGGTTGGCTCCATGAGTTCAACAAGTTGCGCGAGGTGGAAGCGCAAAGTTGCTTCCCGGAATTCACCAGCCTCTGACAAGAACTTCTCAAACTTCTCTTCTCCGCTCCAAACGCCCATGAAATCATTGTTCTCATCGAAAATTGGCAGTAAATATTGCGCGCTCATCCAGTGGCTACCTCGACTCCCATGAGCAATCCGAAGCGGCGCGAACACACGAAATCAACTCCCCGCACTGACCGTGGCTACCCGCTGGTACCTGACACCATTTCCCCTCACTAAACCTTTTCTCCCCAGTTTTTGGCATTTCCTTCTTTATAGATTGACATAAATTGCTCGAACGTGATGCCATAAGCGCGTTCAACTTGATTGGCCGCTTCCTCAAGAGCACGTTCAATCGCAGTCTCCTTCGGAAGACCCATGATCGCGTATTTGACGATGAAAGAATGTGTAAGTTTATTATGCTCGCGATAGATTATTCGGCGGCGCTCGCGAGAGGATGCCGGGAGCCATTCATCATCCATGCCTGGAACGCTTTGAGTTCTTGGAGGCTCGGATGTAGCTGGTGTCGAATTGGATGGGCTTTGTGCCTTGCCGCCGCCAAAGAGTCGTTTCAAGAAGTTCATGAGTGCCCTTTAGAAACTAATCCAGGATTTCCTTTTCAGCATCTGCAAGTCCCCCATTTTATACCCCGGGGACCCGCGATCAACGACTATCTCGCGGTGGAAGGGCCAGCGCGCACCCTGCAGCCGGGAGAACGGCGCGGGGATGCCCGAAGGTGTTGTTGCGAGGTCAGCCCATTACACTCAGGTGGCCACAACGAGACCGCCTGCGGCACGAATGACCTCCCCGGTGATCCGGGCTGATTCCTCTGACGCCAGGAACACGGCCAGCGGGGCGATATCCGTGACGCGACCGAGCCGGGCCGAGCGGCGTCTTCCCAGCCAGAACGGCGCCGGCGCCACCCTCAAAGGTCCCCGCGGCTACATTGCCTTCGGTTTCGGTATGACCGGGAGCGATGGCGTTGACGCGTATCTTGCGCGGCGCCAGTTCGAGCGAGCCCGAGAGCCGAGCCGCGAATCATGGCTCCCCTGCGAACCCCAAACCCCGAATCCCGAACCCCGATACGTTAGCGTATTTATGAAACGAACGACTTTAGTCCTGCTTTTCTCAAGTACGGCCACGTATTTTTCTGACCCTTACACGGCGCTTCGCGCCGGACGGGTCTAGACAGGGTCCTTCTCAAGAATCGCCGCCGCTTTCCCTGCAATCAACCGGAAACCCTTGGCGGTTGCATCCTTTTCGAGGGCATGCAAGCGGGCCCGATTCTGGGAGGATCGGGGAGAGTTGATCTCGCCCTGCGCCAGGCGCGCCTCGAATTGAAGTCCCACGAAGCCGAGTTCGGTGGCCGCGCCGAGGGCAGACCGCAGGACTTTACCGGCCTCGACGAGATCGCCACGCTGGCCCGAAGCTGCCTGGACGCGGGCCGCCGTGATGGCCAGCAACAGGTCGTTGTAGCGATTTCGGCTATGCTCGGGCGCAGAAGTGGCGCGGCCAATGGCGGCCTGCGCCTCGCTTGCCTTGCCTTCCGCCAGCAGGGAACGAGCCAGAAGGACGGAAGCCAATCCTTCGTAGTCGATTGCCTTCTCGCTCGAAAACTCTTTCGCGCTATCGCGCGCGGCGGTCTCGGCCTCCTGGAAGGAGCCTTTTTCCATGGCAACGTCGCCAAGCGCGAGACGGGCCTTGGCGACGACGGCCTTCCCGCCGATCTCGGAGGCTGTCGCTGCCGCCTCTTCAAACTGCTTGCGCGCCCCGTCCAAGTCACCCTGGTCTTTGACAAGGCGCCCGAGAGAGATCAGCGCCTCCGCTGTGCCATTTTTGTCCCCGATCCTTCGGAACGTTTCGAGAGACTCCTGCAACTGCTGCTGAGCGGCGGGGAGATCGCCTTGCTGCCAGAGGATGACACCGCGGCTTTGGAGCGCCGAAGCCATCCCGCTGTTGTTGCCGATCTCGCGGAAGATGCTCAGGGCTTCACGCAAGCGGGTCCGCGCTCCAGCCAGGTCGCCTTGCTGCCAGAGCAGGTAACCCTCATCGTTCAGCACGCGCGCGGTGGCTTCCTTGTTGCCCGCCTCGCGGAAGGCGGCTAGCGCTTCCCTGTACATCTTGTCGGCCCCGGCCAAGTCGCCCTGCTGCCAGAGCACGATGCCCATATTGTTCAGCACGCCGGCCGCCCCGTTTTTGTTGCCGATCTCTCGATAAATTGCGAACGCCTGCGTATACAGGTGCATGACGCCGATGAAGTCTCCCTGCTGCCAGTGCACCACGGCGAGGTCGTTGAGCACGGTAGCGACGCCGGTGCGGTCGCCGGCGGCCGAGAATATCATCTGCGCCTCTCGGAAAGCACCTGTGGCTTGGTCGGGCTGCCCAAGATCCTTGTAGGCCCACCCCTGGGCGCGGCGCCCCCGCGCCACCAAGAGGCGCGATCCGTCCGCCGATCCCTTTTCGACGGCTCGTGTAGCGGCGGCGAGCTCCAGCTTGAAATCCGAAAGGGAGTCGGCGGCTCGTGCCTCTTCCAGGTCGATCCGAGGATCGTCACGGGCCGGCGGCGGCAGTTCCCTTAGCTTCGCCAGCGTGGCCAGGGCATTCCTACCCTGGCCGGCGGAGGTTTCCACGCTTGCGAGCCAAAGGCCATAGTCGATATTGTCCGGGAACAAGTCGAAGAGCGACGCGTAGATCTCCACCGCTTTGTTCCAATCGTGCGTCATTTCCCGGAAGCGGCCTTCCACGGTCAGCCGTTCCTGCTGCGAAAGGTCCGCAGGCTGCGATAGATCAGTGGAAAGCTGATAGGCCTTCTTCGCTTCCAGGATCGCTTTCGCTTCATATCCCAGAGCCGACCACGCCGCCGCCAGAGCGGAGTGTGCGAGGGCGTGCTTCGGATCGAGAGCGACCGCCCTTTCGAGTGAATCGCGTGCAGCCAACCCATCGAACCGTCGCAGTTCGGCCAAGCCCTCCGAGTAAAGCCGCGCCGCCTCAGGATTGGAGGGCATCGCGGCGCGGACGCTGGCGAACTCGTCCGGTGAAAGCTGGCTGAGCCCCAGTTTTTCCCGAACGGCCCGGCCACCTCGTTCGACCACGTCAAGAAGGTTGCTTTCGGCGCCGGTCTCAGCGACCGTGGCGACGGTTTCGCCGCTCGAAGTGTCCTGCAGCCGCAGGTCGACACGCAACTGGCCCGTCGCCCCTTTGCCCAGCATGATGTACGAGCCGACCACCACCAGGTCGGCGCCGAGGTTTCCTCGCAGACGCCCCAAAGTGTCTCTTGCGAAGCCGTCCGTCTCGGGCAGTGAAAGGCCGATCTTAACGCGCGCCACATCCTCTCCGGGGATGGTGCGAAGCTGTCCGTCCGTCGCCAAGTCCGTGCTGAGGATTTCGGAGATTGCGGTCGAGAGCCAGGCACTGTCGGCCTCTCCCGAGAGATTCTTAAAACCCAGGACGGCGATACAACGTCGCGCCCGCAGCGGCACAACGGCAGCGGCCGGCGGGGGTCCTGACCCCGCTTTTCGCCAAACGTGGAGGCTGGATGCTGCCGCCAGGCCGAGCAGGATCAGCGCCCCGGCCGCGACGAGCACGAAGCGTCGAATCCGGGCGCGCCTTCCTGTCGATACCTCTTCGGCCGCCAGCGCCTTGACCACGTCGGAGGCGCTCGCGAACCGTTCCCTGGGATCGCGCTCAAGACATTGGAGGATCGTTGCTTCCCATTTCGGATCGAGGTCGGGAACGAAGAGGTGTGGCGGCGGCGGAGCTTCTTTCAGCCGCTTCATCGCTGTGCTGAGGGGCGTATCGCCAACAAAGGGGAGGCGTCCGCTGACCACTTCGTACATCACCACGCCCAAGGCGTAGATATCGGCGGCCGCCCCCACCTCGCCGCCCTCCACCTGCTCCGGGGCCATGTAGGGTGGGCTGCCCACGAAGTCGCTGATGCCTGTTGCCGATGAAGCGAACTTGTCGGCCCCAGCCGCCCCCCGCGCCAGTCCGAAGTCAGTAACGACGGCGCGGATCCCCTGGGCCGGGTCCACGGCTGGCACCAGCATGACGTTTTGGCTTTTGAAGTCGCGGTGAACGATCCCTACCTTGTGGGCTGCCGCCAGTGCGGCTGCCATCTGCTGGACCAGCGGAAGGGCCTCTCCCGTGGTCATCGGGCCATCGCGGCGGATCCGCTCCGCCAGGGTCTCGCCCGCCAGAAGCTCCATGCTGAGGAAGGTAATCTCTCCCTCTGTCGTCCCGTCGGGTGCCGTGATGGGGTGGTGGAACACGTCGAAGATCCGGCAAACGTTGGGGTGGGTCACCTGACGCGCGAGGTGAATCTCCCGCTTGAATCGCTCGATCGAGCGCGAGTCGTGCGCGATTTCGGGACGGACGGCTTTCAGCGCCACGTGCTCGCGCAGCTCGAGGTCTTCGGCCTCGTAGACCTGTCCCATCCCGCCTTTGCCGATGACGCGAATGAGGCGGAAGCGTCCGGCGAGAAGATCATCGGCGGCAAAGGCCGGCTGGGTAAATTGGCTCGCCTGACCGCTCCCCGGCGGCGAGACCAGTCCCGGTGGCGTTGCGCCAGCCGTTGCCTCGTCCTGCCGGTCGGCAAGGCGGGAAGCGGAAAGCCGGGGCAGGCACACAGTGGGAACGGTGGGATCACCCTTAAGGGGGGCAGTGGTGTCGTCTTGTGAGACCGGCTGTGACCTTCGGGAAGGGGCCTTGTCTTCGTCTCGCCGGATCGGCGCCGCCGATGCTCGGGGCGGAGCATCAAAGCTGGGGGCAGTGGTATCGTCTTGTGAAACCGGCTTTGAGCTTGGGGAACGCACCTTGTTTTCGTTTTGCGCCATGGGTGCCGCCGCCGCTGCTCGGAGACGAGCAGCAGCATCGATTATCTCACGCACTTTAGTACATTGCAAGTAAATAACCGAGCCAGAAGTAACTTCAGACTTAACGAACGGAGCCAGCAGTCAGAACAAAGAAGCGGTCGTTACTCGAAAACCTGCCCGAGCGGGATCGGGAATCCGTGTAGCTTCTCTTTCCCAACAAGCGGCTGACTTACCGGTATCTGACCGGCAAGTTTGAACCCGAAGTCCGCAACGCGGACGCAAGTCACACGTTTGAAGAGCCCGAGTTGCTGCCTGGATTCTCGATCACACTCGCCGCGATATTTCGGTAATCCATACCCGTGTCTTTCGCGCAGCCAAGTACATTAGGCCTTCGACGACGTGAGAGCAAGGGGTGCACTCAGCGCTGACTGAAATCAGGCCAGTCTGTGATATAACTGGACCCATGACCAGATACTCCGTCACCATGTGCGTCCTCTTCGCGACCAGCTTTGGATTTGCGCAGACAGCGCCGGTGCCCCCGAAGCCCCTGGGTAGGATCGAACTCTTGGCCCTTCGGATTGACGGCGTCAGTGATGCGCGCTTGGAGAAGCTGTTGCAGCAACGCGGCGTGGCTTTCCAACCTGATGAGCGCTACCACCGAATGCTTCAGGATGCGGGGGCGACCAGCGATCTGATGAGTGCGCTCGATACCGCGAAGATCGCGCCGGACGCAGGCGGCACTGGCTCTGGTTCCAGCTCCGGCGGTCAGGATTCTGCGGCGCGGGAGGCGTTGGTCCTCGAACACATGGACCGCGGCGCGCAATTAGACCGGAACCGGTTCCACCCCCGCGAAGCGGAGCCTGAGTATCGAGCCGCGGTCGACGCCGATCCCACGAGCGGCTTTGCCCACCTTGTTCTGGGCGATATTCTGGAGCGGCTCGGCCAGCGCGATCCAGCGATCGACGAGTTTCGCGAGGCGGTGCGCCTGCAACCGGACATGGCTGAGGCGCACTTCGCTCTTGCCAACGCGCTCGATCTCAAGAAGGGCGATCGTCAAGAAGCGTTCGCGGAGTTTGATCGCGCCTTGACCCTGGCTCCGGACGACTCACGCATCCGGTCGTCTTACGCGCACTCTTTGGAAGCGGTCCGCGAGTTCGACCGCGCTTTGACGGTGGCTCCGGACGACGCATCCGTCCGGTCATTTTACGCGCACTCTTTGGAAACGGATGGGAAGAAGGCCGAAGCGGAGGAACAACTGCGGATTGCCAAGAACCTATCTTCAGCATCGCCAACCTTAGGTGTTCCCTTGCGGATTCGCGTCGGCGGCCAAGTGATGCGAGCGAAGTTGATCTTCAAGCCGAACCCCAAGTACCCGCGCGAAGCGAAGAAGAACCGGATTCAGGGCACGGTGAAGGTGGAAGCTCTCATCGGTGACGACGGCTCGGTAATTGACCTGGAAGTTCTCAGTGGCGATCCGGCCCTGGTGAAGGCTGCGACGGACGCCGTCTTGCAGTGGCGCTATCAGCCCACACTGCTCAACGGCCGACCGATCCAGGTGGTCACGGAGATCGACATCAACTTCACTCTGGCTGAATAGCACACCGCGCGGCGCAGAGACGGCCGTGGTTGGACTTCGATCCCAAGTCCGGCCCTGCCACCCGAGGACTCCGTCACCCCGACGATCACACCTCCAGCTTCCACGGCGCCCGGTACTCGCGACCCAGCAGTTCCTTGGCTTTGGCGCTGCCCTGGACCAGCCGCTGGTTGGCCGCGTCCCAGACCAGGCGTTCCTTGCTGCGATAGGCTACATTGCCGAGCAGGCAGGCGCTGGTGGAGCGATGGCCGATCTCGATGTCGCTCACCGGCTGCCGGCGCGACTTCACGCAGTCGAGGAAGTTGCGCAGGTGATCGAAGTGGGAGTTATTCACTTCCTGCATCTTTATCTCGGCCGTGCGCTCCACCTGCTCCTTCCCTTGGCCGCGCTTTTCCGGGTAGACCTGGAATCCGCCACGGTCGAGGAACAGGGTGCCGTCGGTGCCATGGTATTCAATCCCATAGCCGTGGCCATACATCGAATTGCCGTTGTTCCATCGATTCTCGTAAGTGCAGACGAAGCCCGGGTATTCGTAGGTCACTTGCAGGGTATCGGGGCAATCCGCGTTGTCTTGAATATAGAACTTTCCGCCCGACGCGGTGATGACGTTGGGGCCCTCCACCTTCATCGCCCACTGCACGATATCGAGCAGGTGCACGCCCCAATCGGTCATGAATCCGCCCGCGTAGTCCCAGAAATAACGAAAGGTGGACCAGCGGTCGCCCATGCCAAAGCGGTTCCAGTTGAAGGGCCGCTTGGGCGCGGGGCCGAGCCACAGGTCCCAGTCCAGGCCGGCGGGCGGGTCGGAGTCCGCCGGGTTGCCGATGCCCTGTGGGTACTCGTTTGAGTAGTTCCATGTCCGCACGAAGCTGATCTTGCCGATCATGCCGGCCTGCACCAACTCCACGGCCTTCTGGAAATGGATGCCGGAGCGCTGCTGCGTTCCCACTTGCACCACGCGATCATACTTGCGCGCGGCCTCCACCATCCGCTTGCCTTCCTCGAGCACGGTCGAGATGGGTTTCTCAACGTAAACGTCCTTGCCCGCCTTGCAGGCTTCCACAGTGGGCAAGGCGTGCCAGTGATCGGGCGTGCCGACGATCACCACGTCGATATCCTTGCGATCGAGGATCTGGCGGAAGTCCTTGTAGACGTCCGCTTTCTGGCCGTCAAACGTGTGTCCCTTGAGGATAACGGCGTCCTGCAGTTCCTTCAGCGCCTGGTCGAGGCTCGGTTGATAGACATCGCACAGCGCGACGACTTCTCCTTCCGGCTGGCGCACGAAATCGAGGAAGTCGTCCCGCCCCTGGCGGCCGGCGCCGATGACTCCTGCGCGCACCCGGTCGTTGGCTCCCAACACGTTGCGGCTGGGCACGAGGCCGGCCGCGGCCATGCTCACGCTTACTGTCGTCATGCCGGCGCGACGGATGAAGTCGCGGCGGTTGATTTCATCAGTCATGGTTTTCCTCCCTTACAGGGACTAGGGACTGGTAGAAAAGAACCGCCCCTGATTCTTCTAGTCCCGAGTCCCTAATCCCTTCTTCAATACATCGCTCTTTTATCACACTTGTTATTCCCAGGCGCGATAAATCTCTTGCAACCGCGCAGTGAACTGGGCGGCGGATTCGCCGGGCTTGATGCTGACGAGGTCGCCGATCATCACCCGGGCGCGCCCACGTCGCGGGCCACGCGCCGTCGCCGGCCAGATCTCGTAGAGCCCTTCGAGCCGCAGCGGCACCACGGGGAGTTGCAGGCGCTCTGCCATCAGGCCCACGCCCGCCCGAAATCGACCCAGGCGCCCGTCGGGAGTGCGCAGCCCTTCCGGGAAGATCAGGGTGGAGTAGCCTTTGTCGGCCAGGAGTCCGGCGTGCCGCAGCGCGCTTTGCACCCCGCTTGCGTCTTCAGGCAGCAGATACGCATTGAAGAACAGCCGCGCCAGGAACATCAACGTCTTCGAGATCTCCTGCTCCGCCGCACCGGCAGCCTTCTTTCGGCGCGAGAGATGAAGCCACTCTTCCGAGATCGCGGTCGGCGCCACCGGGCCGATCCACACCGCGCCGCTGCCCATCGCTGGCGCCACCCGGCGACGCCAGCGTGCCGGCAACGCCCGAAGAATCACCGGCACATCGAGAAGGCTCTCGTGGTTCGATATCCAGAGCACCGGCCCGGAGAGCTTGGAGAGTTTCTCCGCGCCCTCGACTTCGGTTCGTACATAAGTGCGCAGAAGAGGGAAAACCAGTAATCGTTCGATCGCGAAGCGGAAAGCGCGCGCGGGCCACGAACGCGGCCAGCGAGGTTCTCTCGGGGGTCGGGACTCGGGACTCGGGACTCGGGACCCGCAGAGAGCCGCGCCCGACTCCCCACTCCCGACTCCCGACTCCCGACCCCCGACGGCCGCCTCCAGCTCCGCTACTGTGCGCGCGTGCGTGAAACGTTCTCCATCGACGAACGTGCCATGCGTCTCGAGCCACGTCAGCAGTTCCACACGGTCGAGGGAAGAAAGGCCCAGATCCTCGCCAAGGCGAGCCTCGGGCTTGATGCGATCTCGCGCCACGCCTAGTTGCGAGAGGAAGTCGCGCCAGTCGGATCTCGATTCCCCCGCGCTCGAAATGGCAGGAGCGGCCTGGCCCGGCTCGCCTGGGTAGCTTGCCCCGCTGAGCGCATTGTAGGATCGGTTCGCCCATGCTGCTACGACGGCCCGCTGCACCTTCTGCGTGGAAACTGTATGGGGGAGTGCCGGTTGCGGCCACACCGAGTAACTGCGAACGCGCTGGTGTGGCTCAAGGCTCTCATTGGCCCGCGCCACCGCGGCTTCAAGCTCAGCGCGACCTGTGCCTGCCGCCGGCACCAGCACCGCGTGGACGACAGTGCGGGGAGCGTCCTCCGTGCTGGTTTCACGACCCACCACAGCAGCTTCCTTGACGCCCGGCTCTGCGGCCAGCACGAGCTCGACGTCCTCGGGATAGACGTTCAGCCCCTCCGCCGTTACGATTACATCCTTCTTACGCCCTTGGAGGATGAGGTTGCCTTCGGCGTCGAGCCTGCCGAGGTCGCCGGTGCGCAGCCAACCGTCGGCAAAGCTCTCGCGCGTCGCCGCCTCATTGCGGTAATAGCCGGGTGAGACGTTCGGCCCGCGCACCAGGATTTCTCCGTCGGGCGCGAGCCGGATTTCCGCTCCGGGCAGCAGCCGCCCCACGGAGCCATGGCGGATCTTGAACGGATGCGTGATGGCGATGGCAGGCGCGGTCTCGGTGAGCCCGTATCCCTGGATCACGGCGTAACCGAATCCGTTCCAGAGCGCTTCGACACGCGGCGGAAGGGCCGCGCCACCCACCACAAACGCCCACATCTTCCAGCCCAGGGCGCGATGCAACCGCCGGAATTTCCACCACCGGGCCGGAATCGACAGCCGCTCTGACTTCTGACTTCCGACTTCTTCTTCCTTCTTTCTAGTTCCTGATTTCTGATTTTCCCCTTCCGCCCACCTGCCCAGAGCCTCCAATTGTTGCGGCACCGATACCATCACCGACGCGCGGCGCTTGCGGATGATCCGAGCTAATTCCGCAGGTGCCTGGCTCTCGGGAAAAATGACGACGCCCTGGAAGAATTGGGGGATAAACAGCCCCATGATCTGCCCGAAGAGATGGCTGAGCGGAATCAAATGCAGAAAGCGCAGGGGAAAAAAGGGAGCGGCCAGCCAGCGGAAGCGGCGGATTTCCCGTTCCACCGGTTCGAGGTTGGCGAGCAGGTTTCCGTGCGTGATCATCACCCCGCGCGGCTCCGCGGTGGTGCCGGAGGTGTAGATGATCTCCGCCAGCGACTCGCGACTCGTGGGGTAGGGAAACCCTCTGGGTTCCCGGCCAGCGGGCAAGTGGTCGAGGTCGTGGAGCAAGAACGCTTGGTAGGGGCGCCTGGCGAGCTTCTTGTCTTCGCTGCCAGACGAGGGCGGGGCAACTTGCGTTTCTAACAAGAGCGACGAGGCCTGCGTCTCGCCGGCGACGCGCTCGACGAATTCGAAGGAGAACCCGGCGTCCACCGGGACCACGACGTGTCCCGCCAGCAGGCACCCGTAGAATGCCATTGCCCAGCGGGCGGAGGGCGGGGCCCAAAGCACCACGCGCGCGGCCCCGGCGCCGTTGCCCGCCGCCCCCTCAGACGAATCTTGCTTTCGCAACCAATGAGCGAAGGCAAGCGCGCGCTCCAGAACCTGAGCATAGCTGTAGACGCGCACCCGGTAGGCGCCTTCCTCGATGAAGGCCGTCCGGCTGCCCGCTTCGGCCATGCGCAGGATGTAGGAGGACAGCATAAAAACAGTGAATAGTGACAAGTGGCGAGTGGCGAGCAAAGACATGCCCCAGCCAGTGAAGAGTGGCAAGTGACAAGTGTCGAGCCAGGACACGCCCCAGTCAGCCGTCAGCTTTCACCGTTCGCTATCCACAAGACAATTGTGCCACAGCGTCGGCTTCAGATCACACGAAGACATCCGCCCGAGCCGCACCACAAGCCACCGGCCCTCCTGGGATCGCGAAGCCTGCGATCGTTCACTCCCTGTTCCCTCCCCTCAGCCCGAGGAAATTCCGGATATCATCCAAGACACTCTGCATCATGCTCGGCGTCAGCTTGCCCGTCTGCGTGTTCTGCTGGCTCGGATGGTAGGAAGCGAACAGGCGCGGCAGGCCGCCGGGCAGCGCGTAGCCGACGCCATGACCGAAAACGAACGACGAGCGCGGCGGTAGGTCCTTCGGTGCGACGACGCCTGCCCTGCCCGCGTAAACCAGGCGCAGATAAGCATCGAAGGCGATGCGTCCCAGCGCGAGCACGGCGCGAACCTTGCCCAGCAATCGCAGTTCTTCTTCGAGATAGGGTTGGCAGTTCCGCAGTTCCTGGGGAAGGGGCTTGTTCTTGGGCGGCGCGCAACGCAGGGCAGCCGTGATATAGCAGTTGGCGAGCTTCAGCCCGTCGTCGCGCCGGCGCGACTCCGGCTGGTTGGCGAATCCCGCGTCGTAGAGGGCGCGATAAAGGAAATCGCCGGAGCGGTCGCCGGTGAACATCCGACCGGTGCGATTGCCGCCGTGCGCGGCGGGCGCGAGCCCCAGGATCAGCAGCTTTGCTTCCGGGTCGCCGAAGCTCGGCACCGGCTTGCCCCAATACATCTCGTCGCGATACATCCGCCGCTTTTCCCTGGCTACCTTTCGGCGATAGTGGGCAAGGCGCGCGCAGCGAGCGCAGGCGATGACGTGCTCCTGGAGCACCTCGAGTTCGCGCACGCGGTCGATCGGTTTAAGCATGGCGAGAGGCCCCCGACGCCTGGCCTGCAGCCTAACACCTGACACCTGACACCTTCCTTATTTCGCCAACGCCGGCAGTGCGACCCATTGGGCTTCCGAGATAAGGGATAAAGCCCGTTCTCCGGCGTCCAGCCGTGAGAAAGCCTGAATTCCTGATCGTACGATATTTTCCGATCTTATTCATTTTATAGCACATCTTAGGTTTGTGGGGCCACGACAGTTGGCGCGAGGCGATGCTGGGGCTCGGGGAACACCGAAGCCCTCGCGGCCGATCATCACTTTGAGCAAGCTGGCTTCCCTGCGCTCCTCAAGTGAGGTAGCATTCGAGTGGCGAGTGGTCCACACGGTATTCAGGAGTATGGCTTGGCAGGAGTACCAGGAGAATTGACGATTTTCGATTGACGATTGGAAGACTGGAGTGGCTTGCGTCTTCTCTTCCAATCGTCAATCGTCAATCGGCAATTCCCCATGAGTCGCATCCAACAAAGGGGAATTCAGGGTTTTTAGTGGGAAGGAAGTGAGCCTTGTGCATGCGACAATGCAGGGATGAGAGACTGCGAACTGTATGGTCGGATTCTGGGGATCGAAACTCCCTGGAATGTAGAGCACGTGGAA
>Ga0326728_10005819_pt1 | contig 33988 bp, 31 predicted proteins | sample MB3enrmetagenome_FD_207602 | JGI IMG/M metagenome (GOLD analysis project Ga0326728, IMG submission 207602) | Lab enriched peat soil microbial communities from McLean, Ithaca, NY, United States - MB31MN | ecosystem: Environmental > Terrestrial > Soil > Wetlands > Peat | place: USA: New York...
TCTCCGGTATCCTGATCTCGTTGGGGCCTATCCCGTCTATGGGGTTTATGACGCCGTGGAGTATATGGTAACGGTAGACGCCTGGGAAGGCCGACTCGATCACCATCATGTGGGAGGGCTCCTCGACCACGCAGAGCGTGTCCGGGACACGCCTTTCATCCCTGCATATGCGGCAAGGGTCCGTATCGGTGATGTTGAAGCAGGTGCTGCACAGTCCGATCCGCTCCTTCACCTCCGTGATGCTCCTGCTCAGCTCGCTTACGTACTCGGTCTTCGAGTTGAGAAGAAAAAATGCAAGGCGCGTCGCGGTCTTCCTTCCGATGCCGGGCAGCTTCGACAGGTGCTCTATGAGTCGCTCGATGGGCTCCGGGTAATACATCTTCTACATACCGAAGGGAAGCTGCATTCCGCCCGTGATCTTAGACAGCTCTTCCTTCCACAGGTCCTTCGACTTGCCGAGGCCCTCGTTGATCGCTGCGACGACCAGGTCTTCCAGCATCTCCTTGTCGCGCTCCTCCCATATCTCTTCGGAGATCTTGAGGGAGACGACGTCCTGCTTTCCGTTTACCGTGCAGGTGACCATGCCGCCGCCCGACTGCCCCTCGACCATTTTCGTCTCCATCTCTTCCTGCAGCTTCTGGAACCTCTCCTGCATCTTCTTCGCCTGGTTGAGGATCTGTCCGAAACCCTTCGACATCGTTACCTCCTTATTGTAGACCGCTTATTCCCCCGTCTTGAATACTGTCTCTGCTTCCCTCATATAATCGTCTATCGTGTCTGCTTTGTCGTTGTCCCCGTCAACGAAGCGGACGGCCATCTCCCTGCCGAAGAAGGCCGAGGCGTGTTTTTTCAATTCGCCGGCGATTGCGGCGTCCCTCGCCAGGAATGCAGCCTGCTTATCGACGGCGACGACCAGCCTGTCATCGACTACCTTCATCTCGGCGGAGGCGAGCATCCCGAAAAGCATCTTGCTCTTCTCCCTCAGATAGGAGACGAAATCACCAGGCGGTCCTGCAGCGGCGGGCGTCTGCCCCGGCTCGGCCTGCCACTCCGGGTCGGGCGGCTCCATCGGGCCGGCGTCTGCGGCCAGTAACCTGTCACCGGCAGGGGGCGTCCTGCCGGGCGGCGGCGCGTACGGCCTGCGTCCGGCAGCGGGCGGCTCGGGATGCGGCTCAGGGGGCCGGGTCGCTCCGGGCGCGGAAGCCGTCTCCTGGGCGCGGCCCTCTTTGCGCGCCCCCGAGTCGATCATCGCCTCCACGTCCCTGAGCTGCGACAGGTTATAGAGGTTCACGTAGAGGACCTCCAGGGACGCCCGCGGGAAGACGCCCCGGATAAGGTCTTCCGCCTTGAGCATGTGGTGCACCATGTTCTGTATCTCGTAGTACTCCACGGTCTTCAAAAGCTCGCCCGCCCTCTTGTGCTCCTCTTCGTCCATGAAGACGAAGGAAGGCTTGCCCTGCCACAGTTTTATCATGAGCATGTCCCGGAGGAAAGAAAGGAGTGCCTTGTAGACCTGGTAGGCGTCGTTGCCCTCTTCGAGGGTGCGGGCGATGACAGCGAGCCCTTCTTTCGGGTCTTTTTCGACGATGCTCTTTACGATGGCGTAGGCAACGTCCCTGCGGACCATCCCTATCACCTCGATCACGTCCTTCTCGGCGATCTGCGCGCCGCTGTAAGAGATGACCTGGTCGAGTATTGACTCCGCGTCGCGCAGCCCGCCGTCCGCCTCGCGGACGATATAATGGAGCGCCCTCTCGTCGCATCCGATCCCCTTTGATTGACAGATGCGGCGGAGTTGCTCCATGATCGCCGACTCCGATATCCTCCTGAAATCGAAGCGCTGGCATCGGGATACGATGGTATAAGGTATCTTGTGGGACTCCGTCGTTGCGAGGATGAAGATGTTGTGGCCCGGCGGCTCCTCCAGGGTCTTAAGGAGCGCGTTGAAGGCAGGGTCGGTCAGCATGTGCGCCTCGTCGATGATGTAGACCTTGCGCCTGCCTGCCATGGGAAGGTAGCGCACCGTCTCCCGCAGCTCCCTTATCTCGTCGATGCCCCTGTTGGACGCAGCGTCGATCTCGATGACGTCCACGAAGCCGCTGTTGTTTATGGCCTTGCAGGCCTCGCACTCGTCGCACGGCTCTTCCACTACGCCCTGCGCGCAGTTGACCGCCTTTGCGAGGATCCGGGCGATGGTGGTCTTGCCGACCCCTCTCGGCCCGGCAAAAAGGTAGGCGTGGGCAATGCGGTCGCGCTTTATGGAGTTCTTGAGGGTCGTGACGATGTGGGGCTGCCCGACCACGTCGGCGAACTTCCTCGGCCTCCATTCCCGCGCGATGACCTTGTACTCTTCCTTATCTTTCATGGGCGCGACCGTGGACGAGACATGCATACCGCGCATACCGGGCGCATGTCCTTCGCCGCATCGGGTGCTTGCCTTCCTTTCGGGCGCCGGACGGTCCCTTTTGTAATATGAAGGCCAGGCTACCTGCGGCACACGGAGGAGCTACTACCGCTGCTTCCTTCCGGACCTGACGGGGTTCGTAACCTTCACGTTGCGCAGGGCCCGGCCATCTTAAAGTCAACACCGCTTACAGGGCGAAGTACATAACATACCGGAACGACAGGAGTTTTAATCTCTTTCCTCCGGCATCTATGGGGAGATTTTAGCACAAAGGCAAAGAAAAGGCAAAGGGCATGAAGGGATGCGAATCGCGGGATAGGGCAGGGGCGGCTCCAACACAAGTATATACCTTATATTACTGCAAAGCAGGGCGAAAAGGTACGCTATCCTTGACGACGTGATTTCGGTACGCTATATTGTACGTAATATATACTTGAGGTGCACCATGAAGAGACTCAGGGTCAACGAAGACATCCGGCCTTTATCAGAAGTGAGAACGGGCATTGCCGCCTTCGTCAAGCACGTGCGCGACACCAAACGCCCTCTTGTCATCACCCAGCACGGAAAGGGCGTGGCCGTTCTGCTCGATGCAGGGGAATATGAGGTCATGGCCGAGAGGATCGAGCTGTTGCAGGACATACAAACATCCGTCAGCCAGATAGAAGCCGGCCAGGGCATCGACCATGAAGACGCCAAAGCGCGCGTCCTCAAACGCATCAAGAAGTGAAGATACTCTGGTCTCCCCTCGCAGTCGAAAGGGCGTCGGAGATAGCCGGTTACATTGCCCGGGACAATCCCGATGCGGCCGAAAGCTGGATAAACACGGTCTTCGATAAAGTGGAGGGCCTTAAGGCGTTCCCGGAAAGCGGCCGTATCGTGCCGGAAGCGCACAATAAGACCATAAGGGAGTTGATTTACGGCAATTACCGGATCATATACCGGTTGCAAGAAGAGCAGATTTCGATACTCACCGTGCGCCACGGAAAGCAGATCCTGCCCGTGGAAGAAATACTATGAAGGGCGCATATGTCTGGACTTGCCATCTTCACCGAAGCGCCCGAATCGTCGAGCCGGCTTCCAGGTTTCGACATTTTTTTCCTTGCCTTCCTGAGATAGCTTGCCAAGGGCGCTAAGGCAGAAGGGCTGATCGCCCTTCGCAAGCCCTTGCTCACCTTAGTGATCCCGGCTTAAGCGCCTATTCCCGATCATTATCGTTGTCCAAATGCACCCGTCATTTGACAAGAACCGCCCTCTGTAGTATTTTCTGTCTAAATACGTCCTGCAAAGGGAGGTGAAAACATGAGCGTACGCCCGACGCCTTTTTCGCTTTTATGAGAGGCCGCTTGCGGCCGCGTGAGGCCTAGGTTAGGCCTCCGATCAGTCTGGAGAAGCGAGGCGAGGGCCGTTTCGTTCGTCTGTTCGTAGCTTCCCGTACCTTCAGGCCCTTCCACATTTCCTCGCTTTTGCAGCATTTTACCGTTGGATAAACGAGTTGAGGACGTTCCGCCGCACTTCATGGAACAGGCGGCAAAACGGAACGGCCATCGGGGCCGGCATACAGGTCGCCATAAACAGCATGTGTGCGGTCTTCGCAGAGTCCGAAGTGATCACCCTCATCGGGAAAGGCGTAAAGAGGGAATTCATAGCGGCGGCCCTCCACAACTCGATTGTTTCGCGCATCCTTCCACTCGTGAAGAGGGTCGGCGTGGTCGAAGACGTTGTCTTTACAGGTGGATGTGCCCGCGATCAGTGCTTGCGGGACATGCTTGCTGAAAGGTTGCGGAAGAACATACTTGTCTACGAGCAGCCCGACATGCTGAGCGCCTACGGCGCGGCGCTCTACGCCCTCGATTCGACCTCTTGAAGGGGCAGGGCAGAAGGTCTATTTTGAATCAACCCCATTGGCCGGTGACCGTTTTCCCGGTCTGGAGCCGAACTGCACGGTAATCGCTTTTTCGGGACAGGTCTCCTTGCAAAGAAAACATTTAATGCAGGCAGCGGTATCGTAACGGGTGCCCGGGTCGAGCTGCGCGGGACAGACCTTACTACACGCTTTGCAATCGGAGCACTTCTGCGCTTCCCTGGCGCGTCCTAGTAAGCTTCTTCCTGATAAAAGGCGCTGGAACGAGCCTAAGGGGCAGCCGGAGATACAGCCGAAGGAGAAGAGATAGACCGCGCCAAGGGGCAGAAGCAGCAGGAAAAGGTCCGTCCCGACACGGAAATGGGCAAAAAGCGAGATGACGTTCCGGGTAATGACGCCGATGGGACAGAACGTAGTCAGAAAAGGATAGCCGAAGAGGGCTATGCCGACAAAGGAGCCGGCCAGGATCGCAAGACCGTCACGGTAATCAAAAATCGGAAGCCTGCGAGCCAAAAGGTCGTGAAGCGCAACGGTCCATTTGAAGGCGCGGAGAGATGAGAGTCTCCCTGACAGTCCGATCAAGCGAGAGACGACGAGGTTACTGGGGCAGAGCCAGGAGCAGAAAGCCCGCCCGAAGAGAACGACTAAGCCAAGCACTACCAGGAACGGTCCGACCAGATGCCGATATATTGTACGGGCGGCTAAACAAGCCTCAAGAAAGCCGATAGGGCACATAAACCGAACCCATCCGAGGCGCCAGCAGCATAAGTTGCCGACGGAGAGAACCGCCATCGTACCGGCCGCGATCAATGCAAGGCCAGCAAGAGCAAAAAGTGTGCGGGCGCGTCTCAGCTTCATACGCTCGCTCTTATCTCGTTTTTCGGCGAGAGGTCGATGCAGCGGGGCGGACATACCCAGGCGCAAAGACCGCAGCCGGTGCAGAGGGAATTATCGACGTAAGGTTTCAGAGCGGATCCCTTTTGACTCAGCGCCGAAGGTATGTCCCTGGTCCTGGTAAACGGAGTGCCTTGAGGATTAGGGAAAAGAATGGCGCCTTCGATCGGACACTCGCGAAAACAGAAGAGGCAGTTGATGCACTCCCCCCGGTCTATGTGGATGCTCCCCATCCTGACGTCCCTGAGGCGCGCCGGCCTTTTTATGGCCCGTGTGGGACAGGCATCGGCGCACTTCAGGCAGTCCCGCCTCCATGCGATGCATCCTCCGTGGTGCGCGTTGAGCTTGGGGGTGCCAAGGTTCTTCACGTCGAGCGTCAGTCCCACAAAGTCAAGGGCCCTCGTCGGGCATACTTCGGCGCACATCCCGCACTTGATGCACCTTTTGAAAAACGCGTTTTCAGCGATTGTCCCCGGCGGTCGGATGTAGCTGCCGGCAACGGAGAGCCTGCTTACGGCCCCGGCAAGGGCGACCATCAGAGCAGCCTCGCCCGTGTACCGTAGAAAACTGCGCCTGGTCATGCCTGCAATAAGGCGTTACGCCGTGCGCCTCCTGGAAGATCCCCAAACCCCCAAGACGATAAGGACCAGGAAGATCGCGCCGTAAAGAACGGCCGCCCGGGGCTCCGATTCGGAAAAGCTGAAAAAAAAGGCGCTCAGAAAGGCTATGGCGGCGACCAACCATACAATCCGCAACACCACCCTCCGCCAGCCCCCGTTATAGAACAGGGCCGCAAGGAGATTCCCTACTGCCTGCGATACGGTCATTTTTTTCTGCATGGCGTACTCCTTTTCATCCCTGATCGACAGAAGATCATACCTTGGTCGGGTCGATCCCGAAGGGAGCGAACTTCCGCTGCCATATTATGTCGGGGTTCCTTTTAGCGCCGTAGCCGAAGAGCGTATCCAACGGCTCCCAGAGGAAGTCGAGGGGCGAGACGCTGCCGATAATGCTCCTCATGACGCTGTGGCCCCAGAAGCTTCCTTTCGTGTAAGGGCAGACCGCCTGGCATGACGCGCACGACGCCCCGGCTTCGACCCAGTAGCGCAGGCACTTTCTCCCGTCGGCGTACCATTTCAAGGCCCCCGGGTTGCCCGTTGTTGAAGGGGGATCGTAGGTCCTCTCTCCCATCGATATAGCCTTTGGGGGACACCCGGCCGCGCACTTCTTGCAGGTCTCACAAAACTTCGTCACTCCGAAATCGACGGGGCGGTCGGCTACGAGGGGCATATCGGTAAGCACCTTGCCTATCCTTATGGCCGGCCCGTATTTCTCGGTCACCAGGAGACCGTTCCTGCCAAGCTGCCCCAGGCCGGCGTCGATGGCAAGGGGAACGCTCAGCCCTACACCGTTCTTGGACGGTATGGCGTTGTATCCCATCGCCCTGATGGCCTCCGCAAGGGCGATGTCCGTGATACCCATCCGCGCGTAGCCCATGTTTGTTGCAGAGCTGGTGTCCAGCGACGCCGGGCCTACCTGGGTCGCCAGACGGTTAAGGTCCATCACGGTGACAACGGCGTATTTTACGGATTCGGGGATGATGAGCTCCGTGTCGGTCTCATCGGGTGAGGGCGCCTCCTGGAAGACGATCTTCTTGGTCTGCGGGGCGTCCTGCATGTAGGCGTTCCTGCACGCCTCATCGTAAACCCATTTTCTGTTCAGCCTGGCAATACCCACCAGATTGGCGCCAACGAAGCGTGCGATCTGCTTTACCTTCTTCGTCAGATCGGCCGGGTCCGGGTTAGGATCGGGGTTGCCCAGCAGCATCGGAGGGACACCGAGGGATTTCCAGCTTAGGAACCCCTGGTTCTCAAGCCCGTCCCCGTAAGGGCCTGACAGACGGTTCCATGTCGAGCTCGCCACCCACAGCGCGATGTGCGCCCGCGCCTCCGCCGGGCTCTTCACGGGAACCTGGCTGCCTATCTTGGACCCTTTGGTGTTCTTCAGCATGTTGATGAGCCACGGCTTCATCCACGGCTCACCCATCTCCTCCGACACCTTCTTGAAAGCAAAGTCTTTCACGGCGAAGCGGGCCAGAGAATCCTTGCAGTGGTAAATTGCTTCGGCTTCGGCGGCCTGAATCGTAGGCGCCGCGACGGAGGCCGTCGATAAGGAAGCGGCCGTTCCGGCTGCGGCCGAAAGACCGGCCAGCTTTATAAAATCCCGTCTCGATAAGCCTTTTTTAGATTTTGCGCGGGAAATACCTTTCTCATAGTCCGGCATAGACACCCCCACAAGCAGGTATTTTGAAGACCTCTCCACTCTATCCCATTATGCCTTGATGTTCAAGCTATTTTGAAGACGGCCGCAGAACCTGCGCATCGGGGTGATTAAACGGGTGCTCGGTCAGGCGGAGGACGCGGAGTAGGTCTTCCCGGTGCCCTCTTTCGGAGGTAAATCAGTAAGACTGCGATGGTTCTCTTTTGGTGTTCGACATCCGTTATTGACCGGACAATAGCGGGACGTCCTTGCGCCTGGCGCATTGCCGGCCCGCTCACCTTCTGAGACGCAGCAGGTTGTTCACCTGCGTGCAGCCGCACGTAAGCATGCACCCGGACATTGCAAAGCTCAGCGGCCAAATATTTTTCCCTGACCGTCATGCCTCTATCGCGGCGACCCCTAAAGCCCGGCAGGCAGGCAGTGATGGACAAGCAGGTAAGTCGTGATCCATGTACCTTCAGGCTGGACATTACCGCCTGCCGGTCCTGCTTCACGTTCTACCGCCTTGTCCCTGAGGGGCATCGCCTCTTTACGCATCCCTCTGATAAGTCCCGCTATGTCCTCGATCTTGTGGATCATAGGCGGCATAGGACCGTTCTGTTTGTCTGCCCGATCTTGGGTCTCTCTTGATTGCGTTATCATGATAGCCTCCCTATTTTTGTTTTATGTTTCTATTGACAAGAATAGGAGATCATGGTCAACTATGCAGGTTAATAAGTGTTAAGGTAGACTAACAAAATATTAACCTTAAGCGTAATAGGTGAACAATGATTGTGAATATGAACCAACTGCGTTCCTTCTATACGGCAGCAAAATTCAACAGCATCTCCAAGGCAGCCGAGATGCTTATGGTGACCCCGCCCGCCATAACGCAGCATATCAAGAGGTTCGAAGAAAAAATGGGGATTCGACTCATCGCCAATGATGGAAATTCTATTAGATTGACCAGCACCGGAGAGGGCGTCGTGCAGCGGGCAGAGAAGATTTTTGAGGAGATCCGTGAGATGGAGGGTTACCTGGAGGACATATCCGCGGGCAAGTCGGGGGACCTCCGTGTCGGATGTCCTGAAGCACCCCTGAGGCACCTGGCCCCCCTTATCGAGACGTTTAAAAAGAGCTATCCGGATGTAAGGGTAATGCTCGATCAGGGTTCGAATGTGGAGATGATCAAAAGCATAGTGAGCCACCGGAACGAGCTTGCAGTCGTCCGGTACAGTCCGGGCAACAGCAGACTCAAAGCCAAGGCCCTATGGAGGGAAGAGATAGTTCTCATTGCCTCTCCCCATAGCGTGCATTTCACGGGGTCGGAGCTCTCCGTCATGCAGCTCTCCCAGATTCCATTGGTCCTCAGACGCGAGGGGTCTGCGGTCAGGGAGGTAGTTCTTGAGTATCTGCGAAGATTCAAAGTAACGCCAATTGTTTCGGTGGAATCGGCGAGCACGGCCGGGGTTAAGGAGTTCGTGCGGCAGGACTACGGGATTGGTTTTGTGGAGAGAGGCGCCGTACAGGATGAGCTGAAGAATGGGACCCTGAGAAAGATTCAAATCGTCGAGGAAACCCCTCTCATCGAATTTGGAATCGCCTATGCGGACCGCAGGGAGCTGTCGCCCAGCGCGTGGGCGTTTCTGCGGCTCGTTGACAAGTCCTGGGCGCTCAAGTCCTGACCTGAGCCGGCCGGGACGTCCTCACTCTCCGACCTTCGTCCTTTCCGACAGCTCCGCTAGGTTTGCCGTAAGGTCCCACCAGCCTTCCCTGAAGGTAGCCTGGCCGTGGCCCATCATGGCAGCGCCGAACCGAACCGCGTTTGCATAGAAGAGCCACTGTCGTAGCCACATCTGCTCGATCGGCTCGTCAAAAGGGTTGGCGCTGTCTGCAAGCTTCATATTCCAGGCACGGGAGAGCAGCAGGGTCGTAGTTTTCACCATCTCGTCCGCTTCCCGGACCGATACATCAAAGTCGGTAAAATGGCCCTTGATGAAAGCACCTGAGTGGCACGACTGGCAAATCTTCTCCATCTGATTTTGCCGTTTTGCCTGTTCATCTCTGTCGATCAGGAACGTGGAGGCCGGTTTCCCGGTAAAGGTGACGGGCAACTGGAGACCGTTGCTGTTCTTAATGAGGTAGGTCTTGCCACTCTTTGGCTGGGGGTGGGAATAGATGAGACCGAATATACGGACCCAGGGCCTGGCTCCGAAGTTATGGCTCCTTTCGGCCACAATGGAGCCGTCCGGGTTGGAGACAAGGCTGTTGTGGCAGGAGGCGCATGTCGGCGCAACGAAGTCCCTGCCCGCAGCCCAGGGAACGTTGTCGAGGTTGTACGCCCGGCTGGAGGAAAAGAAAATGTTGCCGTGCTTGCTCTCCTTATAGACATTCCAGGCAGGCACATCAGGGTCGATGTGGCACTGGCCGCACGTGTACGGCTGCCTGGCTACGGAGATTGCGAAACGGTGGCGCGGATGGCAGGAGGTGCAAGACCCTGAGCTTCCGTCAGGGTTATTGCGGCCCACGCCCTGATTCGGCCAATTTGCAAGGTCCGGGAACTGCATGTCGCCTGCGTCGGTAGCTCTTGTGACGAATCCCTTCACGGTTATTTTGGACCCGTGGCACCCGTAGCAGGTCTCGTTTAATGTGGAAGCCGAAGGCTTCCCGCTCACCAGCCGTTTGCCTTTCAGATGCTTGACGCTGCCGACTGCGTCAACAAGGGCACGAAACACCCGGTTCTCGTCGAGGTTGGCAAGGGCATTGGCCTTTTTCCCCTCGCCGTACTGGTCGGCCTCGGTAGTATGGCACGTTCCGCAGTCCTTGGGTGACACGACAACGTTAATCCTGTAGCCGGCGTGTAAGAAGTTATCCTTGTGGACCCCCTGGTTCAGGCCATGGCATTCGTAGCAGCCGACGGCTACAGTGCGGAGGGCGCCGGGGATCTCTTTGGCCGAGACCCGCCTTTCAGCCTCGGGTTTCTTCAGGGCTTCCTCTCCCGTGGTCTTCGCGTGCCTGCTGGCTAGCCAATCCTGGACGAGACCGGGGTTCAGCGAGTTGTGGCATTCTATGCAGGCCCTTGTCTCCTCGCTCAAGGGAGCGGCAGAGGGTCCCTTCTCCGCACCCTGCGTCTCTGTCACGCAAAAGGCGGCGACCGTTACGAGGGCGGCGAAAAGGATCGAAATCGGCCTCATGAGGCGCCCCTTCTCGGCATGTTACGGTGTCCAGAGCTTACCATGATTACTCTAATAGTGTATCGGACCCACGTAAAGGGCGCAATCACTTTGTGCAGTGGCCTATCGATCGCGCCAGGAAAAATGATGTTTAAAGGATGAAGGTACTTCCTGACTAACTTTCTTCCTAAGCTTCTTGCTTTATTTCGGCCGGCATTTATGCAATAGTTCTTCCAACGGAAAACCGGGGGGAAAGAATGGATCGCAAAAATGATAAGATGGCAGCTCTCAATGAAGAAGGAGTGAAACCGTTTTTCTTTGCTATCGGCATGCCATTGCAGATAGAGATCGGCGGGGTGTCGATAAAGATGAGAAGCATTTCCGTGGGCATGCTGATTGACCAATTTCTTATAATCAAGTACCCCGACACAGGCACCTTCGGGTCGATTCAGAGCAGGATTTTCAAGGGCAACAAGATTACGGTACGATATATTGCCGGCGGCGACGTATTCGGCTTTGAGTTGGAGCTGATAGAAATGATCACCAGCCCCATCAGACTTCTTTTCATATCCTACCCGACATTCGTCGCTAAGCAAAGTCTACGATCCAATAGGAGAATAGAGTGCTCCATTCCTGCCCGCCTGAAAGGGCATAGGACGGATGACGATGGCATTTTCGATGACGGTATCATTACCGATATAAGCACAGGGGGGTGTCGCTTTACGTTGCTCAAAGAGTCACCGGAACAAAAGTTGCCTGAAATAAACACGGGGGGAAACATAGTCCTCCATATGGAGCTGCCTGGCGTAGAGGAGTGAATCGATCTATCGGGAAAAGCAAAGAACGTGCAGCGTGATTCACAGAGGATAAGTATGGGCATTCAGTTCGATGAGATCGACGAAGAGAAAAAGACGAAGTCTCTGGGATTCATTGCAACGCTGGAGAAATTCAGCGCGGAAAAATAGCCGCGAGCCAAAGCCCGCATGTCATAAGAGCTTCCTCGTTTTTTCGGGGCCTCGCAATAATATTCGAGATGGCGGTAAGAATCGCCACGGTACCGTTTAAGCATACTTGATTTCATACGATAATCTCTCTGTGGCACATGAGCCTCGTCAGTCGGAAAACTCCGGCGGAGGAGATATCTATGAAAACCATCGCGAGATTCGGGGACTTGAGCATCCTCTATAAAACCGTGAGTATATCGGCCATCACGCTTGTGTTGATGTTCCTCACGGTCCTGTTCTATTTCCTTCCTATGGTGGAGAGCAGAATAGTGGATTTGAAGAAAGAGGAGCTCAGAGACATGGTGGATACGTGTCTCGGCCTCGTATCAGAGTATGACAAAAGAATTAAGGCGGGTGAGTTTGACCTGCAGGAGGGCCAGAAAAGAGCAGCCGAGCGGACCGCAAACCTGCGCTACGGCAAAGACGGGTACCTGTGGATCAACGATATGCAGCCGAAGATGATTATCCACCCCACACAGCCCGCTTTGAATGGAAAGGACTTAAGCGACTACAAGGATTCCAAGGGGAAAGCCATTTTCGTTGAGTTTTCGAGGATATGCAGGGAAAAGGGCGGAGGTTTCGTCGAGTATCTGTGGCCCAAGCCCGGATCAGCCGATCCAGTGGCGAAAGTCTCGTATGTGAGGGCCTACGAGCCGTGGGGCTGGGTCATAGGAACGGGATCCTACACGGATGGTGTCGCTGCGGAGATATCCGAGCTTCGATGGAAGACCATAATCGCCTTCGGGCTGTTCGCCCTCGTGATCGCTGCAATAGCGGTGCCCCTGGCGCGAAAGATCACCCGACCTTTGAAGCGGATGGGCGACACCGTGGAGCGCATGGCCGGCGGCGACCTTTCTATGCGGCTGGACGACTATAATACCGGTGACGAGGTAGGTCTATTGGCCCAGGGGATGGACAGAATGGTCGGCTCTTTTAACAAGATGATCGCTAATATACTCGAATCCGCGAACGGGGTCGTCTCGACGGTGGATGTCATGACATCGAAGATCGAGAAGACTGCGCGGGGAGCACAGAGCCAGTCAGTGCAGGCATCTAGCATCGCGACGGCTGCAGAAGAGATGAGCCAGACCATCGATGAGATTGCCAAAAGCGCCCAGAACGCATCGAACACCTCGTCTGAGGCTATGCTGACGGCCGAGGAAGGCAGACGGGTCGTGGAAGGAGCCGTCACGATGGTCAATACGGTATGTGAGGCGACCATGCAGCTTGCTGACATGGTGGCGACACTCAACGGCAAGGTGGACGAGATCGGAAACATCGTGACCGTCATCAACGAGATAGCCGACCAGACGAACCTCCTGGCGCTGAACGCCGCTATAGAGGCAGCCAGGGCAGGAGAGCACGGGAGGGGTTTCGCCGTAGTCGCCGACGAGGTCAGGAAGCTCGCCGAGAGGACCATCGGCGCCACTGGGGAGATCTCGGAAAAAGTGAAGGCGGTCCAGGGGGAGTCGCAGCGGACGACCAAGTCGATGGAGCAGGCCTCGGAGAAGGTCTCTGAGGCGATGAGCTTCATAAAGCGGGCAGGAGAGTCCCTTGCGCAGATTGCCGAGCGCGTACAGAGAACGCGTGACGAGGTCACCCTGATGGCGACGGCAGTGGAAGAGCAGTCGGCAACATCGCAGGAGATCACCCGGACCATAGAAGGCACCACCGTCATAGCCAAGGAGATAGAAAAGGACTCCGGCGAGGTCCTAGACGACGCTAGGGGGTTGAGCGATATCGCCGCAAGGCTTAACGCCTCGGTGAGCGGGTTCAAGATACGCGATTGATCCGCCGCTTGTGGGTGAAAGTGTTAGCGAGAATCACAAGGGGAACCCCTTGTTGCTCTTTTCGCCGGCCCAAAGGCTCATGAGGCATAAGGAGCGGAGATCGGCGGATCATACTATCATGCCTATGCAGGCACTCTTCCCGACGTGGTTCGGAAAATGGACGATAAAGTGGTGGATTTGAGAGATAGGGAGAAAGCCACACAACAGGCACGGAGTGAAACCGGGTAACATCAACGGAATCTGGCGGAGAGAGAGGGATTTGAACCCTCGGTGCCAGTTTTAGCCGGCACACACGATTTCCAGTCGTGCTCCTTCAGCCGCTCGGACATCTCTCCAGGCTGCTCTTATATTAGCATAGCGCCAGGGCGTAGACAAGCAGCGGCAGGGCAAGCGCATTTCCCACCCCCACCCCAAAGGAAGGGAGCGTGTCTCCCTTCCATTAGAGGCGCTGGGAGTTCAAATGCGCTTGCCCTGCAAGCAGCGGCCGTCTACGGGGGCCGTCTATCGACGAAATCACCGGGGCGGCCCCCAGCCCTTTATGCGCGTGGAGGCGTTATCCTCTCGGGGCAGGTGTAAACGGTCATGCTCCGGCCGCGGAGACGGCCGACCAGCGTGCAGTCGAACCGCTGCGCAAGGTTGACTGCAAGGGAGGTCGCCGCCGATATGGCGGCGACGACGGGGATGTGCGCCCGCACCGCCTTCTGCACCATCTCGAAGCTGATACGGCCGCTCAAAAGCGCGACGCACGAGGTGAGGTCGATAGCGTGGAGCATGGCGTACCCGATCACCTTGTCGAGGGCGTTGTGGCGCCCCACGTCTTCCATGACGACGTGGAGCCGGCCGTCGATCCCTGAAAGGGCGGCGGCGTGCGTGCCTGTGGTGAGACGCGATAAGGTCTGGCGGTCCGACATGATGTACTGGAGCTCGATGATGGTATCGGCGGGCACCGTGCACCCGGGGGGAAGCCTGGTGAGCCGCGTCTCCAGGTCGTCGATGGTGCGCACGCCGCAGACCCCGCAAGACGTGTTTGCCACCCGGCTGCGGGAAGGGAGGTCGATAGGACCGCCCCCACGCCCCGCGACGGGCTTCGCCAGGACGTTCACCACGTTCTCCGCGCCCATGGCGGCATCGGGGCAAAACCCGACGCTTTCTATCTCTTCGAATGAATCGACGATGCCTTCAGTCAGGCAAAACCCGACGGCAAGCTCGATCTCGCTGCCGGGCGTGCGCATGAGCACCGCGTAGGGCGTGCCGTTCACGCGGACCTCCAGCGGCTCCTCGACAATGACGAGGACGTCCTCTTCGATGCGCGCCCTGTCCCCGTAGAAGGAGGCAGCCTCTACGCGGAGGAGGCCTTTCTGAGCGGGGGCGTCCGTCATGGGAATGATTCTCCCTCCGGCTGCCCCGGCACGGGGAGCTTTCAGTCTTCTCCGGTTGTCGGTGCGGGTCAAGGCAGCTTCTCGATCCTTACCGCGCACGCCTTGTACTCGGCCGTCTGGCTCACGGGGTCGAAGGCAGGGTTCGTCAGCCAGTTTGCGCAGGCCTCCCTGAAATGGAAGGCCATCCAGACCATCCCCTTGGGGACTTCGCCCGTCACCTTTGCCTTCACCTTCACCTCACCCCTGCGGGATTTGACGAGGATCGTTTCCCCCTGGGCGATGCCCATCACCTCGGCATCCGCGGGCGAGATGTCGGCCGTCTCTTCGCCGAGCATCTCGTTGAGGCCCGCTGACCGGCCTGTCTGCGTCCGCGTATGATAATGATATAGGCGGCGGCCTGTGCTCAGCACCAGGGGGTACTCCTCGTCCGCGACCTCGGCTGGAGGCGTCCACTCTATCGGCATGAGCCGCCCCAGGCCGCAGGTGAACCTCCCTTCGCAATGAAGCACGGGCGTCCCCTGGTGGCTCTCGTCGGGGCACGGCCACTGGAGGCCGTCCCGCTCGATGCGGGCATATTTTATGCCGCCAAGGGCCGGGGCCAGGACGGATATCTCGTTGTCCCAAAGCTCCCGGGCGCTGTCGGAGGCCCATTGTTGGCCGAACCGCCGCGCGATCTCTTTGAATATCCACCAGTTCGGCTTGGCGACGCCGGGCGGGGCGCTCGCCGTCCGCACCCTGCTCACGCGCCGCTCGCTGTTCGTGAACGTCCCGTCGTTCTCGCTCCAGGCGGCTGCCGGGAGGATGACGTGGGCGAACCGGGTCGTCTCTGTCGGGAATATATCCTGGCAGATGAGGAACTCTGCCGAAGAAAGGCATTTTTCGACGTGGTGTATGTCCGGCTCGGTGTTCGCCAGGTTCTCCCCGAAGATATAGAGGGCCCTTATCGATTTGTCGAGGAGGCCGTTCATCATCGTCGGCATCATCTTGCCGACCTTGTCGGGCAGCTTTTCGACGCCCCAGGCCGCCTCGAACTTGGCCCGCGCATTCGGGTCGATGACCGGCTGGTAGCCCGGAAACACATTCGGCAGGGCGCCCATGTCGCACGCCCCCTGCACGTTGTTCTGCCCGCGGAGAGGGTTGACTCCGCCGCACTCGAAGCCCACGTTCCCCAGGAGCATCTGGAGGTTGGCGCAGCTCATGACGTTGTTGACGCCGCTCGTGTGCTCGGTGATGCCCAGTGTATAGACGAGCATGACCGGCTTCACGGAGGCCAGCTTCCTCGCCGTCCGCCGGATTGTCTCCGCGTCTACGCCGCATATCCCGGCGGCTGCCTCCGGCGTATATTTCATGACCGTTGCCTTCAGCGCATCGAAATTCACGGTGCAGCCTGCGACGTACTCCTTGTCGTAGAGCTCCTCGGTAATGAGGACGTTCATAATCCCGTTGAGGAGGGCTATATCGCTGCCCACCTTCAATTGCAGGTGGACCTCCGCTTTCTCGGCCAGGGCGGTGCGGCGCGGGTCGGCTACGTAGAGGACCGCGCCCTTCCTGACTGCGTTCTTGACGAAGGTCGCAGCAACGGGGTGGGCCTCCGTCATGTTCGAGCCGATAATGAAGAACATCTTCGCGTTGCCGAACTCCTCGAAAGAATTCGTCATCGCCCCGGAGCCGAAGCTTGTCGCCAGACCGGCGACGGTGGGGGCGTGTCAGGTACGCGCGCAGTGATCGATGTTATTGGTGCCGATCGCTGCGCGGAAGAGCTTCTGCATCTGGTACGAGTCTTCGTTGATGCTCCGGGCGCAGCTCACGCCCCCGCACGCATCCGGCCCGTACTTGGCGATGATTTCCTTGAGCCTGGACGCGACAAGGTCGAGGGCCTCGTCCCATGAAGCCTCCCGGAAGCCCCCGCCATCCGTCCTGATAAGGGGCGTTTTCAACCTCTCGTCCGAGTAGATGAAGTCGTACCCGAACCTGCCCTTGACACAGAGGCGGCCCTTGTTCGGCGAGCCGTCCTCCACCGCCGTCACCTTCGTGATCCGGCCGTCCTTTGTATGGAGCCACATCTGGCAGCCTACGCCGCAGTAAGGGCAGGTGGTGCGGATCTTCCCCGTCTCCCAGGCGCGGCCCGTGCCCGCTGCTTTTGTCTCCGTCAGGGCGCCCGTCGGGCAGGACTGCACGCACTGGCCGCAGAAGAGGCAGTCGCTCTCCTTGAGACCCCTGTCGAACGGTACGGCAACCTTCGTCTTGAACCCCCGGTCCACGTAGCCGACGGCCGCCACGCCCTGGACCTCTTCGCAGGCACGGACGCACCGGCCGCAGAGGACGCACTTCTTGTAGTCTCGCATTATGAAAGGATTGCTGAGGTCGATAGGATATTGGTGCTGCTCCCCCTCGAACCGGGAAGTCCTGATGCCCATTTTATAGGCGAGGTCCTGGAGCTCGCACTCACCCGATTTTTCGCAGGTCATGCAGTCGAGGGGATGGTCCGACAGGAGCAGATCAACGACCAGGCGGCGGGCCTTCCTCACCCTCTCCGTGTCTGTCTTTACTTTCATCCCGGTCGATACCGGGTAGGAGCAGGCGGCCACGAGGGCGCGCGCCCCTTCCACCTCGACAAGGCAGACCCGGCAGGCGCTGGCAGGGACGAGACCCTTGAGATAGCAGAGGGTCGGTATGTTGACGCCGGCCTGTCTGGCGGCATCGAGGATGGTCGCACCCTCGGCCACTGCGACTTCACGATTGTCGATGGACAGAGTTACCTGGCTCATGCTCAGCCTCCTCGCATGAAGATGCCACGGCCTTGAAAGGCCACACGGCCTGCGCCTTTCAGGCCAACCCCCCTGTCCCTGATCCCCCCTGGACCGGTACGCGCGGGTATTATGTCACAAAAGACATAATATATCGACGGGATAATGAAAGTAAAGAAAAATCGAAAACGCGGCAGGAACCGGCAGAAAGTCTCCGGGGAGGACGGAAGCGGATGGTTGGATATTAGGCGGATTGCCAGCGCCGCCCAACCCGGTCAAACAGAGGGGGGTCAGAGGGGGGCCGGAGAGATTCTCGTGGATGACGCGAAGTCGTGGGGGCGCGACACAGCATACTTTGTGCGTATGTGAGGAGCCGCACCGAACACGACGACAAAGTCAGGCGCGAAAAGATCCCGGACCCCATCTAGCTAATCATAGCTGTTGATTTTTTTACCCTTCACGGTTACAATTTGTGATTCGTTCCGTCTCAAATCGCCTTGAATAGCGGCCGACCGACAGGAAAGCGAGGGCCGAAGAGCAGAAACGCAAAGGAGCCTGCATGAAGAAGTACGAAACGGAGACCATAAGGAACCTGGGGATGTTTTCACACGGGGGCGAGGGCAAGACGAGCATCGTCGAGGCCATGCTTTTCCTCGCGGGCGAGAACACGAGGCTGGGCAGGGTTGACGACGGCACGTCCCTCATGGACTACGAGCCCGAGGAGATAGAGCGGAAGGCGACCATATCCTCCACGCTGGCCTGTTTCGAATGGAACAAATACAAGATCAACCTCCTCGACACCCCCGGTGACGACAACTTCATTTACGACGCGAAGCTCTGCATAAGGGTCGTGGACGGGGCGGTCATCGTGGTCAGCGCAGTTTCGGGCGTGCGGGTCCAGACGGAAAAGGTGTGGGAGTACGCGAACGAGTTCTCCGTGCCCGTCTGCTTCTTTATCAACAAGATGGACAGGGAGCGGGCCGACTTTACGAGGACCGTCGAGGACCTGCGGAAGAATTTCACCGATAAGAACATAGTCGTCGTCCAGTTGCCCATAGGCAGCGAGGAGAGCTTCAAGGGCGTCATCGACCTCATATCGATGAAGGCGTATCTTTACAAGGACGACCTGTCCGGCGCCTTCGAGCGCGTCGATATCCCCGCAGACCTCGCAGCGGAAGCGGCAAGCTACAGGGAGAAGCTGATCGAGTCGGCCGTCGAGATGGACGACGCCGTGATGGAGCGCTACCTCAACGGCGAGGAGATCAAGGACGAGGAGATCGAGGCGTGCCTGAAAGGGGGCATCTGGGGCCGGAAGCTCGCGCCCGTCATGGTAGGGGCTGCGGCGAAGAACATGGGCATCCAGCCGCTCCTCGACAACCTGGTGCGCTATTTCCCTAATCCCTTGTACGCCGGCAAAGCCGAGGGCGCGGATCCGGTATCCGGCAAGCCCGTAACCAGGAAGATGGCGCCGAACGAGCCGTTCTCCGCCTTTGTTTTCAAGACGATCACCGATCCCTTTGCAGGCAAGCTGACCCTCTTCAAGGTATATTCGGGGGAGCTCCACCCGGACAGCGTTGTCCTGAACGTCAAGAAGGATGAAAAGGAGAGGATAGGCCAGATATTCTACCTGGTGGGCAAGAAACAGAAGCCCGCCGGCTTCGTATCCGTGGGGGACATCGCTGCGGTCGCCAAGCTGAAGGAGGCGGCCACGGGCGATACCCTCTGCGATGAGAAGGCGCCCATCGTCTACCCGGAAGTCGCCCTCCCTTCGCCGCTCATCTCCTTCTCCCTCCATCCGAAATCGAAGGGCGACGAGGACAAGCTCAACACGTCCCTGGGGCGGCTCATCGAGGAGGACCCGAGCATCAGATATTCCCGCGACGAGCAGACGAAGGAGTTCATTATAAGCGGCATGGGGCAGATACACATAGAGGTCCTCGTGGCGCGGATGAAGAGGAAGTTCGGCGTGGACGTGGAGCTGCGCGAGCCGAAGGTGCCGTACAAGGAGACGATAAAGGGGCGCACGAAGGTGCAGGGCAAGTACAAGAGGCAGTCGGGCGGGCGCGGCCAGTACGGAGACTGCTGGCTGGAGCTGGAGCCCCTGCCCCACGGCGCGGGCTTCGAGTTCGTGGACAAGATAGTGGGCGGGGTCATCCCGAGGCAGTACATCCCATCGGTTGAGAAGGGCATCGTGGAGGCGATGGAGCACGGGATACTCGCGGGCTACCCGACGACCGACTTCAGGGCCACGGTGTACGACGGCTCCTACCACGAGGTCGATTCCTCCGATATGGCGTTCAAGATCGCGGCCTCGATGGGCTTCAAGAAGGGGATGGAGCAGTCCCAGCCGACGCTCCTGGAGCCGATCATGAAAGTCGAGGTGATCATGCCGGAGGAGTTCGTGGGCGACATCATGGGCGACATGAACTCGAGGCGCGGGAAGATCATGGGCGTAGAGGCGAAGGGGAACAACCAGATCGTGAAGGCGGTCGTGCCCATGGCGGAGATGCTCAAGTACGCGCCGGACCTGCGGTCGATGACGGGCGGCCGGGGGACGTTCGTGATGGAGTTTTCCCATTACGAAGAGGTGCCGGCGCATATAGCCCAAAAAGTAATCGACCAGGCGAACAGGGAGCGCGAAGCCTAGCGGCGGCACGTGGGCCGGGTTATTTTCGCGGCGCTGCGCGCTAAAGTGATCTCTTACCCCCGCGAAGCGCCGATGCGCTTCGCGCCCTGCATCGGAAACGGCGCCAGCCTCAACACCCGTACTTGTACAGGCAAAATTTGACCAATATCAGATTCCTCCTCGTCCGGGGAACAATAATTGGGGTGATGTAGATGACATTTCTTGCCTGGCTCATCTTTATCGGCGCGGCGGTGCTGGAGGTCAGCGGCGACGCGGTCATACGCAAGGGCTTGCGCGGGAGGGGCCTGGCCGTTATAGCGGCGGGGTTTGTCATGCTGGGTTGTTACGGTATTGTGGTCAATATGGTGAAATGGGATTTTTCGAAGATGCTGGGTGTCTACGTGGCCGTGTTTGCCCTTATAAGCATATTGTTTGGCCGCTTTGCGTTCCAGGAGAATATACCGGGTGCGACCTGGATCGGCTTGGCGGTCATCGTTTGCGGGGCTATGATAATCCAGTTCGGGAAGTGACGTGACCTCATGAAGGTCGTTTTACAGCGCGTAAAAGAAGCCGGTGTAACGGTTGAAGGCAAGACCGTTGCGGAGATCGGGCCGGGGCTGGTTGTCCTCGTCGGCATAGGCCGGGAGGACACGGAGAAGGACCTCGACTGGATGGCCGAGAAGATCGTGAACCTGCGCATCTTCGAGAGCGAGGAGGGGAAGATGGACCGCTCGCTCCTCGACACGGGGCGTGCGCTCCTCCTGGTGAGCCAGTTCACCCTTTACGGCGACTGCCGGAAGGGCCGCCGCCCATCCTTCTCAGACGCGATGGAGGCAGACGCAGCGCGCCGGATGTTCGCCATCTTCGTCGAGAAGGCGCACCGCCTTGCCGGCCATGTCGAGACGGGCGTTTTCCAGGCGATGATGGACGTCCGCCTGGTCAACGACGGCCCCGTCACGCTGATACTCGATTCGAGACAATAACCCAGCACAAAATAGTTGTTGATCCCGGTGCCGGCCGGAAGGTGTCTATTTCGCCGCGGGGAGAAACCACCACGCGCACCGAGCGTAGGCGGCATAGGCGGGCAGGATACCTGCAAGCTTTGCTTCCTCCATGCGGGCGCGGAATAGCTGGATAGCCGAAAAAAGCAGGAATATGGCGGCGTTCAAGGGCGTGAGGCGCAGGAGGGTGACGGCCCCGGCCGTGGCGATCTCGCCGAGGTAGACAGGATGGCGGACATAGCGGTAAGGCCCTTCCGTGACCAGGCCCCGGACCTCCACGGTGATGCTGAAGGAGCGCCGCAGGGTCCACAGGCCCCAGACCGTGAGGGCGGTCGATACGGTCATCCATGAAAACAGGCCGATAAGCCTCGTGGGTTGCCCCGCGAAGAGGCGTGACACTGGAGCCGATAGGAGGGCGAAGGGCAGCACCGCACCCGCAAGGGGGATCAGTACCTCCGTTGCGCCCCTCGACCGGACGACGGGGTTCGTCCGCACCGCGTAGCTTACGATGAAGATGACGAATATGAGGGTCTCCACCACCCAGAGGGGCTTGAAGAAATAGGTCCCGTAAGAGGCGACGCGGTGTGCCAGAAAAACGAGGAGAAAGGCGATTACTGCGCCTCGCAGCAGGCGGTGAGGCCAGGGCGCGGGCAGAGCGCGCTCCAGGAGTGCGAAGGGGTCGAAGCGCGTTTTTGGGGTCTTGCGCGCATCGGGCATGGCCCAATTATGCACGGACGGCTTTGGCGTGTCAATACGTGCCCGAGCGCCGGGGGGCGCGACCGGAGCTCTTGCGGTTTTTCCGCATTGTCGGAAGGTGTGCCCCCATAGCCGGATGAGACGCCTACCTGGCTTCCTTCATCCTCTTTTCGTAGCCTTCCCGCACCGCCTTAAGCTCGTCCGGCGTCCGGCATATCTGCTCGGCCTGGACGGCCTGGATGTTCTTAAGCACCGCGAACCCGTACCCGGCGCTCTGCACGGTCTTGCCCCAGACTACGTCTTCGACCACCGCATGGTCCTGGGCCCGCATGATCTTCCAGCCTTCCGGCGTCTCCCAGGCCAGGGGCTCCTTCTCGACGGCCTTTATGATTTTATCGGCGTCCGTGCTGCCCGCGCGCTCTGCCGCTGCCTTGATGAAGTAGACCCCCGCGTAGGTCTCTTCCGCCATGTAGTCCGGCAGCTCCTTGAACCGCTCCTGGTACGCCTTGACGAAGGCGCGGTTCATCGCGGAGTCGGGGGTGAGGAAGAAATAGCGGGCCGCGACGTAGATGCCTTCCGGCATCTGCTTGCCCATCGGGACAAGGGTTTCAAGGGCGGCGCCGTCAGGGAAGGCGAACTTTATCTTGTCGAAGAGGCCGACCGCAAGGCCCTGCCTGATGAAATTGACTGCGTCCATGCCCCACAGGGGCGACCAGACGGCGTCAGGCTTGGCGTCCATGATCTTCTTTATGAACGGGCCGTACTCCTTCTCCGTCAGCTTCGGCCAGAGGGCGTCGAGGAACTCGGTGTCGGGCCGCAGCTCTTTCAGCTTGGCCTTGAAGGCCGCCCAGGAGTCCCACCCGTAGTTGTAGTTCGGTCCTATGCACATCCAGCGCTTATACGGCTTGTCCGCCACGAAGTACGCCCCCGACCGCGAGTGCATCATGGCGTTGCTCATCGTGGCGAACCAGTAAAGGTTGAACTGGGCGCCCGTGAGAGAATCGGCGGCTGCCTGCGTCATGACGAGGATTTTCTTGTGCTGGGTTATCACGGGCGAGAGGGCCGCAGCCACCCCGCTCGACGTGGGGCCGATCATGAAATCGACCTTGTCCTCCAGGATGTATCTTTTTGCGATTGCGACGCCCAGCGGTGGCTGCATCTTCGAATCGGCCGTAAGGAACTCCACCTTGCGGCCCAATATCCCACCCGATGCGTTGATCTCATCGACGGCGAGGCGCACCGCCTGGAAGCCGTGCTTCCCGTAGCCCCCCATAGGCCCTGAATCGACGAACATCACGCCCAGCTTTATCGGCCTTTCCGCTGCCGCTGTCCCGGCGAAGACGGCGAGGGCGATGCAAACGACCGCTCCTGCAATCAACAGACCTTTCCTGCCCATGATCTCCCCCCTGGTTGTTGTCGTTGAGGTTCTCAGGATACTATTGCACGAATCGGGAATAATTCAAAGAAAGATTTGCGTCCCGGTCCCACCCTGTGCAGGACCGTTTCATGATGTATAATAGGGGTGACGGGGGCCACCACGGGGGCCGTGATCTTTTCGCGCCTTTTTCCTGTCTCTCGGTAGTCGGACCCACAAGAGCGAAGAGGCAAGCGAACGCTTTGTCCGCCTCCATCATCGGCCTCTTCCGTCTCCTTACCCGCGCTTTTTTTGTTGCGTGGCCCGCTCTCATCGTGCTAATACATTCTGAACGACGATTGGGCCATGCCGCACACTACAGCACCGATAATTCCATAACTGGCTCCCATTGCCCTTGTCATTTCTTACAATTTAGCTTTTAAGGAGACGCCATGAAAGCATGGATGCGAACGGGCACAGTCACTGCTTTTATTGCATTAATCGCTGTCGTCTTTTCCGGATGTGACGGTGGAAGCGACCGCCGTGAAAACAGCTACATCGTTATCGTATTGCCTTCGAAATCGGGGGTTTTATGAAAAGGATTCTGAATGTGCTTTGTGTTGTATCCATATGTCTGTGCTTGTCGTCGGTCCTGATATCATGCGGAAGCGGAAGCAGTCCTTCCGCTTCAGCTCCCCCATCTCCCCCATCTCCCCCATCTTCCGTGCCAGTGGTTCCGCGTTTTGCCTATGCGGCAAACGCGGACGGCTCTGTTTTGATGTACACCGTTGACCCGGTAACAGGCAAGCTGCGGCCTAACGGCTATGTCCTGGCCGGCGCGTCTCCTCTTTCGGTTGCGGTTCACCCTTCGGGAAGGTTCGCCTATGCGGCAAATAACGGTTCCGACAACGTCTCGGTCTATACCATCAACCAGACCACGGGCGCGCTGACGGCGGGAACTGCGGTGGCGGCGGGGACGAGCCCATCCAGCGTCACAGTTGACCCCTCAGGGAGGTTCGCCTATGTGGCAAATTACAACTCCGACAACGTCTCGGTCTATACCATCAACCAGACCACGGGTGCCTTGACTGCGGGAACACCGGTGGCGGCGGGGACGACCCCATACAGCGTCACCGTTGACCCTTCGGGAAGGTTCGCCTATGCGGCAAATTACAACTCCAACAACGTCTCGGTCTATACCATCGACCAGACCACGGGCGCGCTGACTGCGGGAACAGCCGTGGCGGCGGGGACGAACCCGCGGAGCGTCACCGTTGACCCTTCGGGAAGGTTCGCCTATGCGGCAAATCTCGGCTCCAACAACGTCTCGGTCTATACCATCGACCAGACCACGGGCGCGCTGACGGCGGGAACAGCGGTGGGGGCGGGGACGCAACCTTTAAGCGTCACCGTTGACCCTTCGGGAAGGTTCGCCTATGCGGCAAATCTCGGCTCCGACAACGTCTCGGTCTATACCATCGACCAGACCACGGGCGCGCTGACGGCGGGAACAGCGGTGGCGGCGGGGACGACCCCATACAGCGTCACCGTTGACCCTTCGGGAAGGTTCGCCTATGCGGCAAATAACGGCTCCGACAACGTCTCGGTCTATACCATCGACCAGACCACGGGCGCGCTGACCGCAACGTGGAATGTTTCTGCCCGAACCAATCCCACGAGCATCGCCATGACCTCCGGCTCGACAGCCGTCACCTACGTACCCAAATTCGCCTATGCGGCAAATGGCGGCTCCAACACCGTCTCGGTCTATACCATCGACCAGACAACGGGCGCGCTGACTGCGGGAACAGCGGTGGCGGCGGGGTCGGACCCTGCAAGCGTCACCGTTGACCCTTCGGGAAGGTTCGCCTATGCGGCAAATAACGGCTCCGACAACGTCTCGGTCTATACCATCAACCAGACCACGGGCGCGCTGACGGCGGGAACTGCGGTGGCGGCGGGGACAAACCCATACAGCGTCACCGTTGACCCTTCGGGCAGGTTCGCCTACGTGGCGAATAACAACTCCGGCAACGTCTCGGTCTATACCATCGACCAGACCACGGGCGCCTTGACTGCGGGAACACCGGTGGCGGCGGGGACGAACCCGCTGAGCGTCACCGTTGACCCTTCGGGCAGGTTCGCCTATGTGACAAATAACAACTCCAACAACGTCTCGGTCTATACCATCGACCAGACCACGGGCGCCTTGACTGCGGGAACACCGGTGGCGGCGGGGTCGGCCCCATACAGCGTCACCGTTGACCCTTCGGGCAGGTTCGCCTATGCGGCAAATGCCGGCTCCAACAACGTCTCGGTCTATACCATCGACCAGACCACGGGCGCGCTGACTGCGGGAACAGCGGTGGCGGCGGGGACGACCCCGCTGAGCGTCACCGTCGACCCTTCGGGAAGGTTCGCATACGTGGCAAATTTCGGCGACAACACTGTTTCTGTCTATACAATCGACCAGACCACGGGCGCGCTGACCGCAGGAACACCGGTGGCGGCGGGGACGTTCCCATGCAGCGTCATAGTTGACCCTTCGGGCAAGTTCGCCTATGTGGCAAATGACGGCTCCAGCAACGTCTCGGTCTATACCATCGACCAGACCACGGGCGCCTTGACTGCGGGAACACCGGTGGCGGCGGGGACGAACCCAAGGGGCATTGCGACGGTCGGGGCAATTCAATAAATCGGGAGGCGTGCGGGGGGATCGGCCATTACGTTTATACGGAAAACGAATGGCCCCTTCCCGCCGTCCGGCATGGGCCCATCAAATAATTCCGGCTTGAGAATGGGCGGAACATATGGCCGGCCTGGGCAGCCGTGCTCCTTTCCCGGCAAGCCCCTTTCTTGTGGTAATGATTATTTTTGCCTGTTGTACCTGCACGTTCGCTTTGTACGTGAAGTGCGCACGGCCTTTCCCCGGCCGGGGGATTTGCCCCGCGATCTATACAACAGCTAACCGCAGGGTAGTGCGTTACACGCTACGCGTTAGAACGATCTTCCTGTTGCGCTACGTGCCGGTAAAAGATTGCCTTAGCGCGCAGCGTCGCGGAAGGACCCCGGCCCCCAACAATTGCCATTTTTAGTGGCATGTGGTACTATTAATGGTATGGAAGTCAGGATCGATAAAGCCGGGCGGATCGTTGTTCCGAAACCTCTGAGGGAACGGTTGGGCTTCAAGCCGGACACGGAACTGGAGGCCGTAGAGCGGCCGGATGGCGTGCTTCTTAAGCCGGTAGAGCAGCGACCTTCCATGGTCAAAGTCGACGGGCTTTGGGTCCATCAGGGCACGTCAGCGCGGGGGGCAGACTGGGACAGTGTCCTTGAAGACATCCGCGAGGAACGGATTGACGCCGTTCTGAAGGCGTAACCGGATGGACGTCTTCTTTGACACGACGGTCCTCGTTGCCGCCTCCGAGCAGAGCCATCCGCATTACGGCCAGGCCAGGCCCGTGTTGCTACGCGTTGCCGCAGGGGAAGACAGGGGCTTTGTATGCTTACACTCAATCGCGGAAATCTACGCGGCGCTGACGCGCCTCCCCGTCCGGCCGCGCATACGTCCTGTTGAGGCGGCGCGCATCATCGGAGAGAACATCCTGCCTCATTTTGCGCTCGTGCCCCTCGAAAAAGAGGACTACGCCAGGGCCCTGGACGTGATGGCAAGCGGCGGGTTGGTCGGCGCAAAGATTTACGACGTTCTTCTGTTGCATTGCGCCGTGCGATGCGCCGTTGAGCGTATTTACACGTTCAACCTCGCGGACTTCAGGCAATTGGCCCCTGCCGGCCTGCAAGAAAAGATATGCTCTCCGTGAGCGGCTCAAGAGGCGGTGCAGTCGCGGACGCCTCTTGCCTGTGGATTTCCCCCCGAAAATAGGGTACAATTTTGAGGTAGCCGACTGGCAGGCTCAATCTTTTATCCGCTTGTCAACTTTTTCCGTCTACCAAAGGGAAGTCCGCATGTACGATGTAATTGTGGTCGGCGCGGGGCACGCAGGTTGCGAGGCCGCCCTTGCCGCCGGCCGCATGGGCGCGAGGACGCTCCTCCTGACGATGAGCCTCGACCGGGTGGCCCACATGTCGTGCAACCCGGCCGTCGGCGGCGTAGGCAAGGGCCATCTCGTAAAGGAGATCGACGCCCTGGACGGTGCGATGGCCCGCGTCACCGACGAGACGGGCATCCAGTTCCGGACGCTCAATATGAAAAAGGGGCCGGCCGTCCGGGCGACGCGCGTCCAGGCGGACAAGGCCCGCTATTCCCTCGCAATGAAGAGGGTCCTGGAGGGCCAGCCGAACGTGCGCCTGCGGCAGGCTGCGGCGGAGCGCCTGCTCTGCGAGGGCAGGCGCGTTGCAGGCGTCGAGACGGCCTGGGGCGAGCGCATCGAGGGTAAGTGCGTCGTCCTGACGACGGGCACCTTCTTAAACGGCCTCATCCACATAGGCTTCGACAGCGCCCCCGGCGGCAGGATGGGCGACGCGGCCAGCCACGGCTTGTCTGTGTCCCTTGCGGGCCTCGGCTTCGAGCTGGGCAGGCTGAAGACAGGCACGTGCCCCAGGCTCGACGGCCGCACCATCGCGTTTGCCGGCCTGACGGCGCAGTACAGCGACGACCCTCCGCACCCATTCTCCTTCCTCACGGAGCGCATCGACCGGGACCTAGTCGCCTGCTACGTTACCTATACGAACGAGCGGACCCACGACATCATCCGGGCCGCCCTGCCGCGCTCGCCCCTCTATGCGGGCAAGATAAAGGGCACGGGCGTCAGGTATTGCCCCTCGATAGAGGACAAGGTCGTCCGGTTCGCGGGCCGGGCGCGCCACCAGGTCTTCCTTGAGCCGGAAGGGGCCGACACGGTCGAGTACTACCCGAACGGCCTCTCCACGAGCCTGCCCCTGGACGTCCAGATCGAGATGCTCCATACGATACCGGGGCTGGAGGCCGCAGAGGTCACGCGGCCCGGCTACGCCATCGAGTACGACTTCGTCTACCCCACGCAGCTTATGCCCACCCTTGAGACGAAGCGCGTGGCGAACCTGTTTTGCGCAGGGCAGATCAACGGGACGACAGGCTACGAGGAGGCGGCGGCCCAGGGGCTTATAGCGGGAGTCAACGCGGCGCTCAAGGCGCGCGCCGGCGACCGGGACGCCTTTATCCTCGGCAGGGACGAGGCGTACATGGGCGTCATGATCGACGACCTCGTGACGCGGGGGGTGGACGAGCCGTACAGGATGTTCACGTCGCGCGCCGAGTACCGCCTTTTCCTGCGGGAAGACAATGCGGACCTGCGCCTCACGGAAAAGGGCTATGCCGCAGGCTTCGTGTCTGAGGGGCGCGCTGCGGCCGTCCGCAAGAAGAAGGGACGGATACAGGCCCTCACCCGGCTTCTCGCGTCGACGCGCCTCATGCCTGCCAAAAGCGTGAACGCGCGCCTGGCGTCGTGCGGCCTGGAGCCGATAAAGAACCCCACGACCCTCGAAGAGCTGCTGAAACGGCCGGAGGTCTCCGTGGCCGACCTCTCCGCCCTCGACGGCCGCATCGGGGCCAACGGAAGTGAGATTGCTTATCAGGTGGAGTTAAATATAAAATATAGGGGCTATACGGACAGACAGAAGGAGATGGTCGAGAGGGCGAGGAGGCTCGAAAACAGGCTTATGCCGGCCGGCATCGCCTACGAGGAGGTGTCCGGCCTGTCGCGGGAAGCGGTCGAAAAGCTCTCCAGGGTGCGCCCCCTCTCCCTCGGCCAGGCCGGCCGTATACCGGGCGTCACCCCTGCATCGGTGGCCGCGCTTCTGGTCCATTTCAAGAAGATGGGGACATTGTGACAGCGGAAGAGAGAACGGCCGGCATCGAGGCCCTCCTTGAGGGGATGGGCGCGGACGCCTGGGGCGTTGCGCCCCTGGCCGTGTACGACAGGCAGCTCCTTGCCCTGGGGGAGGGTGTCCGCGAGAAGTACCCCTTCGCGATCTCCTTCGGCCTCCTCGTGCCGAAGGGCGTCCTTGAGACGCTGACGGACGGGCCTACCCTCTTTTATCTGCACCATTACAGGCAGGTGAACTACCGGCTCGACACGATCGCCTACGAGCTTGCGCGTGCGCTGGAGGGAAAGGGCGCGGCGGCGCTGCCCTTCGCGGCCAGCCAGATGGTGGACTGGCAGGGGCAGAGGGGCCATATATCGCACAAGCACGTAGCGGCAGCCGCCGGGCTGGGCTGGATAGGACGGAACAACCTTCTCGTCCATCCGCGGTTCGGCGCGAGACTCAGGCTGAACACGGTGCTCACCGACATGGAGCTTGCGCCGGGTGCGCCCCTTGACTTCGGGTGCGCCGGGTGCGCGGCCTGCGGCCGTGTCTGTCCGGTCTCGTCGATTGCGCCGGAGCCGGCCGCGTTCGACCACAAAGGATGTTATGCCATGCTCCGGGAGTTCAAGAACAAGAGGAACCTCGGCCACCACATATGCGGTCTATGTGTAAGGGCCTGCGGAGGAAAGGGATGAAGGCGTTGATCGCGCTTGAGGACGGGACCTGCTTCGAGGGCCGGTCTGCGGGCCTTGCAGGGGAGATGGAAGGCGAGATCGTGTTCAACACGAGCATGACGGGCTACCAGGAGATCCTCACGGACCCGTCGTATCGCGGGCAGATAGTGACCATGACCTATCCCCTGATAGGCAATTACGGAGTCAACGAAGAGGACGTGGAGTCCTCCGGCCCCAAGGTGGAAGGCTTCGTCGCCAGGGAGTTCAGCAAGATCACGAGCAACCACCGGGCGAAGGAAGGGCTGCTCGACTACCTCTCCCGCCACGGGATCATGGCCATAGAAGAGGTCGATACGCGGGCGCTTACGAAGCACATCCGCGTCAGGGGCGCGATGAAGGCGATGGTATCGACTGTGGACCTGGACCCGGAAAGCCTCGTGGAGAAGGCCAGGAAATCGACGGGCATCGTCGGCATCGACCTTGTGGCCGGTGTGACGTGCCCTGCGCCCTACGTCTTCGACGGGGAGAGCGGCGACCTGACGGTCGTCGTGATGGACTTCGGCATTAAGATGAACATCCCCCGCATGTTGAAGAAGGCGGGGTGCAAGGTGATAATCGTGCCTGCCCGGACGAGCGCGGCGCAGATGCTCTCCTATGCGCCAGACGGCATCCTCCTCTCCAACGGCCCCGGCGACCCCGAGGGCGTGCCCGATATCGTCGTGGAGATACGGAAGCTCTTCGGCAAGGCGCCCATCTTCGGCATCTGCTTCGGCCAGCAGCTCCTCGGACTTGCTTACGGCGGGAAGACCTACAAGCTCAAGTTCGGCCACAGGGGGGGCAACCAGCCCGTCAAGGAGCTTTCCTCGGGCAGGGTCCGCATCACGTCGGAGAACCACGGGTTCGCCGTAGATATGAAGTCCCTGGAGGGCAAGTCGGTCAGGGCGACGCACGTCAACCTGAACGACGGCACCCTGGAAGGCATGGAGCACGAGATCTACCCCATCTTCTCCGTCCAGTTCCACCCCGAGGCGTCCCCCGGACCCCACGATTCTTACTACCTCTTCGGGAAGTTCAGGCAGTTGATGGAGGCATTCAAAAAGGAGCGCCATGCCTAAGCGGGAGGACATCAAGAGCATCTTCCTCATCGGGTCGGGGCCGATAGTGATCGGCCAGGCGTGCGAGTTCGACTACTCCGGGAGCCAGGCGTGCAAGGCGCTCCGGGAAGAGGGCTACAGGATCGTCCTCATCAACAGCAACCCCGCCACCATCATGACCGACCCCGCCATGGCCGACAGGACTTACGTCGAGCCCCTGATACCGGAGGTATTGGAGGCGATTATAAAGGCGGAGCGGCCCGACGCGCTCCTGCCGACGCTCGGCGGCCAGACCGGGCTCAACCTGGCGACGATCCTTTCCGAGAGGGGCGTCCTTGAAAAGTACAAGGTCGAGCTTATAGGCGCGGACTACGCGGCCATCAAGAAGGCGGAGGACAGGGAGGAGTTCAAGGCTGCCATGGAGAGGATCGGCCTTGAGGTACCCCGCTCCGGCTTCGCCTACAGCGTGGAGGAGGCGCGAAAGGTCGTCCGTGAGATAGGCTTCCCGGCGATCATCAGGCCGAGCTACACCTTGGGCGGCACGGGCGCTTCCGTTGCGTACAACATAGAGGAGTTCGAGGCGCTCGCTGCCAGGGGCATCGAGAGCAGCATGATAAACGAGATCCTCATCGAGGAGTCCGTCATCGGCTGGAAGGAATACGAGCTTGAGGTGATGAGGGACAAGAACGACAACGTCGTCATCGTCTGCTCGATAGAGAACTTCGACGCCATGGGCGTCCATACGGGAGACTCGATCACCGTGGCTCCCGCCCAGACCCTCACGGACAAGGAATACCACGCCATGAGGGACGCGGCCATCGCCATCATACGGGAGATAGGCGTCGAGACGGGCGGGTCGAACATCCAGTTCGCCGTCCACCCCGACACGGGCCGCATGGTCGTCATCGAGATGAACCCCAGAGTGTCGAGGAGCTCCGCCCTCGCCTCGAAGGCGACGGGCTTCCCCATCGCAAAGATCGCCGCCAAGCTTGCCGTCGGATATACGCTGGACGAGATACCTAACGACATCACGAAGAAGACCCCCGCGTCCTTCGAGCCGACCATCGACTACTGCGTGGTCAAGGTCCCCAGGTTCACCTTCGAGAAGTTCAGGGGCGTCGATGAGACCCTCACCGTCTCGATGAAGTCCGTGGGAGAGGCGATGGCCATAGGCAGGACCTTCAAGGAGGCCCTCCAGAAGGGCTTCCGCTCCCTTGAGACGGGCATCCACGGCATCATCGACGACCGCCGCCCGACCGGGCCGGACGACCTTGAGCTTATCAGGCAGAAGCTCATCGTGCCGAACAAGGACAGGGTCTATTACATACGGTACGCCTTCAAGGCGGGCATGGACATCGATGAGATATACAACCTCTCGAGGATAGACCGCTGGTTCCTGAAGAACATCGAAGAGATCGTCGCCTTCGAGGGGGAGCTTCAGGCGGAGCGGAGCGACCTGCCGCTCTTTCCCGGCCGCGGCAACGGCATCTCCGTCGATCTGATGCGGAGGGCGAAGCGCTACGGTTACTCCGACAGGCAGATAGGCATGATCCTGGGCGTCGGCGAGGCGGAGGTGCGCGCCTGGCGCCTTACCCACGGGGTGGAGAGCGTCTTCAAGCTCGTAGATACGTGCGCTGCCGAGTTCGAGGCGTACACGCCCTATTATTACTCCACCTACGAGACGGAGAACGAGTCCCGCGACTCCGACAAGAAGAAGATCATGATCCTCGGCGGCGGGCCGAACAGGATAGGGCAGGGCATCGAGTTCGACTACTGCTGCGTCCACGCGGCCCTTGCCCTGAAAGAGCTGGGCTACGAGACGATCATGGTGAATAGCAACCCGGAGACGGTAAGCACCGACTACGACACCTCCGACAAGCTCTACTTCGAGCCCCTGACCCTTGAGAACGTCCTGGACATCGCCAACAGGGAGAAGCCCGACGGCGTCATCGTCCAGTTTGGCGGCCAGACGCCCCTTAACCTGGCGGTGCCCCTGAAGAAAGCGGGGGTCCACATCATCGGGACGACCCCGGAGAGCATCGACGTGGCCGAGGACAGGGAGAAATTCAAGGCCCTCCTCAAGAAGCTGAAGCTGACCCAGCCGGAGAACGGCATCGCCACGTCTTTTGCGGAGGCCAAGGAGGTCGCCCGCGTGATAGGGTATCCCGTCGTCGTCCGGCCGTCCTACGTCCTCGGCGGGCGGGCGATGGAGATCGTCTACGCGGAGGCAGACCTGGAGTCCTTCGTCGAGAAGGCGTACGAGGCCTCCCCCGACCTGCCCATTCTCATAGACAAGTTCCTCGAGGACGCCATAGAGATCGACGTGGACGCAGTCGCGGACGGTGAGCGGTGCGTAGTGGCGGGCATCATGGAGCATATCGAGGAGGCGGGCATCCACTCCGGCGACAGCGCGTGCGCCCTGCCGCCCTATTCCCTGAGCGACGACCTCATCGAGCGGATCAAATCGAACACCCAGCAGCTTGCGAAGGAGCTTAACGTTATCGGCCTTATGAACATCCAGTACGCAGTCAAGAACGACGTGGTCTACGTGCTGGAAGTCAACCCCAGGGCGTCCCGGACCGTGCCCTTCGTCAGCAAGGCGACGGGCGTCCAGTGGGCAAAGGCGGCCGCCAAGGTGATGACCGGGCTGAAGCTGACGGACGTGGGGATCAAAGGCGAGGTTGCCATCGACCACATAGCGGTCAAGGAGTCCGTCTTCCCCTTCAACAAGTTCTTCGGCGTCGACACGATCCTGGGGCCTGAGATGAAATCGACCGGCGAGGTCATGGGCATCGACAGCAATTTCGGGGCCGCCTTCTGGAAGTCGCAGCTCGGGGCCGGGCAAAATCTCCCCCTCGGCGGCAACGTCTTCCTGAGCGTGAAGAACCAGGACAAGAGGAACGTGGTCTTCATCGCGAAAAAGCTCTCCGACCTCGGCTTCAGGATATACGCGACGCGGGGGACGGGGAAGATACTGGCAAACAGCGGCATCGACACGACGATGGTGAACAAGGTCTCGGAAGGCAGGCCGCACGTCGTAGACATGATAAAGAACGGCCAGATCCACCTCATCATCAATACGCCCTCAGGCAGGAAGCCCAAGAACGACGAGGTGCTCATCAGGGCAGGGGCCGTGCAGTACAAGATACCCTACACGACGACGATCTCCGGCGCCCAGGCAGTGGTGAACGCCATCGAGACGATGAAGAAGGGCGATTTGAGGGTGA
>Ga0326728_10005820_pt1 | contig 33983 bp, 31 predicted proteins | sample MB3enrmetagenome_FD_207602 | JGI IMG/M metagenome (GOLD analysis project Ga0326728, IMG submission 207602) | Lab enriched peat soil microbial communities from McLean, Ithaca, NY, United States - MB31MN | ecosystem: Environmental > Terrestrial > Soil > Wetlands > Peat | place: USA: New York...
GCAACCGGCTATTCCTCGGTCAGGTTGCTCTCCAGCAGGGCCTGCCTCCGCTTCACCGGATGGCAGCAAGTGTAAAGGATGTCCGGAGACAAAATGTAAAGGATGTCCCGGCACTTGACACCCTCGCATTTGGGGACCTGGGTCCGCACAAACTTCAACCCACCTCTTTCAGCTCAGCCCAATCTGTCATCCTGAAAGAGCCATGAAGCTCGGCGTCGTCAGCGATACACACGGCCTCCTTCGCCCCGAAGTCGCTCCTGCACTCAAGGGCGTCGACCGCATCCTGCACCTTGGGGACGTGGGCAAGCCCTCCATCCTCGCCGATCTCGAAAAGATCGCTCCGGTCACCGCTATTCGCGGCAACGTCGACCGGGAGGGCGCATGCGCCAAGCTGCCCGAAACCGATGTGCTGCTCATTGCGGGGCACTACGTATATATGTTGCACGACCTCAAGGCCCTCCACCTCGACCCCGCAGCCGCCAAATTCTCCGCCGTCCTCCACGGCCACACGCACGTGCCCAACTTCTACACCAAGAAAGGCGTGCTTTACTTCAACCCCGGTTCCTGCGGGCCGCGGCGATTCGACCTGCCGGTGACTGTGGGGCTGCTGACGGTGGGAGCAAATGGAGAGATGAAGGCGGAAATCGTCTGGCTCAGTCCGGCTTAGGCGGTGGTAGCTTCCGGATCGCCAGTAATCCGGGAGCAACTCAGTCATCTTCGGGCGTAAACAGTTTCCTCAAATCCATTATAATATCTTTGTGATATCATTTAAATATCGTCTTTGAGGAGGCGTTATGCAAGAAGATCGGTCAATAATCAGTCGGGAGAGGGTCGTGTCTGTTGTGAGCGGATGGGCGGTGCTCATTCCGTTGCTAGTCTTTGCTGCAGCTGATTTCAACTACCTTGTTCTCTCAAAGCCCGAGGGTCCAGGACTGTTGATGGCAGTGTTCGTGCTTGTCATCTGCGGATTCATACTTCGCGAGTTTTTCAGCCTGCAGCCGAACGAGGCACGCGTACTTGTGTTGTTTGGTTCCTACAAGGGAACTGTACGCAAAAGCGGGTTCCACTGGGCTAACCCCTTCTACAGCGGCGACCGAAAGTCGCAAAACGTCTTGGGAAACAGCACGCTTCAACTCAAGCAAGCCTCAATCGGGTCGGCGAGCCGCCTTCTCGGTCGTAACAAGGTGTCGGTGCGAGCAAGAACGTTAAATGGAGAGAAACTGAAGGTGAACGACAAGCGGGGAAACCCGATCGAGATCGCGGCTGTCGTCGTATGGCGCATTGACGATACGGCGCGAGCCTTCTTCGATGTTGACGACTACGGGAATTACGTTCCAATTCAAAGTGAATCGGCGCTTCGCCACATCGCAAACCTCTATAGCTATGACGACGGAGATGGTGGGGAAACAACGCTCCGCAACAATGTCGATGAAGTCGCACAGGCATTACGAGGCGAATTGCAGGAGAGGCTGGCAAAAGCTGGTGTTGTAGTCGATGAAGCTCGACTGACGCACTTGGCTTATGCTCCAGAGATCGCTCAAGTCATGCTTCGCAGACAGCAGGCAGAGGCTGTCATCGCCGCGAGACAGAAAATTGTTCAGGGCGCTGTAGGAATGGTAGATATGGCGCTGCGGGAGCTGTCCGAAAAGGACGTTGTGAATCTCGACGACGAGCGCCGAGCGGCAATGGTGAGTAATCTCATGGTCGTACTCTGCAGCGAATCCGAAGTTCACCCCATCGTGAACACAGGAACGTTGTATAGCTAAAGGCGAGATGAAAGAACGCAAAGCATTCTTAATGCGCATTGACCCGAAGCTCTGGGCACACTTGGAAGCTTGGGCCCAGGATGAATTGCGTAGCGTCAACGGGCAGATCGAGATCATTTTGCGGCAGGCAGTTCAAAGGCGAATGGGAAAAAGCATCGAGCAAGAGGCGGGCAAAAAAACGAAATCGCAGGATTAAACGCGCTGGCAATAGCGACAGAGGCAGGCGGTCACGCCGCTTCGCGCTGCCTGTAACGATAGGGCTGTTAACACTAGGCACCGATGGCGAATTGAGTCCGGAGATTGTGACACTGAAAGTGCTGTAAGGAGATAGGCTGCTAAACTTTCAGGATCGAGAAGCGGCCATATAAGCGGCCGCCAACACTCTTGCTCGTGCAGCGCTTGCCTCGCCGCTGTTCCACTACTTGGCCGGTGTCGACTCCGCGCTGTGGAACAGGGATGCAACCTTGCTGGTGCTGCGCTGCGCCCAGCCTGTTGTGGTGACCCAGCCGAAGAGCAGGACGATGACACTGCATGCGGTCATCATCCACCAGATGGAGTGGGTGGCCTGGGTAAAGCTCATGCCTCTGGCGCGGCCGGTGCTGACGATGGCGCCTGCCAAGGCCACGCCTAGCGCCGTGCCCACCTGACGGCTGGTGGAGGCGATGGCCGAGGCCACGCCCGCCTGCGCCAGCGGCATGCCCGAGACGGCGTTATCCGTGATCCCTGTGTTGATCATGCCCAGGCCGATTCCGAAAAGCGCGTAGGCCAGCATCAATTGCGGTAGCGGCGTCTCAGTGCTGAGAGGCGTAAGCAGCAGCGTGCTCAGCACAAATCCCATGCCGGCCACGGCAATCGATGGACGCTCGCCGTAGTGGCCCACCATGCGGCCCGACAGCGGTGAGGTGACGATGATCATCACCGCGAAGGGAAGTGTGCAGAGGCCGGTCTGAAAGGCCGAGTACCCGCGCACCTGCTGCAGGTAGAGCGTGTTCAGGAAGAGAAAGCCCGCGTACGAGGCATAGCACAGCGCGGCCATAACTATCGCGCCGGTGAACGGTACGCTGTGAAAGAATCGTGGATTCAGCAGCGGCTCGCGGCAGCGCGGTTCAAGCACCAGGAAAAGGATCATGCAGAGGGCCGCGATAGCGAAAAGAACGATACTCGTGGCGGACGTCCAGCCGTCGTGAGGGCTTTCTATGATCGCGTAGGTGAGCGACAAAAGAAAGGCCAGCGCCAGAATCTGGCCGGCGGGGTCGAAGCCGCGTCTGCGCGCCGCCTTTGACTCGGGCACGAACCTGGCCGTGAGCGCCACCGCCGCAACGCAGATGGGCAGATTGATCCAGAAGATCGATCGCCAGCCGATAGTCTGCGTCAAGGCGCCGCCAAGCACCGGGCCGGCGGCGAACGAAATGCCCTGCATCGCACCCCATATGCCGATGGCGCGGACGCGCTCCTTCGGATTCCGAAACACGTTGACGACGATCGAAAGCGCCACGGGATTGAGCATTGAGGCGCCAAGACCCTGCAGGACGCGATAAAAGATGAGGCCGCCGATCGAGTGCGCCAGGCTGCAGAGCAGCGATCCGGCGAAGAAGACCGTAAGGCCGATCTCAAAGACCCTCCGCCGTCCATAGCGGTCCGCCATGGAGCCGGAAAACATCAGCAGGCTGGCGAGAGTGAGCGTGTAAGCGTCCACCACCCATTGCAGTCCTGCGAGGCTAGCGTGCAGGCCGAGCTGAATGGCGGGCAGCGCCACGTTGACGATCGTGACGTCCATGCCGATCAGCAGCAGGCTCGCGCAGCAGATGGTCAGGACTAGATAGGGATGAACATGCGGGGGAGAAGCGGCGGATTTCTTTGGACCGATTTCCGTGTTGCTGTGATTCACGGGTCCCTCATATTCAGTTTGCCATCTGGTTGACAGTTTACGATTTTCGTTATCCCCGCAAGCGCGGGTTCACCCGCCGGTACGCCACGCCAGTAAAAAGGTTCACGGTGAGTGTCTGCTTCATGGAAGCAGAACCAGCCTACAGTTCACGGTCCGGAGTTCGCAGTTGTGAGTTGTCAATAATCAGGTTTCAGCGATTGGGAATCAATGATTGGACCAGCCCGCACCAGTTCTGAATCGGGAAGAATGGATTTCCGAGTCGCGACCCGGTCGCCGGCAGCTTCGCCGCCGTCCTCCACGGCCACACGCACATGCCCAACTTCTATACGAAAAAAGGCGTCCTCTACTTCAACCCCGGCTCCTGCGGGCCACGCCGCTTCGATGTGCCAGTGACGATTGGACTGCTCACGGTAGGCTCGAACGGTGAGCTGAAAGCTAAAGTTGTCCCGCTCATGGTGGGTTAGCTGGGCGTAAATTACGGTTGGGCGCAATGCGGCCAAAACCCGGTAAGGCACTTTGTGAAGCTTAAATAGTCCCTTTATCTCGGGCAGTCTTGGGGGACGCAGCCTCGCTCGGATAGTTGAAGAAGCGCTGATAGCCGTCGAGATCGTCGACGACCAGAAGTCGATAGCCCCACGAACCCTCCCTGACTGGAACGCCCTTGGCCTCCAGCTCTGCACTCAGTGCATCCAACACGGCGACCGCGGATTCGGGCGTCGCTGGCTCGACGTACAGGGAAATGAACATCCCCCTTTGCCAATCTTCTCCGAGTCGAGATTGTTGGCCAGGATGAGAGCGCAACCCTGCCGGTCGACCTCTGCAACTCGCGCTCTGCCTTCCTCGTTGTAGCGCCATGGGCTCGTGAAGCCAAGCAGGTTCACGTAAAAAAGAATCGAGGCATCGACGTCGTTGACGTGCAGGACGGGGCGCGCAATCCGGTCAATCATAGGAAATTATCCTCAAATTAAAGGGTCCCGCAAATGACCTAATTCTCATTCCGAGTTTATCGCCGACAACTCGCAGGAAACTCGGACGTGGTTGTCCGGACCTGATTCGCTTCGGTGATGCAACTCCGTCGCGGCTGTAAGCGTCCAAGTGAGCAGATATCGCAACAGGAATGATGGGCGCAGTGCCGGAACGCGCCGGCGATCAACCGGGTACCCGTGTGCCGGGAGTTTTTGCGGGGTTGACGGAGACGGACCTGGCCCAGCAAGGAGAATCGTTGTGAATTGCCGAAGAAGTTTGGCCGCGGGTTTGAGTCTGGCTGTGGCGCTGCTGTTGAGCGGATGCAATGCAGTGCAAGTGAAGCTGGGTATGAAGGTGCCGCTCGCTTCCATCCAGGTGACGAGCATGGAAGCGAGCCTTTCGGGAAATCCGGCCATTGCGCCCGGGGGCAAATCTTCGCTCGTGGTCACCTTCACAGGCACGGACGGCAAAGAAAGCAAAACATGGGCCACCAAGGGAGCGGGACAGGGAAAGATCGCGTGGAGCGACCTGGCCGTGACCGCGACTGTCGTCACTGTGAATAAAAAAGGCGTGGTTTCGCTGGCCCGCGACCCGCGTGTGAGCGATGGCAAGACCGGCCACGTGACGGTGACTGCGCCAAGCCATCCCGGCCTGCACGCCGACCTCGACATTCCGCTGCGCTACAACATTGCGTATGCCGCACATTTCGACGGCTCGGACGGCATGAAGGGGATGGATGGCACGGATGGGCTGAACGGCTCGGACGGCAGCATGGGATCGCTCGATCCGAATAATCCTTCAGCGGGCGGCAACGGGTCGGACGGCGGCAACGGATCGGATGGGCAAAACGGAGGGCCGGGCGGAGATGCGCCCGCGGTGCAGGTCTGGCTTACGGTACAGGCGGGCACGCAGCCGCTGCTGCAGGCGGGTGTGCTCGCCGCCGGGCACAAGGAGCGGTACTACCTGATCGATCCGCAGGGAGGGTCGCTGACCGTGACGGCGAACGGCGGCGACGGAGGAGCGGGCGGCAAGGGCGGGCGCGGCGGGCACGGCGGACAAGGCGGAATGGGAAGCCCACCGGGAATGAGCGGCAACGACGGCCATGACGGCATGGATGGCCATGCAGGCTTCGACGGCAGTGGCGGGCGCATCACGGTGACCTACGATCCCAGCGCAGCGCCGTATTTGAAGACGCTGAAGCTGTCGAGCACAGACGGCCCCAAACCGATGTTTGCGGAACAGCCGGTTGCGCCGCTGTGGTAAGGCGAAGCTTCAACGATAGATTTCGGGTATGAAGTTCTGCTCCTGGATCGGCGGTCGCACGTATTTGGATTTCTCCAGCTTCGGCAGCTTCAGCGGCTCGGGTGTCAGGTCGCTATACGGAATCATCGAGAGCAGGTGGGCTATCACGTTCAGCCGCGACGATTTCTTGTCCTCGGCGTTCACCACGTGCCACGGAACGTGCTTGGTGTCGGTTACCGCGAACATCTCGTCCTTGGCGCGCGAATAATCAGCCCAGTGCTTGCGCGATTCCAGATCCATGGGACTCAGCTTCCAGCGCTTGGTGGGCGTATCCATGCGGTCCTGGAAGCGGCGCTCCTGCTCCTCGTCGCTCACGCTGAACCAGTATTTGATGAGGATGATGCCCGACCGCACCAGCATGCGCTCGAACTCCGGGCAGCTCTGCATGAACTCCTGGTACTCGCGCTCGGTGCAAAAGCCCATTACGCGCTCCACGCCGGCGCGGTTGTACCAACTGCGGTCGAAGAGAACCATCTCTCCCGCGGCCGGCAGGTGCGCCACGTAACGCTGGAAGTACCACTGGGTCTTTTCCCGCTCCGTGGGCGTAGCCAGCGCGGCAACGCGGCAAACGCGGGGATTCAGCGACTCGGTAATGCGCTTGATGGCGCCGCCCTTGCCGGCCGCGTCGCGCCCCTCAAACAGAACCACCACGCGCAGGCCTTTGTGGCGAATCCACTCCTGCAGTTTCACCAGCTCGATCTGCAGGCGGCGCAGCTCGCGCTGGTAGTCGCAGTCTTTGCCAATGCGTAACGGTTCGGCGTTATTGGCGTGAAGGGCTTTTCCAGCGTGGCTTCCCTTCCCTTCGCCGTGCCTGTGGTTCTTCTTGCTCTTGCCGGCCATGGTCTTCCTCCTGGCGTTTCGCGCTTTCCCTTGATCCTACGCCGGTTTCAGCCATGTCGCAGAGCGCGGGGACGATCGATCATCTATTGTATCGGCAAGTTGCGCGGCGCCGTTACCCGGCGGCCGGGAGTGCTTGTAATGCCCGTGCAACACTTCCCGTAACTCTGGGTTCACATAGAGGAGAGTCGCGCCGCAGCACAGGCGGGACATCCAATCCATCCGATGAGGTTCCAATGAATATGAGAAAGATCGCAATATTGGCCGCATTGCTGTTCCCACTCGTGCTGGCCGGGTGCTCTCACCCGCAGCCGGTGGCCTACGCGCCCCCGCCGCCCCCGCCGGCATTCGGCCCGGTCGCGCAACAAGGCTTCCAAAATGGCGTCGAAGCCGCGCGGCGGGACATAGCCAAGGGCCTGGCGCCCGATCTGCAAAGGCACCCGCGATTCCGCAACCCGCCAGTCAGCCCACCGGAAGAATACCGCCGCGGTTTCCGCGCCGGATACGAACAGACTTTCCGTAGCGGACCGACTCCCCCGCCTCCGGGATATTGACGTCCTCCGGAATACTGATGAGTTGCTGCATCTTGTACTGGCGGACGCTCGCGCGCCCGCCAGTTGTATTGCCGATGTTGATCCCGTAATGAACGTGGTACGGTAACCTGCCGCGCGCCCGCAGCCGCACCTTCAGGACGCGGATAATCGGAGGTGTGGAGAGCAGGAACAATCTTGCGATTCTTAAGGATTACGCGGCCTATCTGCGCGTCGAAAAGGGGCTGCGCCCGCTCACCTGCGAGGCCTATCTCAGCGACCTGCGCATCTTCGCGGAGTTTCTCGAGGGCCGCAACGGCGTGCTGCTTACGGCGGTCGAGGCCGATGTGGCCGGGTTGCTCGAGCATCTGCGGAGTCACGGCATCGATTCGCGCTCCTCGGCGCGCAAGCTGAGCTGCCTGCGCGGCTTTTACAAGTGGCTGCTCCTTGACCGGCGCATTCATCACGATCCCACGGTCAACATCGAATCGCCGAAGGCGTGGAAGGTGCTGCCCAAGTCACTGGCCGAGCCGGAGGTGACGGAGATGCTGGAGCGGGCCGCGATGGCCGCTTCGCATCCGCAGGCCAAGGCCACGGCGCTGCGCGACCGCGCCATCCTGGAGCTGCTGTACGCGGGTGGACTGCGCGTCTCAGAGGTCGTGTCGCTGGCTACGAGCGATCTGGCGCTCGACCTGGGCCGCGTGCAGGTGTGCGGCAAGGGCGACAAGGAGCGGATTGTGCCGCTGGGGCGCGCGGCGCTGGTCGCTTTGGAGGAGTATCTGCGAGAAGGACGGCCGCACCTCGATCGCATCAGCTCGTCGCGCAGGAGCCGTGCGGAGAGACAAAATTCTTCGCGGGCTGCCTCGCAACGGCAAGACGCAGCGCGGTTGTTTCTATCGCTGCGCGGCATGCCGCTGACGCGGCAATGGATCTGGAGCCTGGTTAAGAGTTCGAATTCGTCCACCAGTCCGCACGGTTTGCGCCACAGTTGCGCCACGCACATGGTGGAGCATGGCGCCGATTTGCGCAGCGTGCAGTTGATGCTGGGCCACGCCGACATTTCTACAACGCAGGTGTACACGCACCTGGCGCTGGGCCGGTTGAAGGCCGTGCTCCGCCAGCATCATCCACGCGGAGCGCGCCGCCTGGCTGAATCCGGCGGGCGCGCCGATGCGGCCCCCGGCCCGCGTCTTGTTGTGCAAGAGGTCTCCGGCGAGGAAACCCCATGAGCGCCACGGCTGCGCCCCCGGTAGCTTCCTCCATCGACGCGCTGATCGAAGCTTACCTGCGTGTGCTTGCCAACGAGCGCGGCGCATCAGCGCACACGTTGCGCGCCTACCAGCGCGAGCTGCACGGATTTGCCGCGTGGTTGGCCGAATACAACAACGATCTGGGCGTAGAACGCATCGAGCACACCCACATCCGCGCTTACCTGGGCAAGTTGTACGACCGCGGTTTGTCGAAGGCCTCGGCGGCGCGGGCGCTAGCGGCCATCCGGAGCTGGTTCAAGTGGCTGGCGCGCGCGGGGCACATCGAGCAGAATGCCGCCTCGCTCGTCTCAACGCCGCGGCTGCCCAAGCATTTGCCGCGCGTGCCCTCCATCGAGCAGATCAATCGCGTAGTAGACTCGGTGCGCGATGACGCGGCAAGCTGGCCGGCGCGCGACAAGGCGATTCTGGAAATGCTCTACGGCTGCGGCATCCGCAACGCGGAGCTGACCGGATTGAATCTCGGCGACATTCACTGGGCCAACGAGGCGATTCTGGTGCGCGGCAAGGGGCAGAAGCAGCGCTACGTGCCGTTGGGCGATGCGGCGGCCGAGGCGCTGCGTGCGTATCTTGCCGAGCGCTCGGCGCGGCTGGCCGCGGCCGATGGCAAAAAGCAGCATGAGACTCCGGCGCTGTTTGTGAATATGCAGTTGCGCGGCATGGAGAAAGGCGGTCAGGCGCGACTGACCACGCGCAGCGTAGGCCGCATCGTCAAGCGCATCGCCATTCTGCGCGGGCTTTCGGCAGACGTGCATCCGCACACGCTGCGTCACGCTTTCGGGACGCATTTGCTCGAGGAAGGCGCCGACTTGCGCGCGATTCAGGAGCTGCTGGGCCACGAGCGGCTTTCGACTACGCAGCGCTACACCCAGCTCACCACCGCGCAGTTGACGCAGGTTTACGATCGCACGCACCCGCGGGCGAAGTAACAACTTCACTTCAGGAACTGGCTTAAATCTGATCCAGCCTTCGTCGTGCTCGCGCCGCGCTATGTGGAATAGTCGGCATTGATGCGGATGTACTCCGCCGTCAGGTCGGTCGTCCAGAAGACGCAGGAGCCTTTTCCCTGGTTGAGCTGGATCGAGATCGAGAACTCGCGCTGGCTGATGTAGGCGTGGGCGGCGGTCTCGTCATATTCGGGAGCGCGTCCGCCGTCGCGGCAGATGGGCAGTTCGCCGAAGCTTATGTCGAAGCGGTTGGGGTCGATCTCGGCGCCGGAGTAGCCGATGGCAGCGGCGAGCCGGCCCCAGTTCGGATCGCACCCCGCCCACGCTGTTTTCACCAGCGGCGAGTGCGCGATGGCTTTGGCCACGCGCAGTGCATCGGCGTCATTCGCCGCGCCGTCGATACGCAATTCAACCACATGCGATATACCCTCGCCGTCGGCTACGACCTGGCGCGCTAGCGAAGTGCAGACCTCGGTGAGCGCGGCGGCAAAGGCCGCGTCATTTGCCCCGATCGGCACGCCGGACGCGCCGGAGGCCAACAGCAGCACGGTGTCGTTGGTCGAGGTATCGCCGTCCACCGAGATGCGGTTGAAACTGACCTCGATGGCGGGACCGAGGTAGGCGTTCAGATCGGCGGGCTCGATCGCCGCGTCAGTCAGGATGTATATCAGCATCGTCGCGTGAGGCACAAGCTGCGGATGAATCATGCCGGCGCCTTTGCCGAAGGCGGCAATGCGGACCTCGTGCGCCAGGCCATCGCACCCCTTCCGGTCCAGCCGCGCAAAGGCGATCTTCTCCACGGTATCGGTAGTCAGGATCGCCTGGGCAGCCGCAAGAAAGTGCGTGGCTTCGTTGCCGAGTGAAGCGGCAAGAACGGGCAGAACGGCGATGAGCTTTTCCGCGGGCAGTGGAACGCCGATGATCCCGGTCGACGATGGAAGAACCTCTTCCGCGCGGCAGCCGAAAACGCGAGCAGCGGCGGCGCAGGTGGCGCGGGCGGCGTTGAGACCGGGCTCGCCAGCGGCACAGTTGGCATTACCGGCGTTGATGGTGACGACGCGCACGCGTCCGCCTGTGGCGCTGAGATGTTCCTTGTCAACCAGAAGGGGCGCCGCAATGACTTGGTTCGCTGTAAAGGCAGCGGCGGCGCTGGCCGGCGCATCCGCGACGATAAGGGCGAAGTCAGGGCGTCCGCTGGTCTTCAGGCCGGCCTTGGCGGCGGCAAAGCGAAAGCCGCGAGGGATGAGAAAAGACGAAAGGTCGCTCATGGGCTTAACCCATTTAATCTAGCAGGTGGATGAAGCGAGAGCCAGTCAGCGGTAGCGAGGGGGCAGTGACGGAGAATCCTGAGGCGGAAAATTTTCTTGAGCTGCGCGCGGCAAATGTCGCGCGCGGCGATCGAGTCGTTCTGCACAACGTGAACCTAAGCATCCGCACCGGAGAGCACGTGGCGATCCTGGGGCCGAATGGGTGCGGGAAATCCACGCTGATCATGGCCATGACGTGCCAGCTCTATCCCATTGTCCGGCCGGGAATGCGGGTGCGAATCTTCGGACGCGAGCGCTGGGATTTGACTGAGTTGCGACGGCATTTTGGCGTGGTCAGCGCCGGGCCCATGGGAAGCGAGCTGCCAGGTGAACGAACGGCCGTCACCTGCGGCCTGGATGCGGTAATCGCGGGATTCTTTTCCGCATCGACGCTGTGGCCCAATCTGCATGTGACGGAAGAGATGCGCGCGCGGGCGGGTGAGGCGCTGGAGCGGATGGAAGCCGCGCGGCTGGCCGCGCAACTGGTGGGAACCATGTCGGCCGGAGAGAGGCGGCGGATTCTCATCGCGCGGGCGCTGGTGCACCGGCCACGGCAAATCTTGCTCGACGAGCCCTCCAACGCGCTCGACCTGGCGGCGCAACGGGAACTGCGCGAGACGCTGCGCGGACTTGCCCGCGAGGGCACGGGGCTGGTGATGGTGACGCATCATCTCGGCGATATTCTGCCGGAGATCGAGCGCATCATCCTCATGCGCGACGGACGCATCGTAGCCGACGGCCCGCGAGAGGAGCTGCTGACCGAGGCGCGGCTAAGCGAGCTCTTCCACGCGCCGGTGCGCATCGGTCGCGATGCCGAGTGGCTGCATAGCTGGTGATCCGGCTGGGATCAGCACTGAATAAACCGCGGAACCGAAAATACTTTCAGGAGTTTTTATGGAAGCCACAAGTCACAGTCCGCGCTGGAAGACCCTGCTGGCATTCGGAATTATCTATTTTGTGTGGGGATCGACCTTCTTTGCGATTCGCGTGGGCGTCAGCGAAGTGCCCCCATTTCTTTTCTGCGCCATGCGGTTCCTGGCCGCGGGACTCCTGGTTTATGGTTGGGCGATCGTGCGAGGAGAGAGCGCACCAAGCGGGCGCCAATGGATATCGGTGTTTCTGCTTGCGTTTCTCATCTTCGCTGTCGACTATGGGCTGCTGTTTTGGGCAGAACAACGCGTGCCTTCGGGTATTGCGGCGGTGATGCTGGCGACGATTCCGGCGTTCATGGCGCTGGCGGAGATTGTAATCCTGCGAACGCAGCGACTCACGGTGCGGTTGGCTGCGGCGCTGCTGGTAGGAATGGCGGGGGTGGCGATCTTAATGATCCGGCCAATTGATCTTGAAAGGCTGGGTAATCTGGGAAGCCTGGGTAAGCTGGGTGGGGCGCCGATCGATACCGCGGGCGCCGTGGCGCTGATCATCGGGGCGCTCAGTTGGTCGTTGGCATCGGCGCTGTCGCGCAAGCTTTCACTTCCTGCATCAAAGATAATGAGCTCGGGCGCGCAAATGCTTGCCGGCGGAGTTTTGCTGACGGCGGTTGGCGCAGCGCGCGGAGAATTCCGCGAAGTTCATCTCATGCATGTATCCAATGCGGCGTGGTTTGCATTGCTCTACCTGATTTTCTTCGGCTCGATTGCCGGATTCACGGCGTATGTTTGGCTGATCCATCACCAATCGCCGACGAAGGTTGGGACTTATGCCTACGTGAATCCGGTGGTGGCCGTGGTGCTGGGTTACTTTCTGGGTGGCGAGGCGATTGGCGCGCGAACGGTAGCCGGCGGGTTGTTAGTGCTGGCCAGCGTGGTTACGATCACGACTGTGCGCGCCAAGAGCCCGGCAGCCGCTCTTGCATCGGAAGATATGAAGTAGACTCGCGTTTGCTTAAGCGCGCCGCGCGCAAGCGGAAATCGTCATCGCCTATGTCAAGGCGCCGGGGCACACGGTGGAATTGCTACAATACACCAGTCCCGCCGACCGCACCCGCGTGAAGTCGCGGCCGTGCGATCCCGGTGCGCGTCACTTGGCATTCCGGGTCAAGAACATCGAAGGCGTCATCGCGGCATGCCGCCAGGCAGGCGTCATCCCGGTCAGTCCGACGGTCCCGGAGCACGCCGACGGGCCGGCCAAGGGCCTGAAGGGGGTCTACACCACAGATCCGGATGGGATCGTGATCGAGTTCATGGAAGATCCGCGCATCCAAGACTAAATAATGCAGGGCAGGGAGGAAGGCACATGGGGAGAGTGAGCGGCAAGGTAGCGTTGATTTCGGGTGGCGCCGGCGGCATCGGCGCGGCGACGGCGGCACTGATGGTCAAGGAGGGCGCCAAGGTCGTCATCGCGGACCTGGCCAAGAACGGTCCCGAGGTTGCAAAGACCATCGGCGCCGAATTCATGTCGCTCGACGTGACCAGCGAGACGCAATGGGAGCACGTGGTGAACGAGACCGACAAGAAATACGGCGGTATCCACATCCTCGTCAACACCGCCGGCATCGAGGGCGATCAAGTGAACAATTCGTTCATGGCGACGAGTCTGGCGGAATGGCATCGCGTCCATGCGGTGAATCTCGACGGCACGTTCCTCGGCTGTCAAAAAGTGATGCGGGTGATGGAGCGGCAAAAGCGGGGATCGATCGTCAACGTGGCGTCGATGATTTGCTTTTTCCCAGCGCCCTTTAATATCGCCTACGGGTCGAGCAAGGCAGCGGTCCAGCATCTGAGCAAATCCGTGGCGGCGTGGGGCGCGCGCGATGGCAACCAGATCCGCTGCAATTCCGTACACCCCGGCCTGATCCGGACGCGCATGTTTCTGAATATCGCCGCTCACCGCGCGGGGGGGGTCGAATGATGAACTCGCGGCCGCCGAGAAAGAGGCCAAGGCCATGTTACCGCTGGGCGCGCTGGGGGAGCCTGACGATGTCGCGTATCTCATCCTCTATCTTGCGTCGGACGAAGCCGCCCAGGTGACCGGCTCCGAATTCCGCATCGATGGCGGTTGGGGTCTCAATGTTGGCGACAAACGGTCATGACCAGCGCAGTGGAGCTGACGACGGCCATGCGCCAGAAGTAAATCTGCCCCATCGGCGATGCGCCTTGTCGCCCTTTGCGGTGAAAAGCTCCAGCGGAGCCAGCACGAAGGGTCCGCCACAGGCGAAGACGTGTACGATCAGAAGAAGGCGCATCCGGCCGGCGAGAAACCAGCTTACGTCCGTTGCCAAGCACCACGCTGCGTCCAACGGTCGTTCGCGTCGCAGAGGGACGGTACGATGACAAAGCGAATGATGAACGCCGGTATCTATGCCGGCCCCGACAACATCGTTATCCAGGCGCGACCGGTACCGGCGCCCGGTCCGGGTGAGGTGCTGGTTCGTGTTGCTGCCTGTGGTATATGCGGAAGCGACGTAAACGCGCTGCACGCCGAAGCGGCGGAAATGTCGCCGGGGACAATTCTCGGACACGAAGCGAGCGGAGTGGTGGAGGCGGTGGGCGAAGGAGTATCCGGCTATTCCGGCGGTGAGCGGGTCGTCATTGAACCGCTCCGTACGTGCGGCAAATGCAACTGTTGCGCCGCGGGTCGGGACTCTCTTTGCCGCAGTCTTCGGATTCTCGGCGTTCACGCCGACGGTGCTTTCGCCGAATACGTTGTGGCGCCTGCGCGGCGTTTGTATCGCATTCCCGATGCGCTCGATTTTCGCACTGCCTCGCTCACGGAACCGATTTCCGTTGCTGTTCATGGGCTGCGCGTAGGCGGATTTCAAAAAGACATGCGCGTTCTTGTCTTCGGGGCGGGCATCATCGGGCTCGCTACCGTAGCTGCCGCTCGCGCATGGGGAGCAAAGGAAATCTTGCTCGCAGTTCGCTATCCGCACCAGGCGAAACTTGGCCGTGCGTGCGGCGCTGCCCTCGTGCTTATGGAAGATCAGTCGACCGCCAGCGCCCTAGACACACTGGGCAGGGAGAAGCCTATAGCACTCGTGGTGGACACGGTAGGCCACGCCGACACGCTTGCGGCTGCCGCTGCTGCCGTTGAACCGGGAGGAACCATCGTTGAGCTCGGCCTTGCGCTCGCACCCGTGCCCATCCCCGGACTGACGCTTCTGCACAAGGAAGCGCGCCTGCAGTGGTCGAACTGTTACTCCAGGCGAGCGGAAGGGCAAAGCGACTTTGAAGAGTCAATACGATTGCTCCAACAGGACCCTGTGCTGTGGTCCTCAATACAGACAGACTCGGTGCCGCTGGATGAGATACGCCGCGGTTTCGAGTTGGCCGCCAACAGAAAGGCCGGGACCGTTAAGGTCACCGTGATGATGAACTAAGAAGATGTTTCGGAGCAACTCGTCGCAAGTTTGAGCACTTTACGGACGGGCTGCTGTTGGGCTGAAGGAAATGCCATTGCAATTCTTTGAATACTGTGGTTGCGGAACCCACACCAGCCAGCGCATGTGTGATGGTTAGAGAAGAGGAGAGAATGATGAGCGCTTCAGTGACCACGCAAAAGCCTGCGGACTGGAAGAATTACGAAGATTTTGCCACTTCTGATATTGCGACCAACCGCCTTCCCTCGACCGATGCCCTCGCCGGGAAACATGTTCTCATCACGCTAAAGAATGGCAGTAAGCTGGACTTTTTTTGCGCGAAGAAGCATGCCCTGACCTGGACCGAGGTGGGATCAGCGAGCGAGCAGTGGTACGAAGCGATTCTCGTTGCCCCCGACGTCTATTTCGTAGATGTCACGTTTACCATCCGGCCTAAGGAAGCTTTGACGCTTATCGTGAATTTCAAGACAGGCCGCGTGCTTTCGATTCGCTCAATTGTTCGTGACGAGGGCGCCTACCAAGGCGAGCCGCGAGTTGCCCAGGAGTTCATCACGGGTACGCTCGATGGCGTAAACATCTCGCCCGCTAGCTTTGAGCCGGCGATAACACGGGACCTCATTGGCCTGCGGGAAGTTTCCACATACGGCCCAGGGCACACTTACGAGCATATTTATCTGAATGCGGAGCGGTACTGCTGGCAGTGTCTCGTTGGAGTGCAACGCGGTCAGGGCGACGTGGACATGGCCTCGTACTATAAGTTCGACGACGGGTTATATATCTTCACCTTCCGGGAATTCATTATCCCAGTGGCTTCCGTCTTTTTCTTCAACTTTGCCGACCTGCGATCGACCGGGAAGTTTCTTGGCGTGACGAGCGAGGGGGCTATTGAAAATCGACCTGCGGGAGCTTTTATCGAAAAGGTGTCAATGACGTATTACCGCAGGGATGCGGAGCCTCTTTAGGCCCGGCATAGAATGGTTCGTGTGATGTTTACGAGACAGGGCCAGATAGGCAATTTTTCCATCCCCGGGGTCAAGCAGCTTTCGACCGGACTCCAAAGAGCGGGAAACATCGCCGAAACACGTCTTCCCGTTCGTCATTCAGGACCTTAGCCCCACTTCCGCAGCCCAACTTCCACAGCCCAACTTCCGCAGGTTGATACAATGGGCGCATCGTGAAAATTGGGAGGAACCGAATGAGGATGATTTCAGAACCCGCGCGGGAGATAAAGGTCCTGAAGGAAGCTGACGTTGTTGTCGTTGGTGGCGGGCCCGGCGGCGTTGCATCCGCCATAGCCGCAGCCCGGATGGGGGCAAAAACCGTGCTCATCGAGAGATATGGCCACCTGGGAGGGATGGCTACCGGAGGCCTGGTCAACATCTTCCCCAATCTGAGCGACATCAGCGGAAAACAACGGATTTTCGGGCTGAACCAGGAAATCATCGACAGGATGAAAGCCCGGAATGCCGCTTTTTCGCCGGACCAGAAAGACTGGGGAACCACCGATCGAAGAATCGTTGATTATTATCTGGATGCCAACATGGGATGGTTCTATGTACGCAAGGATCCCAACATCGGCGGCCAGGAAAGAGTGCACTATACCGCTGTTCTGGATCCTGAGGTACTAAAGGCCGAACTCAATGACATGGTGGCCGAATCTGGAGCCGGCTTGTTGCTGCATTCGTGGGGAACCCGTCCGATCGTGGAAGGAAACACAGTGAAAGGAGTTTTCTTTGAAAGCAAGTCGGGACGCCAGGCGATTCTTGCCAAGGTCGTCATCGATTCCACAGGCGATGGAGACATGTTCGTCGCCGCCGGCGCGGAGTTTGACAGTGAGCTTCAGAGCAATTTCCGGACAGCCCTGGCCTTCACCTTCTGGATCGCCAACGTGGATATGGGTAAGCTGAATGATTTCCGGAAATCGCAGCCCGAGAAATATGCCGAGTTGCTGCATCAGCTCACAGAAGCCGGCGGCCATTCCCGTTACTTCAGAGGCCTCTTGAAAAATCAGGAAGGAGTGCTCTGGTTTCACACCATGGAGATCAAGCCGGAGGCTTCCGATGCCATGGATGTGGAAGAATTGACCCGGGTGGATGTGAAAGGCCGCAAGAGGGCGATCATTACTTATGAATTCCTGAGAAAGAATATGCCCGGCTGCGAGCGGTGCTTCCTTATGCAGGCGGGTCCTCAATTGGGCACGCAGGGTGGCCGGCGCGTTATCGGCGAATACATCCTCACTCCGAAAGACATGGAATCGGATGAAATATTCGAAGATACCATCGCGGTTTTGGCTAACAACGATAATGGCGCCATCTCCGCAAAACACCCGTCCATCTGCATTCCTTACCGGTGCCTGGTTCCGGTGAAAATTGACGGGCTGCTGGTTGCTTGCCGCGCGTTTTCGTCTAAGGCCAGCGTCAATCAGTGGTTCAACATCATCCCCCCATGCATTTGCTATGGCCAGGCCGCCGGCACAGCTGCCGCGCTGGCAGTCAAAGCGGGCATTCCGCCGCGCCACGTCGACTACAAAGAGCTGCAAGCAAATTTGAGGAGACAGGGAGTGGGCCTGCCCAACTAAGAGATCTCCCTCGGGGCGGGAGATTTGGGCTGAGCAGCGCGGATGGCGCTGCCCGGCCATTCTCTGTTTGAGTCTCTAACTGATCTGGAGGATATTATGAAGTTGGTCATGATTGCATCCGCGGCGCTGGCTTTGCTGTTGGGCGCTGCCGCGCACGCCGGCGAGGCGGCAACGGCCCCGTCGACCGAGGAACTCGGCATCACCTGCGATCGTGCCTGTCTCATCGGCGTGATGGACCAGTATCTCGCGGCGATGATCGCCCATGATCCGGCAGCAGTCGCATTCGCGACGCACGCTAAGTTCACAGAGAATGGGGTCGTTCTTCCGATCGGCACAGCGGCATGGCAGACCATGGACTCGCTGGGCGCCTTCAAGCAGTATGTGGCGGATCCGCAAGGTCACTCGGTCGGCTTCCTCGGGACCATTAGGGAGCATGGCCATGAATCAATCCTGTCGGTCCGGCTCAAGCTGAGTGATCGGGTAATCGAAGAGGCCGAGCAGATCGTCTTGCGCAAACGGCCCGGTTACGACCTTGACGACCCGGCTGGCTGGGACGAACGTATGCAACCCGGCAGCGGGCGGACGTATACGACTGCCGGCTGGAATGACACACTGGAACCGGGCGAACGGGTCCCACGCGACCGCATGATTGCGATTGCCAACAGCTACTTCTCGGCCATTCAGGGGGGCGCCGCGACGCCGGTGCCGTTCGCGTCCAATTGCTATCGGATCGAGAATGGGGTCGTCACGTCAGGTGCCGCCGCCACCGGTCCGGACGCGTCGAATGGGGTTGCCTCGAGCGAATTCGCGCGCCGGCATTGCGCCGAGCAGCTCAGCACCAAAGGCTTTTTCGTTTTCGACAATGAACTGCGTGGGCGCCGCTTCTCTGTAGTGGATGAAGAGAAGGGCATCGTCTTCGCTCAGGTTTTCTTCGATCACGCCGGCACGGCCAAGTTCCACATGGACACTAATGGGAACAAGGTCCCCATGGGCAGCGGCGGCGGCGGAGATTTGCCGAATTCCATCTTTATCAATGAGATTTTCTGGATCAAGAACGGCGTCATCCAGCACATAGCCGCAAATATCATTACTGTTCCCTACGGCATGCCATCAGGCTGGGAGCAATAAAACAGGGCATTTCAATGCGGGAGTACAGCCCGCGGGCAACCCGCAATCGGCAAAACAGGAGGGGATTAAATGCAACGAATCATGGCGATTGTGAGCGCCATTTTACTGGGCTCGCTTGCGACGGCAGCACAATCGAACCAAACGCCCGATGTTCCGACCCATGCACCATTCCATTACGGCGCAAACTATGGGAACGACCGTGCGGAGATCGAGAATCTCTGTGCGCGCTATTTTATAGCGTTCGATGACCACGATGGGGACGCTTATGCGGCGACATTCACGCCGGACGGCGTGCTTGTCTTCGCCGGCGGCGTCAGGCATGGGCGGCAGGAACTCCACGATGAAATAGCAGGGGTGTCAGTCGGCCGGCCTGTGAAGGTCCCGCCCGGCACTACCTCCCGCCCGCGCGTGCAGCACATGATCACTAACCAGGTGATCGATGTGAATGGCGACACCGCGACCCAGGTAGCCTACTGGATCGCCTTTACCAACGCCACGCCGCAGAAGGACACGCAAGTGCTGTACATGGGCCATTACCTTGACCACCTCGTTAAGGTGGATGGTCACTGGCTGTTCCAAAAGCGCGAGGTTTTCAATGAGTCCTGGCCACCCAGGAAGGCGCTGTTCTATCCGGAATTGGGCGAGACTGACCCTATCTCGCCCACGGCGCCGGAGTGCCAGGGGTGCACAACAACGCGTCCGTCGCCGCCGACACCGTAGGAGCGTTAGGGGCGGAAATTGAGAACTGGACAAATGCGAATCAGCGCGGATTTGATACGGTCTGGGGATCAAATGCCTCCTTGATCGCCTGCGCCCAGCGATGGGAATTGCTGTACAGACGCCCGAGCGCTTCGGCAGTAGCCGGGATGCGGGGCGGCATGGTCGCATGATGGCTGTTTTTGATGTCCGCCTCCAGGGATGCCCGCATGAATTCCATCGGGATTTCAAAGGCATCGGGCCGCATGCGATCCCACAGGAACAGCAATTCAATGTGGGCGCTGTGCCCATACTCCAGAGGAACGATCTGAAAGTTGTGCGGCGCGTTCAGAATCTTGCCTTGCTCGATGAATTCCGTCATGAACTCCGGAATTGCCTTTGCGACTTCGAACATATGACTGACCGAATCGGCGCTTAGCTTGCATGGCGCCCAGGCGCCACCCAGCCGCGGCACCCGCTGGAGAAATCCGACCAACATGAAGAAATCCATGTTGTCCTCATAAATCCGCAGGATCCGCGGGTCTACCGGTTCGCCGCCGGTTTCCGCCATGATTTCGTTCAACACCCGCTCTTCATATTCCATCTCCTCCGGCGACCACGTGGAGAGGAACACATACAGCGGCATGGAGAGTTCTTTCTGGAATAAGCCGCTATTCCATAGGTCCCAGAAATCGTTGGCGGATTCGGTGGCGAGCAGCGCCGCCGTGGCATAGAAGTATTTCAGCACGGCTTGACCGATCTCCGCCTTCCCGATCTCCAGCATCGCGTCCCGTACGCGGTCGAGCGAAGGAAACTTGAAGATCAAGACTTTGTGGCATTTCTTGTCGAGACGAATCTTATATGCGGGAGTCCGGCCCTCGGTGGGAAATGCTCGCGGCCCACGCCAGGCATTCAGACCAATGGCAATCCGGGAGATGATTCCCAACCCACTCCATTGGCCGACCATCCCCTTGATCAGCCCGCGCAGACTGGGACCCGGCCCATCGGCGCAAAACCACCCGGCGTCATTGGCCAGCGAACCCAGCCTCACGATCTCGCCGGTTGGCTCTACCCATTCGATCCCCGCCAGGTAGCGATTGGTGCGTGAGGCGCCATGTTGGCAATGGTTGTCACCGCTGGAACAGGCAAAATTCGCCAGCACCGACCCCCCAGGCCCCACGGCCGCGACCGGATAGGTCAAACCCACTTTCATCAACTCGGTGAACAACTGCCCGTGCCGCACGCCGGGCTGGATGACGGCATACCGATCCTCGACGTTGATCTCCTCGATCTGGTTCATCCGTTTCATTTGCAATATCACCGTGCCGGGACCGCTGGGGTACGCAAACTGGATGAGGCTCGACACGGTCGCAATATAGGACACCTTGTGCCGATTGCAGATCTTGACGATCTGCTGTACTTCTCCGGCGCTGCCGGGAAGAAGCACGGCTTCCGGGCTGGCCGGCTTCGGACCACCGGGCATGGCGGCGCGAACGCCCGCCAGAATATAGGGCCGGTCACTGATGTTTTCCGGTCCGACGACGCGTTCCAGTTCTTCGTAAATGTGCCGTGGCAAGGGCATCACAAGTTCTCCGCGTTGAAAGCGCCGGACCTCGGCGATCTCGGCGTTGCAGGAAAGGAGCGTTTATAAGGCCGGTGCTTCCACCCTAAAGCGCATCGGCCACCAGTTGCGTAAGGTCGCAATACTTCAATCCATCCCCCTGGGCATGCAGAGTCTCTTCAAAATTCGTCCCGCAAAACGGGCAACAGGAAACCACCGTCTCCGCACCCGTCGATTTGGCCTCCCGCAGCCGCTCGATGGCTGTCCACCGCGCGAATTCCGGAAAGGCCTCGCGTACGCCGCCGCCGCCCCCGCAGCAGAACGCATTTTCTTCGTTGCGCGTCATCTCGATCACTTCCACTCCCGGAATCGCCGCGAGCACCTGGCGAGGCGCGTCGTACACCCCGCCGTTCCCCCGCCGCCACTGCTTCGGCGGTTCGTGGTAGCCGAACGGCTTGATCTCGCCGCTCCAGGGGACATAGGGCTCAGAAAGCCGGCCCAGCAGGCAGGGATCATGATATGTGACTTTCTTCGCGACCGGCTTACTGAACTTCAGTCTCCCGCCGGCAATGAGCTTCTGGACGACCTCGCTGATGTGGATCACCTCAACGTCCAGCGCGGCGACCCTGGGATAGAACCCTCGCAAGGTCCCGAAACACTCGGCGCAACTCGTGATGATCTTCTGAATGCCGCGCTTCTTGAACGCCTCCAGATTCTGCTCCACCTGCTTCACCGCGGCTTTGACTTGCCCCGTCCGCCACAATGGGCAGCCGCAGCAGGACTCATCTCCACCCAATACCGTGAACTCGACACCGCCGGCGTTGAGGATCTTAGCGGTGTTGCGCGCAATATCCGGACTCGAATACGACGCGGCGCATCCGGCGAAATACGCTACCGGGCTGCCCTCGGTGAGATGAACGCCTCCCGGCAGCCACTCGCTCCTTTGCTCATGGGGCCTGCCATAGATGTTGTGCGTCGCGGCCACTGAGTTGGCCATTTGCGCGTGCACCGGCTTGGGACCCTGTCCCTCCTCCACGCATTTGGCCCTTAAAGCCAGGATAGTATCGAGCACTTCCATGTCCCGGATCGCCTTGCAGTTGATATCGCAGGCGCCGCAAGTCGTGCAGGAATAGATGAGATCGATCAACCCGTCTTCGTACTGGAGCTGGCCGTCGAGGAGTTCCTGTGAGATGTTGAGCAGACCCTGTCCGGAGTACGCATCAAAGTGGTACCTGCTGTGGATGGGACAGATTTCGGCGAAGTCCCAGCCCTTGGTTTTCGGACCCAGCAGCCATTTGCACTGCCCGCAATGGTTGCAGGACTCCATCGTGTAGCGGTATTGTCCCAGCTTCTCCACCAATCTCGCCCCTGTCAGAAGCACAACTTTCCCGGATTCAGAATGTTATTGGGATCGAACACGCCCTTCAGCTTCTTGAGGGCGGCCACACCTTCGGGATAATTTTCATAGACCATCTTTGCCCACGGCCCGTAAGGCCGGCTGAAGAATGCCCCGTTTTTCATCAGTGCTTCTGATGCGGATGCCAGCAGCCTTCGGACCTCCTCCATCTCCACCGCGTTGGACTCATCACACGGCACGATGAACTCGCAATGGCAGCCACGCCCCTGGACCATCGGCTGCACATAGCACCCCAGGCCGGGCATCGGATGGCTCGAGGCGGCCACAACCTCGTTCATCACGCCAATCAATGGCGGAATCTTGCTAATCGGCGCCAGGAAGAAGATTTCGCGGCTGCTCCCCTTAGCGCGCAACTTCCAGCCGGGACTCTGCGTCCACACATTCGATAGCAGCGCGAGAACTTCGGCTTCCCGCCCTTCGGCCCCCGGCAAGGAAAGTTGCGGCTGCACGCCGAACGCGATACATGTCTCGCGCAAACATCGTTCCTGTATCGCAATCCGTTCTTCCGGCCGCCGCGCATATCCGGCGACGCACAGGATTGCTGTCCACGGAGGCAGCGCAGCCGCCAAATCCGCGAATTCGGCATCCCATTCGTGGGCGAGTATTGTTGCCAGGGAAACGTTGTTGAGCACCAGGCACTCATCCAGCACCCGCCGCCTTAGCAATTCATTGATCGGCCCGGTGACCTGGCTGACGTCAGTGACCCCAACGAAATAGAGCTTCTGCACCGAGGGGAGAACCTCCGCCTTCGTGACCGCCCAGGTGACCAAACCCATGGTCCCTTGCGCCGCCGACAGGAACCTGAAGTAGTCGATCGATCCCGGCCCCCAAGGGTTTACCTTGTCGGACTTCAGGGTCTCCAACGGGCCCGGTCCGCAGGCCGACCCCGTTCGAAAGTCATCGCCGGTGCCGTACACCACCTCGAGCGCCAGCAACGGATCCATATAGTCATACTGATACTTGGGAACGAGGTTGGGTTCGCGCTCGAGCCGGCTTGCCACCACCGATTTTGAAGCCCGCGGCAGCAAGGGCATGTTCAGCCGCAGACCTTGCGCCCGGAGCGCTGGAACCAGTTCGCCATAGGTGACGCCCGGCTCGACCATCGCATAGCGCTCCACGGGGTCGATTTTTACGATGCGGTTCATCCGGCTGAAATCGACGATCACGCCTCCCCGGCTCGGCACAGTGTCGCCGTGGAAATGTGGCGGCCCCGAGCTTACCGCGATCAGCGGCGTCTTTGTCTTATTCGCTTCCCGGACAATATTCTGCACATCGGCGCGGGTCCTGGGATAAACGGCAACTCCGGGAAGGCACTTCGGAGCGAAACTGACGTCACTCGCGAAAGTCTCGAGCAGCGTGGGATCTTCGCAGACGGATTGCGTCCCGAGGACCTCGGCGAAGCGTGTCTGCAATGCGTCCGAAATGGCTCCAGTAGTGTTCACGTGATCTTCTCGTCCGAAATGCTCTAGTGGATGGTGACGTTCAATCCCATCCGGTCCAGAATCGCCTTCAAGGACTGAATCTTTTCATCCGTGGGCAGCGCCGCCTCCAAAACAACCTTATCTTCGTCGAGTCTCTGATACTTCATCACTCCCAGGTTGTGGTAAGGAAGTAACTGGATCATGGTAACAGCGTCGCCGAGAGAGTTACAAAACTCGCCAGTACTTCGGATGTTTTCTTCCGTGTCGTTAAAACGCGGAATCACCGGAACGCGGATTTGCAACTTGCCCCCGGCCTGGGCGATTCTCCGGGCATTCTCGTGAATCATTTCGTTGGGTACGCCCACCACTGCCTTATGCTGCGCGCTATCCATATGCTTCAAATCGAAGAGAAATAAGTCAGTATAAGGCAGGGCGGCCTCGACGCTATTTGAGGGAGCGAATCCGGTGGTATCGAGCGCGGTGTGAATGCCGCGCTGCTTGAGGGCCTGCAACAACTGGAGAGTGAATTCGGCCTGCGACAAGGGCTCGCCGCCGGAGATGGTCACTCCGCCGCCGGAGTGCTGGTAGAAAGGCAGATCCTTGCTCACCCGCTCCACCAGATCTTCAACGGTGTAATCCTCGCCGCAGAGATAGAGCGCATGCGGATGGCAGGCCGTGGCGCAATCCCCGCAGTTGTCGCAGAGGGATCGGTTGACGCGAATCAGCTGTATATCTTCCTGGGTGATCGTATGCTGGGTAACCTTACCCAGTGTTATTGCACTCTTGGCGCATGCCGCGAGGCACTTGCCACACTTAGCCGTGCCGATGCAGCGCATGGCGATCCAGCTTAACTGCGGATAAAACTGCTGCGACTCAGGACTATGGCACCAGGGACAGCGCAGCGGACATCCCTTCAAAAAAACTGTCGTTCGGATGCCGGGCCCGTCCTGCACGGAAAATCCCTGAATGTCGTAAACCCGTCCGGTCAATAACTTCTCCATGGTGATCGAGAAATTCTCTCCTTGATGGAATCGTCGGACTTATGACGCAATCGTCAGCGCCGTTCGGCAGGCACAGGAACCCTGACGCGTGCCTAACGAGCCGTTGTTTAGAGGCCCAGTTCCGTGCGCCGGATAATATCGTCCTGGCAGGCCTTGAAGACTTCCACAAAGTAGGCGCTGAAGCCCGCGATCCTGACCACCAGATCCCTGTACTCCTCGGGATTCTTCTGCGCCTCCCGCAAAACCTTGCCGCTGACAATGTTCAACTGGATCTCCATGCCGCCCAGATCGAAATAGGTCTTCATCAGGGCAACGAGTTTGGCTTTTCCGGACTCATTGCTCAGCGCGGTGGGATGAAACTTCATGTTCAGTAGCGTGCCGTTGGAGAATTTCTTCTGGTCGATGATGGAGGCGGATTTGAGGGTCGATGTTGGGCCGTTCTTATCCATCTGCTGCACCGGCGAGATACCGTCGGCCAGAGGCTCTCCGGCCTTTCTTCCATCCGGAGACGCGCCGGTGATCATGCCCAGCAACACATGCACCGTGACCGGATAAAGGCCGGCAGCCCAGCGCCCGCGCGGCCCGGTGGCCGAGTTAATCGCATCTCCGTAAACGTCAGAAGCCCATTTTGCAAACTCGTCGGCGTCGGCGTTGTCGTTGCCGTAATGGGGAACTTCGTTCAGGATAAACTGGCGCAGATCCTCCTTTCCTTCCCAGTTACTCATCAGAGCGTCGTAAAGCTCGCGGGCGGAAACCAGCTTCTTGTCGTAAACCAGATACTTGACGATCGCCAAGCTATCGGCGATGTTACCGATGGCCACGCCCGCGTTGCCCGTCGAGTTATACTTCGCTCCGCCCTTCATAACATCCTTGCCGGATTCCATGCAGCCGTCCATCATCGCCGAAAGCAGGGGCAGAGGCATGTGCTCTGAGGCCACATATTCAAAGGTATTCTCCAGGCTCACCTGCCAGTTGGCGAAGTACTTGATCTGCTTTTCAACGGCCGCCAACACCTCGTCGAAGGTCTTCATCTCATAGAGGTATCCGGTCGGCAGGCCGGTCTGGCCTCCCTGTTTGCCGCGAAAGTCGGGCATCGTGTTGTAGCCGTTGTTGATGGCCAGCAAAAAAGCATTGAGCAAGTTATAGAAGGATTCCGCGCCGCTACCGCCTGGGCAGGCGAACTCATCGCCGCAGCTTGCCGGCTCGACGCAGCCGATCAGACAATAGTTGCGCGCGCTTTCGATAGGGAGACCACGAGCCATCAGCGCGGGAATGATGGCATCGTCGCTCTCGAAGGTGGGCACGCCGCCGGCGATCTGAGTTACCGCTATCGCGGCATCCCATAGCTCTTTGGGGGTTCCTTTATGAACGCGTAAGGCTTGCGGAGGATCGTGCAAAACCAGGCGCGCCGCCGATTGCAGCATCATATAAGTCACGGCGTTGGTTGCGTCCTTGCCATCCTTGGTCACGCCGCCCAGAGTCATCAGTTGCCCGCTGGTATATCCGGGGCCGGAGAGGGTGGCGAAGTAGGGCCATATCTTATTCATCTCCGCGACCTTCAGATAGAACAAGTCGAGCATCTCCTGGGCCTGGTCGTGCGCGATTCGCCCGGCGGCAATGTCCGCCTCGTAGTAACTGCCAAGATACTGATCCACGCGCCCGAAGCTGATGCCGTGCTGCTGGCCGTCCAGACAGAGACCTATCTGGTAGAGATACATGCACTGAATCGCGTCATGATAGGTGCGGCAGGGATTCTCCATGATCCAGTTCAGAGAGTCCGCCATCGCTTCCAGTTCCTGCTTGCGCGCGGAATCGGTTTCTCCGGCAGCCAGTCGCTCACACTCCTGGGCGTATCTCTTTGACAGCGTAATCATGCCGTCAGAAACCAGGACCACAGCGCGATAGAAGTTGTAGCGGGAGACGCTGTCTCCCATCAGGTTGCCTTCCATTGCGTTCATCTTGGCCTGCGCCTCGGCGCGGATGGCGCCAAATCCCTTGTGGAACGCCTTGTCGAAGTTAGCGGAAAAGTGGCCGACCGGATTCCTGTTGGTGCCCTTGGTTCCGTAGAGAAGAACGCCGTTACCTTCCGCGCCAAAGTAGCCGTCCGGGATATACTCGTCCACCTTCGCGCTCAAACATTCTTTGCGCCAGAACTCGCCCGTTTCCAAAATATATTTGGCGTCCTCGTCGTAGATGTCATAGGGATCGGTATCGCGATTGGGAATCGTTCCGGCTTCGAGTTCGTCCAGGAGCCAGCCAAAGGAGAATTCCGGATAGAGGGCGCAGGCATGGTAGGAGGTCGCCTGCCAGCCGACAATTACTTCTCCCTCATTGATAAGCACAGGGAGTTTCTCGCAGAGATTCTTGAAATTTCTTGCCCGCTTCAGGATGCCCTGCAACTGGGGATTCTCTTTATAAAACTCGGTTACGATCTTATAGCGGGCAATGCAAATCTTCGGCCGGGTCGTGCGGTACTTCTGGCGTATCTTGGCGACGCGGATGGTGGTCGGGGCCAAGCTAAAGGCGGCCGCAGCGGGACGGACGGCGCTTTTCGAAGCCGGTTCAGAAATGGCCGTGCTCATAATGATTCTCCTCTGTATGATTCTCCTCTATATTATATCCGAGTGGAAATCGGTCTCGCCCTGGTTGACTTGAGGGCAACTCTTGCCGCGACTCCGGAAATAAGCGTTGACCGGATTCAAATCGCCTCCATCGTCACGGCCGGGAGGCTTGACTCACTTGGACAAACAAAATGTTTTTGACTTCTCTGGACGCAGCGTATTATTACACAAAACCAGGGGTTGAGCATCCGATGCTGCCCGCGCCGCCCATTCGGAGAACGAGTGAGGAAATCAACGTACTTGGCCCACCGGCAGCGACGGCGCGAAAATTTACGGTAGGGCCCCGTTTTTTGGCATCTTACCGTGAGAATTCGCAAGAAAACTGCCAATTCGCCCTGTTCCCCTGCCATATTGCGTCAGGGCAAACGCACCTTAAACGCTATATGCAGTGAAGGATAGTGAGGATGAGATCGGGACATGGAGAGTCCCCTGATGGCACAGGTGCTCGGCTTGGTGGCGGCCGGTGGAGTGCTCTAGGTCGGCCAGTGATCTATGCGGCTTCAAGATGCTTTTGCGCAGCCCTGGTCACAAATCACCCCTGCACACAACCGGAAATCACTCGCAAAGCTGCTACCGCGGTTAACAACCAGGGCTCTTTTGCACGCAGATGGGTTGGGCGAAGGACAACCGCAGTTATCCGCAATTTGGACAGCAATGCGATGGATCAGGGTCGACAAAAACTACTTGACGCCAGCAGAAGATTCATTTATAGGTAAATTTGCGAAAAGCCTACCCATTTGTCTAAGCCGCGACTGAACTCACGCTTTTATTGTTAGCTATAGGGAGCAGCGGCAAAATCTTCGGGGACAGACCACCCCTTAGGCGATACGCCGTCGGGCTGAGGAAGACGGGCCGGAACCAGAAAAAGGAGAAGAACATGAAAGCAGCAGTGACCCGTCAAGCGGGCATTATCGCCATGGAAGAGGTTCCCGATCCTGTGATGCGGCCGGACCAAGTAAAGGTGAAAATCGCGTATGCCGGTCTGTGCGGCACCGACCCGGAGAACCTGGAGCAGCGTTTCGGCCTGTTTCCTCCGGAAGCCTATAAGGGCGCCCGGATTCTCGGGCATGAAGCGTCCGGCACGATTACGGCGATCGGCAGCGAAGTAAAAAGCGACGTAAAGGTCGGTCAGCGCGTGGCGATGAATTTCCGCGGCTCCTGCGGCGCCTGCTGGTATTGCCAGAACGGCATGGAGCACTACTGCCCCACTGCCGAAGGCGCGTCCGGATGTTTTGCGGAATACGCCGTCTACCCGGAAAGCGCCATCTATCCGCTGACTGACGATATCAGTCTGGAGGTCGGCGCCCTGCTGGAGCCGGTCTCAGTGGCTGTCCATGCGATTGACCGGGCCAAAGTGACCACCGGCAGCAGCGTCGCCATCTGCGGCGGGGGGCCTATCGGCCTGCTCTGTTTGGAAATGGCGCTGAAAGCAGGCGCGGCCAAGACGATGCTATCGGAACCGGTTGCGGAAAAACGCGCGTTGGCGAAAAAGCTGGGCGCGGATGTCGTTGTCGACCCTTTAAGCGAGGACATCGAAGCCGTCGGTAAGAAGCTGACGGACGGGCGGGGTTTCAATACTGTAATCGATGCCTCGGGCAATGTTCAAGTCGCCAAGCAGTGTATCTCCCTGGCAGACAATTGTGGCACGATTCTCTGGGCGGCGGTCTATGGAAAAGACGTAGAGATCGGCGTTTCACCATTCGTCCTGTACGCTAAAGAACTCACCATTACTTCCACTTTTGTTTCTCCTTACTCCTTTCCGCGGGCGCTGGCCATGCTCCCCAAGCTGGAACTGAAGCCGCTGATCTCGCAAATCGTGCCGTTGAAAGATATTCAGTATGCATTTGAACTGCATAAGACAGGCAAGCCCATCAAGTTACTCATTCAACCTGGTGTCACTGGTGTTTGATACCAAGTCATATCATGCAGGTAATTACCTGAGGAGCTGATCATGTCTATTACTTTAATCGGTGCTTCCGGGAACGCGGGTTCCCGTATTCTCAAGGAGCTTACTGACCGCGGCCACCACGTTACCGCGATTACCCGTCACCCGGAGAAGGTTGCAAAACTGCCGAACGTCACTTCCATAAAGGGCGAGGTCTTAAATAAGGATGCTCTCGTTTCGCTTCTCAAAGGTTCCGACATCGTCATTAGTGCGGTTCATTTTACGGCGAGCGATCCTCGCATCCTGATCGACGCTGTCAAGGCTGCTGGAGTGAAACGCTATCTCGTGGTTGGCGGGGCAGGAAGCCTCGAGGTTGCGCCCGGAGTCAAGCTGTTCAATACACCAGAGTTCCTTGAGGCGTACAAGCCAGAGGCCACCAAGGGTGGCGCCTTCCTCGATCTGTTGCGCGAGGAGAAGGAACTGGATTGGACCTTTCTTTCGCCTTCAGCGATGTTCGTACCCGGTGAGCGCACAGGGAAGTTTCGCCTGGGAGGAGACCAGTTACTGACATCAGAGAAAGGCAGCAGTATCTCTTTTGAAGACTATGCGGTAGCGCTGGTCGATGAGATCGAAAAGCCTAAGCATCGTCGGCAACGTTTTACGGTCGGTTATTGAGCAAGGCAATGCGTCGCGCTCGACCGGTACACTTCGAGGCGCGCAACATTCCTGGGTAATAGGGAAGTCGAATGTCTGCATAGAACACGACGAACGACATCAGAAAATGTTCTGCGTGGAGCCTTGTCATTGGTTTTGTTCCGATTCCTTTCCGCTTCCGCTCCATGTTGCAGACGCGAGACGCTTCTGTGAATAAGGCGGCGGAACCTTAGAACTGGTCCAATAGACAGTTTTGCGTTCTTACAAGCACTGTGGAATCAACACTTGTCAGCATTTATCAGACCGGTTCCAATATGCAGGGCATTAAGAGCCAAGGCCTCGCCACCAGAGCCTTTGCGCCGAAAGTCCAGAGGAACTACAGACGGTTCTCTTGATCGGGAGACTTGCAGGTCCGGTCTTGTGCCTTTATACTGCCGCTATAACGCCAAAGCAATCGAGGTGAACTGCGTTTGCGGCAGATCGACCCCGCGAGCCATGGCCTGGACGGTGTTGTTCAGATCGAGAACGTGGCCAATCAATTTCGAGCGATGCTCAAAACCAAGGGTCAGGGAATATTGATGGCCACCGTCTGACGCATGGAATCTATCTTCGATAAGACCATTGCAGAAAGGCATTCTTCATGGCTAATCAGAAAGAAGTAGAACGCTTGCAAGACCTTGCGTATGAAATGCGCAAGAAACTGATTCACTTGTGCGGCAGCTACGAAGGCCCTGTGCACATCGGCGGTGACCTCTCGATGACGGACCTGCTGATTGGGCTCTTTCATCATGGCATGAACGTCAACCCAAAAGACATCAAAGATCCCGCGCGGGACCGCTTCCTCTTAAGCAAAGGGCACGGCGCCGTCTGCATGTATATAGCGATGTCTTTGCGGGGCTATTTCGATTACGATGAAATCGTCAGGACGTATGGCCAGCTGAACAGCGCCTACGGCATGCACCCCTGCAAAGTTCAGCTTCCCGGCGTCGAATGCTCGACCGGCTCGCTCGGCCAGGGCCTCGCCATCGCCGTAGGGATGGCTTTTTCCGCCCGGCTGAAGAAAGAAGAACACCGCGTATTCTGCATGATGGGCGATGGCGAGACCTGCGAAGGCGAGATCTGGGAAGCCGCTAACACTGCGAGCTCTTACAGACTCGGGAACCTTATCGGCGTGGTGGACAGAAACAAGCAGCTCATGGGCTGCTTTGACGACGATTACATTCACCTCGAGCCCTACGCGGATAAATGGCGAGCTTTCAACTGGAACGTGGTCGAAATCGGCGGTCACGATATGAATCAGATTGTCGATGCACTCGATAGCCTGCCTCCGTCGAATTGCGACAAACCTACCGTCATTATTGCGGCTACGACCAAAGGCAAAGGCGTGAAGTTTATGGAACGCAACCTTGCCTGGCATGCCGGCGCCTTGAGCGAAGCCGATAAGGAAAAAGCCATGGCCGACATTGAAGCCGGTTATGCCCAGATCGGAGGTTCGAAATGACAAGAGTTACCTTCACCTTAGGCGCTATTCTCTCGGCCAGGTCGGTGACCGGCGACACCATCGTCGAACTAGCTCAGAAGCATAAGAATATCTGGGCAATTACTGCGGATACCGGCAGCTCGTTAAAGGAATTCAAAAAAGAGTTCCCCGAAAGATACATCGATGTCGGCGTGGCGGAACAAAACGTGGCCGGCATTGCGGCCGGACTCGCGTTGGAAGGCAATATACCCTTCATTTTCGGCATGATTCCTTTCATGGTAATGCGCGCCTGCGAACAGAACCGTACCGCCGTTTGCTACCAGGACCTGCCGGTGCGCTTTATCGGGACGGGGGGCGGGCTGACTTCCGGCGCCGGTTCCACCCATAATGCGATGGAGGATATCGGCATTATGAAGTCGCTGGTCAACATGACAGTTCTTTCGATCGGTGACCCGAACATGGTGCGGGACATCATGCTCCTCAGCATGGACTATCCCCACCCGCTGTACTTGCGTCTGGCAGAGGGCAAAAAGGATCGCATGCTTTATGAGCCGGGCAAGTATGACTTTAAGATCGGCAAGGGCCTGACGGCGCGCGAAGGTAAAGACGCTACCATCATCGCCCACGGGGAAATGGTCTTCGAAGCACTCGAAGCTGCCAATCTTCTGGCGGCCGAGGGAATCGATACTCGCGTTGTGGATATGTATTCCATTAAACCGCTCGATAAGGAGATTCTTTTCAAAGCCGTCGCCGAAACAGAAAACCTCCTCGTGCTGGAAGACCACCTGATGGACTGCGGGCTGGCCTCCAGTATCTCGGATGCTTTTGCGGATGAGGGCATTTATCCGAAGAAATTCAAACGTCTCGGCATCCCGCAGGTCTATGCCGGTTTCGGGAGCGGTGAAGAGTTACGCAAGAAATACGGCTACGATAAAACCGCGGCGGCGGCGGCCGTGAAGAAGATGCTAACGCCTGCATTAACCGCAGCCTAGCAACACGGAATTAACACAGCAATCGGTGCAGATATTCCTTGAGAACAGAGCGAAGGTAGAATAAAAGGCATCCTTCCCACCGCTAACCGCTCTGCCGGCAAAACGAGAGCTATAAATGTCTGAATCTGAGACTACTGAGACTGTCGTAGCCGTAACGGAAACTGTGCCGTCACGCTATCTCTGGCGTTGGACGTCGAAGCAAACCGCCTGGGCATTCTACGAATGCGCGCGAAATCAATTCTATGTCTTCATCAATATTTATGTCTTTGCGGCATATTTCACGAAGGTTGTCGTCGCTAATCCCGTAAAGGGGCAGGTATTGTGGGGCTACACGCTCTCGACGGCCGCCGTGCTTATTGCCGTCTCGGCTCCCCTTTGCGGCGCACTTGCCGATGCGGGTGGGCGGCGTAAACCGTGGATCTTTGGCTGCCTTGTTTTAGCCATTCCGAGTACGGCTTTGCTCTGCCTCGTCAAGCCGCATATGGTCTCTGGAATCGCATGGGTAATGGTGGCCCTTATTCTTGCAAACTGCGGCTACGAATTATCGTCGGTTTTCTTCAATGCCTTGCTGCCGAGGGTCGCGCCAAAAAGCCGGTTCGGTTCGGTCAGCGGGCTGGCCTACGCCATCGCCAATTCTGCATGCTTCGTGTTGTTCGCCCTCTATCTGATCATCGCCCGCGCCGCAACGGGGATTCTGCCACAAGGGATGTATTATGAGGAGCGAGCCACCGCATTGGTCGTTGCGCTTTGGTGGGTGGCGTTCTCGCTGCCGCTGTTTTTCGTGGTGCCGGATGTCGAAGGGACCGGGGAACCAGCGGCGACCATCATCCGCACGGGCCTAACCTCGCTCTATCACTCGGTCCGCACCCTCCGCCAGCATCCTGCCGTCGCGGACTTTCTGCTGGCACGGATGGTCTTCAACGAGGGCTTTATCGTCCTGATGATGTTTCAAGGTGTACTTGCGGGCGGCGTTCTGGGCTGGACGGCGGTACAGCTTTCCGTGATGGGATTGGCCTTGAGCGTCGCCGCGGTTGCCGGCTCGTTCCTTGGCGGCTGGTGCGACGATCATATCGGTTCACGCGCGACTCTCCGGCTCTGCATTTACGGCCTGATCATCGGCAATATCATGCTGGTTTTTATTTCGCCCAGCAGTGTGATGCTGGTTCATGTCAACCCGACGCCAATCGGCGGCGGTATGTTTCCGCGCGCCGCGGATCGGGCCTTCTTCCTGGTCTTCGCCCTGATCGCCTTTGCCGTCACCGGAGGGCTTGTCTCCAGCCGCGCCATGCTGGCCAGATTGGCACCAAAGGACATGCTCAATGAAATGTTCGGTCTTTACTCTCTTTCCGGAACCGCGACATCCTTCATGGGGCCTCTCGTCATAGCGATCCTGACAGGGATTTCCGGTAATCAGCAAACA
>Ga0326728_10005821_pt1 | contig 33982 bp, 32 predicted proteins | sample MB3enrmetagenome_FD_207602 | JGI IMG/M metagenome (GOLD analysis project Ga0326728, IMG submission 207602) | Lab enriched peat soil microbial communities from McLean, Ithaca, NY, United States - MB31MN | ecosystem: Environmental > Terrestrial > Soil > Wetlands > Peat | place: USA: New York...
GCTTCAGTACGTAGGGGCTCTTCCTGGGCATTGGCATCCCCTCCTTGGGGACACCGTACGTTACCGCAGGGCTACTCTTACGTGATAGTAGTTACGTGCTTGTATTTATGGAGAGGGGTACTTAGTCGGGTCGCCGCCTTGGTTCTGTCGATCTGGGCGGCCACCAAGCTCTCCAAGGGGCGAATCTCGGCCTTGAACACGATTGACTCATCCAAGGTCTTCGCTGCCCATGCCGACTCTTGGCAGGCACACGGCCGCCTATGGCAGCCCTATGGCGGTGGCACCGCCGAGTTTGCCGGATGGAGGTTGATGGCGAGCGGGCTCCCGTACGCGTACTTCAACGCTGCTTGCGTGACTGACCCGGCCCTCGCGGACATCAACATAGCCAGGGCCCGGGCGTGGTACCGCAAGCGCAACCTTTCCTGGGGAGCCATCGTGCCGTCCGGATCGTCCTGGTACCACGGGCGACATTTCCGGACGCAACGGCTCATGGCGACAGTGCCGGCCTCGTTCTCAATAGCGCCCGCGCCCTCTGAGCTGGTTCTCCGTCGAGCCGGCAGCCGAGATGTCGAGACCGTGGCCTCCATCGACAGCGGTGCGTTCGGCTCTCCTGTCGCGGCCTCGCGTGCATGGTTGAAGCCACTCTGCAACTCCGATGAGGTTGAGGTCGCCATTGGCGAGCTCAATGGCAGGCCGGTCGCGACAGGCTACGCCACCAGGTGCAACGGCGATGCCGGGTCGAGCCTCTACATCGGTGGCATCGGGGTGCTCCCCGCCGCGCGTCGAAAGGGCATAGCGGCAGCGCTGTTGACGTGGCTCTTGACGTCCGGATTCGAAGATGGCGCCATGCTCTCCCATTTGCAGACGGATTCGGCGAACGCGGCGCGCCTGTACTCGAAGCTCGGGTTCGAGGAGTTCAACGGCATCGACATCTACGTCGACCTGTGAGCCGCGGGCCAGGCGGCGCGGGCCATGCGGCGCGGACCACACGGTGCGGGCCAGGCGGTGCGGGCCAGGCGGTGCGGGCCAGGCGGTGCGGGCCAGGCGGTGCGGGCCATGCGGCGCGGGCCATGGCCGCGACCCGATGCTGCAGGCCGCAGGCTCCCGCGAGCGATTACGGCTCGCCCACCGCCTGAAGCGTCTCGAGAATCACCCGGGCCAGTTCGCGCGCCGAGGCCGGGTCGAGCTCCACGGCAACCCTGGAGGGTGCGCCACCGTCGAGGTCGAGAAAGTCGATGTTCAAGCTATGCTCGGCCGGAAAGTGCGCCGGATGGTCGAAGTAGACCGTCGCACTGGAAAGCGAGAACCAACCCCCGGGCCCTTTACCCGACCCGTTCAGCTCCAGTTTCTCTGTCTGGTAGGTGCACATCCCGGTCCCTCAGGCGCCGGTAGCCAGGTAGCGGCCGAAAAACGCCCAGATCCGTTGCCAACCGTCCTTCGCCGCCTCGGGCCTGTAGCTCGGCCGGTCGGTCGCGAAGAAGGCATGGCCGGCGCCTTCATAGCTGTGGAACTCATAAGTCTTCCCGGCCTGTTTCAAGGCCTCCTCCAGCTCGGCGACCTCCTGCGGCGAGGGATGCTGGTCCTCCGCGCCGAACAGCCCGAGCAGAGGACAGGACAGGTCCTTAGTCATTTGCACGATGGGGCCGACCTTGAGCGGCGCGCCCTCGGGCGGCGTCCCGACGACGAAGGCGCCGTAGCAGTCGACCGCGGCGTCGAGGGGAAGGCTGCACGCGGCCAGGAAGGACTGTCGGCCGCCAGAGCAATAGCCGATCGTGGCGGCACGGCCGTTCGAGGACTCGAGGGACTTCAGAAGGCTGACACAGCCGTGGACGTCGCCGACGAGCCGATCATCGGGTACTCCTCCGAGAGCCCGAACGACCGCCGCGGCGTCGTCCGGCGCCGCTCCCGGTGCCTCCCGGCTGTAGAGGTTCGGGCAGACTGCCAGATACCCGTGCGCGGCGAATTTCCGCGTGATCTCCTTCATTCCTTCGTCGTAGCCGGGCATGTGGTGGATCACCACCACGCCGCCGAAACGGCCGCCTTCGTCGAGCGGCTGGGCGAGATAGGCCTCGATCTCGTCGCCGCCGTGGCCCCTCAGGTTGATCGTCTGTGCTAACAGCGAGTCTGTCATATCCTCGTCGACCTCCCTTTCCGTCGAGAAACCCTCATCGATTGTCGAAGATGCGGCCCATCATCTCCGAGCCCGACAGGAAACGACGAGCCCGCCGGCATCACGGAGCAGAGAAGGCACCGGGTCAAGAGAGCTCGTAGTCGAGGTGGAGCTGGTGCTCGCCTTCGGCCGAGATCTCGATCCGGCCCTCACCGGTGATCCGCGCCAGATCCCCGGTCCCCGAGCCCGACACGATGGGCCACCGCGCCCATTGGCTCTCGCCCGCCATGGTCCCGATGTGCAAAAGGGCAAAGCTGCCCGACCGCCCGTGCACGGACCCTGAGATGCGTTCCACGGCCACGTAGCCGGCGCTTCCGTTCTCGGCGCGCACCGAGAGCATCTCCACGGTGCTGTGAGCCTCGATGTCGCCCCGGAACGTCTTCGCTATCCGGACCCGGGCGTACTGCACTCCGGGATCCTCCAGGAAAGGAGGATCTTCGTCGAACGAGTCGAGCACGAAGGAGCACACCGCGATGGGCATGCCGAGCACGCTACCAAGCCGGGCGAGCTTCGCTGCTCGCGCGAAGGCTCCCTCGTGGGCGCTCGCCGTCAGGCCCCGGCGGGCTGGTTCGTGGGCGCTCGCCGTCAGGCCCCGGCGGGCTGGTTCGTGGGCGCTCGCCGTCAGTTCCTGGCGGCCTGGCGGGGCGACGTCGTGGGCGCTCGCCGTCAGTTCCTGGTGGGGCTCTTCGGGCGAGCTATGCCCATCCCAGAGTCGCCGGCACCAGGTAGAGCCCGAAGCCAATGACGACGAGGCAGAGCCCGGTCGCGACGACTCGGCGAGCTCCGTGCATCCGATGCTCGCTCGGCAGGGCTCGCGCTTCGAGAACCAGCAAGAAACCGAGCACAATCGGCAGCAAGAGGGCGTTCATCACCTCCACGTCGATGACCAGCCGGACGAGGTTCAAACTGCACAGCACGATGACCGCGCCGAGGACGTGAGCCGAGCAATAGGTGATGTAGAACTTCGCCGTGTTTCGATCCGGCCGCTCGTTGAGGGTGTGAGGCCATCCGAAAACCTCGGCGATCCCCCAGGCCCCGGCCAAGGACGCCACGAGAGCTGCGACCAGGGCGGCACCGAGCACCGCTGTCCCGAGGAGCACCTTCGCCCCGACGGCGCCGACGAAAGGTCGCAGCGCCGAGGACATGTCCGTCACGGAGCGGAGCGACACGCCCGGGTGCGTGCGACCGACCGTAGCCGCGAAGGTCAGCACCACGGCGATCATGATCAACTGGGTCAGTCCTGCGCCTACGGCCGTGTCGCGGCGCTCGCTCGGGATGTTCGAAGGCTTCAGTCCTTTGTCGAGCACGGCCCCCTGCTGATAGAAGATCATCCACGGCATGATCACGGCACCGACGTTGGCGGCCAGCAGGAACATGTACGAGCTGTTGCCGAGTGGCACGTGCCCGAGACCCCGGACGATGGCGCTGAGGTTCGGGTGCGCCATCACGACGGCGGGGATGAAGACCAGCTCCGCGAGCCCGAGGCCAATACCGACGCGCTCGGCGCGCCGGTAACTGCCGGTCATCGAGACACCGATCAGGAACGCCGCCGCCACGGGGACCGTCAGCGTGCGGGGGACACCAACTAGCTCACCGACCCCGGCGACGCCGGCGTACTCGGTGAACAGAGCCCCGATGCCGGACGCGAAGAGCGGCAGGGCCGCCACCAACGCCCATCCCCGCCCGAAGGTGTCCCGGATAAGAGCGCCATGGCCCTTGTTGGTGAGGATGCCGAGGCGGACCGTCATCTCCTGGACTGCGTAAAGGATCGGGATGAGCACGATCTGGGGGAGGACCATCCGGTAACCCCACTCGGAACCGGACTGGGCCGCGGTTATCAGGCTCCCGGCGTCGGTGTCGGCGAGCATGACGACGAGTCCCGGACCCCAGACGGCCAGGATCCCGAGGACGAGCCATCGACGACGGGAGTGCGCTTGCCGGTCGATCAGCGGCGAAGCTGCTGCTTTCAAGGCTCGCGGAGCCCGACAGGAAGTTCCGTGCCCGTCCGAGCAGGGACCGACCGCGCAGTTCGCAGCAACGGCCGTTGGCAGAGCACGAGCCAGGATCCGTCACCGCCGGGCGGCTCGGCGTTCGCGAGCCGGGGCCGGGTGGAACGATCCATGACCTTTAGGCTATATCGGGGTACACAAGGAGCCGGCCAGGACAAGCCCATCCGGAGCGCGCCTAACAGATCAACTGACGCCCCGCCGAGACACCAAGAAAGGCACCGCCGATGACCGCGAGCACCTCCGAAACCGTCCCACGTAGGTCGCACAGCAGTTCGGACAGTAGTTGGTTCCCCTGGCGCCACCGGGAGCCGCACGGTCATCCCGCTCTGCAGGAAGCTCAAGATGAGCGAACCCTCGGGGAACGCGTCGCCGACGAGATCGCGAGCTTCGGTGGCTCCTGGCCCTTCATCTTCATCTTTCTCGGGATGATCGTGATCTGGATGGTGGTCAACACCGTCATGCTCCAGCACCTGCTGCATCATCGGGCATTCGACCCGTATCCTTATATCGCGCTGAACCTGGTGCTCTCCGGTCTTGCCGGCATCCAGGCGCCGATAATCATGATGAGCCAGAACCGGGCCGCCGCCCGCGACGAGATCCTGGCCGGCCACCATTACGACGAGACTCACAAGATCGACGAGCTACTCGGCTCGAACACGCAATTGACCCAACAGGTGCACGACCTCACTCAGCAGATCCACCAGATGACCGAGCAAATCTCTGCTGCAATGTCTTCGAGCGGTCCGGCACGCTGATCAGGTCACCGGCTCCTGTCACGAAGCCCTGCTCGAAGCCCTGCTCGAGGCCCGCCATCCAGGCCCGTGATGCAGGTCCGTGATCCGGGCCCGCCATGCAGGCTCGTGATCCAGGCTCGTGATCCAGGCCCGCCATCCGGGCCCGTCTTATCGGGCTGTCCAGACGACCGGGATCATCGACTCCGAAATCCGGGCCGGGTGGAGCGGGTTGCCCGCGGTCGTGAGACCGAAACAAAGCATCGCGGCATTGGCGCGGCGTAGCTCGACAAGGTCATCGAGCGTCTTTGGTCTCGAACCAGCGGACAGGAGCCCGTCGCCCCAGCCCACGACGACGAGCTCGGCGCTGGTCACTGCCTGATGTACGAACCACCGGTTCTTCGGCCCGACGGGATCCTCGACACCCGAGAGCCGCTCGGGTTCTAAGGCTTGGAAAGCAAAGAGATTGACGATCGCCAGCCGGTCGTAGCCCCAGTGCCGGGAGAAGCTGCCGACATGACGGGTCGTCTGGTCCTCGAGGGTCGAGTCACCAGGAGGGTTCAGCATGACCCAGGTGATGGAACGGTCCCCGGGTCCCCAGTCCTCGGTGAGCTGGTACCGGTAGCGAGCGCACTCGGAGACCACAGAAGAACGGATCGGCTTCTCGGCAAGGGTCGTCATCTCCCGACGCCCTTGCCATCCCCCCTCAAATGAAGTTCGCTCTCCATCGCCGGATCAGCTGGCGAGCGCCTGTTCCAGCCCGGTCCGGCTCGGACCGAGGACGGAACGCAGCTTGCGAAGCGCGCAGCTGTGGATCTTGCACACCTGCGGACCCCCCACCCTGATGATGCGGCCGATCTGTTCCTGGGTCAGCCCCCCGAAGAAGGCGAGAAACAGGACCGTGTGCTCGCGCTCGCTGAGGGTCTCCATCGCCTCGTTGAGAGCCTCGAGCTCGGCCGATGCGAGAATCTCGGCCTCGGGCTCGGCGCCCTCGTCTGTGATGACGTCGAGGAAGGCGCCGTCGGGGCGGGCCTGCAGGGCGGCGCGGCCCTCGAGGTGCAGCAGCTGGGAGGCGTTGAGCTCGCTCATAAGCTCGGTCGCCTGCCGGTCTGTGAGCCCCATGGCTGTGCAGACCTCTTCCGGCCTGGGGTTGCGACCGAGCTCGACGACCAGCGAGTCATAGGTCGTCCGGTAAGAGATCACGCGGCGGCGGGCCGTACGAGGCATCCAGTCGAGACGTCGCAGCTCGTCGAAGATGGCGCCTCTGATGCAGCGCCGAGCGTACTGCTCGAACTTCGAGTTTTCGGGGCCGCTCCAACGCATGATCGCTCGGACGAGGCCGTCCTGGCCGAAGCTCCGGAGGTCGTCGGCCTCCCAGTAGCCAAGGATGTAGGCGGGGAGCCGCTGGACCGTCTCGTTGACAAGTGTCTGGTAGGCGACGACAAGCTCGTTGCGATAGACGAGGTCCCTGTCCGTGCCGTACCTTGCCCAGATCTGATCAAGGGTCTTGTGCCGGGAGCACACCGATTGAGTGTGTACGGCCATCTCAGGCTCCTCCTTTGCATGTGCCACCACGTGGCTGAGCCCTGATTACTCAATAAAATGGCGGGCTCGTAACCGTCGGCCAACGGTGTCAGAGTCCTGGTGACACTTATAACACATCCTGCGCGCTCTGTGTAGTGGAATCATCACTCTCAGTGACATTTCTAAGGACAAAGGGTGGAATCTTTCGGTAACGCCATCTTTTTCACCGCCTGTCGCGCCCCGCTCGCTAGCGGGAGGCTCCTATCCGGTCACGGCGATAGGCCTCGGGAGAGCTGAAGGACGCCTCGCCCAGTCGTCTCCGCAGAGCGCGGGCCGCCGCTTTCGGGCCGCACTGGCGGGTCACGTCGATGCGCCCGCGCCACGACTTGCGACGCGCTTTCTCATAGTCCTCGTGCACCGAGCGTAAGGCCGCCGCAGCGGCGTCGATGTGAGGCTCCGCCCACACGGTTCCGGCTGGGAAGGGGTAGGTGGCGGCGTCGGTCGCCGTGATCGTGTAGGGCACGAGCTCGGCGTACTCCTCACTCAGGAAGTCCATCGGGCCGCCGTAGCCGGTCGCCACGACAGGACAACCAACGGCCATCGCCCGGGCGAGATCGGTCCCGAAGGAGCTCGAGCGGTGGAGCGATACCAGGCAGTCGGCCGTCACGCTGGCGGCGTCTGCGACAGCCGGGTCGCCGGTCTCGATCACGAGCACGTCCGGACGACCCTCAGCCGCCGACAGACACGTCTCGGCGATCGCCCGGGTCTTGCGACCCAGCAGTACGACGCAGAGCACCGACCCCGAGCCGGGAGGAAAGGCGCTTGTGAAGGCCTCGACGGCGCCCGCTGGGTTGGCGAGCGCCTCGTCCCCGGGCCGGCACCGTCCGAGGCGGGCCACGGTCGCGAAGACGAAGCCCTCGGGCAGGCCCGCAGCGGCCCTCGACGCGCCTTTGGGGATGGCGACCGGAGGCGGGAGGAGAAAGACCGGTCGCGGCGCCACCGACTTGAGGGCCTTCTCGGCAAACGAGCTCGGCACCCAGACCTCACCGACCATGGCCGCCTCCGCAGCGACGCTCGCTGACGGTTGGGCAAGCGGCCACTCCCAGGCGATGATCGTGCGCCGGTTGCGCAAGGTGTCGATGCCGACCTCCCCCACGTAGTCCACGAGCTGGTCGCCATCGAGAACCAACAGCGTGGTCGAGTAGGCGAAGGGGGTGTCTTTCTCGACCCGGGCCGGAACGCCGCCCGCCCACTGCAGCCGTGAGAGGCGCATGCCGGCTCCTGACAGCGCGGCGGCGTACGACCGGACGCGCGAGTCCTCGAAGTCCCCGACCAGGTTCACGCCGCCGGAGCGAGGGTCCGCCGGCACGGCCATGACCGTCGCGACACGCTCGATGAGCGTCGAGGACGGCATGAGCGACGACGCCGAGACGCGCGGCGCCCGTGGAGGCCGCAAGTCGGTACGCCCAGCCCAGTGCCAGGACAGCCGTTCGCGACTTTGAGCATCCTCGTCGGGCGGCTCGGCCGCCACGGTGCAACCGGCCGCCACCACGCAACGCAGGCCGCGCTTGCGGGCTCGCAGACTCAAGTCGATGACGGCGTCGCCCTCTGACCAGCCCGGGGCCAAGCCCCGGAGCTGCTCCCAACGCTCGCGCCGGACGGCGAAGGCCTCCGCTCCGATGGCGTCGATGTCCGCGTCGGAGCCGAGCGCGACCTCGGCGCGCAAGTAGGCAGAGCGCGGCAGGGCGCCAAGGGCCGGGGTTGCGGGGTCCCCGACGATGTCGAACCCAGCGTGGACGACCAGCTCGCGCTCATCGACGACGGCGGCGCAGCTCACTGCGACCGTCGGATCGCCAAGAGGGGCGACCAGACGTGCGAGCCACCCGTCCGCGGGCCGGGCGCGCCGCGACAGGACGACGAGGGTCTCGGCCCGGGCGAGCCGGGCCGCTTCGTCGATGGCGGCCGACGCGTCCAGCCTCACCGGGCTGACCGCCGTCGTCACGTCGCCCTCCAAAGCCGCGGTGAGAGCGAGAGAATCGTCGTCTGGCCCGTTCAGGAGAACGACGGTCTCGAAATCGAGGCCGGAGTCCGTCGTGGAAAGGGCGCGTAGCCGGCAGAGCAGGTCCTCGGCCCCGTCAGCGGCGGTGACGAGCACACAGACGGGGGGCACTTCGCCTATCGCCCGTTTCGCCACCACGGCCGCGCGCCGGGCGGAGACGGCGATCATGGTCCCGGCGGTGATCTCCTCGACGATGAGTCCGGCCCTCTGCAGGTTTGCTTCGAGCTCGTCAGGTGACCAGGCGTCTGCGTTGGCTTCTTCCACCCCGTCGTCACCGAAGCGGCGCCCCCCGAACAAAAGACGCCGGAGCTCGGCCGTCGGGCCGCTGGCAAGCAGGCCGGGGACCGCTTCGATGTTCGGCACCTCGAGCCGGAGGCGCCCGCCGTCGCAAAGAACCCGCGCCCACTCGAGCAGGACCGCACCCGACCGTTCGTGCGGAACCGAGGAGAGGACGTCCTCGGCCAACAGCTCGTGCACAGTCGCCGAGTCGAGCGGCAAAGTACCGGGGTCGACGACGATGACATCGCCTGTGCCGCCATCGCTGGTGCCGCCGTCTCCGGTGCCGTCAGCTTTGACGCCGCCACCTCCAGTGCCGCCACCTCCAATGCCACCATCTCCGGGGTCGCCGTCTCCGGTGTCGTCAGCTGCGGCGCCGCCAACTCCAGTGCCACCATCTCCGGGGTCGCCGTCTCCGCCGCCGACTGCGCCTGGCCGAGTCGAGAAGGCTAGATAGCCCCCGCGGGGCACCCCCCGCCTCGACAATTGGACGGCCTGGGTGGTTGTCGACAGGAGCGTGGCGAGCTCAGGCGAGATCCCGCGCACTTGCACGATCGCGCCGGCGCAGTCCTCGGCACCGAGGGCCGTGAGCGCGGCGCGCGCCGCTGGCACAAGGCGCTGGTCCCTGAAGGAGAGGTAGCCTCCCGCGGCCGCGAGCAGCCTGAACATGGGCTCGAGCGTCTCGTCCCGGGTGATGCTCACAAGGGGGCACACTCCGTCGAGGCCGGCACGCCGGAAGCGGTTCGACCACCACATGGCCCGTGGCACGTCCAGCTTCGCCGCCATGTCGCGTGCCGCGGCAAGGGGTTCCAAGCGATCCGGGTAGGTCTCGGCGAACGACGCCAGCACTTCGTCGGCATCAGGGCTCGAAAGATGGCTCGCCATCGCGACAAGGACTGGCATCGACTCGGCTCTCGCCTTCTCGGCGATCTCCGAGGAGCTCCGGCCGGCCTTGTGCAGCAACCTGACGAGAGTTTCGAGCTTTTCGTCGAGCTGCCCGTGAGCGCGCAACGCGTCGAGAAGTGCATCGGCTGCTTCACCGGGATGGCCGAGGGCGTCGAGAGCCTGCGCCTTGGCCCAAGCGAGAGAGGCACGGCCGACCTCGAACCCGTCCTCGTCGGTGTCGGAGAAGGGAAGACGCTCGATTGCCTCGATGCAGGCCTCATAGTCCTGCTTGCCCAAGAGCAGCTTCACATCCATCACATCGGCGGTGATCGTCCTGGTGAGCCACTGTCGCAACTCCTCGACGATCTCGGACGCCTCGTCGAACTCCTTGAGGCTGAGGTGGACATTGAAGATCGTCCGCAAGGCGGTACGTCGTACCGTCGCTTGCGATGTCGTGTCGGCCGCTTCCCGCAGTGGTGCGATCGCCGAGCGTGGGTCATCGCTCCCGGTAAGGGTGCGGCCGTAGTCGAACAGTGCCCGCGGGTGATCGACCTCGGGATCGTCGAGGGCGCGCCGGGCAATCCGCAGGTTCCGCTCCACCAGGTCCTTGGACTGGAACTTGAGGATCGTGTAGCCGCGATGGAGGATCCGCACCTCTGAACAGACCTTGGAAGCTGGGAAAGCGTCGCGGTCCCGGAGTCCGATCTGCTCATGGATGGGCCCGAACCAGTGACACCGCTCACGACGGAACACGCGTGCGGCGTGGAAGACCGATCTGACGCCTAGTCCGCCGCCCTCGATGGATTCGATCGATAGGACGTAGGTATCGAAGGTCCTTTCGTTCGCGAGCCGTGCGCGAAACGCCGCCTTGTCGCCCTTGATCGCCTCGTCGGCATCGAGCCAGAGAATCCATTCGCCCGAGCAGTGCTCGAGCGCCTCGTTGCGGGCGCGTGAGAAGTCATCGTCCCAGTACCCCTCGACGACGGTGGCGCCGAGCTCGCGTGCCAGCGCGATGGACCGGTCGGTCGAGCCGGTGTCGTAGATCACGATCTCGTCAGCCAGCCCAGCGACGGAGGCGACGACGAGAGGAAGCTCGTCCTCCTCGTTCTTCATGATCATGCACAACGAGACGAGCGCCACTCATCCTCCAGTGCCCGTGCTGCGCGCCTGCATGGCGAGCCGAACGCTCTAATAACGGCGCGCTGTGACGTCGGCCTGCCATCTGGTCACGGGGTTGCGCCAGCCCTGCTGACAAGAATTCTCGCCGAACTTGGCAAGAACAACCGAATATCGGTCGTTGGCATAAACGGGCCAAGGAAGGCCCTCCGAGGGCCGGTGGGTACCGGTCCACGACAGTCAAGGAGGACATGACAGTGCTGCTCATCAACGACAACATCGCCGCCCTCGGGGCGGAGAACAACCTCGACGCCACGGACACCGCGATGTCCACGGTCGTCGGCCAGTTGAGCTCGGGTCTCCAGATCCAGACGGCCGCCGACAACCCGGCAGGTTACTCGATTGCCCAGTCCCTGCAGTCTGAGATCAACGGCTACGGCGCCGCCGAGAGCAACGCCCAGACCGCTGTCTCAGTGCTGCAGACCGCGCAGGGGGCAATAAACCAGCAGGAGGCCATCCTCCAGCAGGCGAACACCATCGCCACCCAGGCGGCAAACACAACGACGGACAACGGGACGGCCAACACCGCCGACACCCAGGAGTTCCAGTCCCTCATCGCGCAGCTCGACCAGATTGCTCAGTCGACAACCTACGCCGGCATAAACCTCCTGAATACCGCTGCTGCGTACACCAACGGCTCGGGTGTCCTGGTGTCCGCCGTCGGCGAGCCCGTACTGACCTTCCAGGTCGGTCCTGCGGCGGGCAACGCCAGTGATGAGGTTGCCGTCAACCTGGTGAACACCTCGGCGGCTTCGCTCGCTGTCTCGGGCCTGTCACTCGACTCGGTGGCGTCAGCGTCGGCGGCAATGACGGCCGTTCAGACCGCGATCCAGACCCTGGCATCCGCGGCGGCCGTTCTCGGTTCCTCGCAGAACCAGATCCAGACCCTGTCCAACAACGTCACGGTCGCCCAGCAGAACCTGACCTCGGCGCACGCGGACCTCGTCGACGTGAACGTCGCCCAAGCAACGTCGCAGTTCACTTCGTTGCAGATCCTCGAGCAGTCCGGTATCTCGGTCCTGTCCCAGGCCCAACAGCTCCCGCAACTGGCCCTCAAGCTGATCTGACGGCTGAAGCGGAAGACAAATAGTGAGGCGAGCCGCGCCCGGGTGGCGTGCCGGGCGCAGTTCGCCCACTGAGGAGCCAGAGGAGAGACCATGACGGACATCGGTTCTACGGCCCCCATCACCTTCACGGGGATCGAGTCGGGCCTCGACACCGAGCAGATCATGAGCGCCTACCTACAGATCGACGAGGCGCCGCTGACCCAGCTCGAGAACCAGCAGACCGCTGTCAACAACCAGGTCTCGGCTTACCAGACGATCGAGCAGCAGCTGCAGGCGCTGCAGACGGCCGCCGACCAGGTGAGCGCTCCAGACGCCTTCGCGAGCGCAGTCTCGGCCAGCTCTTCGGACTCCTCGGTGGCCACAGCGACAACCGGCACCGGGGCCACGCCCGGTTCGACGACGTTCTCGGTCGACCAGCTCGCCACCGCGAACACGCTCGTTTCGAGCGGCACGGTCGCCTCGATCAACGATGTCGTGGCCGACGGTGACCTCCTCATCGCCTCGGGTGGTTCCGGCCTCGGCATCGGTTCGATCTCCGGCGCAAGCCTCACGACCGGCGCGCACACGATCGCCGTCACCCAGGCCTCGGCCGGTGCCACCATCGCCGGCACCTCGGCGGTCGCCGGCTCGACACAGATCTCCGCCTCGAACGACGAGCTCGACGTCTCGATCGACGGGTCAGCGAACTCGTTCACCGTCGCGAACGGGACATATACGCCTCAACAGCTCGCCTCCGCCGTCGCCACGGCCTCCGGTGGGCTTCTCACGGCTCAAACCAACGGCACGGGCCAGCTGGTGTTGGCCACGACCGAGCAGGGGTCGCAGGCGACCCTCCAGATCGGCACAGGTTCGGCAAACGAGGCTCTCGGCCTGTCGGCCGGCGGTGCCGTCAGCGGGACTGACGGGATCATCAGCGTCGACGGCCTGGCCAACACCGTCACCGACATCGCCGCCACAGGCACGACGCCCGTGACTCTCAGCTCCGGATCGGGAGGGTCGGTCCAAGCGAGCCTGACGGCCGGCGGCCTCACGGTAGGCAGCACGACGGCCCAGAACATCTCGGTCGGCAACGGATCGCTGGCCTCGGTCGTCTCGGCCATCAACGCCGCCAACGCCGGCATGACCGCCGAGGCGCTCAACCTCGGCCAGAACCAGTACGCCCTCTCGATCAGCTCGAACACCACCGGTGCGGCGAACGACGTCTCGGTGGACCCTTCGGCCTTTTCGGGCTCCAGCCTCGGCTCCTTGATCACGACGACCTCGGGTCAGGACGCCGTCATAAGCCTCGGAGGAGCAGGCGGCTACGAGGTCCACTCGGCTTCGAACACCCTGACCGGAGTCATGCCGGGCGTGAGCATTGCACTGCAAGGGGTCACCTCGTCGCCCGTGACCGTGACTGTCAGTCCGGACGGGCAGGCGGCGGCGAGCCTCGTGCAGAGCTTCGTCACGGCGGCGAACACGGTCCTTCAGACGATCTCGACCGACACCGCCTATAACCAGACCACGAACACCGCCGGAACACTGAACGGCGACTTCGCACTCACGGATCTCGCCCAGCAGATCCTCGCCACGGTGGGACAGGCGATCGGCACCTCGGGCGCGGCGGATCTCGGCACAGCGGGAAGCGCGGCCGGGCTGTCGCTCGACGCGAAGACGGGTCAGATCAACTTCGACGCTTCCACGTTCGCCACCGACTACGCGAACAACCCGTCGTCCGTCGCACGCCTGTTCACTCAGGGGGGCACGTTCACACCGAGCTCAGACTCACCAGCGGGGTCCGGCGATGTGAGCCTCATTTACGCCAACGACAACACTCAGCCCGGCAGCTACGCCGTCGTCGTGAGCCAATCCGCCTCGCAGGCGACCGACACCGGTTCGACAAGCCTTGCTTCCTCCGCCTCGACCGTCGCGACGCCCGAGACCTACACGGTCAGCTCGGGCGGCCAGAGCGCGAGCTACGGCGTGTCAGCGGGAGAGTCGATCGCTCAGATCGGCTCCGGTCTCGACGCCGCCTTCGCGCAGGCGGGACTCGACCTCTCGGCACAGGTGGTCCAGAACGGGTCCGGCTACTCGCTCCAGATCACCTCTGGCGACTACGGCTCACAGGCCTCCTTCTCGGTCAGCTCATCGGGATCTGACCAACTCGGCCTGGCCGGCTCGTCGTTCGCCGGTTCGGACGTGACGGGCACGATCAACGGCGTCGCCGCCTCAGGAGACGGGCAGGCCCTCTCGGCGCCCAGCACCGATCAGACCCTCGCCGGCCTCTCGCTGCTCGTGACGACGCCGGGGATCACATCGCCGACGTCCCTCGGGCAGTTCACCTACAGCGCCGGGCTCGCCGGCGGACTCGCCAACCTGATGGTGAGCGCCGCCGCCTCGCCAAATGGTGAGCTCCCTGCGAAGATCACGGCTCTGCAGAGCACCTCGAAGCAGCTCGGCACGCAGATCACCGCCGAGCAGCAACTCGTCGTCCAACAACAACAGCAGCTGCAGGCCGAGTTCAACAACCTCGAGTCGACGCTCGCCACCCTCAACAGCCAGTCGTCATATCTCTCGAGCATGTTCGGCACGTCGTCGGACTCGCTCGGGTCCCTGACCGGAGGCTCAGACGCTTCTTCCAGTTCCTCTGCCAGTACAAGTGGAGAGTGATCACATGGCACTAACCGAACAAGACGTCGCGAACGCCTACGCCGACACCGCGACCAGGACGGTCAGCACCGGCCCCATGCTCGTCGTGCGCCTCTACGACAGGCTGGCGCACGATGTGGAGCTCGCCAAGCGGTACATCGCCGAGGACGACTATGAGAACGCGGACACATGCCTTCAGCACGCCGAGAAGATCGTGATCGTCCTGCGAACCGGCCTCAGGCCCGAGGGGTTCGAGGGCGGAGATAACCTCCGCCGCCTTTACAACACCCTTGTCGAGCTTCTCGTGAAGGCAAACCTCTTCAAGGACCCGAGGGTGATCGAGCAGTGCCAGGGCATCATCGCCCCGCTGCACGACGCCTGGACACAAGCCGTCGCCATCGAACTAGAGAAAGGTGCCACCAGTGGAGCAGCAATCGGGATGGCCTGAGTACCTAGACGCCCTCGAGGTCTACCTCCAGAGAGTCACGAGACTGCTCGGACAAAGGCAACTCATCGTCGTACCGACGCTGCTCGTCAGCCAGCCGGGCGGTGCCGTTCCGGCCGAGGAGACAGAGCGCGCCGCCGCTTTGCTCGTCGAGACCAACCGCGTAGCGGCTCGGGTCAGCACTTGGATCGAAGAAGTCGTCTCCTCGATTAGATCCATCGATGCTCGCCGTCGTATCGAACCGGGCCGACCTGGCGGCTTGATCGACTCGGTGCTCTGATGAACCTCCCGGGCCCGGCCGAAGCCGTCGCCGCCGGCCGCGCCAGCGAGCTCTCAGCGGTGGCCACGATCGCCGCCGAAGATCTCCCCCCGCTCTTTCGGACGGGGTGCCCCGCCGAATCGTTGCGCATCGTCTACCTGCTGCCGCGGACCGGGGTCGGCGGTGGAGCGCGCGTCCTTCTCGAGCATGCGAACCACCTTTGCCGCCTCGGGGCGCGGGTTACGGTCCTCTCGCACTTTCCCAGACCGGACTGGTTCGACCTCGTGGCTGACTTCGTCCAGGTTCCCTTCGGCCACCAGCTATGCCATTCGGTGCCGCCGTGCGATGTCATCGTCGCGGGCTACTGGGACGAGATCGTCCCGGCGCGCCGCCTCGGGATCGCCCCGGTGGTGCACTTCGAGCAGGGCGACTTCCACCTCTATGACAATGTCCCTGCGAATATGAGGCCCATCGTCGAGGCGTCGCTCGGGGCGGCAGACTGGACGATCACCGTCGGGGAGGCCGCCGAGAACGCCCTTGCGGAGCGCTACGGCGTCTTTGCCCACCGAATAGTCAACGCTGTCGACGCCGAGGTCTTCCATCCCGTGACGCAAAAGCCGGCCAAGCGCACGGTCGTCTTCGTCGGGTGGGACGGGGCGGCGTTCAAGGGCATCGACACGGCGCGGCGGGTGGCCGACGGCCTCGTCGCCAGTCACCCTGATGTCGGCATCGTCTGGATCACTCCGAACAAGCCCGTGGGAAGCGACCTCGGAGAAACACTGGTCGCTCCCCCACAGGACCTGCTTGCCCGCCACCTCGGTGAAGCGTCGGTCTACGTCGGGACATCGCGCTATGAGTCATTCCCGCTCCCGCCGCTCGAGGCGATGGCCTCCGGTACCCCGGTCGTGTCGACCGAAAACGGCGGCATCCTTGCCTATGCGCAGGACGGCGAGAACTGCCTGCTCGCTCCTGTCGATGACGTCGGGGCTCTCCTCGCCGCGGTCAGGCGAGTCCTCGATGACCCCCAGCTGGCGGCCAAGCTCGCCGAAGCAGGACTCGAGACGGCCGCCCGCCACGACTGGCCATCGATCACAGCAGAGCTACTGGACGGATTCCGGAGCCTCGTGGAGGACCTGCCACCGGCACCAGCGGCGAACGTCGAGATCGGCACCGACGACCTCGAGTTCGATGACGAAGAGGACAGCTCGCTGCTCCGCGAGCTCGCCCAGGCCTCTCCTTACGAACGCTTCGCGATCCCGGTGTCACAACCCTTGCACGGCGATTACCGCCTTGTGCGATGGAAGGTCGTCGCCCACAAGCCAGGCGGCTGCCAGGGCATCGGACGGGCCTATCTTCCCGCTCGCTCGGAGGCGCCTGTCGAAGACGCCACCTACCAGTTCGGGATCGACCTCTTGCGCGAAGGCCTCGGTGACCCCGCTTTCTCCTGGTTTGTCGGCCAGTGCCAGCAGTCGCCGCAGGCAGCCCAAACGGTCCTCGGCCGTTGGGTCCTCATGTCGCTCCTCGAGGCCGGGCGCGCCTCGGAGGCACTGGATCTCGCCCTGACCTTCGCTCCCGCCAACGCCTCACACCCGGACTACTACCTGCTGGCCCTGCTCGCTGCGTTCGAGTCGCGCCGGCCGATCGATGTGGCAGGAGCGCTCGAGGCGGTGCAGTTGCTCGGGAGCGGGGCTCACTTCGACGAGTGGCTCGACCGCCCGAGCGAGCTCCTCGTCCACCGGCTCAGGGCGCAAGCCGCTCAGCTCGCGTAGGCGGCTCGGCGCGTCCTCTCTTGGCCCCCAGGCGGCTCGGCTCGCGCAGGCGGCTTGGCGGGCCAGGAGAGGAGGGGGCCAGGGCCGGCGAGGACCAGGGCCGGCGAGGGGCTATGCCGGCGAGGGCCAGGGCCGGCGGGAAGCTATGCCGGCGAGAGGAGCGGGAGACGTGCGTTTATCGCCCATCCCCCAGGCTCGTCCAGACACATCATGGGCACCATCTGCGTTGCGAGGCGCTTGCGAACGTTCACGATGAGGGGAGCAAACAGGTTCGCCGTCGAGGTCTCGATCGAGTCGCCGAGCATGACCACGACGAGGGCGGCCGCGTCACGCGCCTCGTCGATCTCCAGCAAGACCTCGGTCGCGTCGTCGATCTCGACTGTGTAGTCAGGCCAGAGCAGACCGGGTGCGGCGACGATGAGGCGGATCGCCTCAGCGAACGAACCGTCAGCCAGCGCCACCGGCTCAAGGGCGATCAGCCTGCCGAACGGATTGAGCGTCGTGCCGTCGCCGAGCGGCTCGAGGCGGAAACGGCGCACACCCTTGAGGCCTGGAAGACCAACGGGGAACGTCAGCTCCAAGGCGGGGAGCACACGTAGCTCTGTGGCAACTGGCATGAATAGCTTCCTTTCGAAGCCGGGCTGACGTGACTACTTGAGGAACTGAGCCAGCGTCTCGGGTACCGTCTGCGAGACAGCGTAGAGCGCGGCCTGATAGGTCGTTAGGTCCGACTGGAGGGCGGCTGTGACCGTGGGCACGTCCGCCGACTGGGTCGTGGCGAGGATCTGCTGGAGCTGGGTCGAGGTGTTCTGGGCCGCCGTGGACGCCGCCGTCACCTCCTGGGTCGACTCGCCGAGCGTCGTGGCGGCCGACTCGGCCTGGGACATGTTCGCGGCGAGGTCGTTGAAGTCGCTCTGAAGGCTGGCGTACGAGGCGGAGCCCGGGCCCTGTTGGAGGTGGGTCACGACGTTCTGCAGCGTCGTGAAGACGCTCTGGACCCCGGAGGTCCCTCCCCCGAAGAGCTGGTCGCCGGGGACCGAGACGGCGACCGGGGCGCCGCTGCCGACGCTGATGGTGAACGCCTGCGAGTTCCCGCTGTAGGTGCCCGTCGAGGAAAACGGCTGGCTCACGCCGGCGGTGCCGGCGAAGATGGCCGTGGAACCGTACTGAGTGTTGGCAAGTCCGACGAGCTGGGATATCTCGCCTTGGACCTGCTGGGCCATCTCGCTGTAGCTCTGGGCGTTGTTCGTGCCGGAGTTGAGCGCCTGGAGCACCGTCGTGTTCACCGACTGGAGGGTGTCGACCACCTGGTTGGCGGCCTGGTTACCGATGCCGAGCCACGACTGGGCGGTCGTGGCGTTGCTCTGGTCGGAGGCGGCCTGGGCGATCTGACGCTTGTAGGAAAGGGTGTCCGCCACGGCAACGGGGTTGTCCGACGGCTTCTGCAGTGCCTGGCCGGACGAGAGCTCCTCGTCGAGGTTGGTGATCGTCGCCTGCTGGCTCTCGAGGTTGCCGGACAGCTGATCGGCGAGGGTGGTGTCGGTGATCCTCATCTCATATCGCCTCCAGGAGCGCGTCGAGCGCCGTCGTCGAGGAATTGATGACCGCTGCCACGGCTTGGTACGCCTGCTGCACGGAGAGCATGTTCACGGTCTCCTCGTTCGTGTCGACCCCCTCCACGCTCGACAGTTGCGCCGTCGTCGAGTCCGACAGCGCCTGCGCGGAGCTCTGGTCGTTGTTCGCTTGGGACGTCTGCGAGCCGACGAGGCCGACCAAGGACTGGTAGAGGTCGTCCGGCCCGCCGGAAGCCTGTCCGATTGCAGCCATCGCCTGGGCCGTGGTCGGGTCCATGGTCGCCGAACCGGCCGCCGAAAAACCGGACGCAGTGGCGAGGAGCGACGGGTCTGCGAGCAGTGTCGGGTTGACAGCGATCGACTGCGCCGAGCCCGCCCCCGGTGTGTAGGTCGTCGCGCTCGCGTTGTTCACGAAGATCGACGGCAGCCACGGCCCCGCATAAGGCGGCGCACCCGAGCTCGACGTCGCCCCAGGGATCCCCTTCGCGCTCACCCCATTCGACTGCAGGGTGTTCAGGCTCTGGGCGAGCGAGTCGGCGACCGAGGAGAGCTGTGACTGGTACTGAGGGATGGTCGTGTTCACTCCGGTGAGGAGAGCGCCGATCTGGCCACCAGCCGAGAGCACGTCACCTGTCGTCGTCTCGACGGCGAGGTCCGCCGAGGCGGCCGAGCCCGCCGCCTGGAGGTCAACGGCATTGGTCGAGTTGACGAGCTGGATGCCGCCGGACATGACTGTCATGGTGCCGTCCGGCTCGGTCGTCGTGCGGATGCCGAGGAGGGTGCCGAGCTGGTCCACGGCCTGGCGACGCTGGTCGACGAGCGAGTTCACGTCCGTGCCGCCGTTCTGGCCGGCCACGATGTCGCCGTTGAGGGTGGCGATCTGGTTTATGAGCTGGTTCGCCTGCAAGAGATAGCCCCCGTTCGTGGTGCCCTGCCCCTCGAAGTCGTTCGAGAGCTGCTGAGCCGCGTCGGACAGTTGGGAGTAGGTGTCGTTCAACGTCTGCGTCACCTGGTTCGCGTCCTGCACGACCGTCTGTTGTGCGGCGCCGGACGACGGTTGGGTGGCGAGGGTCGACAGGTCGGTCCAGAGCTGGCTCAGCTGCGACGAGAGACCGGTCGTGCTCGGCTCGGGGAAGGCGCTCTGGGCGAGACTCTGCAGCGACGACGCCTCGTTCGCGTGTCCGAGCTGTCCCTGAGCCACAAGGTTGAGCTGGTCGTAGAGCGCAGAGCTGTCTTCGGTGACCGAATGCACCGCGACACCCTCACCGACACCTGTCGTGGTCGACGGGGTGGTGTCCTCGAGGTTGACGACCTCCTGGGCATAGCCGGGGGTGTTGACGTTCGAGAGGTTCTGCGCAGCAGTGTCCAGCTCGGCCTCGTCGGCCTGGATGCCAGATGCCGCGATCTGAAGGGTGAGATCGCTCATAACACTCCGCTCACCAACCGGGCGCGGGCGCGGTGCTCACGACCGTAGGTAGCCTCCAGGGCGCTCCCCGGCACCGTGAGCGCCTCCACGATACGGGAGATCCGCCGGCCGAGAATGTCCTCGGCCTTGCCGCGCAGGACGTCGATCCGGTCGCGGGCCGCGACGAGCTCTGCCCGTGAGTCGGTCAGCAAGCCTCGGATCGGCCCGGGGGCCAGGTCGACCAGCTCGTCGAGCGTCTTCACGGCGGGGTTGCCGAGCAGCAAAGTCGCGGCCGACATGGCCACTCGACGCTTCTCCTCGATGACCGCGAGCCGGTCGCTCGCCCCCTGGAGCTCGATGGTCGCGCGCTGGGCATAGCGGGTCCCGAACTTCTCTGTCAGCACGGCGAGCGCCGCAAGACGGAATTCCACGGCGTTCACCGCCTCGACAAGCTGTCGTGTCGTCGCCAGGAGCTGGTCCACGGCCTCCTGTTCGGCGTCATCTATGAACGCGAACGACTCACTCACTTCCATACCTCCTTAACGATCACTTCCGCCTCTCACTTGCTCCGTCAGAGGATCTGTGCGCCGCCGGTACCGAGCCTGGCTGTCGCTCGACGCCGAGCTCTGCTTGCGTCGCGTTCTTGATCGCGTACCTCAAAAGGACGCGCGAGACGGCCTTCACGCCCAGGGTCGCGAGCACGAAGGCGGCGCAGTACCGCCCGAGCATCGAGGCGATCGCCAGTCGGCCGGCGAGGAACTCGAGAAGGCTCGGCACGCACACGGCCGTCGCTAGCGAGACGATGGCGAGAGGTCCGAAGCGGTTGACGTCGGCAACGAAGACGGAGAGCCTCTCCCGCATCACATGTCCGCCTTGACCGCCTCGACGAGCCGCGCCGCGATCGACAGCGGGCTCGCTTCCCACCCGTCGACGTAGGCCACGGGCCAGGCGCGACCGACCAGCCCGGCGGGCCGGTCGGTCGAGACCAGACCGTAGAGGGCAAGGGCGTCGAGGTGACCGACGAGGGCCTCGAGACCGCGAGCCCGTTTCTCGTCCCAAGAAGCCGGGACGACGCCCCAGGTCATCTCGGGCCTGATGCCCGCGACAGTCGTCGGCACAAAGCCGTCACGACAACCTGAGTCGAGCACGACGATGCTCACGAGCCCGGCCAAGCGCCTCTCGAGCACCATGGCCCCCGCCTCGATGGGGCTGCGAGCCCTGGCATGAGCGAGCGAGCGTGGCAAGCGCCGGTGGGAGACGACGAGCACCGTTTCGTCCTCGTCGATCCTCCGCGCCACTTCTTGCGCGATCTTGAGCGACTCGTCCACGTCGCCGACCAGAACGAGCACGTCGCCTGCCCGGGACAACACCGGCCTCGGAGGTGGGAGGACGCCGAGCCGCAGCGGCAGGGCGAGGGCCGGCTGTGAGAAGAGCGGATCGGGCAGATACTCCTCGGCAAGCCCGGCAGCGGCAAGACGGTCGCTGAACAACGCACCCGTCGCCTCACCGACCCCGAAACTCAACGCCGATGGGACAGGCTCAGGCTCCGCAGGCGTCGAACGCAGATCGCCGCGGGGCACGACCGCGGCCGCCGTCAGGCGGGTCGTCCCTGCAGCGTCGGACACGACGGCTTCGGCGTCCTCGAGAACACCTTGTAACTCGCGGTCGAACGACACGCCCACGGTGTCGGTCGTACTCTCGAGGAGCGCGGCAAGGCGGCCGGGCACCACGGCCTTCCGTGACGCTGTCTCCTGGGACGCGGCCGCCTGGGACGCGGACGCCTGGGACGCGGACGCCTGGGACGCGGACGCCTGGACCGGTAGCGCCTCGAACGAGGCCGCCTGCGACGGGGCTGTCCACGGCGGGGCCGTCCACGGTGGGGCCGCCTGCGACGGGGCTGTCGACGGCGGGGCCGTCTCTGGCGCAAGTGATTGGGGAAAGGCCTTCTGCGAAAGGGCAGTCTGCTGCGCGAGTGCCTGGGGAAAGGCCTTCTGCGAAAGGGCAGTCTGCTGCGCGAGTGCCTGGGAAAAGGCCTTCTGCGAAGGGGCCACCTGCGGATCCTCGAGCTCGATCACGAAGCGCTCCCGTTGGAAGAACCCGAAGAGCCCGCCGTAGAGCTCCCTGCCATGGCGCACGACGGTGAGCTCGGCCACGTCGGTCCCGAGGCGCTCGCGGGCCCGGAGCCGGGCCGCCTCCATCGTCCTTCCCTCAAACCGCAACGGCCTGGACACGGCGCACCACCCCTATCGTGCTGATTCGGGCGTTGGACGAGATCTCCGGGGCGGCCACGACGGCCGTGTGGGGAAGGCGCGCCCGGATGAGCCGGCGTATCGCCGGGCGGATCTTGGAGGAGCACACGAGCACGGGCTGCTTACCGGTCGCCTCGGCCTCGCTCACCACGCTCGCCAGCGACGAGACGAGGTGTTCGAGCTCCTCGGCGGAGTTGCCGAGCTGCCGTCCCCGCTCGGAAAGCTGCAGGGAGGCGGCCAGTGATTGCTCGAGGGCCGGTTCGAGGGTGATCACCTCGGCCGTGCCGCCCTTGGCGAACATGGCTGCGATCTGCGGCGCGAGGGCGATGCGGGCGGCTTCGAGGAGGCTGTCCGGGTCCTTCGAGGCTGTCGCGGCCTGATCCGTGATGGCCTCGATGATGCGGACGAGGTCCTTGACAGGGACGCCCTCTTCGAGCAGGCCGCGGAGCACCCCTTGCACCGATCCGAGCGTCAGTCCCGCCGCGGTCATCTCCTCGAGGACGACGGGGTTCTCGGCCTTCACGGTATCGAGCAGCAGGCGAACGTCCTGGCGTGACAGGAGCTCGGCGGCGTGGCGCCGGACGACCTCGGACAGGTGCGTGGTGACGACGGCGGAGCGCTCGACGACGGTCGCCCCGGCGACGGTCGCCCGGTAGCGCATCTCGTTCGGAATCCACTTGGCGGGCCCGCCGTAAGCCGGGTCCCGGGTGGGCTCACCTTCGATGCGGTCGAGCCCCTTGCCTACGGCGAGCAGGAACCGCGGTGGTGCCTCGCCCTCGGCCACTTGGACGCCGTGAACGCGAAAGGCGTAGTGCGTCGGCCGGAGGCGCTCGTTGTCGCGGGCGTGCACGGGTGGGATGACGATCCCGAGCTCCTGGGCGATCGTGCGTCGCAGCGCCTTCACGCGATCGAGCAGGTCCCCATGGCGCTTCGGGTCGACGAGATCGATGATCTCCATGCCGAGCTCGAGCTCGAGCGGCATCACGCCTGTCTCCTTGGCAAGCTGCGCGGGGGCGTCCGGGGCCGGCGGTGCCGGTATCGCGACTTGTGCCTTGTCCTCTGGAGCCGCTTCGGTGACGTCGTGGGGCAGCCGGCCGCTGAGCACGAACAGCACGGCACCGACAAGGAGGAACGGCAGCTTCGGCAGGCCCGGCAGGAGACCGAGACCGAAGATGACCATGGCGACGGTTCTCACCACCCGCCGGTACTGAGAAAGCTGCAGGAGAACGTTGACGCCCAGGTCGTCCTCCGAGGCGGCGCGCGTCACGATGATGCCGGTCGACAGCGACATCAAGAGGGCAGGGATCTGGCTGACGAGGCCGTCTCCGACCGACAGCAGGCTGTAGGTGTCGCCGGCGGTGGCGAACGAGTCGTGGTGCTGGATGATGCCGACGGCCAGGCCACCGAGCAGGTTCACGGCGGTTATGACGATGGCGGCGATGGCGTCACCGCGAACGAACTTCGAGGCACCGTCCATTGCCCCGTAGAAGTCGGCCTCGTCAGCGATCTCGCGCCGCCGGGCACGGGCCTGATCGGGGGTGATGAGCTGGCTGGAGAGCTCGCCGTCGACCGCCATCTGCTTGCCGGGCAGGGCGTCGAGGGTGAAGCGAGCCGCCACCTCGGCCACGCGCCCGGCACCGTTTGTGATCACGACGAATTGGATGACGATCAGGATCAGGAACACGACGAGGCCGACGAGGACCGATCCGCCGATGACGAAGTGGCCGAAGCTCTGGATCACCATGCCGGCGTAGGCGTGGAGGAGCACGAGCCTGGTCGCGCTCACATTCAAGGCCAGGCGGAAGACCGTCATCACGAGGAGCAGCGTCGGGAAGACCGAGAACTGGAGCGGTCGCTTGACGTGCATCGCCGTCAACAAGACGAGCATCGAGGCCGAGATGTTCAGAGTGATCAGGATGTCGAGCACGAAGCTCGGCAACGGGATCACGAGCATGACCACGACGGCCACCACGGCCAGGGGCAGGCCGAGCATCCCGAAAGTCGCCGATCGGGGTATGGCCCGGGTCGCAGTCGTGTCAGCCAAGGGATCGCCTCTCACCGACGGTGTCACCGTCTGTCCGGGTCGATCCTTGACCGGGCGGTGGCCATCCTGGCTTGTCGTTCCTAACGGCCGAGTGCTCCATCAAGCTGCCTTCACGCGGCCATCTTGTGGATGTCGACGAGCGCACGCTGAGCCGGTGTCAGCCGGTAGAGGAAGGCCAGCAGGCGCGCCACGACCTGGTATAGGTACGCCGGCACCTCGTCGCCGATCTCGCAGGCCTCGAAGAGCGACCTTGCCACAGGCGGGTTCTCGATGATCGGGACGCCGTGCTCGAGGGCCACGGTCCGGATCGCGAGCGCGTCCTCGTCGTCGCCCTTGGTCACGACCCGCGGCGCTCTGTCCTTCGATCGGTCGTAGCGCAGACCGACCGAGAAGTGGGTGGGGTTCACCACGACCACGTCCGCCCGGGAGACGGCGGCGAGGATCTGCATCCTCGAGAGGCGTCTGCGCCGGCGGCGGAACGCCCTGCGGAGTTCAGGGTTTCCTTCGGTCTCGCGCATTTCCCGGCGGACCTCATCCCTGGACATCCTCATGGAATCGTTGAACTGCCGGCGCTGAAAGGCGTAGTCGGCGATAGCCAGCACCAGCGCCGCGCCGGCAATGTCCCGGACGAGACCGAGCAGGCCGCTTGCGGTCGTCGTGATCGTCGACTGGATCGGCAAGGTGCCGGGCCCGAGCAGGCTCACGATGAGGCGCCGGTCGGCCGTATAGCCGATCCCCATGAGAATTCCCAGGCGAAAGCCCATCTTTGTGATCTCCCACGCCCCTCGGGCAGAGAAGATCCGTTTGATCCCCGTGAGGGGCGAGATCTTGTTCCACTTGAGCCCGAGCGCACCGGGTGCGAACCTCAGGCCGACCTGTCCGTAGCCGGCCAGAGCCGCCGCGCCAGCCCCGGCGGCAAGGATCGGGCCAACGGCCTCGACGACCGTCCAGAGTCCCCTTCCCAGAAGCGAGATCGATTGCGACGGATCGGCCGCCGGCATGGCGTTCGTGGCGACGCTCACGAAGCCGGTGACCTCGGACACAGCGTGCTCGCCCAGGACAGGGAGCAGGAGCACGACGACCCCGAGCGAGAACCACGAGCCGAGCTCGGAGGAACGCGCCACGCGGCCCTCTTTTCGCGCCTCGCGTTTGCGCCTGGGGGTAGGTTTCTCAGTCTTCTGGCTCTTGTCCTCGGCCATCAGCCACCACCGAACAACTGGGAGACGCCTCGCGCGACGAGGTTCGAGACGTCAGAGGGCAAAGCGACGACGGCGAGGCCGAGACCGCCGAGCACGAGCAGGATCTGGAGGGGGAAGCCGAGGACGAAGACGTTGGCCTGGGGCGCGGACTTGGCAAGCAGGCCGAGCAGGATCTGGGCGACGAACACCACGGCGACGAGCGGCGCGGCGATCTCGGCTGACGCCGCGAAGAAACTGACGAGGTCCGAGCTCAAAAAGGTGGGCAATTGCTGGATGTCGCGTTCGGGGACCGTCGTGCCGACAGCGGCGAAGCTACGGACGAAGCCTTGGGCGAGCAGCAGGTAGGCACCCGACACGAAGATGAGAACTGTCGCCATCCACTCGTAGAGCTGGGCAAGCAGCGGCGACTGGTCGAGGTTCAGCGGGTCGATCGCCGGCGGCAGATTGAGCCCGGAGAACTGGTCGATGATCGCTCCCGCCCCCTGGACGGCACCGACGAAGAGCTGCACGACAAAGCCCATCAGCGCGCCGACGGCGATCTGGATGACGAGGGCCTCGATCAGGGCGGGCGTCGACATCGGCAGGGCGTCGTGCGAGACGGTCGGGACGGCGGCCACCGCGAGGCCGCCCGCGATCCCGGTCTTGGCGAGGAAGGGGATCATGTTGTTGGAAAAGGGCGGGCAGAAGTACAAGAAGGCCGTTCCTCGCAGCAGTGCCAGGAAGAACGCCACTCCCGCCGCGAGCTGTAGGTGGATCATGACCCGCTAAGCCCCGTTAAGTGAGAAGCTGCGGGATCGACCCGTACAGCTGCTGGACATAGTCCACGAGCTGGGTGACCATCCAGTGGCCCGTTAGCGCGAGGATCGCCGCCACCACGACGAGCTTCGGCAAGAAGGTGAGGGTGAACTCCTGGACCGTCGTCACGGCCTGGAAGAGTGACACGGACAGGCCCACGACGAGCGTGGCGACGAGGATCGGCCCGGCGAGCTTCGCGACGAGCACGATGGCCTGCCCCATGAGGCTCACGACGGTGTTGGTGTCCACGGCGCTAATGGAAGCTCGTGATGAGCGAGTGGACGACGAGCGCCCAGCCGTCGACGAGCACGAAGAGAAGGATCTTGAACGGGAGCGAGACGAGCGTCGGCGGGAGCATGAACATGCCCATCGACATGAGCACCGACGAGACGACCAAGTCGATCACCAGGAACGGGATGAAGATCACGAACCCGATGGTGAAGGCGCTTTGCACCTCGGAGATCACGAAGGAGGGCACTACGACCGTCATGGGCAGCGTGTCGGGGTTCGTGAAGCTGTCGTGCTGGTCGGTGGCGAACATCTGCAGCTCGGAGTTGCCCGTCTGCTTGAGCATCCACGTCTTGAGCGGGACTTCGCCCTCGCTGATGGCCTGGGTCGCGGTCAGGTTGCCACGGAGGTAAGGCTGAAGGGCGTCGTGGTCCATCTGGTTCAGCACAGGCGCCATCACGAACAGGGAGATGAAAAGCGCTATGCCCGCGATCACCTGGTTGGGCGGGGTGTTCTGGAGACCGAGGCCACTTCGCGTCAGGCCGAGGACGATGAAGATGCGCGTGAACCCCGTGAAGAGGATGAGCACCGACGGGGCTATGGACAAAACCGTCAGCGCGGCGATGATCACGACCGCCGTCGAGGGGCTGTGCAGACCACCGAGGTTGATGTTGACCGACGGGGTCGACGCCCCAATGAGCGAACTGGTCATCTGACGGCCCGCGTGAGCAGGAAACGGTGGGTGGTGGAACGGTAGACGGTGGTCAAGTGGCGCTCCGGCAAGGACACGCCGCGGGCGGCTCAACGCCTGACGGTCAGCTCCCGCAGCTTGGAGATGGTGGCGTCCCATGCCATAGGCGTTTGCCTCGACTCCGCCCTCCATGGCGTGTCGGCTGGCAGCTCCCCGGCGTACGGGTCAAGCTCCGGCGCCGGGATTTCGCTGATGAGGGTGACAGATTGTGGAGTGACTCCGACGACGAGATCGCGATCGCCGACGCGCACGATGGCGACCGAGGTGGTCCGGGAAAGGGACCTCCGGCTGAGCACCTCGAGACGCGCTCCTCCCGGGGCGGCGACGCGCTTGGCGAGGCCACCGCTCTGAGTGCGCCGCGCCAGGCGGGAGAGCCCCCAGACCAGGAACAGCACTATGGCCAGCGCCAAGAGCGTCCTGCCGAACAGCAAGATGAAGCCCATCTAGTCGAGCGCTCCGTGAACGACCTCGGTGATCCTGACTCCGTACTCGTCGTCGACCTCGACAACCTCACCGCGGGCGATGACGACGTCGTTGTTGGCAATGATGTCGATTGGCGCGCCGACCTGGCGGTCGAGCTCGATCACCTGCCCGACGCCGAGCTCCAGCACGGCTCGGATCGGGAGCCGCGTGCGGCCGATCTGGGCGCTGATGTCGAGGGGCACGTCGCGCAGTCGTGCCGCCTTTCGTGACCAGGCCTCACCATGCGAAGGGACAACGCTGTCGCCGGTGCCGCCGGTGTCACCGGCGTTGCCGCTGTCGCCCGCGCTGCGACCGACGCTCGCGCTGGCGCCCGGGACGGGGGCGATCTGGTCAATCGTCATCGTTGGATACCTCCTCGAAGATGGAGCAGACGACCTTGGAACCGACGGCGCCCTGAAGCGCCCGGGCGACGAGGACGCCTTCCGCGCGCACGTCGAGCGGTTGGCGCAACGGGTGGAAAAAGCGGATCACGTCGCCCACCTTGAGCTCGGACACCTCGGTCGAGGGCAGGCGCACGGCGGGAAGCTCGAGCCAGACATCGAGGTTTGCCTGCGTCACGACGGTCTCGTCGACGAGCGACGCCGCGTCGTCGTGGGCGCGACTGCTCGAGCGCATCGCTTCGCTGATCTGTCGCACCAGGGCGAACGGCAGAGCGAGAATGATCTCGACCGGTTCGTCATCGGCCACACAGAGCTGGAACCTCGAGACGAGGAACATCTCGTTGGGGCCGGCCAGCTGGACGAACTGGATGCTCGACTCTTGGGAGACGGGGACCGCAGAGACCTCCTTCACCCGCGAGAGGCTGTCGGCCAGCTCGGCGAGCAGCGGCCTGATGACGCCGCCGAGCACGGCGAAGTCGGTGTCGGTCAGGTCGCTGTGACCGGCGAAGGCGGGCTGGGTGCCCCCGCCGAGACGGAAGTCGAGCATGCGGACCACTGTCCCGAGCGACAGGGAGAGGATCGCGGTCCCGCTCAACGGCTCGAGGTTGAACGTCATGAGATAAGGCCGCTCGCCGAGCACCGCGGTGACCTCGCGCCACGACATCTCGTGCAGCGACGAAACGGCGAGCTGGGCGGCCCTACGCAGGGACGTGGAAAGCTCGACCGAACCTCGGCGGGCAAAGGTGTCGAAGGCCGCGTTGAGGGCCGGGACGTACTGACGGTCGAGCGTCTCGGTCCGGTGGAAGTCATGAGTCCGTACGACCGTCATGGAACACCGGCCTTGGCGCCCGGGATCGTGATCACTATGTTGACGCGGCGGTTCTCGGCCTGGTTGGCACTCGAGTTGTTCGGCACGATCGGGTGGTACTGCCCGAAGCCGACTACGTACAGCTGTCCCGGGTTGACGTGCGCGACGTTCTGCAGGCGCTCCACCACCACGACGGCGCGCTCGGCAGAAAGCTGCCAGTTGTCGCGGTAGGGACCACCCGTGATCGGCTCGTTGTCGGTGTAGCCCTCCACGTTCACCGGGTTCGAGTGCGAGCGGATGACCGCTCCGGTGATGTCGACGACCTCCGCCCCGACCGGGCTGAGCGCGGCGGAGTCGACACCGTAATAGGTCCTGCCGGTGATGAGCCCTACCACGAGGCCGCCCGGCCCGCTCGTCAGCTGCACTTCTTTCATCAGTCCAGCGTTCTCGAGAGCCGTGTGGAGCTGTATCTCGAGAGACGAGAGCGACGCTTCCCTCGCCGACTCCTCTTTTCCTCGCTTCGGCGTGGGCTGGGTCCGAGCGGACGAGGGCTGGCTCGACCCGTTGTTGAACGACACGTTCATCCCCTTGGCGAACAGTGAGTACTTGACGTGGTTCAGGCTCGAGAGGGCATAGAGCACCACGAACAGCGCCAACAACAAGGTGATCATGTCCGAGTACGTCAGGAGCCAACGTTCCATGCCGGCGGGGGCCTCCTCACCGCCCTCCTCCACGGAGCTGACCGCCCGGTAGGGTCGGCTGGTCCTCATGCCGCCGACTCCTCAGCAGAGGCACCCCTGCCCTTGGCCTGATCGCCCCGCTCGCGAGGAGCAAGGAACGGGTCGAGCCGGTCGCGAAGCTGCGGGCCCGTCAGCCCTTCCTGGACGGCGAGGAGCCCCTCGATGACGAGCTCCTTACGCCGCACCTCGTCGTCGGAAAGACGCTTCAACTTGTTCGAGATCGGGATCCAGAAGATGTTTGCGGTCATGACGCCCCAGAGCGTCGCCGTGAAGGCGCTCGCGATCGCGGGACCGAGCGTCGCCGGCGAAGAGAGGTCGCCGAGCACCCTGACGAGGCCGATGACGGTCCCGAGTATCCCGATTGTCGGGGCGAAGCCACCCATGTCCTGGAAGAACTTGATGCCGACCCGGTGGCGGGCGCGCATGCCGATGATCTCGGCGTCGAGGACGTTACGGACACGTTCGGGGTCAGAGGTCGTAGTGATGAGCTCCACGCCCGAGCGTACGAAGGGATCGACCTTCGCCTCCGGGAGGCCGTTCTCGAGGGCCAAAAGGCCCATGGTTCGTGCCTCCTTGGCAGCCGTCAGCAAGTGCTTGTTGAAGTCACTGGCATGCCAGGTCACTTTGTTCTTGATGGCGGTGAGGAGCGCGCCGCGAACAGGTTTGAGGTCGTGTTTGTTCACGCCTGCGATCGAGACCCCGATGGTCCCGCCGAGGACGAGGATCATCGACGGGATGCTGACGATCGTCATCGGCTTGCCGTGCGACATGATCATCGAGATGAAGATGGCGGCAAGGGAGACGACGATGCCGGCGGGAGTCACTCGTCATCGCCTCCGGAGGGGACGACACGCAGCACCGGACCAGGTGGTTCAGTGGGAACGCTCCATTCCTTCTCTGGCATCGCGAAGGCGCGCGCGGTGACACGAGCCTTCGCGTCGACGATCTGATCGATGACGACCTCAGGAGGTTCCTCGACGACGAGATGAGTTCCGCCGACGAAAAAGACGTTCGACTCCCGTCCCAGCGAGACGGGGTTGAGCTCCACGCGCTCGATGCGGTCGACGTTGAGTGCGGTCGTTGTCCCGTCCTTCTTGGTGACCAGGATCACCGCGTCTCCCTCCGGGGCCCTCGGCTCGCCAACCTCTGCGAATACGTCACACCACAGCGCACTGAACAGGGAGGCAGTCGCTCCCCATTCGTCCTCCGAGTTAATAACGGCACGAATCCGCCGTCGCTTGCCGATCGATGACATCTCTGAGAGACCAGAGCGAGCCGGTCGGGGCTAGGCGTTCGTGACGAGCGCCTGAAGGGCGGTTTCGGTGCTCGACACGACCTTCGTGTCGGCCTCGTAGTCCGTCTGGGCTTCGATGAGACTCGTCAGCTGGTTGGCCAGATCGACGTTCGACTGCTCGAGCGCTCCGCCGAGAAGCGTCCCCCGTCCTGCCGAGCCGGGCGTGCCGATCTGAGGCTGGCCCGAGGCTGCCGTCGTCTGGTATTGGAGGTTCCCCATGTTCTCGAGCCCGCCAGGGTTCGAGAAGTTCGCGAGGGCAATCGTCCCGAGCTGCTCTGACTGGCCGTTCGTGAAGGTTCCCGTGATGAGACCGCTCTGGCCTATCGACCAGGACTGGAGGCTGCCCTGGGTGTAGCCGTCCTGGGTCGCGACGCCGACGGTCTGGTCGGTTGTGTACTGAGTCACCGCGCCGTTGGTGCTGGGAGCCGGGAAGTCGAACTTGATCGCCTTCTCGTCCCAGTTGAAGCCCGTCGGGAGAGCCTGGCTGGTCGAGATGGAGACCGGCTGGTCCGTGACCTTGGTCGCGGCGCCACCGTCGACCGAGTAGCTCTCCAGCTGGCCATCGGCGTCGAAGGTCAAGGTGACACCGGAGCTGAACAGGTTCGAGCCGTTGACACTCGCTTGCATCGTCCACTCGTTCGGCGTCGTGGTCGGGGTGTAGGTGAGGGTCAGAGGCACGGCGTTGCCTTGGGCGTCGTACATCGTCGCCGTCGTCGTGAAGGCGGTCCCGCCAGAAGGGATGTTGCCCCCCATGGTGACGTTCGCCGTCTCCTGCGGAGCGAGAGTCAGGCTGCTCGGGATCGTGATCGCCCCGGTCGGCCCGGTCGTCGGAGCGTTCCCGGCCCAGCCTTGGACTATGCCCCCATCGGCGGTGGAGAGGGTGCCGTTCACATCGAGCTGGAAGTTGCCGGCCCGCGTGTAATAGGTGTTCCCGCCCTGGTTGACCACGAAGAAGCCGCTTCCCTGGATGGCCGCGTCCGTCGGGACGCCTGTCTGGACGATGGCTCCCTGGCTGAAGTTGGTCTGCATCGCGGCGACCTGTGAGCCGGCGCCGATCGAGGACGGGTCGGTGCTGGCCAGGTCTGTCGAGGCCCCGCTCCCAGGCGTCAGTTGCTGGGTGAGGATGTCGGAGAACTGGACGTCTGCCTCCTGATACCCGTCGCTGTCGGCGTTGGCGACGTTGTTCCCAATAGTGTCGATCTGGGTCTGCATAGTGCTGATGCCTGAGTCGGCAGCTGCAAGTGATATGACGGGCATGGGGTTGTCCCTTTCTGGTCGGTTCGGTCTGTTGTTGTCGGGCTGTTCGTGTGGTGCCTGTTCCTGTCGGTCTGTTCCTGTCGGTCTGTTCCTCTCGGTCTGCTCCTGTCGGCCTGTTCCTGTCGGTCAGCTGGCCGATCCGGATGCTGGAGCGGACGAAGTGGCGACGGACGTGACGTCGCCTAGCGACACCGAGTCGTTGCCCACGTCGAGCGTCGGCCCGTTGGAAGTGAGGGAGAAACCGGTGACCACTCCCTTGACGGGAAGGCCGGACGGGTCACTTCCCGAGATCGTGTCGCCGATGAGGTTCGCCGCGGCCGAGGTCTCGTCCGTCTCGGCGATCTGCTGTTGGGTCTGTACCTGCGACAGTGAGGCCAGTTGCGTGAGCAGGTCGGCACTGCTCGTCGGGTCGAGAGGGTCCTGGTACTTGAGGTTGTCGACGAGCAGGTTCAAGAACTCGTTCGGGTCCAATAGGCTGTTCATTCCCGAGGTCCCAGACGAGCTAGTGCTCGACTGGGTCGCCGAGCCTGTGCTCGGCCCGCTCGCATAGGCGCTCGTCGTGTTGGCCGAGCCCGCTGAGGCCGCCGAAGTCACCGATTCGATCATCGAACCTCCTAGAGGATTACGTGGAGCGATTTCCCGGCTTGCGCCGGGACAGCGGTAGGAAGAAGGGTGCCGGCGTCCTCGGAGTCCGCGGCGTCCTCGCCGGAAGCGACAGGCGGCTCAGTCTCGCCATGCTGCTTGGCTCTACTGCCGCCGTCGGAGAGCGACAGCTGTACGTCTCCCCCGCGCGTCTGGAGCTCTTGTCGGAGCTCGTCCAGATGCCCGGCGATCGCATGGTGGCCTTCCGGGGTGTGAGCGACGATGGAAACGTTGACATTCGTGCCATCGACCTTCACGACCGCTTGCACATGTCCGAGCGACGGCGGGTTGAGCATCGCCGTCACGCTGTAGACGCCGCTGCCCTCGTTGAGGGGCTTTGAGATAGCAGCGGTGAGCGCGGCGTTGGAAACGATGAAGTCGGACCGTGGCGACAGCGGGACGGCGGAGCCGGGAGTCACGGCCCCCTCGAGATGTATGACCCCGTCGAGATGGACGGCAAACTCGCCAGACGTCTCGCTGACGAACGAGGTCGTGGCCGATCCGACAGCGACGGGCGCCGACGCGGCGGCGTCGGTGCCCGCAAGGCGGCCGGCTGGGCCCTGGGTGTCGCCCCTGGCGCCGTTTGGATCGCGCGACTGCGTACCTGTCCCCTCATGCGCGATGGGCGACGGGTCCGAGATCACCACGTTCTGCCGAAGCCGGAAGGCCGCTTGGAGAAAGGCCGCGGTGTTCAACGGTGAAGTTACGTCTGGACTATCCGCGCTCCCGGCGGCTGTGAACGCGGTTGCGGTCGTGGCCGGGGTCGCGGCCGTCTGCTCAACGGAGGGTTCGCCGCCGGCGGCGGTCGCAAGTGAAACTGCTGCAGCTGCCTGTCTGGCGGCTGCGGATGTGGTGGCGGCGGCTGCCTGTGCGGCGGCCTCGGGCGTGGCGGCTGCGGATGTGGTGGCGGCGGCTGCCTGTGCGGCGGCCTCGGGCGTGGCGGTTGCGGGCGTGGCGGTTGCGGCGGCGTGTGCTGCGGCCTCGGGCGTGGCGGTTGCGGGCATGGCCGTTGCGGCGGCGTGTGCTGCGGCCTCGGGCGTGGCGGTTGCGGGCATGGCCGTTGCGGCGGCGTGTGCTGCGGCCTCGGGCGTGGCGGTTGCGGGCATGGCCGTTGCGGCGGCGTGTGCTGCGGCCT